>Ga0180432_10006570_pt1 | contig 15059 bp, 11 predicted proteins | sample SS_ome_10_FD_132414 | JGI IMG/M metagenome (GOLD analysis project Ga0180432, IMG submission 132414) | Hypersaline lake sediment archaeal communities from the Salton Sea, California, USA - SS_1_MS_2 metaG | ecosystem: Environmental > Aquatic > Non-marine Saline and Alkaline > Hypersaline >... | reverse complement strand
CACCGTGGAGCTGATCAGCCCGATCGCGATGGAGAAGGGCGTGCGCTTCGCGATCCGCGAGGGCGGACGCACGGTGGGCGCGGGCACGACGGTGGAGGTCATCGAGTAGGCATGCCGCGCGAGATCATTACGCTTGCGTGCACCGAGTGCAGTCGGCGCACGTACACGACGCGCAAGAACAAGAAGAAGGGGTCGGGGCGGCTGGAGCTGAAGAAGTATTGCCGCTTCGACCGAAAGCATACAGTCCATCGCGAGACGAGGTAGAGATGTCTGGCGGTGGTGCATCTTGCTCGACAGGCCAGTAGCTCTAACTGGTAGAGCGGCGGACTCCAAATCCGATGGTTGGGGGTTCGAATCCCTCCTGGCCTGCCATTCTTATCATGGAGGGCGGGCGGTTTTTTCGGAGGGCGTTGATGGGTCGACGGGACGCAGGGTTTGACACGGAGGAGGCAGCGCGATGCTCGGTGTGCCGCTTGTGGCCGTGACCGTGAGCGTGTGGCACGGGGTGCTGATCGTGGGCGTCGTCGTGGTGCTGGTGTTGGCGATCCGGGGCAACTGGTTCGCCAGGGTCAACGCGTTCCTTGCGGACGTGCGGGCCGAGTTGAAGAAGGTGTCGTGGCCGTCGAAGGGCGAGCTCTGGAGCGCGACGGGCGTGGTGATCGTCTCGACGGCGCTTATGACGGTGTTTGTGGTGTTGGTGGACTTTGTGCTCGACAAGATCATGCGGTTGTTCTTCTAGGAGCGGCGCGATGGCCAAGAACTGGTATGTGGTCAAGGCGATGAGCGGCCAGGAGCGCAAGGTGCAGGCGAACATCGTGGCGCGCATTGACGTCGAGGAGCTGGGCGATTATTTCGGCCGCCGTCCTCCGGACAAGGAGGGCGAGGAGGAGAAGTACGCGGTGCTGATTCCGACGGAGAACATCTCGGAGGTCAAGGGCGGGAAGAAGAAGATTGCGACCCGGTTGTTTTTCCCGGGCTACATTCTGGTCGAGATGGAGTTGAACGAGCGCACGTACCACTTCGTCCGGCAGACGAACGGGGTGCTGGGTTTTCTGGGGGACCAGGAGCCGATCCCGCTCAAGGAGGCGGAGATCGGGGCGATCCTGGACCAGATCGAGGCGAAGAAGGAGAAGGTCAAGCCGAAGGTGATGTTCGAGGTGGGCGAGCCGGTGAAGGTGACGGAGGGTCCGTTCGCGAATTTCAGCGGGGTGGTTGACGAGATCAACCCGGACAAGGGCAAGCTGAAGGTGATGGTGTCGATTTTCGGTCGCTCGACGCCGCTGGAGCTGGAGTACTGGCAGGTCGAGAGGACGTGATGTGATGGCGGCCACGCACGGGGGAGACCGCTCGTGCGTTTTTTGGCCTCGGACGCAGCGGAGTTGAGACAGGGGCGCAATGGCGAGGGCGCAATGGCGAAGAAGGTGACAGGCTTGATCAAGCTGCAGGTGCCTGCGGGCCAGGCGAACCCGGCGCCGCCGGTGGGGCCGGCGCTGGGCCAGCACGGGGTCAACATCATGGATTTCTGCAAGCAGTTCAACGCCAAGACGAAGGAGATGCCAGGCGGGTTGACCATCCCGGTGGTGATCACGGTGTATCAGGATAAGACGATCAGTTTCGTGCTGAAGTCGCCGCCGGCGGCGACCTTGCTGAAGAAGGCGGCGGTGATCGCGCAGGGCTCCGGGGAGCCGAACAAGACGAAGGTGGGCAGCGTGACGCGCGAGCAGCTCGAGGAGATCGCCCGGCAGAAGATGGAGGACCTGAGCGCACGCGACCTGGGGGCGGCGGTGCGGATCATCGAGGGGACGGCGCGCAGCATGGGGATCGAGGTGGAGGTATGAGGCGGAGCCGGCGTTACAGCGGTGCGGTGCGGCAGGTTGACCGTTCGAAGCTTTACGTGATGGATGAAGCGGTCGAGTTGCTTGGGCAGTTGCCGAAGGCGAAGTTCGACGAGACGGTGGAGCTTGCGCTGCAGCTCGGCGTGGATCCGCGCAAGTCGGACCAGATGGTGCGCGGCACCGTGGCGCTGCCGCACGGGAGCGGCAAGACGGTGCGGGTGGTGGCCATTTGCCAGGGTGACCAGGTGCGCGAGGCCGAGGAGGCCGGGGCGGACGTGGTCGGTTTCAAGGAGGTCGTGGAGAGAATCCAGGGCGGGTGGCTGGACTTCGACGTGGTGGTGGCGGCGCCCGACACGATGCGCGAGGTGGGCAAGCTGGGGAAGCTGCTGGGGCCGCGCGGGCTGATGCCCAGCCCGAAGAGCGGCACGGTGACCCCGAACGTGGGACAGGCGGTCGCGGAGGTCAAGGCGGGCAAGATCGAGTTCAAGATCGACAAGAACGCGAACCTGCACATTGCCATCGGCAAGGTGTCGTTCGAGGCGGCGAAGCTCAAGGAGAACGGCGCGGCGGCGCTGAGTGCGGTGCTCAAGGCGAAGCCGTCTGCGGCCAAGGGCGAGTATATCAGGAGCGCCACGCTGACTTCGACGATGGGGCCGGGTATCCGGCTCGATTTGAGGGAAGCCGCTGCGGTGGGCAGGTAGCGGCGCACCGGGTCGCGGCGCACGGGGTCGCGGCGGACGATGGAGAAGGATTTCTAGGACAAGGGCGACACCGGCGTGAGAGCTGAGAAACAGTTTGTTGTCGAGGAGCTGAAGGCGAAGATCCGGAGCGCCTCGGCGGTTATCTTTACCAACTACACCGGCGCCAGCGCCGAGCAGATGGCGGCGCTGCGCGGCGCGCTCGACGGGCGCAACGGCGGCTACATGGTGATCAAGAACCGCCTGTTCGCCCTGGCGGCCAAGGACGCGGGGCTCGGCGAGGAGTTACCGGGCTTCGAGGGCCAGGTCGGCGTGGCTTTTTCGGACGAGGACTCGTCGGTCCCGGTGCTCAAAGCCCTGGTGGATTTCAACAAGGAGCACGAGACGGTCGCCCTTTTGGGTGGTTTCGTCGGCGGCAGGCCATACACGGCGGCCGAGCTGAAGGAGCTCTCGAAGCTGCCGACCAAGCCGGTCATGCAGGCGCAGGTGCTCGGGATGCTGCAGGCGGTGCCGCGGGGGTTGGTCTCGGTGCTGGCGGGGCGGCTGCGCAGCGTGCTGTATCTGATCAATGCGCGTATTGAGGCGCAGGGTGGCGTGCCGGCGGAGGCTGTTGTGGAAGCGCCGGCAGAGGCGTCGGCGGAAGCTGCCGTGGAGACACCGCCGGACATGCCGGCAGAGGCGCCGTCTGATGAGGTCACACCCGGCGAGCCGGCCGGTGAAGGGCCGGAGGCCGGCGAAGGGCCGGAGGCCGGTGAAGGGCCGGGGGCTGGCGAAGGGCCGGAGAAGGCGTAATGGTCCGGGTGACCCGGCGATTTGATGTGGGAATTACTGGCGATCAACGCACGAGTTAAAGAGAGGGACAAGCGGTGGAAAAGAACGAACAGGTAAAGGAGCTGCTCAACGGGATGACCGTGCTCGAGCTGTCGGGCCTCGTCAAGGAGCTCGAGGAAGAGTGGGGCGTGAGTGCGTCGGCGCCGGCGATGGCCGTGATGCCGGGCATGGCGGCGGGCGCGGGCGAGGCGGCGGCCGAGGAGGAGCAGACGGAGTTTGACGTAGTGCTGGCGGCCGTGGGCGACAAGAAGATCCAGGTGATCAAGGTGGTGCGCGAGTTGACGGGTCTGGGCCTCAAGGAGGCCAAGGCGGTCGTGGACGGTGCGCCCGGGCCGGTCAAGGAGAAGGTTACGAAGGACGAGTCCGAGACGATGAAGTCGAAACTCGAAGAGGTGGGTGCGACGGTCGAGATCAAGTAGGCGGGGCCGGGCCGTGGATCCCGAGGACGCGGCGCTCCCGAGGACGCGGCGCTCCCGGGGATCAGGCGCGCCGTCTTAGTCCACCTCACGAGAGGAGATGATTGGACGTGAAAACGGTTGAACGGGTCAGCTTCGGCAAGCGCGAGGAGCTCGTGGAGTTGCCGGACCTGATCGAGATGCAGCGCAGGAGCTACGATGATTTTCTGCAGGCGGGCGTGCCGCCCAACGAGCGTGAGAACCACGGCCTGCAGGCGGTGTTTCACGAGATTTTTCCGATCGCGAGCTACGACGGCAACTCGATCCTGGAGTTCGTCAACTACTCGCTCGGGGTGCCCAAGTATGACCCGATCGAGTGCCAGCGTCGGGGGTTGACGTTTGCGGTGTCTCTCAAGGTGACGTTCCGGCTCATCCAGCACGAGGTGGTGCGGGAGGAGACGGTGTACATGGGCACGATCCCGAGCATGACCGAGCAGGGGACGTTCATCATCAATGGGGCGGAGCGGGTGGTGGTGAGCCAGCTCCACCGCTCGCCGGGGGTGTGCTTTGAAAAGAAGCTGCACCCGAAGGGGGACACGATCTATTCGATTCGGATCATTCCGTACCGGGGCTCGTGGCTCGAGGCGGAGTTCGACACGAACGACCTGGTGCACGTCTACATTGACCGTCGTCGTCGGCGGCGCAAGATCCTGGCGACGACGTTCATCAAGGCGCTCGGGTACGGCACGAACGAGGAGCTGCTCGAGCTGTTTTTCGAGCCGCGTGAGGTGTCGCTGACGACGAAGCCGGACCGGCTGATCGGCCAGTTTCTGGCGCGGAACATCGTGGGGGTCGAGGACGGGATCGTCTACGGCAAGGCGGGCGACCGGGTGGACGACAACCTGCTGACGCGGCTCAAGACGGGTGGGATCAACGAGTTTGCCGTGTGCCGTGGGGCGACCGAGGAGCATCCGCTCATCAAGATGATCGAGAAGGACCCGACGGACAGCTACGAGTCGGCGTTGAAGGACATCTACAAGAAGCTGCGGCCGGGGGATCCGACGACGATCCCGAACGCGCGCGCGATGGTGAAGCGGCTGTTTTTCGATCCGAAGCGCTACAACCTCGGGCGGGTGGGCCGCTACAAGCTGAACCAGAAGCTGGGGCTCCACGAGGGAGCGCCGCCGGCCGAGGGGGACGAGGAGGCGCTGACGCTGCACAAGGAGGACGTGGTTCACGCGTTGAAGTACCTCATCGGGCTGCACCTGGATGAGGAGGGGTTCATGGTGGACGACATTGACCACCTGGGCAACCGGCGGGTGCGGTCGGTGGGCGAGCTGCTCGAGAACCAGTGCCGCATCGGGCTGGCGCGCATGGAGAAGATCATCAAGGAGCGGATGAATCTGTTTGACATGCAGGCCGAGGCGGTGGCGCCGCACAAGCTGGTGAACCCGAAGGGGCTCAGCGGGGTGATCCGCGATTTCTTCGGCCGCAGCCAGCTCTCGCAGTTCATGGACCAGACGAACCCGGTGGCGGAGCTCACGCACAAGCGGCGTCTGAGCGCGTTGGGTCCCGGCGGGTTGAGCCGTGAGCGGGCGGGGTTCGAGGTGCGCGACGTGCATCCGAGCCACTACGGGCGGATCTGCCCGATCGAGACGCCGGAGGGGCCGAACATCGGGCTGATCTCGTCGCTGTCGACGTATGCGAAGATCAACGAGTACGGGTTCATTGTGACGCCGTACCTGCGCGTCAAGCAGGGCAAGGTGACCGAGGAGCTCGTGTACCTGGCGGCGCATGAGGAGGAGGGCTACATTATCGCGCAGGCGAATGTGGAGGTGGACCGCTACCGGCGGATCACTTCGAAGCTGGTGTCGGCGCGCCAGTACGGCGAGTTCAAGTACGTCGAGGCGAGTGCGGTGGAGTTTGTGGACGTCTCGCCGCGCCAGCTGGTGAGCGTGGTGTCGGGGTTGATTCCGTTTTTGGAGCACGACGACGCGAACCGGGCGCTGATGGGCTCGAACATGCAGCGCCAGGCGGTGCCGTTGCTGACGGCGGAGCCGCCGCTGGTGGGCACGGGCCTCGAGGCGCGGGCGGCCCGCGATGCGGGGGTGATGGTCCAGGCGCCGGTGAATGGGCAGGTCGTGTACGTGGACGGCGACACGATCCGGCTGCGGCCTTCGAGCCGGAAGGAGAAGCACGAGCACGAGTTCAAGCTTCGCAAGTTCATGCGTTCGAATGCGGGCACGTGCGTCAACCAGCGGCCGATCATTTCGGTGGGCGACCGGGTGAAGGCGGGCGAGGTGCTGGCTGACGGGCCGAGCACGTGCCGCGGGGAGCTCTCGCTCGGGCGCAGCGTGCTCGTGGCGTTCATGCCGTGGGGCGGCTACAACTTCGAGGACGCCATCCTGGTGAGCGAGCGGCTGGTGAAGGACGATCTGTACACCTCGATCCACATCGAGGAGTTCGAGATCGGCGCTCGTGACACGAAGCTTGGCCGCGAGGAGATCACGCGCGACATCCCGAACGTGGGCGAGGAGGCGCTGCGCAACCTCGATGAGGAGGGCATTGTGCGCGTGGGCGCCGAGGTGCTGCCGGGCGACATTCTGGTGGGCAAGATCACGCCCAAGAGCGAGACGGAGCTGACGCCGGAGGAGCGGCTGCTGCGGGCGATTTTCGGCGAGAAGGCCGCCGACGTGCGGGACGCCTCGCTCACGGTGCCGAGCGGCACGGAGGGGATCGTCATTGACGTGCGGGTGTTCTCGCGCAAGGACAGTTTCGACGCGACCGAGGAGGAGAAGCTCGAGGAGAAGGAGCAGATCGAGGAGCTCGAGACGGAGTACCGCGAGCGGCTGGTGAAGCTGAACAAGGAGTTTCTCGACCGGCTCGTGGGGCTGTTGTTGGGCGAGAAGCTCGACGTGCAGATCATTGACGTGCAGACGGGCGAGGTGGTGATCCCGCCGGGGCGGAAGATCACGAGGCCGATGCTCCAGCACCTGAGCGAGAAGGACCTGGAGAGCTACTTCATGCCGGACACCGAGGTCACGGCGATGATCAAGGACATGTTCATGGAGCATCGCCAGAGCGTCGAGGAGCTGGAGATGCGCCTGAGCCGCGAGATCGAGAAGATCAAGCGCGGCGACGAGCTGGACCCGGGTGTGATCAAGCAGGTGAAGGTGTACGTGGCGAGCAAGCGCAAGCTGCAGGTGGGCGACAAGATGGCGGGCCGCCACGGCAACAAGGGGGTCATTGCCAAGATTCTGGCCGAGGAGGACATGCCGTTTCTGCCGGACGGGACGCCGGTGGACATGGTGCTCAACCCGCTCGGGGTGCCGTCGCGCATGAACCTGGGGCAGGTGTTGGAGACGCACCTGGGGTGGGCGGCCAAGGCGCTGGGCCTGTACGTGGCGACGCCGGTGTTCGACGGGATCAAGGAGGACGAGATCAAGAAGCTTTTGAAGAAGGCCGACCTGCCCGGGGACGGCAAGAGCGTGCTTCATGACGGGCGTACGGGGGAGCCGTTCGCGCAGCAGGTGGTCGTGGGCCAGATTTACATGATGAAGCTGAGCCACTTGGTGGCGGACAAGATCCACGCGCGGGCGATCGGCCCGTACTCGCTGGTGACGCAGCAGCCGCTTGGGGGCAAGGCGCAGATGGGCGGCCAGCGTTTCGGCGAGATGGAGGTCTGGGCGCTCGAGGCCTACGGGGCGGCGTACTGTTTGCAGGAGCTGCTGACGGTCAAGAGCGACGACGTGGCGGGGCGCACGCGCATTTACGAGTCGATCGTCAAGGGCGAGCACATGCTGGAGCCGGGCACGCCGGAGAGTTTCAATGTGCTGATCAAAGAGATGCAGGCGCTGTGTCTGGACGTTCGGGCCGAGCGGGTCTGAGTGGAAAGGAGACAGGACGGTGACAGGGACGTTATTCGGCGAGACCATCGAATCGAACGTGTTCGACAAGGTGACGATCCGCGTGGCGTCGCCCGAGGTGATTCGTTCGTGGAGCCGCGGTGAGGTGAAGAACCCGGAGACGATCAACTACCGCACGTTCAAGCCTGAGAGCGGGGGGTTGTTCTGCGAGCGGATTTTCGGGCCGACCAAGGACTGGGAGTGCAATTGCGGCAAGTACAAGCGGATCAAGTACAAGGGGATCGTGTGCGACCGGTGCGGCGTGGAGGTGACGCAGTCGAAGGTGCGCCGCGAGCGGATGGGGCACGTGGAGCTGGCGGTGCCGGTGACGCACATCTGGTTTTTCAAGACGATGCCTTCGCGCATCGGCAACTTGCTCGGGATGTCGTCGCGCACGCTCGAGCGGGTCATTTACTACGAGGACTACGTGGTGATCGACCCGGGCGAGACGGATCTGGCCAAGAAGCAACTGCTGAGTGAGACAGAGTACCGCGAGAAGGTCGAGCAGCACGGGGCCGAGGCGTTCATCGCGAAGATGGGGGCCGAGGCCGTCAAGGACCTGCTGCTGCTCGAGGATCTGGAGGAGGCGTGCGAGGAGCTGCGGCTCAAGGCGGCCAAGACGAAGTCGAAGCAGGCGAAGATGAAGTTCTCGAAGCGGCTCAAGATCATCGAGAGTTTCCGCAAGAGCGGCAACAAGCCTTCGTGGATGGTGCTGGATTACATCCCGGTGATTCCGCCGGACCTGCGGCCGCTCGTGCCGCTCGACGGGGGGCGGTTTGCCACGAGCGATCTCAATGACTTGTACCGGCGGGTGATCAACCGCAACAACCGGCTCAAGAACATTCTCGAGCTCAAGACGCCCGAGGTGATCGTGCGCAACGAGAAGCGGATGCTGCAGGAGGCGGTGGACGCGCTGTTCGACAATGGCCGGCACGGGCGGCCGGTGATGGGGGCGGGCAACCGGCCGCTCAAGTCGCTGGCGGATTCGCTCAAGGGCAAGCAGGGGCGGTTTCGGCAGAACCTGTTGGGCAAGCGGGTGGACTATTCGGGCCGGTCGGTGATCGTGGTGGGCCCGGAGCTGAAGCTGCATCAGTGCGGGCTGCCCAAGAAGATGGCGCTGGAGTTGTTCGAGCCGTTCATCATCAAGCGGCTCAAGGAGCGGGAGCTGGTCTACACGATCCGGAGCGCCAAGAAGATGATCGAGCGCGAGGCGCCGGAGGTGTGGGACATCCTCGAGGATGTGACCAAGGGGCACCCGATCATGCTCAACCGGGCGCCGACGCTGCACCGGCTGGGCATCCAGGCGTTTGAGCCGGTGCTGATCGAGGGCCGGGCGATCCGCATCCACCCGCTGGTGTGCCCGGCGTTCAATGCGGATTTCGACGGCGACCAGATGGCGGTGCACGTGCCGCTGTCGCCCGAGGCGCAGATGGAGGCGCGGGTGCTGATGCTGGCGCCGAACAACATTTTCTCGCCGGCGAACGGCAAGCCGCTGGCGACGCCGACGCAGGACTGTGCGCTGGGCATTTACTATTTGACCAAGGAGGTCGAAGCCGCCGAGTCGCCCACGCGCGTGTTTGCGGATACGGACGAGGTGCTTCGGGCGTTCGGCGACGGGATCACGGGGATCCACGAGCGGATCCTGGTTCGGATTGACGGGGAGCGGGTCGAGACCACCACGGGGCGGGTGATTTTCAACGAGGCGCTTCCGGACGAGGTGGAGTTCGTCAACCGCGAGCTTAAGCGCGACGATCTGAGCGATCTGATTTTGGATTTCCACCGCCGGGTCGGGCTGGAGGCGACGGTAGAGATCCTGGATTCGCTCAAGGCGCTCGGGTTCGAGTACGCCACGCGGGCGGGCTTCTCGATCGGAATTGACGATCTGATCATCCCGGATGAGAAGGACAACCTGGTGGCGCAGGCGCGCAAGCAGGTGGAGGTGGTGGAGAAGGACTACCGGCTCAACCGCATCACGCACGGTGAGCGCTACAACAAGATCATTGATATCTGGACGCACACGACGGACAGCATTTCGGACGTGCTGTTCCGGAACCTCAAGTACAACCGCGGGGCGGGCCAGCTCAATCCGGTGTTCGCGATGGTGGACAGTGGTGCGCGCGGCTCGAAGCAGCAGATCCGGCAGATCGCGGGGATCCGCGGCCTGATGGCGAAGCCGTCGGGGGAGATCATCGAGTCGCCGATCACGGCGAACTTCCGTGAGGGGCTCACGGTGCTCGAGTACTTCATCTCGACGCACGGGGCGCGCAAGGGGCTGGCGGATACGGCGCTCAAGACGGCGGACTCGGGCTACCTGACGCGGCGTCTGGTGGACGTGTCGCAGGACGTGATCATCACCGAGCGCGATTGCGGGACGTTGAACAGCATCACGCTGCGCTCGACGGAGGAAGAGGGCGAGGAGATCGTGCCGTTCCACGAGCGGCTGATCGGGCGGATCAGCGCCGAGGAGGTGCTCAACCCGGCGAGCGGCGAGGCGATCGTGGGGGCGAACGCCGAGATTGATGAGACGGCCGTGGAGCGAATCCGCCAGTGTGACATTCGCACGGTGCGGGTGCGGAGCGTGCTCACGTGCGAGACGCGCCGTGGGGTGTGCGCGATGTGTTACGGGCGCAACTTCGCCACGGGCAAGCTGGTGGGGATGGGCGAGTCCGTGGGGATCATCGCGGCGCAGTCGATCGGGGAGCCGGGCACGCAGTTGACGATGCGCACGTTCCACTACGGGGGTGTGGCCGGCGGGGCGTTCCGCCAGCCGGAGATTGCGGTGCGCAACGACGGCGTGCTGCGGTGTCACAACGTGCGCAGCGTGGAGAACCCGGACGGCGACACGGTGGTGCTCAACAAGAACTCGTTCCTGACCGTCAACGACAAGCAGGGCCGGGAGCTTGAGACGTATGCGCTTGAGGTGGGGGCGATCTTGCCGGTGCCGGACAAGGGCAAGGTCAAGAAGGGCCAGGTGGTGGCCCGGTGGGACCCGTACAACGTGCCGATTCATTCCGAGCAGGAAGGCACGGTGGATTTCCACGACATTGTCGAGGGCGTGACGATGCGCCGCGAGGTCACCGAGACGGGTGGCGCGAAGATCACGCACGTGGTCATCACCGAGCACCGGGAGGAGTTGCACCCGCAGGTGATCGTGCGCGAGAAGCGCGGGGGTGAGGCGTTGGGGTACTACTCGATCCCTGCGGGGGCGCATATCGTGGTCAAGTCCGGCCAGCGGATCAAGGCGGGCGAGTTGCTGGCGAAGACGCCGCGCAAGATCAGCAAGGTCAAGGACATCGTGGGTGGTCTGCCGCGCGTGGCGGAGCTGTTCGAGGCGCGCCGGCCGAAGGACGCGGCGGAGATCGCCAAGATCAACGGGGTGGTGGAGTTCCACGAGACGCAGAAGGGCAAGCTTCGGATCGTGGTGCGCGACGAGAAGACCGACATGGCCGAGGAGCACTTCATCCCGCTGAGCAAGCACCTGACGGTGGCCCGGGGCGAGGAGGTCAAGAAGGGGCAGAAGCTGACGGAAGGGCCGATTGTGCCGCAGGAGATCCTCGAGGTGTGCGGGCCGCGCGATCTTCAGGAGTATTTGGTGCGGGAGGTCCAGGAGGTCTACCGGCTGCAGGGGGTGGAGATCCACGACAAGCACATCGAGATCGTGATTCGGCAGATGCTGCGCAAGGTGCACATCATCGATCCGGGCGATACGGACTTTCTCTATGGCGAGCAGGTGGACAAGGGCATCTTCTCCGACACGAACCGCGAGGCGGCTGCGGCGGGCAATCGTCCCGCGGAGGCGGCCCCGTTGTTCCTGGGCATCACGAAGGCCTCGCTCGGGGTGGAGAGTTTCATTTCGGCCGCGTCGTTCCAGGACACGACGCGCGTGCTGACGGCGGCGGCGGCCAACGGCCGGGCCGACGAGCTGCGCGGGTTCAAAGAGAACGTGATCATGGGCCACGTCATTCCGGCGGGCACGGGCTTCGGGGCGAACCGCATGCTGAAGCTCAAGCGGATGGTGTCGGAGGCGGAGCTGGTCGAGGCCGCGCTGGGGCCGATCGGCGGGGACGAAGAGGCCCAGGAGGCGGACGAGGCCGAGGAGGTCGTGGAGCAGGCGTCTGAGTAGACGTCGGAGCAGGCGTCCGAGTAGAGGGGCGCGCAGGAGACAGAACGCGGGCCCGGCCTGTCGAGGCGGGGCCGATGATTGAGAGAGGACGGGACACGTATGCCGACAATTAACCAGTTGGTTCGCAAGGGGCGCAGGCCGAGGCGCCACAAGACCAAGGCGCCGGCGCTCCAGGTGTGTCCGCAGCGGCGGGGCGTGTGTCTGCTGGTGAAGACGCAGACGCCGAAGAAGCCGAACTCGGCGCTGCGCAAGGTGGCGCGGGTGCGGCTCTCGAACGGGGTGGAGGTGACGGCCTACATTCCGGGGGAGGGGCACAACCTTCAGGAGCACTCGATGGTGCTCGTGCGCGGGGGCCGTGTCAAGGACCTGCCGGGGGTGCGTTACCACATCGTGCGGGGCGCGCTCGACTCGCTGGGCGTTGACGGGCGTCGGCGTGGGCGGTCGAAGTACGGCGCGAAGCGGCCAAAGTAGGAGGAGGCGCCAAGGATGCCCAGACGCAAGCGAGTCGGTCTGAAGCGAGCGGTGGCGCCGGACACGCGCTTTGACAGCGAGCTGGCGCAGCGCTTCATCAACAAGGTGATGGTGTGCGGCAAGAAGAGCACGGCGGAGCGGATTTTCTATGGGGCGCTCGAGACGGCTTCGCAGAAGCTGGGCGAGACGGACCAGTTGGCGGTGCTGCATGCGGCGATCGACAACGTCAAGCCGGTGCTCGAGGTGAAGTCGCGTCGCATTGGCGGGGCGACGTATCAGGTCCCGGTCGAGGTGTCGGCGCACCGGCAGGTGGCGCTGGCGATCCGGTGGCTGATCGAGTTTGCGCGGTCCCGCAAGGGCATGCCGATGGCGCGGGCGCTGGCGAGCGAGCTGATGGACGCGTTCAAGGGCGAGGGCTCGGCGGTGAAGCGGCGCGAGGACACGCACAAGATGGCCGAGGCGAACAAGGCTTTTGCGCACTACCGCTGGTAGTGGGGCGGCAAGGCGGCAGGACATTGCGACGAGTTGAGATGGCGCAGACGGACAGAGGAGTGATCGAGGTGCCGCAGGAGGTGGCCTTAGAGCGGACGCGCAATATCGGCATTGCGGCCCATATTGACGCGGGCAAGACGACCACCACCGAGCGGATCCTTTTCTACACGGGCAAGCTGTACCGGCTTGGCGAGGTGGACGAGGGGACGGCGGCGATGGACTGGATGCCCCAGGAGAGGGAGCGGGGTATTACGATCACGTCTGCCGCGACGACGTGCTACTGGGGCGACCACCAGATCAATATCATTGATACGCCCGGCCACGTGGATTTCACGGCCGAGGTGGAGCGGTCGCTCCGGGTGCTCGACGGGGCGGTCGCCGTGCTGTGCGCCGTCGGCGGGGTGGAGCCGCAGTCCGAGACCGTGTGGCGCCAGGCCGACCGCTACCGGGTGCCGCGCATCGTGTTTGTGAACAAGATGGACCGCGTCGGGGCGGACTTCGAGCGGGCGATCTCGCAATTGCGCGAGCGGCTCGGGGCGGAGGCGGTGGCGATCCAGGTTCCGGTCGGCGTGGAGGATTCGTTTCAGGGCGTTGTTGACCTGATTGAGATGAAGGCCGTGCTCTGGCCCGGAGACGACCAGGGGGAGCGCTTCGACGAGGTCGAGGTGCCGGCGCACCTCGTCGAGGAGGCCGAGCACCACCGCGCGTGGCTGCTCGAGCACATTGCCGAGCACGACGAGGCGTTCCTCGAGCAGTTCCTGGCGCACTCGTTCACGGCGGGCGACGTGCGGGCGGCGGTGCGCCGGCTGACGGTCGCGACGAAGCTGTTCCCGGTGCTGTGCGGCTCGGCGCTCAAGAACACGGGCGTGCAGGCGCTGCTGGACGCGGTGACGGCGTACCTGCCGTCGCCGCTCGACGTGCCGCCGGTGTTCGGCGAGCAGCCCAAGACCGGGCGGGAGGAACGCCGCCGGGCCGACGTCGAGGAGCCGTTTGCGGCGCTCGTGTTCAAGGTGCGCAGCGACAGCTACGTGGGCCGTCTCTCGTACGTGCGCGCCTACTCGGGCCGGGCGGCCAAGGGCACGACGGTGTTCAACGCCAACACGGGCAAGCGCGAGCGGCTGATGCGCATCCTGCGGATGCACGCCGACAGCAGCGAGGAGCGCGACGCGCTCAGCGCGGGGGAGATCGCCGCCGTGGTGGGGCTGCGCGCCTCGTTCACGGGGGACACGCTGTGCGACGCGAAGCATCCGCTGCGGCTCGAGCCGATCGTGTTTCCCGAGCCGGTGATCTCCGTGGCGATCGAGCCGAAGACGAAGGCCGACCGCGATAAGCTGAACGAGACGCTGCAGCGGCTGCGCGACGAGGACCCGACGTTTGTCACGCGCGCAGATGCGGAGACGGGGCAGTTGATCATCTCGGGCATGGGCGAGCTGCACCTGGAGGTGCTCAAGGACCGGATGCTGCGCGAGTTCAAGGTGCACGCCAACATCGGCCGGCCGCAGGTGGCCTACCGGGAAGCGATCACCCGGGCGCAGCGCGGCGAGGGCAAGCTCATCAAGCAGACGGGCGGCAAGGGCCAGTACGGGCACGTGGTGTTGGAGGTCGAGCCGCTCGAGCGGGGGGCGGGCTTCGAGTTCGAGGCGGCGGTCGCGGCCGAGGCGATTCCGAAGCGATTCATCCCGGCGATCGAGAAGAGCATCCGCGGCAGTCTGGCGGCCGGGCCGCTGGCGGGCTACGCGGTGGTGGACGTGCGGGTGCGGATCGTGGGCGGGTCCACGCACGAGGTGGATTCGTCGGAGCTCGCGTACGAGATCGCGGCGAGCCACGCCTTCTGGGATGCGATGCGTCACGCCGAGCCGGTGTTGCTCGAGCCGGTGATGCGCGTGGACGTGACGACGCCGGAAGAGCACGTGGGCGACATCATCGCGGACCTCAACACGCGTCGCGGCAAGGTGCGCAAGATCGAGCGGCACCACAAGACGCACATCGTGCACGCCGAGGCGCCGCTGGCGGAGCTGTTCGGCTACGCGACGGCGATCCGCTCGCTCACCAAGGGGCGCGCGAGCTATTCGATGGAGCCAACGCGTTTCGAGGTGGTACCGCTGGAGATCCAGGAGCAGATTCTGGGCTAGCGCGTGAAGCGACGGCCAATGGAATACGGAATGAAACGAGAGGATCCAAAGGGCAGGAGGCTCTGAGCGCGTCATGGCGAAGGAGAAGTTTGAGCGGACCAAGCCGCACGTGAACGTGGGCACGATCGGCCACGTGGACCACGGCAAGACGACGTTGACGGCGGCGATGACGATGGT
>Ga0180432_10006569_pt1 | contig 15059 bp, 9 predicted proteins | sample SS_ome_10_FD_132414 | JGI IMG/M metagenome (GOLD analysis project Ga0180432, IMG submission 132414) | Hypersaline lake sediment archaeal communities from the Salton Sea, California, USA - SS_1_MS_2 metaG | ecosystem: Environmental > Aquatic > Non-marine Saline and Alkaline > Hypersaline >... | reverse complement strand
GTATTTTTTTATGAGACGATTGTAAATCAATCATAGAAATTGTTCCACTTAATATTTCATCTCGTTGAATTGGATATCGTAATAAAAGATCAAGTAATCTTTCAGTAAAATCTGTTTTTATTAAGCTAACTAATTTACATTTATTTCCCTTACAAACACAATGTGTGTCTTTCTCTCCTGTTTTTTTATCATGATTAAAACATGCACTTCTTAAAAGAGCTGATGTATATTTATCTTTACTTTTTATTACTTCTTCGATTTTTTTCTTACTTTCCGTAGGAGAAGCAACCAAAAGTGAAGTTAGTTTTTTAATAATATTTTTTAATATGTTAATATCTTTTTTAGTTATATTTGGTTTTTCAACAATATCTATTATTTTGTTTCTTATTACTTCTCCCTTTTTAGTTTGAAGGTATCTACTTATTTCATATTTAAACCTTTCAAATGCTTCGATTTTATATTGATATTCATTTATTGTTTCCACTCTTTTTCTTTCACCTTCATCAGAAAGATTTTTAGAATTTACATCTGGATAATAAAACATATCAGATACCTTTAATTTTGATTTTTTTATTTTTGACAATTTTATTGGAATTACTGGAACAATCCTATTTGTTTCCAATAATATTCCAATTACAATACCAGTATCCCTTTTATATACTATCAAATAAACTGGGTTTAATGGTAATTCAGTTTTTTTAACAACTTCATTTAACAACTTTAACGTTTTATCAAATGATAATATTGGAACATCTGAATCAGTGTCTGTTTCAAGATATGGATAATTCATATTAATTGTACTTGGTTTAACGGGAATATATAAATCATTATTTAAGATAACAGCTGTTGTTTTAGAATAATTGTCTGTTAATTGTAATTTAACTGTGTATTTTCCTTCTATTTTCTTGAGAACTTTATTTAATCCAACCTCTTCTTTTACACCATATGTAGTTTTTACAGACGATGCTTTTTCCCAATTAATTTCATCATAACTAGAACATCCTTTTTTTGCAGTTGTAACTATTTTTTGAATAATGGGGTCTGTTGAGTTTTGTAAACAGTAAATAAACATTTTACTATCCTTGTATTGAACTCTATAAACGGGTTCATAAACATTTCCAAATTTTACAAGTATAAGGGTTGGTCTATTTAGTGAATACATATCATTAGAATTTTGCCCATATGGACAAAAAATGGAGTGTGGTGTAAAAATAACAATATTAAACCCTTCTTTAGAAAATATTCCTGGTCTTGAAACAATATCCCAAATGTAAATATTTGGAACAAATGCTGTTGGGTCCAAAAGATAATCTTTGTATTGTTTTTCCCCTTTAAAGATTCTTTTTATTAACCCCCCAGATAAAGATGCAAATAATTGGGGAGTTAAACTTGCTACTAATCTTTCCATAAGACTTTTTCTGGTAACTCTTTCATTAAGTAAACAAGAAACTAAATCTAAAATAGCATTTAAAAATGATTTTGTTTTTTCAGCAACTTTAACACCTTTTCTAACAAGACAATCAAATCCATTTTTAATATTTCCAGTATAACATTTTTTTTGTTCAAGAAATATTTCTATTTCTTCTGGTAATAATCCATATCTCCCTTCAGCAAGGGGTATTTTATCGCGCCTGCTGATATATTTTTTTCCAAGTTCATCTTTTTCTCCATTATCTGATTTGAGGTCAACACATCTTTTATAAGTTGAACTATTTGTTTTATTATTTTTAAAACAACAAGGCATACAAAATCCATTTGGATTCCCAACAGGGTTCAAAAATCCAGGATAAACTTCTTTCATACCCTTCCTATTTATGATTACTTGGTGATTTCCATGTGGACATGTTGCATATTCACATATACCATCTTTCGTATTTTTTGTTTTAATATCTTTTAATTTATCAAGTGGTAGAGGAATTTCACAAATTGGACACCATGCTTGAGGACAAAGGTAATAATAATCGGGTCCTTCTTTTGCAGATTTATATTTAATTGAATACGTGTAAGATTTTTTATCAATCTTCGGATTTTTAGAAGGGTCATATGCCATAACAATAGGTCTTCTTGGTTCTTCACATTGTCTGGAATAAGGTTGGCTATGACGTTTTGCTTTAAATCTAAATACTTTAGGCTCAAAATGTTGAAGTCTATTTAATTTAAACTTTGGAAAGTCACATACATCTTTGCATGTTCCTTTATTTATCAATTTATTTTCCTCAGAAGAACATTTAAGACGTATTTTTGGGTCAAGACCTGTTTCATTTGACATGTTAACATCACCTGTCGATGAAAATTCAATTTGTGGTTTTTGATTTTTATTATTTGTATTTGGTTCTAGAATATCATCAAAATTAGTTGATATTGTAATATTATTTGTATCTATATTATCAGTGCGACCCGCATTGATACCTCTTTCACCTTCTGATATAGAAATAACATCATTATTATTACCAAATCCAAAGTCAAGTTTAATATTTTTATCTATTAAAATTTTATTTTTTAAAGATGTTTTTGTTTTTTCCGGACTAAAAAAAGTTGATATTACACTTTGTAAGAAAAAGTAACAATTTCTTAAAATATACAAAGACTTTAATCCAGAGATAAAAATCTTGTACTTATACTTTTTCTTTTTATTTCCAGTTTCAAAATCTTCTGAACGCTTCAATTCAATATTTACACCTGGGTGCTTCAATAACTCCTTTGCAACTTGTTTATCTGTTTTTAAAATTCTCCATTGATTAAAAATTTCAGCTGCGTGATGTCTTGCTTTACCATATCGTTTCATAATTAATTCTACTATTACTTCAGACCTTGTATCTGATAACTTTTCCTTATCAATAAATTCAAATATCATTGGTAATCCCACGAATTCACTTATCCTATTGTATTTTATATTTAAACTTGTATCATCTTTATCAAGTTCTGAGAAAAAAGAAATATCTGCAAATGGTTTATATTTTTTCATAAAGTTTGAAAAAACATCAAGGTTAATTATTTGTTTTGATTTAAAAGTTGTAATAACTTGATAAAATTGCATCGCAGTGTATTTAGAAAAAACAAACTCCCCATTATCAATTGTTAATTTAGGTACTGAATATAAAGGATGTTTATGATACACTAAAAATTCATCATTTAATGTTGTTATTAATTTGGTAACTTTTCCAATAGCAGTTTCAATATCTTTTACAGATGATTCTGTGTATTCCTCAAATGACAATCCTATACTAATTTCACTGTTTTGAAATAAAGTTAAGTTTGAATATTTTGCCTTTCCATCTTTTGTTGTATAGTTATATATTTTTATCAATATTGTACCAGCACGACCTTTAGGGACGTGTCTTCCAGATGGAAGTTTCTTGAATACCCAATTTTGAATAATATCAGTGGTAAGGACTTTATTTTCTATACTTTTTTCATAAATACTAATATTTGGAGTTTTGTCACCATATTTTGTGTAATAAATAAATGGCATATCTTCAGATACTAATGTTCGTAAATAGTTATATATCATGTTTAATCTATATGGTGCGGCACCTTCAACTTTTGGAGGTCGTGTCCACAATGTCATTTTCCAGATAACACATTCCTCAAGAGAAGGTTCTTGTTTTTCACTAACATTTTCTCTTACTGATGAAATAACATCATTAATAAAGTTTATTTGATTTTTAACATCAGTGTACAATTTTAAATTTGAATCATAAGATGCTGTTTTTGGATTTGCAGTTGGCCATTGCTTCTGGAAATATCCATTCCATAATCTCTTTTTACCAACAAGCATATCCTTTTCCATAATGGGATTATTTTGAAGCCATTCTGTTTCATCGTTAAGAACATATAAAAATATACGAGGGTCATATCGTCTGGCCTTATTTTCTGAATATAATTTACCAATCGTATCAAATAGTAACATATTTTCTTCTTTCACAACTCTAACATCTGATGTTCTTTCGTCATCAGCTGTTAAAAAATCATTATCAATTTTAGGTATATCATTGATAGCCGGTTTATAACTAACAAGTTCTGTTGTTGTACCTTCTTTCTCAAACATTAAACCTAATATTTCATCTTTATCATTGATATGCATCCAAAGTTGTTGATGTGTTGGTAATACAAATATTTCTCTTGGTTTTGACAGATAAACAAATAATTTTGTTTTTATTTTAAAAATAGTATCATCTGTCCAAATTCTATCATCTAAAAAAATAAGAGGTTCACGTGCTTCAATTATAGATTTCCATAAGTCAACAGTGTATGTTCCAAATATATTTTTTAACTTTTTGATATCTTCTTTTCCAGGAATATTACCGTTTGACATATTTTTAAATAATGTACTATGAACTTTACTCATTTCTAACCCAACAAAAGCATAATGCATCGGAGCATTATCTCTGTACATCCTGCTCACAGTAAAATATGGAAACTGAACTGGTTCATCACAGAAGGCCATTTTTCAAAGGTCTATATATATTGAGTAGATACATATTTTAAATTAAAACTATTAAACAAAAATTTACAAATAAGAAAGGGTTATCTCTAAGATATTGTCAGATTCAAAAACTGAAGTCAGCGTTAAATCTGAAAATACAAAAGAAAACATATTTTCACATTCTCTTTTGAAATAATCATAATATCTCTCAAACATATTCTCATCATCATCTGCGAGTAATTGTCCTACTGTTTCTGTATAAGAAGGAACATGTTCCAAGAATAGTCCAAACCTAGAAGAAATTTTTATTTTACGTTCCAATGGCATCTCCAATTCGTTCTCTATCATATAACAAAGAACAAAAACAGAATTAGGTGACAAAAAATTAATTGACGTAGCACATGACGTTGAAGGTATGATGTTATGTTCAACTGATACACCGATACATTCAGATAACAGTTTTCTAAACAATCTTCCATTCATTCCAGCATGAGGTTTGTTCAGGTAACTACCCATTTTGATAGCTCCTACATCATACTCTGTAATATATGTTGCTACAATATTTATCATAACCATTGCAATCTTCCTATAGTTCGACACGTGCAAGTTTGCAACATTAACGTATCGTCGGAAAATACAAAAGGCAAGAATGAAAGTTGCATTAGAGTACTTAAACTCTGTAACAACTTTCCTGATAAAATCAGCCATTTCTACTGTTTTGGTTTCTTGGCTGAATGAACTTTGAGGAGACCGACTAAGAGGACTTGATAAGTTAAGTGGTGAACCAACAAGCAATACCTTTTCTTTAAAAGAATCAAAGTAGCTATCTTCCAATAACTCCGCCGCGGATGGCCTTGTAAATGGGTTTGTATCCAAACACCTCAAAATAAGTCCTTTTAGTTTAGAACTAATTGGAATTCCATCTAAACATGGCTTAAGTTTTCCATTTTTCCCATGTCTTCTATGAGAGGCATTAAATTTCTTTAATGATTCCCAAAATGCTCTTCGTTGTTTACAATATTTGACCTCCGAAGGACGTTTTTCTCCAGAAAGACATTTGTTTTCGTCTGAACGGATAACATCTTCAAAATGGTCCACACATTGAAAAGATAAAGGTCCTAAAACCTCTATAATCTTTTTTAAATGTGGCATACCATCATCACTGCTCGTAATTAAAGGCTTTCTTGTCATAAACTCCATAATAACACAACCAATTGAAAAGACATCAACGTTTACACCATACTGGAATTCTAACTCAACTTCTGGTGGTCGATACCAACGAGTAATGACAGTGTGTCTTATCTTTTTGGAATTTAATAATCTGAGGTTACCACAGAGACCAAAATCTCCTATCTTAATGTCACTAGAACGGCTAATTTTACCTTTCCGTGTCAAAAAGATATTTTGTGGCTTAAGGTCACGATGCATGGTTCCATTTTTGTTCATGTCTGCAATTCCCTTTAGAAGAGAATACAGAAGAACTTTAACGGTTTTTTCCCATATATCGTGTTTTTCCTCAATAAACTTCCTCAGATCACCACCTTCACAGCATTCCATTGCAGTATAAATTCTCCACATTTTGTCATGCTGGTATTCGTCAACATAAACCCCAAGACATTCTGTCAAGTTTGAAGAAAGTGGGGATGCTACACGAAGGCCTTCGGAAAAACATGCACTAAAGTCAATAACATCATTTGTGTCACTAACCTTAACAGCAATGTATGTCTCGTTAAGCAAAACCTTGTAAACATCACCATATGCGCCTTCTCCAAGCTTAATACAGTCACCGTTGTCAATTTTGTCAATAATGATTTTCCATCTGGAAACCTTTGAAATAGTATTTTTCTTTTTCTCTAAAAGAGACATTTTTCATTATATATACTATGATATTCTAGAATAAATTATCTATTTTTTCATTTTAAATAACCTAACGTTTCGAATTTTAAATAACCTAACGTTTCGAATTTTAAACCATCGTCTGTCATTTCATTGATATTCGAGACAACAATCTTTGTTTCAAGAGACGTCTCTTTATTTAAAATCATTTTCGCAACAGTAATCTTTTTTTCGTATTCCCATTCACTCGTTGCTGGATTTAACAACATGCAATAAATAAGATTAAAAATACGGTCATCCCCTACATACGAATGAATCATATGTAGCAAATTAAAACCAAAATAAAACAAAATAGTTCCTATCATATTGGTTATTGTCTTACATGTATATGCATTATCTGTCATATGCGCAGAATAATTGTCGTCAATTGGTTCAATATCAAGTAATCTTGATGCAATGTTAAAACATGAAATTCCAACTAATTGGATATCACGTTTTATGATAATATTGTTTTTAGCATAAGATTCGAATAATCTATATGCTGTAAATAATGTTGAATTACTAGCTTTAATTTCTGTTTTAATCTCCCATAACCATGAAAACAATATCGTTTTACACCAGTTAAAGTTATCATCTTGTACGATTTTGGTAACAGAAACTAAAGGTTTTGGAACTTGGAACGAATAAACAATTTTGTACTTTTGTTCCATATCAAGTCGAATTTTGTCAAAGTATGGGTGTTTCAAAGCATCAGCAGCTGTGATACGATTTGGCACCCAAGTCAACATTCTTTTCAATATATCTTTTTCTTCTTCGGACACTTTTGTTTCAGACAATAACTTGTCCAAATTACCCTTAAATTTGGGAAATGTGTCTTTCCAGTGTTCTGTTTTAGTAACTCCTTCCCATTTATTTTCATTTGGCGTACCAAGAAGATTAAATGTTTTAAATAGAATTCCTATTTCACTGTTATCCATAAGAGGAAAATTATCTTTGAAAATCATCTGAAGCAATATTACACCAATTGACCATATGTCAACAGAATAATCATATTTTCCAGGATTTAAAATAGCTTCTGGTGAGCGATACCACATTGTTATTACTTCATTTGTATGTGTGATACCAGAAACGACACCGGTTTTCGCTAGGCCGAAATCACATATTTTTATTTCAATTCCATTAAAAACTAATATATTAGATGGTTTAATATCACGATGTGCGATATTAAACGAATGTATATAACTAATTGCATTAAGTAATTGCCAAATAATGTAAGGTCTGTGTTCTTCCAGAATGTCATTTAACACACATTGAAGATCACATTTTGCCTTTTCCATCGTTAACACGAGTTTACTACCCATAGAATAGTATCCCATTGTTTTAACAATATTCGGGTGTTTCAAAAAGTTTAAGATTGATATTTCCCGAATAGTTGCTGCTTCAAATGGAAATTTAAACTTTTTGATAGCGATACCGTTCGTTGTTTCGTAGACATCGCCATATACTCCAGAACCAATTTTTTTCTTAATGTCGTTCTTGTGTATTTTTTTTGGCGATTCAAATGAATTACATTTATCAATATTACCTCTATCAATATTACCTTTATCAATATTATCCATTTTGGTTTCCATTTCAGACATGTGCCTTTTCATTTATCCTTTAAAATATAGATGTTAAAATAATAATAATCTATTTTTGTTAATTTAAATATTTATCCAACTCCAGAACGATACTCCTTTCTATAACAGTGCTATTTTGCCATTCCTTGAATTCTACCCATTCCGGTGTTAAAAATTCTTTGATATTGGATTCATCATCGTTAACAGTCTTATTATCATTATCCGGTAATGGTGTTTTAATTTTTGATGGTAATATAATTGCTAATCTAACCCATAATTTTCCACGTGTTTTATCGGGGGTTGGTAGTCCGAGATTATACAAGAAAAATCCCTTTATTTTTTCATCTTTTATATTATCTATAAATTCCTTTTTCCATCTTACCTTTTTAATAGTTTTATCTGGAAGTTCGATATCCATTATAAAGTCTTTATACAAGTCGTTTAAAGAAACACTTTTAATGATTTCTAAATCCCATTCATTTTTTCTTTTGAAGGTTTGTTGAGATGATATAGTTATGTCCTTATCAACTATTTCAACATTTATATTTGGCAAATCATGCTTTTGAGAACTTTCAAATGTTATATTGTCATAATATAGTGGTAAAGTAAGATAATATTTTCTTTTAACATTTAACTTTTTTTCTAAATTTTTCCAAATATCAGATATTTTAATTCTTACACGATAAGTTAGTGGTTTTTCTGGGATTTTCTCTTTTTTTGGTTTTTGGTGAACATGGTGATGGTGATTATGATGAGGTTGATGAAAACTTTGTGGTCCAAAAACAAAAACTTCAGGTGGTTGATGTCTTGGATTATTGGGTGGAAATCCCATGGGAATATTATTTAGAATATGAAAAAGCTCTTCTGCTTCTAAATTAAGTTCATCTTCTTCAGACATTTGACCATGGTCATTCATTGAGTATATAAAATCTTCAAATACTCTATTAACGATATCTTCACCAATACCATCTTCAATAGTTTCATCATTTTTGCTGGTTAATATTTGATAAGCTTTTGTTACTTCTTTAAATTTTTCTTCTGCAATTTTTTTATTTTCAATATTTTTATCAGGGTGCCACTTAAGTGCTGCTTTTCTATAAGCTTTTTTTATTTCTACTTCTGTAGAATCAAAACTAATTCCTAAAGTTTTTGCCGCCTTTTTCTTTTTTGAAGAATTATCTACACCTGTAAAGACAAACATTAAACAATATTATTTCACAGTTATGTTACGCAATAGTATTATTTTTATGTCGAAACGTTTTAAACTCCGTATAAATCACAAACAGCATAAATATATGCTTCTGCTTGAAGAATGGGTTGCATTATGTAGTTTTTATTTATTTCAGAATTCCAATGGGATGTTATTGATATAAAGTTTATTTTGTCTTTATCCTTGATATTATCTAGCATTTTTCTAAAAAAATCACATGTTACTATATTTGAAAAGTCATCTTTCATTAATTCATAAATCTTATAAATAAGGTTTCTTATTTCATCTCTGTTTCCTTTTTTAACAGCTTTCACTAACATATCAGAAGCTTCATTTTTCTCAGAAATATATATTTTTGATACCTTGTTTTTTTCAGATATTATCAATGAACCTTCTAATGTTAAAAACAGTTCTCGCAAATTTATCGTTGGTAATGGGCCAGAATATGATTTTTCAATAATAGTTTCTATTTTTTTGTTACTAATCTTAAAGTTTTCTTTGTCTGCTATATTATTAATTATGCTAATAACTTCTTTTTTTGTAGGGGGGCAAACATTTACACATAAAAACCTACTTCTTAAAGGGTCTATTAATTTTGATAAAGAATTTATAGTTAACATAAACCTTATTTTAGATTGGCATGTTTCAACAATTCTTCTTAATGCATTTTGTGTCTCTTTTTTTAAAGCTTCAACATTTCTTAAAATAACATATTTTTGAATGTTCAAGTAAATATTTTTTGTTTTTGAGTAATAATCTAAAAATGGAATTAAAGCTTTATTTGCATTTGCTTGACAAAGTTCAATTTCACAATGTGACTTACTAACAAGCGCAAATATAACCTTATGTTTAACTTTGCTTTTAGAATTTGGTAACGGAACAAAAGAACCTGTTTCTACATCAATTGCTTTTACAGATGTCCTGTATGGATTACTTTTATTTCCAATGTAATTATTCAATGTTATTAAAAGTCTTGTATACTTTCCACACCCAGCTGGTCCATACAAAGCAATATTTGATAAGCCATCATCTATGTTTTTTCTGTCAGAAACTGACTTCAAAAGTTTAGATGTCTTATGTGAATGACTACATTCTGAAAATGTTTTTGGAATATATTTTTCACATAGTGGGAGATAATTATTTAATTCATCTTCTGACATATTTCCTGACATATTTCTTGTAGTAAGATATATTTAATTAAACTCTTTAGGTAAATCCTTTAACTAATTATGAGTCTATTATTAAAATCAATTTATACCTTTTATAGAGGATTTGGATTTTTTGCACTGGTTTTATCAGTATTAGGTGGACTATTGCTCTCAAAATGGAATTACATTTTATTAGGAATATACTTATTCGGAGAGTTTGTGTTAAATGTATTATTGAAAAAAATATCAAAAGCTATAATGGGAAATAAAACTTTTCCAATAATTGGAAAAGGAACGCGACCAAATAATGCAAAATCATGTGGTTTTTTTACACCAAGAACAAAAATTAAAAAGTTAATGAAAAGTTTTGGGATGCCATCCGGACATAGTCAAACATTTGCATTTTTAGCAACCTTAATAGGATTATATCTTTATAATAACAATGATGAAGATGAGTATAAAACATATAAATATATAGCACTGGTTGTGCTTACATTATCAGCGATGTATATGAGAGTTTATATAGAGAACTGTCATACTGTTCAACAGACCATAGTTGGTTCAATAATTGGGGTTTTATCAGCTATTATTATTACAAAACTTTATGATAACCCATTTTCAATTAATCAAAAACCACTTAAAGCTTGAACTTAAGTTTTTTTAAATGAAAATTATTATTAATTATAATACAACTCATTTTGTAATTGATATTACAGAATGGGTTATCAGTGGTTCAACAGGTGAGTATATAAATGGAAAAGCTGTTTATTATGAAATACCTAAAAAAATTGAAATTCCAAAGTCAAATATCAAGACAATTAACGATTTAACTTTTCTAATATCTGTCATACAAAAAATACCAAAGTGTGCTGTTTATTTTATTCATAATGGGGTAGTATTACCCAAGCAAACAGAACTGTACGATAATATGAATGTTACATTATTTTACAAAACAATTGAATGTAAAAAACATTTTAATTGCTGTTAGTTATTAAATTTGAGTATTTCAAATCGAGTTGTTAAAGTATCTTTATCAACAAAGTTTTCTGTTAATTTTAAAATATTATCCCATTCTTTCTTATTTTCAACTGGGTCACCATATTCAACGCTTGTTTTATTAATATTAATTTCTATTTTTCCAGTTTTTGTTCCTTTCAGAATGTTACCAATCACAAAACTCATGTTTTTGGGTGCCTTTGGCGCATCAATTTTCAGGTCACCAATGTCTTCACCTGCTAATGTAATTGCATCTGATAGGTTTTTAAATGATAGTTTTGAAATATCATAGTTGTCTAATAATGATAAAATAGTGGATGAATGACTTTCAGCGTATTCTCCATATTCGGTTGAATCCTTAATAATGTCCGATACAATGTTCATACTAAAATCAGACATTTTCTTAGCAGTTTTTAACATTTCAAACATATCTTCCTTGTTTTCATCATTATAATGTCTTGATAACTTAACAATATCTTTTGCGATTTTTTCATCCTTTTCACTGAGCCCTGTAGACAATTCTTGTTTTTCATCATCATCACTATTATTATCACTGGTATCCCACGATGATGGAATTTTCAATGTTTGTTTACTATGTGTTACACGTGCCGATTTTGGAGTGTTAATAGTTGGTCTAAATTTCCCAAATCCTTTTTTAGAAGAAACTGTTTTTACTGTTTTTACTGTTTCTAACATGTCTTCAATCATAAAATTAATTCGTGAACACCATTCCTTTTTTAGTTCAACATTTAATAAGTTACTATATTCACCCATCACACGTTGTCCAATTTTATTATGTACAATATCCCACAACAATTTAAGTGCTTCAAGCTCTTCAGCATACTTTGCACCACTACTGTGAATGTTATCAGTGTGTAGCAGAGATAAAATAATAAAATGAATAATGTTTTCATCCAGATAGCCCATATTGCAGAAATGTCCTAATATTTCTACAGTACCGAATAATCGTCTTTTCAGTTTATATTTTTTTGTTGAATCTGGAAGACCAGATGCTTCTGAAATAAAAGTATGTCTTTTATAAAAATTGTCTCTACATAATGAAATAAAAATAGATTTGAAATTCACCATTTTTTTTGCTTCAGCCATCGCCTTTTCCTTACTGTCATAAGGACCTTTAAGAGCTGGTTTAGTAGTTGATTCAAGGTTTAAGCTATAAAAGTACTCTTTTTTACCCTTTTCAACACAATGTACTTGATAACACTCAGAAACCCATTCATCATTTTCCCATAATTTTTTACACAAATTTACATACAGTTTATAAAACCCTTTATCATACCACACCTTTTCTAAAATTAACTCAGCAATAATATTTACAGAATTTTTCTCTTTATTTTCAAGTAACACCTTCAGTAACTCATTTGCTTGTTTTTCAAAATTACTTTCAGTAATCTTATTCAATACCTTAATTGCTAAACCCTTAATTCCAGCAACCTTTCGTATTTTTGTTGGAACCATCCTTTGAATTGGGCTTGAACTAGATGAAGCTTTTCTCCATTCATCTTTTGGTTGAAACCTGTCATATGTTTTCGGCCTTTCTCGCCGCCGGTCGTATCGACTATTATTTCGTTCCGACCCACCACTTTTCCATTGACATCTAACTGGGAAGTTGTTGTACTTTGATGTCTTACTGAAGAGTGGTGTTTTTCTATCTTCAGTTACCTTCTGGGAATACTTCCCTGCGAATGATTCCAAGAAAGGAAGAGAGACTGAAATCTCACTGAGCTTATCAGCGAGTTCCAAAAGGGAAGAAATCGAATAAACAATCATGTTGTTATAATATAATAACAAGACAATCTTTATATAGTTTGACTTTCTTTTTTTTTTCGCGAGTTGTAAACTTGTTTTTAAACTTTTAACCAAATTTGAATTTCGTTAAAATTTAAGTTGTATTCACTTAGTTATATACTATGTTCCCTTTATATATTTAATACAAAACATAAAAATAATTTAAAATTACTTATTAATATTTATTAGAAAACTAATTAAAAACTAATAGAAATTGTTAACTTACACTTTAATGGACAACAAGAACAATGAAGTGTAATATCAATTGAACTTGCTTGTAAGTCTGTGAAAACATCAAAAAAAGAGTCAATCCTGCGAGTATCTACTTTACTTTCTGGACGAATTAAAACCTCTCGAGACCTGAAAAATGTACGCATTGTATCAACATCACCCTTAAGAGTAATGTCACCAAACTCATCTGAAATTTGCGGATGGTCAACAAGTTGAATTCGCCATTCTGGTTCTACATTTGGTTTAGCAATTTGCAAACCTTGTCCATGGTCATTTTGGCCTTGTGCCAAACTGTTATTGACAAAAGCAAACATAAAAAATAGAAAAGTTGAGAGTTTAGTGAGTTTAGTGAGTTTAGTGAGTTTAGTGAGTTTAGCAAAAGATTTCATTGTGTTATTAGTGGATATAACTATACGTTTTTCTTACTTTATATGTTTTTTATTACTCATAATAACGTGGTTTCAACTAGTTTTCCAGTCACTAAATAGGGATCACAATTTGATGCAGGTCTTCTGTCTTCAAAGTAGCCATAACCATCAATTTTAGTTTGATATGGAATTCTTACAGATGCTCCTCTATCTGCAACCCCATAACTAAAATCAGTATATGATGAAGTTTCGTGTTTTCCAGTAAGCCTGTTTTTATTTTCACCATACACATTGATATGGTCAGCATGTTTATTTTCTAGTTTTCTAATTGCAGTTAATATTTCTTCGTATCCTCCTACTTCTCTCATTTCTTTTGTACTATAATTTGTATGGCATCCAGCACCATTCCATCCCTTTAAAGGTTTTGGATCAAAAGATGCAATAACCCCAAAATCTTCACACACTCTTTGTAAAATGTACCTTGATACCCATACTTGGTCACCCGCTTCAATTCCATGACATGGTCCAATTTGGTATTCCCATTGTCCGGGCATAACTTCAGCATTGCTACCTGCTATTTTTAACCCAGCATATAAACAACATTTGTAATGTGCTTCTACAACGTCACGCCCAATTGCATTATTGGTCCCAACAGAACAATAATATTGCCCTTGTTTTACAGGGGTTCCATTAGACCAACCCAAAAGCGTTTTGCCATCTGCTTGAAACAACGTATATTCTTGTTCTAAACCAAACCATGGTTCTTGGTCTGCAACTTTGTTCATTAATTCATTGCACGCATGTCGAGTATTTGTTGGAATTGGTTCTTTTGTGTCTGGAAAAACTGATTCACACCACACTAAAATATTGTTTCCTCTACGAAATGGATCTTTATAAACACAAACTGGTTTTAAAAAAACTTCAGAATTAGATCCAGTTGCTTGCCCAGTACTACTACCATCATAATTCCATATTGGTAATTGTGTAATTGTTTTCCCGTCATGAAAAATAGTTTTAGTCTTAGAACGAAGTTCACCAGAACCACCCAACCAAATGTATAAAGCTTGGAGCTTGTTGTCTTTGGGAGGAAGAGACAAATAACGATTTGTTACGTTGGAATACATTAGTTGTATAAAAAGCATATAAGTTTTCTTTATATATCCCAACTTAAATATGTAATATTTTGAAATCAGTTTGAATGATATCACATTTAAATGTTTTTATTTTATCAAGTCTTAAAATTCTGCCATTTGATTGTATTCTGTTGATAACTCTTATAAAATCTGAATATATTTCGTGATTTTTTTCATTTGGACAAGTTATTGTATCTAAATCATACTCTGTCCAAATATAAATCCATTTTACTTCTGTGCAACACCATATTCTATATTTTTTATAATCCAGTGATAATTTATGTCT
>Ga0180432_10006568_pt1 | contig 15059 bp, 7 predicted proteins | sample SS_ome_10_FD_132414 | JGI IMG/M metagenome (GOLD analysis project Ga0180432, IMG submission 132414) | Hypersaline lake sediment archaeal communities from the Salton Sea, California, USA - SS_1_MS_2 metaG | ecosystem: Environmental > Aquatic > Non-marine Saline and Alkaline > Hypersaline >... | reverse complement strand
GAGGAGCGGCTCGACGCCCTGCTGGACCTGCGGGAGAAACGCCGGGCCGAGAAGGATGCGGCCCGGTCCGGGCAGAAGGTCTCGCAGGTTGAGCGGCTCCGCCAGCAGATGCGGGCCGAGCTGGTGCCCGTGTTCGAGGATCTGCGGCAGAAGTACGAGTCGGCCGGCGTGTTCATGGAGCTGGACGCCGAGGGGTTCCTGGCGGGTGGCGTGAACGTGATGATCGACATCGAGTTCGACGTCCACGCCATGCGGCTGGAAGGCACGGTCACCGAGGAGGGCATCGCCTTCCAGGAGGCCCGCTACTCGAACAACGTGCGGGGCGTGGTGACGGCGGGGCGGATGCTCCGCGGGCGAGCCCTGACCGCGCACGAGTTCCGCGATTTCCTGTGTGACCGGATCAGTCAGCTCGTCCGCTCGGCCACTTCGTATCCCTGATTGGGTGGGCCACAGGTTCCCGTCCGCGCGCCCTCCGCACACCATCTCGGCAGGACGGCCCGCGGCGCCGGCGGCTTGCCACCCGTAGAGTCTCCGATCCTCGCTTGCCGTTCTGAGAACCAGCCGTTGCGGGCCCCCCGTGCCGGCGTGGGAGGCGCCCGATCAGGACCGCGACCCCGGCGCCCCGGCAGAGCGGTCTCCTTTCATCGTCCCGGGTACCGCACGACGCGTCCGGGGGGCTCAGATCTTGCTCAGCGGGTTGACGGCCGCCCCGGCCCGGTCCCGCCAGTCGGCGGGGCGGCGCAGTTCGCCGGCCTGAGAGTGGATGCCGAAGCCGAGCAGGGCGATGGACGCCACCACCCGGAACAGCCACCAGAAACGCGGCTGGGAGGACTTGAAGACGACGGGCAGGTCCCCGACAGGAGGCTCGAGCCGGCTGTCGAGGATGCACCAGCGCACATAACCGACGACGCCGCCCGGGGGGAATCTCTCGTTGAGGTGGCGGGTCACATCGGCGGCCGAGTCGACCAGGAACTGCTCGCGAGTCAATCCCTCGGGGAGCTTGCGGATCTTCTCGCGGGCGAAGATGGCGACCTGGTGGGGGAGGCTCCTGGCCTCGACCCACAGTGATACGGCCAGGAGGGCGAGCACGACGCAGGCGGTGCCGGCCAGGAGGGGGGCTCGGGAGAGCGGGCGGGCGGGCCTGCCCACGCGATACATGGCCGCCCCGAGAACCAGACCGAACAACAGGAAGAAGAAAAGCCCCAGGAAGAAGGGCAGCAACGCCCCGAAGGCCAGCAGCCAGCCCAGCGGCAGGGCAAGCAGCACGCCGGCCAGCATGGCCAGCGGCCAGCGGCCCGGTTGCCGGACGGTCTCCCGCCCGGTTGGTCCCGGCTCCGGCGGGGATGTCCCGGCCACGGCGGGTTCGGCGGTGGATTCCTGCACGCGGGGACCCTCTCGTTGCGGGGGCAGGCCCTGGCCGACGCTGGCCGGGCCGCAGGCATTGTGTTGCAGCACGACCCATCCTGCAACCGCGATCAACGCCAAGCCTTGCAATCGCCCGCCCGGCGCGGTTCCATCTCTACGGTGCGACAAGAAGGACGCGGGCCTCAAACGGAAACGACAGACATGCAGCAAAAGCCGATGGTCACAACGAATCGGTCGAGGGGGCGGGTGCGGGCGGCGGCCGGGGGGCTGCTGGTGATGCTGCTGGGGGCGGGGTGCACCAGCACGCTCCCTGTCCGGGCGGTGCGCTACGACGTGAGCGTGCGCCTCGATCCGGCGGCCCATTCGCTGGAGGGAACGACCACCGTGGCCCTGGCGCCGGTGCGGGCGGCCACCGGGGGGCCGGCCGCGGTTGAGCTGGAACTGCATCCCGACCTGGAGATCGACCGGGTGGAAGTGACCGGGGCGAGGCTGCGTTCCCGCTCGGCCGATCCGGCCGACCAGGGCGAGCACCCCGTGCCCCTGCCCACCAGGCACCGACTGATCGTCGACGGGGTGAGCGGCGAGATGCAGGTGACCATGGCTTACCACGGGGAACTCGCCCAGGACGTCGACGCCGGCGAGAAGGAGGGGCAGATCCACAACTTCGCCATGTCGGCCCACATCGGCCCGGAGGGCGTGTACCTGGAGGAGAGCGGGCGGTGGTACCCGCGGCCGGCGTTCGACGACGACACCGACCCCGCGATGAAACTGGCGGATTACACCCTGGTGGTCGACCCGATCGAGGGCTTCGAGATGGTGGCCGGCCTGGAACGGCGACCCGATCCCGCCGACGACCGGCTGCACTGGAGCAGCCCGTTCCCGCTGGACGGGCTCGTGCTGCTGGGCGGGCCGCTCCAGCGCTGGACCCGCCAGCACGGCGACGTGACCCTGCACGCCGTCCTGAACCCCGCCAAGGAGATGGTCGCCCGGGACATCCTCGACGCCTCGGCGGAGTACCTCGACAAGTACCAGCCCCTGGTGGGGCCCTACCCCTTCAGCGAGTTCACCGTGCTGGAGGCGTTCTTCAGCTCGGGCTTCGCCTTCCCGACCTGCACGCAGATCGTCGGCAGCCAGCTCACGCCGCGCAAACAGTATCGGCGGCACGGCTACATCGACCACGAGCTGCTGCACAACTGGTGGGGCAACGGCATCTTCGTGGACCCGCAGGACGGCAACTGGTGCGAGGCGTTTGCCAGCTACGGCGGCAACTACTACGGCTACGTACTGGAGGGCGACCCGGAGGGTGCCCGCAAGCAGCGGCGGAACCAGTCGAACTTCCTCAGCGCGGTCAAGCCGGAGGACGACAAGCCGCTGGGTACCTTCGGGCAGGAGGAGGGGGCCGGCCGGGGCATCGCCTACTCGAAGGGCGCGGCGGTCCTGCACATGCTGGAACGCAGGATCGGGCACGACGCTTTCTTCGCCGCCCTGCGCCGCCTGACCAGGGAACGGATGGGCAGCCACATCAACTGGAGCCACATCCAGGATGCCTTCGAGACCGAAGCCGGGCAGGACCTGGACTGGTTCTTCAAGCAGTGGGTCCGCAGCGGCGGGGCTCCGAGGCTGGAGCTGCTGGAGGCGGAGTGGACACCGGGCTCGGACGAGGTGGTCGTGACCATCAGCCAGGGCGACACGGACTTCGAGCTGGACGTGCCGCTGCGGCTGTTCTACGGCCGGCGGGCGGTGGAGGTCGTGGTGGCCGTCGACGAGCCGGTGGACCGCGTCGTCCTGGCGTGCGAACCGGCCGGGTTGACCGCAGTCGAGCTGGACCCGGACTACCACGTCTTCCGCAAGCTGAAGCTGACCGAGGTGATGCCCACGTCGGCCATGACCCGGCGGGCGAAGAAGCTCACCATCGTGGTGCCCGCGGGCGAGCTGGCCGGACCTTATCAGCGGGTGGTGGACTCGTTCCGCAAGGCCGTGGCCGGCACCGAGGACAAGCCAAAGGCGGACGGCGAAGTTGCGGTGGTTTCCGCGGTGGAGTTGAACGCCGAGCAGCTTCGCGGAGGGAGTGTTCTGATCGTCGGCGACGCCGCACGCCACGAGGCCGTCAGCGCATTGCTCGTCCGGGCGGGCTGCCCGGTCACCTGGAACGACGCCGGTTTTGCGGTGCAAGGCAGCACCTACGCCGCGCCCGGAGAGGCCGTCTTCTTCACGCTGCACCATCCGGACGACGCGGCCCAGGGCGTCACCGTCTACTACGGCAACAGCGAGGCCGCCCTGGCCAACGCCGGTGTGCTGACCTTCTACCCCAACAGCCTGCTGGTGTTCGACACACCTCCGGAGGATACGGCCGTGCCCCGGCATGGCATGCCGGCCGGCCACACCTTCCGCACCAACGTCGTCCGCCGCATGGACTTCGAGAGCCACGACCGGATCGAGTTGTGAGGCGACGTGGTCCGTGGTCCGTTGCAGGGTGCTGGCCGCAGGCTGGGCGGGCCAGATCAGAACCGCGAGCGTGAGCGAGCGGCATCCCGCAGGGAGTTCACTTTGAAACAAACCATGGGAGCCCGAGATGCCTCCGTCGCACGCGCCCGACCGTACCCGCGATCCCGGCGCGCCGGGAGAGCTCTGATCAGAGCCGCGCGGCGCAAGCCCGCGGACCGGGGCTGGCGTGGCGGTCCGGGGCGGCCCATCGGCGCCGGTGCCGGCGTTGCCGGAAGGCCCGGTCCCCCGGCTTGTCCCGGCGCGCCGGGAGTGCTCTGACCGGGCGCCGGTCCCCTCGACCTGCACGAGCGGCGGGGGCGACGAAAAGCCCGGGGGCACCCGCCGGGTGCCTCACTTCCGGGGCCGTCCCGCGTTTCGCGTCCACCGACCGGACCGGTCACCGGGCTGGCGCCCGGTGCTCTGACGGGGGGTGGTCTCCGCGGAACGCGATCTGAGCGGGTGTTTGACGCAAAGCACGGCCGGCCGTTTCCTGGCGGGCGCGGTTCCGGAGGGCGGGCGGGGGCGTGTCCGTCAGCCGGCTGAGGGCGCGGCGGGTGACATAGGGCACGTAGCCGGCTTCGTTTGAGCGGCTGTAGGCGTCGTCGGCCAACTCCGCCAGGGAGTACTCGCAGTTGAACACCGGCAGGCCGGCGTCGAGATAACCCGCCAGCAGGGCCAGGTACTCCTCGGTGAGGTCCGTGGTGTTCGTGAAGTAGCCGTCCGTGTCGTCCCAGTCATCGCCGGCCACGCCGTCGTACCAGACGCCTTCCTGGGCGATGGCGTCGATGTGGTTCAGCGAGTCGGGCCAGGCGCCGGCCAGGGCGGCCGCGTTCTGCTGGATCACCAGGAAGTCGGGATTGCGCTGGCGGGCGTAGTCGCGGATCTCCGCGATGAACCGCGACATCTCCTGGGCGGCGTCCAGGCCCTCGGCCCGGGCGGCGGCGATGACCTGCTCGTTCTCGAAGCCCTCGACCCAGTCGAGGTAGATGCCGTCGAAGCCGTCGAGGAGCAGTTCGTCGAGGGCGCTGGTGTAGTCGCGTTGGGCCGTGGCCGAGTGGTTCTCGCCGTAGATGATGATGTCCTTCCAGTCGGGGTCCCAGTAGGCCACGGGGTAGTTGCCCACCCAGCCGTCGGGATCGCGGGCCACGATGTAATCCGGCCAATCCTCGGGCAGGTCCGCGTCGCCGGGCACCTGCTGGTCCTCGGGTTCCGTCGACCAGGTCCAGTACCAGCGCCAGTCCTCGGCCTCGCCGATGTCCACGTAGGCGATGATCAGCTTGCGGTGGGCGCCGTCGGCGGCGGTGGTGGCCTTGAGACGCTCGACCATGGCGCGGGTGTCGAAGTCTGCGCTGCCGGCGTCCGTGCGGGTGGGTTCGAGGACCAGCAGGTCGTAAGGCGACTCGGCCAGGGCGTCGATCGCACCATCTTCGTCCAGGGACTGGATCTGGTATCCCCAGTAGCGCACCTCCGCCAGGCCCAGCGGGCCGGTTTCGCCGCCGGCCGTGGTGGTGAAGGAGAAGGAGAACTCCTCGCTCAGCTCCGCGCCGTCGGTCAGCGTCAGGTCGCCGATGTAGACCGTGTGGACGGTGCCGGCCTCGAGCGGCGCGGCGGGGGTGAGCGTCAGAACGGTATCGTCCTGCGACCAGGCCTCGGCCAGGTCGGCGTCCGGCTCGATCCAGACGTCGAGGCTGGCGGGCACCACGGACCGGGTGAAGGTAATGGCCACGGGGGCGTCGGGCGCCACCTCGGTATCCCCGGCGGCCGGCGTTGTGGCGGCGATCGCCTCGTCCGGATCGATGAAACCGTCCGGCGCATCGCCTCCCGCTCCTGCTCCGCCGCCGGTACCCGCCGCACAGCCGGCGAGCGATGCCAGGGTCAGTAAGATCGCCAGGTTCGCCGCGTGGCGGCAGGCACGATGATGCATGTGACGCTCCCTCCGCCCCTGCCGAGGCGGGTTTGAAAGACGACGCGTTTGGCTCCACCAGTTGCGTCCGCCTCCGGCGGACTCCACGGGTGGCTACAGTCCGCTGCCCCTTCGGGGCCGCCGGCGCATTACTCTGGCGTGCCTGCCGGGGGCAGGCGCCAGACACCGCCGCAGGAAGTGCCGGCATAAACCGTGCCGTCCGGGGCGAAGACCAGGCTGCTGGCGTTGGGCAGGCCGAGCCCGTCGTTCAGCTCCGTCCAGGTCTGGCCGCCGTCGCGGCTCTCGACCACGCCGGCGCCGTCGTCGGCGGTATGGAAGCTTTCCCGGCGGCTGAAGAGGATGTGGTCGGGGTCAGCGGGGTCGACGGCCACGGCCCAGCCCAGGTCTCCCACGCCGTCGGGATCACCGCCGGAGGTGTAGGAGGTCAGTGCCTCCCAGTTGTCACCTCCGTCGGTGCTACGGTAGAGGTTGGCGTCCTCGGCGGTGGCGTAGACGGCATCCTCCGTGGCCAGGCAGTGCATGACGGTGCCCATCTCGGGGAGCACCCGCTGCCAGGTGTCCCCGCCGTCGGTCGAGCGCCAGAGGCCGTCGTTGAGCGTACCGGCGAAGACGCGCCCGTCCGGATCGACGGTAAGGGCATAGGTGAAGCCGTTGCCGCCCGGCTGGCCGGCGGTCGCCTGCCAGGAGCCGGCATCACCCGACACGGTGCTCTTGAACACCTGCCCGCCGTCCTGGGATACGTAGATGGTGGCCGGATCGCCCGGGTCGATTGCCATCCCCAGCATGCCGCCGACGAACTGGCCCTCCTGACGCGGAGTCGAGAAGACGCTGGTCCAGGTGACGCCGTCGGTGCTGCGGAGCACCTGGGCGGTTTCCACCGGCGGCCAGGGGTCGCAGGTCACGTAGCGATACTTGGTGCCGCCCACACGAACGATCTCCATGGCCCAGTAGTGGCCGGCCAGGGTGTCGCCCTTGTCTGCGGTGGCGGGTATCACCGGCATCCAGATCTCGCCGCCGTCGCGGGAGGCCAGCAACCCGGCGTCCCAGTGCGCCGCGTAGAGCACGTCGGGCTCGCCGGCTTCATGGTCGGTATCCACGAATACCGTGTTGACGCAAGTGTTCTGGGCGCCGGTGATGCTGTCCGACCAGGTGTCCCCGCCGTCGTAGCTGGCCTGCAGTGTCCAGAAGGTGGCGCAGAGCAGGTGATCGGGGTCGAAGGGATCGATTTTCACCTGCCACGCCGGAGCCGGCGAGGCGGACCACACCCGGGTGGGGTCGTTCGTCGCGTCGTAGGTCACCTGCGTTCCGGCGTCGACCTCGGTCCAGGTGTCTCCTCCGTCGGTCGTGCGGAAGATGGCGAAGGCATCGTTGGTGGCCAGCGTTTGCCAGGCGTTGTCGGGATCGCTGGGGAGCACGGCCACCGAGGTCCGCCAGCCGCTGCCCTCGGAGTCGACCAGGGGCGGGCCGCTGCCGTTGGCGGCCTGCCAGGAATCGCCGGCGTCCGTGCTCTTGTAGATGCCGTCAAAGCCCGCGGCAGCGTAGAGCACACCGCCGGAGGCAACAGCCAGCCCCTCGACCATCGCCGACGCGGGCAGGCCCGTGCTCGACGCCGCCCAGGTCACGCCGCCGTCGGTGCTCCTGACCACGCCGCCGCCGAGCAGGGCGGCGTACACCACGGCGCTGTCCTCCGGGTCAAAGCGCACCACCGCGACCGGTGGCACGTACGGGGCGGGCGCATCGTCCTCGACGAGGTAACCGCCCTCGATGGTGGGCAGAGCGGCGCTGGTGGTGGCCGGCAGATGGACCTGGGTCCAGGAGTCGCCGCCGTCGGGGGATCGCCAGATACCCGCCTCCCGGCTGCCGGCCACGATCACGCCCTCCTCGGCGGGGTCGACGGCGATGGCGTCGTTGGTCCGGAAGCGGCGGAAGCTGATCAGGTTGTCGGCCGTGCTGGCCAGGTGCTCCCAGGACAGCCCCGCGTCGCGGCTGACGTACATGCCGGCCTTGTCAGATCGGATCACCGAGTTGCCGAACGCGCCGCAGCCGGCGTAGAGGGTGTCGGGGTCGTGCGGATCGACGGCGAGGGAGGCGACCTGGTAGTTGCCCAGCCCCGCGCTGCGGATCTCCCAGGTCCGCCCGCCGTCGGTGCTGCGGTACACGCCGGCCACGTCGCTGCAGGCGTAGACCACGTTCTGGCGGGTGGGGTCGAAGTAGACGCCCAGGAAGTTGCCCGCTGCCCCGAAGCCGGCCTGTTCCCATTCACGCGCGCCTTCTCCTTCTCCCTCACCTTCCCCTTCCCCCTCGCCTTCGCCGCCCGCACCGCCGGTGGTGAAGGTGACGGAGAAAGGGTCAGCCAGCCAGGAGCCGTCGGTGAACTGCAGCCTGCTGAGGGTGATGGTGTAGGTGGTGTCCGGCTCCAACGGCGCGGTGAAGGTGATGGTCAACGCCGTATTGTCGTCCGCCCAACTCTCCGCAAAGCCATCCGCCGGCTCGGGAGCAACACTGCCGTCGATCGTGTCTGGCACCGCCGAGCGGTCGAAGGTGATGGTCAGCACGGTGTCCGTGGCGACGCCGGTCGCGCCGTTTTCCGGGGAGGTGGACACGACGTAGTCCTGGTCACCACCCGGTTCCCCGCCGCCGCCTCCGCCGCCACCGTCGCAGCCACAAATGGCCCCAACGCCGAACATGATGATCAGCAGGGTCTGCCGCCGCGCCGTCGAGGATCGCATGATGTGTCCTTTCGTTGTGAGGTCCAAGACGTGTCTTTGGATCAGTCCGAGGCGGCCCGCTACGGACCTCCGCCACGCCCCGGAGAACTGTGCCGACAGGGACCTTGTTCGAACTGATTGCTCCGAACTGTACTGCCTGTCTCCACCCAGGGCAACCCGGGGGCGCGGGGACGGAGGACTGGGCCGTGCTATCGCGGGGGGTGTCCGCTCCGGGCACGTCGCTGCCCGGAGTCCTCACCTGTACCTGTCACCAGGCCGGCGCCCGGTGCTCTGACCAGGTGCGATGATGGACCCTGGACGTCAGAGACACGTGTTCCGGGGCCGAGCCGTCCCGGGGCGCCGGGACCGGTCCGCGGCTCGGGCCGGGTGGCGCGGCGTTGTTGGGCTGGGCGGCGCCGGCGCGGTGGAGGTTGATCAGCTCGACAAGCAGCTCCCGGGCGCATTGGAGCTGCAGGTCGACGCCGGCCGCGTAGCGAATGTCGCGGTGGATGTGGATGTGCGGCTCGACGGGGCGGCCCTCCTGCGGCAGCCTGTGGCCCGGCAGCATCAGCAGGCCGTCTGCGCCGACGCGTCGCAGGGCGGCCAGGGTGGCCACATGCCCCATCGAGGGCGTGCCCACCAGTGCCGCCCGGCCGTGCCGCTTGACGCGCTGGGCGACGATTTCCTTGGCGCTGCGCGTACCGTCCGCGATGAGCATCACGGCCGGCTTGCGCCAGAAGTCGCCCGCAGCGTACGGCGCAGCCGGCGTCGCGGTGCCGAACATGAAACGCGACGCGAGTTCCGCCCGACCGCCCACGCCGTCGCGGTAGTCCAGCAGCAGCCCGTCCACCCGATCCTGCATGTCCAGGAGTCGGCGGTACTCCCCGCCGTCGCCGAGCAGGGACCAGGCGTGCAGATAGGCGAGCCGGTAGCCGTCCTGGCTGATCACCCGGATGCTGCATCGTATGGCCCGCTGAACGGCCGCGTGCAGGGACTCCTTCACCGGCGTGATGTAGAAGCTGTATGCCAGCCAGGGCTTGCGTCTCAGTCGCAGCCGTACGGGCGTGCCGCCCCTGCCGCGGAAGCTGTCGATGGGCGCGAAGGGACGGTCGTCGACGGCGAGCAGCTCGTCCCCCACCCGAAGTGGGCTGTCGCTCGCGGGCGAGCCCTCCAGCACACCACGTACGAACCAGCGGCCACCGACTTGTTCCGGGACGACGCCGACGTGCTCGATCTCCGCGTCCGGCCCCCCGCCGAATGCCGAGAGCAGGTGCCAGTAGAGCCAGTCGTCGTCCGTGAAGTAGTGGAAGTGGGAGATCCCGGCCGCGTGGATCAGGTCGTTGACGGCGGCGGCGAACTCGGCCGGCGTGCGGGCTTGCTCGATGCGCGGACGATGGGCCGCCGCCAGCTCGCCCCAGCGCCGGCGCCCCACCAAGTCAGGTACGTTGGAGTTCTCGATGAGCCGGAGGATGCGGTCCAGCTTGGGGTGGTCGCGGGATGCCGGGGTCGGGGCAGCGTGTCCGACCGCAGGACCCGGGTCGATGATGCGACCCGCTGCGGGCACCGGGCGTGCGATCAGCAGGCCAAGAAGTGGAAAGAGAAACGCTCTCGGTCTGCATTTATGGCCGGGCATGATCGTTCCCGGCGTCCGCCACCCGTGGGAGGGCTGTCGGCCGCCCGGACGCGCCGCCCGTACACCGCCGGCGGTTCACCGTTGCGCCGCCCGCGACGGCGTGGGCGCGCCGCGGGCTTGCCGGCGGCACGGGTCTGCCATCGCCGCGCCGCTCACTTTCCCGGGGTCCTGGTTCGCCGTTGGGCACTGTTGCGTGGTTTCCGGCGCCGCCGTGGACGCCGCTTCCTGGTCGCCGCCGCGGACCGACCGCCCGGAAAGGACCTGGCCCGCGCTGGCACTGCCGCCGGGGCCGCAACCAGCAGACCTGCCGCCGCCTGGGGACCGCCTTGGGGCGACCTCACACCACACTCCCGGGGCCGTCCATCCTCCGCCCCGACCCACCGGCCTCCGCAAAGGTTCCAAGCGAGACGCCGCAGCGCCTCTACCCACTAAGACGACACCCGACCCGAAAACATGCCGCGGGAAACTGTCGGGAGTTGTCGGGCCCGTGACCCCGCGACGAACGGACTCCTCCCGCAGCAAACCGGCACCGCCAATCTGCGGAATCCGCGGGGCAAGATAGCGGATCCGCACATCGAAGGTGGTGGGTGGACTTCGCGGGGAAGGGTTGCACAGCCGCGCACCGTTCTGGTAGTCGTCTGCGCCGCTGCGCAGCATCCGCGGTCCTGGGCTCCGTATCCACACGCTCAAGACATCTCTGGAGACCCGACCATGCCCGACACGACACGAGGCGATCCTCGAGATCAGCGGACCTACGCCATCATCGGAGCGGCGATGGAGGTGCACCGGCAACTGGGCGGCGGGTTCCTCGAGCCGGTGTACCAGGAGGCGATGGCCATCGAGCCGACGTTACGGCGAATTCCTCATGGCCGGGAGTCGTCGTTGCCGGTGCATTACAAGGGGCGGCGGCTGGCGTGTGGATACCGGGCCGATTGCGTATGCTTCGATTCGGTCCTGGTGGAACTCGAGGCGGTCAGCGGCCTGTGCGGCGCTCATCAGGCCCAGGTCATCAACTACCTCAAGGCGACGGGGCACGAGCTCGGCTTGCTGGTAAACTTCGGCCGGGGCTCGCTCCAGTACCGCCGGCTGATTCGTTCGCAAGACCATCTTCGCAAGCATACGAACTCGACAGGCGAAGGCCACGTTGGCTCCGCAGATTGCGCAGATCCCGCAGATTAAGACGACAATTGCTCCCCGGTGACGCATTCACCGCTCACCGTGGCACGTGGCTCCCTGGAGAGAGGAATCTGCGTCAATCTGCGGAATCCGCGGAGTGAACCCGCAGCAGGGTTGTGGACGTTCACGGCTTCAGGTGGATCTGGATGTTGACGAACTCGAAGTCGTCGACGTCTCCGCGGCGGTTGTTGGCGCGGAACTCGAGGATGTTGACGCCGGGGCGGAGGCAGTCGGCGTCGAAGGGGATGCGGCATTCGCCGAAGCTGCCGTCGCGGGGGGAGTGCGGGGGGCGGCCGGGGAGCCGGTGGCCGTTGACGAAGAGCCGGTGGCGGAGCTGGATGCCCTTGGCCAGCATGCTGAGCTCGGCCCGGGTGTAGTAGGGCGGCACCTGCCGTTCGCTGAGGGTGAACTCGGCGGCGTAGACGTCGCCCTCGGCCCTTTTCTGGAACCGGCTGTTGACGCTGCCGGTGAAGCGGTCGTCGCCGAGGTGGTGGACGTCGGGGGTGGTCTCGATGGCCACTTCGTCGAGGCCCTCGGGGCGGAGGAAGAAGTTGACCTGCACGGTGCTGGTGTTGACGGCGGCCGCCGAGACGTTGGCCGAGGCCGGCAGGTACCGCTCGGCGGAGGCGGAGACGGCGAAGAAGTCGGGCACGGCGGGCACGGAGAGGTCGTAGAAGCCGGCCTCGTCGGTGGTGGCGGTGACGGCGGCGTCGTCGGCCAGGTCGAGCACGACCGTGGCGCCGGCCAGCGGTTCGTCGGTGAAGGCGTCGAGGACCACCCCGAACACGCCGCCGGTCATGCTCAGGGCGTCGGACTCGGGGAAGGGGAGGTCCGCGAGGGGCAGGGGACCGGTAGCGAGCAGACTGGCGGGCACGGCCTCGAACGCCGACCGCGGCGGCCCGGGCGAGGCAGTCCCGGCGACCTCGGCAATCGGCCGCTCGAGAAGGGCGGACGGCGTTGCCTCGGGCGCGGCCGCCCGGGGCGGCGGGGGAAGCGGCAACCTCCGTTCCGGCGCGATGGCCTGGGGCTCGGGCAGGTGGGGGCGGAGCGCCGGTTCGCCCGAATGGACGGGCGGCAGGGCGGCGGCGTTCTCGACGGCCGCCTCGGCGCGGCCGGGCCGCTGCTCCGGGAGGGACAGGTCCAGCGGCGTGGCGGGTGCCCCGCCGGGCGCCGGGGCGGTCACGGCAGGGGGGGCCCGCCGGGTGTCGGCCGGAGCGTCCGGCGCTTCGACGTCGAGTGCCACGGTACTGGCAGTGTCCGTCCGGGTGGGGCCGGAGGGCGCCGGCAGCTCGAACGCCGCAACCGCTGCCGGCCGGTCGTCCGTCGGACTCGGGGCGGCGAATCGTGGAGCGGGCCGTCCGGAGGGCGGCAGCGCCCTGGTGTTCTCGGGCACCTCCTGCCGCCGCAGGGCGTGCTCGGCGTGGGGCAGGGCGAGTTCCAGCGCGGCCGGCGGATCGAGGGGGGCGGGCTGCGGAGCGGTGCGGGGCGGCGATGTCCGGTGCAGTGCATCCGGCGCCGCGTCGCGGCCGGTAACGGCATCGATGCTCGATTCGGTGGCCGCGGCGTCCTCAACGCTGGCCGGAGTGGGGACGGGGCGGGTCACGTCCGCCAACGCCGGCGCCGGGACGAACTCCGCCGGAAGTTCGGGGCGCGGCGGCGCGGCGGAGGCCGGCATCTCCATCGCCAGGCGCGCTTCACCCGCCCGCTCGGCGTCGGCCGGTGCGGGCACGTCGATCTCCAGTGCCGGGCGGGCTTCCGGGCGCGCCGCGTCCAGCCCGACCGCCGTGGTGTCGGTGGGCACGGGCAACGCGTACCGGGGCGACGCATCGACCGCCACCGCCTCCACCTCTGTGGGGCGAGCCGGCGCCGGCTCGGACACGGGGACTTCGGCGGTCGGGGCGGCGGGGGCGGGCTGCGCGGGCGGCGTCAAGGGGGGTCGCTCGATGGGCCGCGGTGAGACTTCCGGAGCCTGGAAGTCGGAGAACCCGCCGCGCAACTGCGTGGTGATGGTCTGGCCCATCGCGGGCGAGGCCAGCGAGACCTTGATCCCGCCCCGCTGCCGGTAGGTGCCGGCCAGGGTGGCCGTCACCTGCCAGAGGCTCAGCAGGAACATGAGCAGGGCGTGGGCCAGCAGGGACAGCAGCAGGCACCGGGCCAGCAGGCTGAGCTTGCGCTGGGTGGCGGCGTCGAACAGATGCCGCAGCAGCCAGAGCAGCAGCAGGGCCAGCAGGGCCCAGAGCAGGGGTGGAAGAACCAGCGTCCAGAAGGCCGCCCAGTCGAAGTCCGGGCGGGTGATTACGGTGTCGGAGAACACCTCGCGGGAGGTGGTGCGGTAGACGTCGTAGCCGGCGTCGATCGCCCCGTCGGCGGCGGCCACCGCCCGGTCGGAGCTGAAATGGAGCTCGTAGCCGCCCAGGCAGAGCGTCGGGTCCAGTTCGTTGGCGGGGGTGTTGACGGTGAAGCCCAGGTGTTCGGGCGGGCGATGCCGGTCGTCGACCACGCGCGAGCGGTAGAGGTCGAAGCCGCCGGCGCCGCCCGGGCGGTCGGAGCTGAAGTAGACGAAATCGCCCGTCGGGCTGACCGCGGGCGTGCCCTCGTTGCGGGGCGAGTTGAGGGCCGCCAGGGGCTCGGCCCGTCCGGCGCCGCGGTCGGTGAGGGGGGCGGCGTACAGATCGTAGTCATGGTGGTGGAGATCCTCGCGGACGGTGGCCGGCCAGGCCTGCGGATCGGGCGCCTCCTCGTGGTCGGGCCGAGGCCGGTTGGAGGCGAAGTACAGCGCCGCGCCGTCGGCCGTGAGGGCGGGTCCGTAGTCGTTGAACGGCGAGTTGACCTGCGGCCCGAGGTTGGCGGGTTCGGTCCACCCGCCGGTTTCGCTCGAGCGGTGGGACACCCACAAGTCGTATCCGCCGGAGCCGCCGGGGCGGTTGCTGTAGAAGTAGAGGCCGGTGCCGTCGGGAGAGGGTTCGGGGCCGAGGTCGTCGTGGGCGGAGTTGACGCGGGCCAGCGGCCGGGGCTCCTGCCAGCCGTCGCCCGCGCGGTCGGCCGCGTAGAGGTCGGCGTTGTGGCCCGCCTTGCCGCGGACGAGGAACAGCATCCGGCCGTCGGCGCTGATCCGCGGCTCGTAGTCGTCGGCGGCCGAGTTGATGGGCGCGGAAAGGCGGATCGGGGGCTGCCAGAGGATCTCCCGCAGCGCCGCCCGGGCGGCGGGAACGTTGATGGTGTCGGCGTCGGTGTAGAAGGTGTGTTCACGAGGCCAGAGGCGCCAGGCGGCAACGCCGACCACGCCCAGCAGGACGGTGGCAGCGGTGACGGCCAGCCAGTGGTTGGACGGCAGGCGCCAGCGCCGCGAGTGGGTCGGTTGGTCGGTGTCGCCTGCGGGCATCGCTCCCCCGTTGATGGTCGGTCCACCCGGTCAGAGCCGTCCCGGCGCGCCGGGAGCAGCCCGCGGACCGGGACGGGACGTGGCGGCCGTCATCATTTGCGGCCCCTCGGCCCGGGGCGCAACGGCAACGGCCGCCCCGCCCCCTCGCTCATTCCGCCAGGACGGTATCCAGGTACGGCTCCTGGATGCCGGCCTGCTTGCAGATGTCCAGCACGCGGACCACGTTGTCGTAGGCCGTTGCCCGGTCGCCCCGGACGGTGACCTTCTGTTCCGGATTCTGTTTCACGGCTTCGGTGACCAGGGAGCGCAGGTCCCCGGCTTCCATGCGCCGGCCGGCCACGATGACCTGCCCCTCGCGGTCCACGTTGACGATCAGTTCACGCAGAG
>Ga0180432_10006567_pt1 | contig 15060 bp, 15 predicted proteins | sample SS_ome_10_FD_132414 | JGI IMG/M metagenome (GOLD analysis project Ga0180432, IMG submission 132414) | Hypersaline lake sediment archaeal communities from the Salton Sea, California, USA - SS_1_MS_2 metaG | ecosystem: Environmental > Aquatic > Non-marine Saline and Alkaline > Hypersaline >... | reverse complement strand
TAGATAGCCCACAACGCCGCCGCCTGTTCGGTCCACACTGAAAGCTATCTGACACTTCTGGCCTACCGTTAGTTGTGTATTTGTTCGCCACGAATGATAATTGAGAAACCCCCCCGTATTGGCGTCAAATTTCACTTTTCCGTTTGCTTCGAGTTGCGCAAAAAGGGCGCCGTCAATCAGCGCGACCGAACTATGTGTACCTATAATGGGGAGGGATGCCAGCGAATCAAACCCTACCCCCGCGACCACGGTGATCTGATTGCATGCCGTCAAATCAAGCGGGCTTATCTGCGAGTAAATGCTATACTCGTCATAGTATACGCCTCCGGCCTCCCATCTTGGTGTGTCGTGCGGCGCACAGTATCCTGCCGTTAAATCAACGAAGTTCCCCGCACCGCTCAAATCGTAACCGTAATCACCCATGTGCTCATTAAACGGCGAGCAGACAATATCCGGCGCTAACCGGTGCATCCGATTCGGCAGGTGCCCTCGTATTGGTTTTTGCCACGTGACCACTACGTGTGACTCCACTTGCGGCCGGCGTACATGACCGTTTCGTTCGTGATACTGTATGAGCCATCCTCATTTGTGCGTTTGACCGCAATGTAAGGCACGCCCGCAACACTCACTGAAACCCGCACCGTCTGACCCGGGTCACATTCAACAGGCTGGGCAATTATTGGGACCGTGCTATCATTGCTACCCCCATCGGCCGAGGTGAAAATTTCGATAAGGTAATCACCGGTAGCCGATCCGTTGAACGTCACGGCGAATATCAAGAGAACTTCATCAAAACCCGCCGCGTCAAGATCCAGATCGTCAGTGTCTGAACTACTAGCATTAACCGTCTGCGCCGCTTGTAGTGTTTGATTCTCGGTCCACGCCGGCCGGCTCGTCGGCATCACGCACCCCCTTCACTGCAGTCAATCACCTCGCCCCGTAACCTGTCGGGCGGAATCATCCGATCCACTTCCAGTTTGACCGCCTGATATTTCTTGCGGGCCGCTTCCGCCCGGTCCTGCACCGTTCCCCGTCGATTAACCCGGATCGACCGGACTATTTCGATAAACTCGCCGTCGCGCAGCGCCCCCAATTCGTCTCCCGAGATAGACTCAACCATACTTTCTCGCGTCGCGTCGGCCGGATACCCGTCCGGCGCCGGAACCCAGAACGCCACTCGGACCATCGCCAGGCCCTTCGCGTCATACTTTGGGTCGTCCAGAATATGCGCTTTTTTCATGTCGCACCTCTGCAGATATACCGAACTACAGGTCGTCCTCCCTGACGACCCGCAGCTCAGCTACCGCCAAACGTCGCATCAATTCGCCAGTTGCGGACTTTCCGCAAACGTAAACCACTGCTGCCCCGTTTCGCCATCGAAGTCACCTCGCGTAAAATGCTTCGCCGGCGTCGGCGTCGAATTCACCGTCCGCTCAGTAACTGCCATCTCCCCCACCTGCTCATTGCCGTACTGATCCACCGCCACTACTGCTACTTTGACCCGGCCAAAATGGACCGGCCCCACCTCCACCCGCACATCCAGATCATCTTCCGCGTCCGGCTCCTCCGCCGGATCCAGGCCCGGGAACAACCGCACCGGGCGGCGGTTGATCGGTTCGCTTTCCACATCGCCGCCGGCATTGCCGGCGCTGTCAACGTTGGTGTACACGTTACAGCGGTCCGCCGCATCGTCGCACTCACACGCATCGAGACCCGCAACCAACGTCAGCATCGCAATCACACTCCTCGCTTCTGTGTGCGCAAATCGTCCAGCATCACATGCGTACTCTGATCGCCCGCCGAATTATGAATCAGCGTCTGTATAACTTCCGGCCGGCGCCCCCCCTTACCCTTAGTGGTCCTGAACGATACCCCTCTTGGCTCGATCCCCGAGCACAGATCACCCGGCAGCCAGTCATTACACGCGAACGGTATTATCACCGTGCCGCTAATCAATCGCGTCTGATACGTTTGCACGTATGCATTGGCCAGAGCACGGGCCTTTTCACTATCATCGCGCTCATCACACGACCAACCTGGTTCATTTTTTAGTCGGCTATTGGCCAACACTTCACAGCGCAGCTCGCCCTTAGCCGCGTCCATTTCAACCCGCCGCTGGTAGCCGCCCCAGCCTGCCGCCGCATCAGATTCCCCTTCCACCCGCTCGTCGGACTGGATCGAGCAGGTCAACGCCAACCGAAACGCCCCGCGCACGATCGCCTCCCATACGGATTGATCCTGCGTTTCGTCACCGTCTGCCGGTGATTTGTTGGTGATTTCCGCCAGGTTGAAATCCGCAAGGAATACGCCGATCTGGGCGGCATGTGGCTCATCGCACCCCACGAATGAATAGTTCCCGGGGTAAGGGTACCAATGCGCCCCGCCGTCCCACGAGCACTCCAGCCGCGGCAACTGACCCTTGCCTTCGTCCGGCTCAGAAATAAGACTCATCACCGCCCGGCGTCTTACCGACCACGGAACTTCTTCCTCGGTTTCCGGATCAACGGGTTTGTCGATCCCGCAAAGCTCGTGAAAATCATACGGCGTACCATAAGACGCCGAATTCCAGATCGTCGTTCCGCCGTTAGCCCGCCCGTAGGTCGCCCCGTTGTATTCGCCCGCCTCGTTCAATGCCCACCGCCGGCCCACGTGCGAATACTTGTAGTGATCGGGCCCCCGTCGGTCATAGCGGTTGTACATCGTCGCCGCATCGCCCTCGGCGTCGTTGGTCGTCGCCAGCTTGATGTCTGCGACCTTATCTTCCAGTGCTTCGCCCGACAGGCCGTCGCCGAACATCGCATCCGGCGCCCAGGCCGGGCGAAACACATCCGCCGGCGTAACCGCGCAACCCCTCCCCACCGTCACCTCGTACACTACCGGGTCGCCCCGCACCACGGCCCGCGTCACAACCTGGCCCGCGTCGAAGACTACCTCCCCCCGCTGCGCTTCGGCTTTGTCAACGTCTTTCTGTCGTGCCCCCGTCTTGGGTAACATCATCGAGCGTGGTTCCACTTGCGTATGTTCCGCCGCGGTTTCGATTTCTCTTTCCGAGGTAGGCCCGCCACAGGCGGCAAACGCCCCCCCCTCACCGCGCAGCCAGAACACCAGCTTCGTCGCCGGCTGGCCCCCGTTGTTAAGCGTCACCTGCATCATTCGCGCCCCCGCCGCCTTACACCATGGCAACAACCCCTTAGCTACCACCGGCCCGCGGACCGCCAGCTCCGGACACTTTGTGGCGATAACCTGTTGCCAGGTCACATTATTGGGGTCACTCAATAGTTGCGGCTCACGATTCAGGATCACCTCGGCTTCAACCCGGGCCGCTCCATTGGCATCTGCAATCCCCACTTGTTCGGCCGCCGGATTGAAATGAAACACCAGCAGATAGGCCAGCACGTCCGCCAGCCGCCAGTATTTCGCCTCCGGGTTCCCATCCCACGTGAAGGCGGGCACGTTTTCATAATCTTGCGTACCAACGGTTACCGCTTGCAATTCCGGATGGCGGTTGGGCTTGCCCTTGAAGTTGAACGCGCACGGCGAACTCGGCACGCAACGCACTACGTCGTTGCCCCCTTGCGCAAACGCCATCATCCGACCGTTGACGATCGCATCGCGCTGGGCGTCTACCCGCTCCAACAGTGACGTAGCCAGTATCTCCGGCCGTTCCTCGGTTTCCGTGAATTGCAGATGCGGGGCGGGCATGAACCCATCAAACAGAAACGATCGACTGGCCGCCCCGTCGCCGGTGGCGGAATTCATCCGCTCCGCATAAATCACGATCCGCTGGGCCGGATCGACCAGCTCGGGTATATCACTCATTTCCAATTCGGGCATGATTTCATCGCCGGCCACACTTTCACCCGCCGGATTGACCACCAGTCGGGCCCGCCCAAACTCCCGGTTGACCCCCAACTGGACCGACTCCACGCCGATCCGGTAGCCCAGGTCTTTTTCCGACCAGTCAAAATCCCACTCCGGCACCGGGTCCGAAGACGACGCCAGTGCCACCCGCAAGTCGCGGGCCACATGCATCACCGGATCGTCAGGATAGCTCAACGCCAAAGTCATAATCACCAGCTCTGAAATCCAAAACTCAATTCATCTTGTTAATCTTGTTAATCCTGTCCATTCAAAAAGCCTTGGAAAATCGACATGATTTACAAGATTGACAGGATTCTGAAATCTTAAATCCATTTCATCCTGTCCATTTCTCACTCCTGCCCCGACCAATTCAGCACGTCGAACAGTAGCAGGTACTCCTGACCGAACGACCACGTCTGCATGCACGGCAAGACTTCACCTACCGGCATCCATTCAGACAATTTAACCTGATCGTAAGATCGCCCGTGAAACGTCATCGTCCAGGCCAGAAAGGCTAGTTTTTCGTTCCACGCCCGTTCCAATGCGATCTGGGCCGCACACGTCTTGAAAAAACTGAGGATCCTCCACCCCACCTGCCTCGGCCCCAGCCCCAGGCCCTTGACCCAGGCCCCGTCCGCGCCGGAAAACATGATGACCTGTTTGCGTTGCCGGGCCGCCCCGGGATAAACTCCCCGACAGATACTCATAAACGCATCGGAGGCGGTATTGGCGAACCCGAAATCAATGCCTGCAAACGTAGGAGCATCAAACGCCATATGTTATACACTCAGCTAAAAAACCCCTGGTCCGGCGCGCCGCGGCCCGGCTCGGTCAGATCCCCACGATCACCTAAATAAAACTGATCGCCATAATGGTGATAATGATATGTCACCGGCGTACCCGCTTGCGCCACCGGCCCCGCTTCCGGTACCGGCGCCGATGGAATGCCTGGCGATCCAGGTCCCGCCCCTCGCGGGGCAGCCGGTAACACCGCTGGCTGCCCAGTCACTGGCGATCCAGTCTCGGGTACCAGCCCCCCGGGTCCGCCTTGCCGGTTCAACAGCTCATCGAGTTCGGCGATATGTCTCCGCTTCTCTTTAATCAGCTTCGCCCGCTGGTCGGCCCGGCCATAGCTCTCCTTGATGTCCTCGATCTGAAGCGTCAGCATTTTCCTCAGTTGCCTTAGCTCCCCAACATCCAACTGTTGTTTCTTGAGGAGGGGCGCTGGACGATTGTACCCGATTTCTTTGAGTCGCTGGCTTAGAACCCGACTCCAGTCTCCCCCCCCGTATAGCTTTTCTTTTGACACGAGCCCAAGCTGTTGCAGTTGCACCAGTGCCTCGCGATCATACGCATCCTGCCCCGTCCATTCCGGTTTGAGGATGTCCATCAGCCACGGCGCTGTATGGGCCGCCTCGGACCTTTTCTTGAGATCGTCTGCTAACTTGGTCAGTTGAGCCTGCCAGAATTGTGGCGGGTTTTCTACGATATGTTTTGCTTGATCGTATGCGATCTTGTTTTCCGTCCGCTGAGCCTCCGCGACAACAGTTTCTTGGTATGCTGCTTGTTCTGCCTCTAAATTCTTCAAAGAGAAGGTTTCCATTCTCTGAAGAGCAGCTCGCTTCCCTTCAATCGCGGCCGGAGAAAAGAATCGTATCATTTGCGATCGCTGTCTGGGAGCAAATAGCTTTAATAGCTCTTCTACGCCACGCTGACCTTTCTCTTTTCGTGCCCTTATCACAGCTTGCTCAAACGCATCAACACGCTCGATAGGTCTCAAGTCAAGAACATCATCAAGACTACGTAAGCCAAGTTGCTTACGTATGATCTTATGTGCTTCCGGCTCGCCTTTTACGATCCTCGTAACTTGTGCAGCTAATTGCGACCCGAGTTCCATACTCCCAGCAGCTTGCGTGCGCCCTTGCGCACTCAATCCTGCAACTTCTTTGAGGGTTGCACCAAGCGACAAAAGCTCTCCACCACCCTTAACTATGGATTTAGCAAACAGGCCAGGCCCTTTCTCCGCAGAGCCAAGCATGCTACCTTGTATCACCCGCAACGCCTCTTTTACCTCAGCTGTCGCCTTAACCTGTAAATTCATCATAAGTTCAACAAGGGCAGCAGCCTCATCTTTTTCTATCGCCCCCTTGCCAAGCGACTTAATCAGTTCATCGGCAATAAGCAGTTTCGTAGCATCTTCTTTGGCCTGAATCTGACTTAGTGAGGAATGACGTGTCTCGCGTGCAATAGCGATAGGAATCCCGCCCTTTTGGGCCGCCACATAATCATCCGTAGCTGCCTGAAACAAGCCGGCCGTACCCTTTAGACCTCGCTGCTCAGCAATTGCCCTTGATTCCGAAAGCAATTGAATACCAGCGTCGGAAACGGTAATCTGCGCATTTCGAACGCGCTCAGCGTGATCCGCCCAGCTCCTCCACAAACCGACCACCGTCGAGAGCCCTGCAAACCCTGCAATCAGGCCCTTCGCCGACTTCGCCGCTCCGTCGAGGGCTTTGTCAACACCAGTCCCCTGGTCAGCGGTTTCTTTGAGGTGCTTTTTGGACCGCTGCGCCGCCCGACCGACTTTCTTGGCCGCCAGCTCCGCCTTCTTCTCCGCGTCCGTCAGGCGCAGAAACGCCCGCACCGCCCCCGCGTCTTTGCCCTCTAATCGAAATATCACCGGCGAGGCCATGAAATCTTCCCACTCATCTCATCTTGTTAATCTTGTTAATCCTGTCTATTCAAAAACCAAAGAAGCACGGACATGATTTACAAGATGAACAAGATTCTGAAATCTCAAATTTGCAATCTTAAATCCGTTCCATCCTGTTAATCATGTCCATTCAAAAAAACGATCCACGACCCTGTTTACGAAACCGAATCGTAGACCACGCCGATCTTCAACGCCGCCGCACTGGCACTATCGCCGCAACTGGCCTGCACCTTACCCACCGGATTGCCCGTCAGCGGATTGGCCACCCCCTGATCCGCCGCCCAGCTCCATCCCTCGCCCGCGGGAATTTCCTGGGCCATGATCTCCGTGCCGTCGGACTCCTGAAACTCGACGTGGGCCCGCTTGTTCGAGCCCACGCCAATCAGCTCGACCAGGTCGCCGTCGAAGTCAACATCGATCTCCACCCGGGCCGTTACCACAATCGCGCTATCCTGCGTCGGCAAATTGTCACCCGAGCCCAGGTCGATACTGACCGCAGTCCCGTCCACACTAGTCACATCCATGCCGTAGCGCACGCCGCCGGCCCAGTAGACGTCCACATAATCACTGTCGGCGATACCGTGACCTTCCGATAGCGTCGCCACCCCCGTGTCATCGTCCGTCCGCGTCGTCAGCGTTCCCGCCTTACCCGCCGGCAGCGACACCTCCTGGCCGATCACCCCTTCGGCCGATCGCTCAACGCTCGATGTGATCGTCAGCCCCGCCACCTGTAGCGTGCTGCTCAACGTTCCCGTCGCGCTTAGAAACAAACCCGCCACCAACAACAACGCCATAATCACCAGTATTTCCGCCATCGATTCACCCTTTCGTTAGTTCCGGCTTTTCCTTTTCTTTATTTCATCTTGTCAATCTTGTTAATCCTGTCCATTCAAAAAGGCCCGTAAAAATCGACATGATTAACAAGATGAACAAGATACTGAACCCACCGTTTCTATTCCTGACTTTCCCCTTTAGTCTTACCACGTCTTTCTCTCATTCTCTTTCCACGCCCGATCGGTCAACAATTGTCGCTGGGCCCACGTCGGCCGAAATTTCGGGGCCAGCCCCCGCTCCCACATCACAAACCGCTGCCAGCCAATATGCCGGCAGGGTCGTTTTTTTTTGATGCCTCTTCCATCGCCGCCAGCATCTCTCCCAACTGTGGAAATCCCATAAACACGTTGAACAATCGCACCACGGTCCCGCCTTCAGTCGTGGTCAATAGACCCAACACGTGCGCCTCGACCGGGCCGACTCGATAATTGACGGCCAGGATATTCACCGCCATCGACACCGCGTCAGATTCGTCAAACTCAACTGTTTCCTTTTCCCGTATGGCGTCCAAGCGTTCGGCGATCTCGCACAGCTTCGCATACTTATCCAGTGGTTTCTTGGCCCACGTACCGTCCGCCTGCAGGATCATCCGCTGTTCAAACGCCGATTCCCCGGTCGGCCACAGCCTGGCCGTAGGCACGTGCCATAACTGGCCGTCACCCATTTTTACGTTTCGCCCTTCCAGTATTTCGCGCCGCTGCAGATCCACCGGGCGCGGTGGTCGGCTGTTGTCCCAGCCGACCCAGAAACCCTTGCCCGGCGCTTCATGCCACTCTTGCGTGTCCGGCACATACGCCCCGAACGGCGCTTCAGCGCCATGCGCCTCCACTCCCGCCGCCAGCACACAGCCCGGCTTACCACTCGGCCCATGAGTAATGGGGTTTGGTGAAAAGCCCGACACAAACGCATAACTCAACCCCAGCCGCTCGATCGTCGCTTCGATTTCGGCCGACTCGGTCATGCCTTCAACAAAATACAACGGCCCCATAATTCAACCCTTACCTTCGCCTTGCCCATCTTGTTAATCTTGTTAATCCTGTCTAATTAAAAAGACTCGGGAAATCGACATGATTTACAAGATGAACAAGATTCTGAACACTTCGTGGTTCACCTCACTCCGGCAAACTCGTCGCCGTATTGACCGTCATGATCGCATTTTCGCCGACCTTTTTCGGCGTGATCACCACTTCCGCCATTTGCGGCGTACCGCTGACGGTCGTCCACTCCGCGTGCCCCTGTGCCGCGATGGCGATCGCCGTCGTCGGGTCCCGGCCACTGGCCAACGTCGGGTCGAGCTTCTGCAGATATGCCGCCGTATTGGCCCCCGCCACGATGCCGTTCGGCCCCAGTGTGTTCAGGAGTGTCACTTCAGTTGTCGTGTACGTAATCACCGGGTCCATATCGAGCAGAAACACATTGCGGCTCCACGCCTCGCCCGCGCTGGCCGGCCGGCGGAGATTGATGTTCCACTCCACCCGCAGCGACTGCTCCCCGCCGACTTTCGTCCCATTGATCATCAGCGGCCCCACCGTATACGCCTGGCCCACGCTCGGTGTGCCACTCAGCGCGGCCAACGCCGTCACTATCGGATTATTCGTGCCGTCCCAGGCCGGCACACAATGGGCGATCATTCGCGCCCCGCCCTGTTCGTCCTGTTGGGCGTTGAGTGAGATAGGAATGACCGCTCCCGCCGCGACGCTCATCGATAAATGGTCTGAACCGCTCGACCGGCCCAGCTCCGACAACTTCTGACAAAAGAACACGCACGGACTACCCGTAATGGTTGAGCCCAAAACCCCAATCGCATCCAGCAACTGCTTGATACTGGTAGTGCCGAACAGGATCAGGGGCTGGGCCGACATCGGCGCGATATAGTTTGGATAAGGCGAACCGTCCCCCTTGATGATCAGCTTGGCCAGGTTCGACTGCAGCGCCTGATCGTCGGTCGCCCCACTGATAAGAGTATCGCACAACTTCGCCGCGTACACCGTATATTCATTCATCACTCAGCCCTCAGTTATCGCTTCTGATTTTCCTTCTTACGTTTTCACGCGGATCACCTTTTTCGGCATCCGGTTCATTTCGGACGTCACAAAACGCTGCACCTGTCGGCCCATGTTTCGCACCTCCCGCTGGGTCGTCGCCAGCAGCTCAGCGGTATGGTGCGGGTGCCAGTTCCAATGGCGCGGCACATTCAGCCGCACCGTGGCCCCCGAGGAATTCCCCTTAATGTCCTCAATCTGCTTGATCTTTCGCCTTGACTCACCCGTCCACACCAGCGGATCATCCGTATGGCGCCGCCGGCGTTTTTTGCGCATATAGCCCGGGGTTCTTGGTTCGTACCCGTATTCTTGACCTCCTTCAGCCGTGAAGTGCCGCGGCATCCGCTCGCGAAACCACCACTGTGCAGTATGAATATACGCCTGCTTGAGCGCGGACTTGTAGCGCCGGATATACCGGTTCGTTCCCGTCGTCGGTGCCGACACGCCCAAACTCGTAATCACCTGCTGCGCCATACGTCAGCTCATCCCGCCTGTTCAAAAAGGCTCGGAAAATCGACATGATGAACAGGATTTACAGGATTCTGAAATCTTAAATTCACAATCTTAAATCCGATTCATCTTGTTAATCTTGTCAATCCTGTCTATTCACTCCACCCGGATCACCATCACGCCATTGAAGTAGTCGCCGTCACCGGCGTCCTCCTCCCAGATACTCCGCTTGATTGAGTCCTGACTTACCTCAATGTCCCCAACGCGAAGGGCCGCGAACGTCGCCGCCTTTTCCAGCATGTCGTCCCGCACCTGCCCTAGTTTATTTACGAATGCCAGATAAGCGTCAGAAAAACTATCCTTATGCTCTGCCGCCACATCCGCCTCGACTAGCACGCCGATACCTGCGCTATGACAAAACGTCGTGATCGCCTCGCGCGTCGCCTTCCACTCCGCCCCCAACAGACAGGCAAACGGTCGCGTCGCCTCATCGGTCGGAACGCCGGGTAAATAAACCCGCGTTTTCGCTTCCTCCGCATTCGCGCTGCCCGTCCAGCTCTGGAACGTCGCGCTGGCCGCAATCAACTCCTGCGCTCCAGCTAACGACAAACTCATCGTTCCTTCAGCCGAAACCACCACGGCGTCACCCCGTGTATGTCACCACCGCTCAATCCGCTCGCCGGCCTTAAGTTTGGCCGCCACCCGTCGCAGTTGGATCGACCACGTTCCCGCCCGGCCGGTAAAATCGGTTACTGCAAACTTGACTCCGGCGACGGTAACCGTGTCTCCCAGCGCCGGGCTTGCCACCCCGTCGTCATCATTCGCCGCCACGTTGCTCAGCAGGCCGTACTGCACTTCAACCCGGCCGTCGGTTTGCTCTTCCTGGCGGGTACCATGATCCACCCATGTTCCGGCGATGGATTTCAGCACCCCCGTCGCGGTCGGCGTATAACCCACCGTCTGACTACCTACGGCCCGCAGGCAGTCACCCACCGCCCCCAGACTGTCACCCAGAACACTCATCGCGGTCGCCCCGGCTACGGACCTGGTCGAACCTACTGCAGCGGAGCGAACAAACCCCGGACTTTCAGCTTGCCCGCCGGTGTGCCCGCCGTAGCTTGCGTTACCTTGCCATACGCGCCCTTGCCGGCCGGAATCTTCTTGATCACGTCGCCCGTGGACGCCGCGTACAACGACGCCGCGCCGATGATCACGTCACCAATCGCATCCGGCGTGGTATCTGTGGTCGTCAACGTGTCGATCGCGTTGTCGTCCGAGTCGTACAGCGTGATGATCAACTGATCCTCGCTTGACCCGGCCGGGGCCTCGGTGACCTCGGCCAGTAAGCTCACCAGCAGCAGGCCCTCGGGGTTGTCCTCGGCGTCGATCAGATAAAATTCGTCCGTATCTGCGTGATCGATTTCGGCGACGCGCGAGCTGAACACCCCGCGCGGCGCGCCCGCGCCTTGGGCGGCGTTCAAGTCGACCCGCACCACCAGCGGCCCGCTGGTTTTGGCGGCCACCGCCGAACCCACGCGGAAGTCGTCCGCCGCCGCCGCGTCCGCTCCGATCGCCAAGTCGGCCGACGCATCCCAGTAGATGTCGTCGCCGGCGCTGAACGTCGTTCCCGTCGCCGCGGCGAAATCAAAAATGCCCGCGGTATAGACCGCGCCCTTTTCGCTCGCCGCCAGGTCCGTCTTGACCACTCCCGCCCGGCCGTCATCCAGTTCGATCACCTCTCCCGCCGACTTGGCCCCCCCGGGCGTGTAATCCTGCTGGCCGGCGTTTTGTCGAAAAATTGCCTCACTCATAATTCAGATCTCCGTGTTTTGTGCCGTCTCTCAAATCTTAAATCCACAATCTCAAATCAGTTCATCTTGTTAATCCTGTCCATTCAAAAAACCCGGAATCTCGACATGATTTACAAGATTCAGAAATCTCAAATCGCAACTTTTTATGACTACGCGCCCTTGGCCCGCACCATTCCGCGCCAGTTGATCGCCGCCACGCCGATGTCGTGGTAGAACCACCAGCCGATTCCCAAAACATCTACGGGGTCTTTGCGCTCCAGCACCGGTGTGCGATTGCCGCGCAGGTAGACCGCCACCACCGTCGGCCACAATCGCGGATCGGCCCCCAGGTACCAGGCCGTCGTTCCGTTCGTCGCCCCCGACAGCTCCGGCGCGACGATCACCGTCAACGTGCCTTGATGCACGTTGCGCGTGGGCATGATCTTTTCCGCGTCCGTCGTCCCTGCCTTGGCGATCATCAGCTCGTTGGATTGCACGTACCCCAACGCGCTGTGCTCCAATTCGGGCGGCACGATCAGGAATTTGGGAACGATATTCAGCACATTCCCGCCTTCGTCCTCGATCTTGCGAAGCAGCTTCTTGGCCGTTGCCAGGCCGGCGTCACTCAGATCACTGGCCGGCGTACCGGTGAAGTAGTTGGCCGTGACGTGCGTGGTCGAAAACAACTTCTTGGTGTCTTCGAGCATATCCGGGCCCACGCCGCTGTTACTGACCAGCAAGGCGTAACCCTTGCTGTCGATGTCGCGTTTGGACGTCCGGGCCAGCTTGGTCGGGATCTCCAAAAACGCCCCCAAGTCATCGTTGATCCACATCTTGCGGGTCAGCGCGAACCGGATGCCGTGCGTTTTGGCCTGGTACTGCTCTTTCGATTCAGCTAACGTGGCGTGGTCCAGCTCGCCCGCGTTGCCGACCTCGGTCAGGCCGGAAAACTCGCCCAGCCGGATTTCGTTGTGAATCTTGAAGTTCTCGACCTCCTTGCTTCCCGCCCATTGCAGGAACGTGGAGGGATACTCGTCATACGCCGCCCGCATCGTCCGATGCGCGCTGGTGCCCAGAATCTCGGCGAAACTTCCCGTACTGATCGCCCGCTGGAACAGGCTATCGCGACCGTGCGGGACTTCACCCCCCGCCTGGCGCAGCGTGACCCGGGCCAAATCATGCAGGCCAATGCCCCGGAACGACTCGGCGTTGCGCTGAGCCTCCGAACCCTCGACCGCGACGCCTCGCGACATACAGATGGCATCTTCGAGAGCCGCCCGCAGGTTCTCGCCCCGCTCCGGGCCCACTGTCACCGCCGGTGCCCGCTGGCTGCGCACGTTTTCCAGGAACACCCCCGCCGCCCGATCCGGCGTCAAACCGTCGTCGATCGCCCGTTGCAGCACGTCCGCCGCCACGTCGTCGCCGGCCATCTCGCGCAACTGCGCCTGGCGCTCGCGCTCGAGCCGGGCCCCCTCCTCCCGGGCCGTATCGGTATCCACTGCCGGCGGGTTCGCCGCGGCCCGCGGCTCGCTTCGCTGGCTGGTGGTGACCGGCGGCGCTTGGGTAGTCACCTGCCCCTGACTTCGTTCGGTATCGTACCGCCTCTGCAGCTCCGCCCGCCGCTGATCGTCCAGCGTTGCCGGATCGATTCCCTGTTTTCTCAACCACGCTTCAAAGTCCATGTTTACAGTCTCCTTATCTTTTTGGTCCGCCGATCCCTGGCGCACGCCTTCCCGAATCTTCGCGTTGGCATCCGCGCCGATCGGCACCAGTGACAATTCCTTGACCGCCCATCGATACGTCACCCGCAACGGCCCATTTTTGGCCGTAAATTTCCGCCCTTGAACCGCCTTCGTCTCACCCGGCTTGAGGTCCACCCATTCAATCGCCCGGTATCCGATCGATACATCCGTTACATGGCCGTCGCGAACCTTTTTCCAGGATCGCTCCGTTTCCTCGTCATCCGAAAAAAACAGCCGGCCAATCATCTGGTCGCCCGCCGTTCGTATCTCACGTACCGAGCCCATTACTTCGTCAATCGACCAGCGATTATGCACGTGCAGTAGCGGCACCTGTTCGGGATACTCCGCCCCCTTCATTAGTAAAATCTCTTCGATCACCCGCCAGGTCGCCCAATCCAGAACCAGCGCCGGCGCTTCGGTCGTCATCACCGCTTCAACCGTCCGGTTTTTTACATCAAGCGTTTCACTTCGCAGAAGCAACGAGCGTGAGGTCAGTTCCCGCCGCTGCAATTCCGCCATCGGCCCCAGTGAATCCGCCGACTGTCGCATCATGAACACGCCTTCCGGTTTGTCATCCTGTCGAATCATGGTTTCCCTCACATTGCCACAACCGTCACGTGCGCGGCACGGTACGCCGAACCCGTATCTGATTCAGTTTCGTCACTCCGGCCCTTACTGGTTTTTTCTGCCCCGTTTTCCGGAAGTGCCAGCTCTTTGCGAAGCTGGGCTTCTTTGGCCCGCTGTTTCAGTACGTCTTCCCAGTTCACGTTCTTTCGCGCGCATTCGACTTGCAGTGTTGTCGTTTCGTTCTTTAGCCGCTCGGTAACCGCCTTTTCTTCCTTTTGCGGGTCCACGTCCGGCAGCCGCGGCCAGGTCCACACCTGACGCACCCGCTCGGGCCGCTTCGGTATCGCCCTCGCCAGCTCCGCCTCCCGGGCCACCGCGCGCACGTTGCGGGCCAGCTTCACGTTCACCAGCCAGTTCTGCAGCTTGCAAAGCGCCCGTGTATAGACCCGGCTATCGAACCGGGCCGATGAAAAATTGTGGTTGCGACTATCCAGCTGTACCATCATCAGCGGCATGCCCACCGGCCGGCCCAACTCACGCAAACGCTCCGCGCGAAAATCGCGGTACGTATTGGCCGGCTGCTGGGGTGTCAGTTGCTGAGCTTCGTACAAAGGCGGCAACGTAGTCATCATCCGGCGTTCAATTTCGACCGTCTCGCTCACCTCGTGGTAGTCGGCATCCGGATTCTTGGTGTACAGCAGCACCGCCATATCCGCCGCCGCCCGGGCCGCGTCCATCACCTGCACGTCATAATCCCGCAGATCCGCAATCGCCTGCAGGCTCGACGCCAGCCAGGGCACACCCCGCGCCTGGTCCGGCTCGCGCACCTTAAACCCATGGATGATGTCCCCCGCCCGTATCGGCTGCGGGGCGAGGTTCAAGCTCCGTAGCGACTCCCCTTCCAGCGCGGTCTCAATGTAGTATTCCAGCGGCTTACCAAAACGGTCTCGCTTGATACCCAACGTGATCGACTCGTCGCCCATCTTGGCGATCGGCGTATAGCACCGCCGGCCATGGATCGATCGCAAGCGAAGCTTGACCGGTCCCTCGGCGTCAGCGTC
>Ga0180432_10006565_pt1 | contig 15066 bp, 12 predicted proteins | sample SS_ome_10_FD_132414 | JGI IMG/M metagenome (GOLD analysis project Ga0180432, IMG submission 132414) | Hypersaline lake sediment archaeal communities from the Salton Sea, California, USA - SS_1_MS_2 metaG | ecosystem: Environmental > Aquatic > Non-marine Saline and Alkaline > Hypersaline >... | reverse complement strand
GCACCGGGGCAGGCGCCTGTCAAACAGGATCTAGCGCGCCATCATCATCTAGAGGGCCATTCCGATGGCGCGCCATCATCCTCTAGAGGGCCATTCCGATGGCGCGCCGTCATCATCTAGAGGGCCATTCCGATGGCGCGCCATTATCCTCTAGAGGGCCATTCCGATGGCGCGCTAGCGTGAAAACCGGCTTTGACACACACGGCACCCGCGTTTATAATGCCAGCGCTATGCCTGAGCTACCCGAAGTCGAGACCGTCGCCCGCGGACTGCGCGCGTCCCTCGTTGGTCGCTCCATCGTCGGGGTGGACGTCCGCTGGGCGCGTAGCGTTGTCCCGCCCGACCCGCCCGCTTTTGCCCGACGCCTCACGGGCCAGGAGATTTCCGATGTGGGACGGCGTGGGAAGTGGCTGGTCATCGCGCTGGGCGAGGAGGACACCTTGCTCGTTCACCTGCGCATGAGCGGGCGGCTCGTGCTGGAATCGGAGGTCTGTCTCGACGACCGGCATCTCCGGGTGCTGCTGTTTCTCGACGACGGCTCGCGGCTGCGCTTCTTCGACCAGCGCAAGTTTGGACGCATGGTGTTGACCGCCGAACCCGAGGATATGCTGGGTGACCTGGGGCCGGAGCCGTTGGCGGATGACTTCACGCCGCAGCGGTTCAGCGAGATGCTGACCCGGCGGCGCGGGCGCATCAAGCCGCTGCTCTTGAATCAGCGCTTCCTGGCCGGGCTGGGCAACATCTACACCGATGAGGCCCTGTGGCGAGCCGGCGTCCACCCCCTGCGCACCGCCGATACCCTCACCCCGGCCGAGGTGCGTCGGCTTCACCAGGCCATTCGCTCTGTGCTCCGGGCGGCCATCGCCAACGGCGGCACCACGCTACCTGATCGGACCTACCTGCAGGCCGATGGCCAGATGGGGGAGTTTGCCGGTCGGCTGGGGGTGTACGGACGGGAGGGACAACTGTGTCCCCGCTGTGGCGCGTCCATCGAGCGCATCCGCGTGGGCCAGCGCGGTACGCACTTCTGCCCCTGCTGCCAGCCCCTGCGGGAGGCAAAACTTTAAGGTTCTGGCTATTGACAGCGGAGGCAATTTGGCGTAAAATGGTAGTGGAAATTGGTTCAACCGCCTTGTCGCCCACCGGCGGCGCCTCACAAAAGAGCGCGTCTCGATTTTAGATTGAGAGCGAGGGTAAGACGGAGCAACCGTCACGGGGGGTGGATGCGCCGGGAGGTTCAGGGCGCAGGGCGATTGGGAGCAGCGGCCGACTATTGGGGCCGCTGCTCTATTTTCGTGGATGTGGATAGCCCTGGGTGAGCAACCGCCTCGTCACTGCCCTGTCGTCTTGACGATCCACTCCTCGTAGAGGGCGCGCTGCTCGTCGCCGGTGACCGCCTCGACGGCTGCCAACCAGTCCCCCGGCGTGGCGATCTCGTACCGGTTGCCGGCGAAGTATGCCTCCAGGGTCGCCCAGAAATCTTCCTCACCCACCTCCTGGCGTAGCGCGTGGAAGTAGAGCGGACCCTTCTGGTAGACCACGGGTCCGTAGTCCTCCCCGCTGTAGGCGGCGACCGGCAACCCCGCCGGCAGGTCGCGGCCCGAATCCACCAGTTCCTCGTAAGTCCGTCGGAACACCTGCTTCACCAGTTGGGCTGCCAGATCTGCTCCGTACCGCTCCTCGAAGTAGAGCAGCGTGCTATATTGCACCAACGCCTCGTCGAGCCATGGCTCGTCGACCTGGTCGTTCCCCACCAGGCTGTACCACCACTGGTGGCCCACCTCGTGCACCACGACCCACTCCATCCGCTCGCTGAGCGTCTCGTAGTACGTGCTGTTGATGACCACCAGGCCCGGATATTCGATCCCGCCCGCCCTGGTGGGGGTCTCGACTACATCTAGCTCGGTGAAGGGGTAGGCGCCGAACCAATCGCTGAACATGCGCACCGCCTCGGTCGCGTAGTCGAGCACTCGCTCGCCCCCCTCCTGGTGCTGGGGATAAAAGATGCTGTTCACGGTTACCCCATCTATGAGCTTGCTTTCCACCTGGTAACCTGCTCTCAGGACGGCGTTGAAGTCCCGCACCGGCCCTGTGACGCACGTCCAGGTCGCGCTCCCGTCGGGGTTGGCGGTGGGGGCGATGCAGGTGCCGGAGGCTGCCAATTCCAGGTCCGCCGGGGCGGTGACACGCACCGTGTAGAATGCCGAGTCGGAGTAGACGGCGTCGCCGTAGGGGGATGCCACCTCCACGTTCCAGCCCTCGTCGTCGTAGACCGGGATGAGGGGATAGGCGTTGGCCAGCGCCAGTACCTGGTCGTAGTAGCCCAACTGTCGGTAGCCGGCCTCCGTGTCGGTCGGCAGGCTCAGCGTGAAGTCGATGGCTAGTTCCATTGCTTCGCCAGGTGCCAGCGATGGGTCGAGTGGCAGACGCAGAGCCGAGCCTCCTAGTTCGACGGTCGGTCTCACAGGCTGCCCGTCGATCGCCATGTCGGTCACCGACATGGGACGTGTCACGTGGCTTGCCAACGGATTGCCGTAACCGGGCGTGTTCGGGAACAGCCGCAGGTACAGCGCGTCGAGCGATGCGTCCTCGGTGTTCGTGTAGACGACGCGCTCGTGTCCGGTGAGGGTGACTGTCTCGAGGTCAATGACCAACTCGATTTCATAACACGTGGCGTCGGGGAACAGCTCCAGGTCAGCGGTGAACTCAGGACGCATCGCCTGCGCCTGGTCGGATGGGGGAGGGGGAGGGGCAGGGGATGAGGTGGGGCGTGCGGTCGGTGGCGGCGATGTGGCCTCGGTCGACTCGGGGCACAAGGTAGCGGTGGGAAGGGGAGTGGAAGTGAGCGACGGGGTGGCGGTGGGAGGAAGGCAGGCCGAAAGGAGCACTATGCACACGCCGAGTGTCAAGAGATATGGTCTACGTGACAAGCAGCAAGATCCAAGATGTCTGAAGCCTGTGCGGCTGATGAACTTGTTCATAGGTGCTCTCCTATGCGCGTGTTTGAGTATTCGCGTCCTGCAGCCACTCCGCGACGATCTCCGCCACCTCGTCTTCGCGCCTGCCGAAGAGATGGTCGGTTCCGGCGACGATGCGCAGCGCCACCGGCGGCCGCAGGCACGATACGTACGTGCGCAGCAGCTCCGGTGGCGCCCACGGATCGTGCTCGCCAGCGATGAACAGCTTGGGCCGTCGCTCCTCGTTCAGAAACGGATCCTCGTAGTGTTCCTGTACCAGCGCGATGCCTACCAGCCAGCGTGCGCGCTCATCGCGGACGGCCTGGTGCAGCGCCACGCTGGCGCCGAAGGAGTAGCCGATGACCGCCAGCCGGTGTGCATCCACCTCGGCCTGCGAGGCCAGGAAATCGAGTGCACCGGCGACGTCGTCCATCTCGCTGTGCCCGCCGTCAAACGCGCCCTCGCTGTGGCCTGCGCCCCGAAAGTCGAAGCGCAGTGTGGCCCAGCCGCGCACTGCCAGCCCCCGACACACAGCCACGACGACCGCGCTGTCCATCGTGCCGCCCATCAACGGGTGGGGATGGCACACGACAGCGGCAGGGCAAGGGGTGGAGCCGTCCGGCAGGTGCACGATGCCCGCCAACAAGGGGCCATCTTTAGCTGCGGGGAAGCTCACGTGCCGCGTCCCGGCTGGCATCGACCTACCCGCCGCCCACCGGCGGGAAAATGCCCACCTCATCCCCGTCGGCCAGCCGGTGTGCCTCTTTTCGCACGACGTGGTTCACGAACACGACCTTGACCTGATCGGCTGGCAGGCGTAGATGCTTGATCAAGTCTCCCACCGTCGCCGCCTCTGGTATCTCCACCGGCATCGCTTCGCCGATCCCCAGCTCTGGGTAGTGCCGGCGGAGCGTGGCGAATAGCTTGGCGTGGACAGTGATCACATAAGCCCCCTCAATCTCCGAATCTATCATGGCTCAGCAGACTTCCTCCTGATTTTACAGCCATTCGTGAAAAGAGTGTAGTGTTGACGTTCCCTCCATCACGTACCGCATCAGCTCGCCCACGCTCAGTTTCTTGATGCCCAGCTTATCCAACGTGCGGCCGCGTCGCCAGTAGTCGGTCTGATGGATGATGCACGCCTGGCGGATGATGCTGTCCATCCCCCGCACCCGCACGCCGTGCTTCTGCCCCAGCGCGGCGATGGGCACCAGGCTCATCGGCACGTCCTCTGTGATATACCGGTGGTTCAGCGTGGGTGGTGCATTGATCCCCCTGTATCCCGGCTGATTGTGGATCGCCTCGTGTAGGGTGGCCCCCCTGGCGTCGTAGGCCATCCTCAGCCATTCCATCCCCGTCCGCGCCCGGATACCCATTGCTGCCGCCACGGTCACCCGCTCCCGGTCCAATGCCTCCAGAACGCGGGCCACGGATGGCGTCACCCCGTCGATGTAGAACTGGAAATCACCCCTGGTCGATTCGATCCGTCCGGCGTTGAGGATCGTCAGCGCAGGGTGGAAGATGGCGCCCATGTTGTTCAGGCTGGTGTGTAGTACGCTCTCTCCGTCGATGAACAGTGGATAGGCGCTGGACAACGTCTCCAGCACCTGTGGCGTGCGGCTGGCCGGCAGCGCCGCCAGCGGCACTGCCTCCTTGATCCGAAAGATCCTGGCCTGGGCCGGGCCCTCCGAGCGACTGGCGTAGATCAGTGTTTCGGCCTCAGCTACGGTGACGTCGGCCTCGCAGTTGCACCGGCGCAGCACGTGCACGAACTCCAGCGCCCCGCCGGTCCGGCCGGGGTTGAGCAGCACGATCTGACCGTCTTCTAGATAGGGGGCCGCGTCCCGGGCGACTTCGGCGTGGCCCGTGGCGGGGATCACTACCATGATCACTTGGGCCTCCGCCAGCGCCTCGCCCATGTCCGACGTGACCAGGGCCAATTCGCCAAATCCTCTTTCACAACCCTGTAGTTCGATCCCCCCTCGCGTCTTAATTGCGGCGACGTGCTCCGGCGTGCGGTTGTACAGCGTGACGGGAAAGCCCATCAGCGCCAGGTGCGCCGCCATTGCCTTGCCGCCGTTGCCAGCGCCGATCACCGTGTAACGTGTCTTCGTGTCCATGCCAGCCCTCCTTTTCGCTTGGATAGGTGGTCCTCGGTTTGCTCTGAAAGGGGTCTTTTACACGCTCCCCAACGCCTGCTCCAAGTCGGCGATGATGTCCTCTGGATCCTCCAGGCCGACGGAGAGTCGGATCAGACCGTCGTCGATGCCTGCGGCGGCCCGCTCCTCCGGTGTCATGTGCTCGTGCGTGATCGTTGGCGGGTGCATGCAGATCGTCCGGCTCGTGCCGAACGTGACCGCGTGGACGACCAGATCCAAGCTGTCCATCACCCGGGCTGCTCCTGCCATCCCGTCGGGCACCACAAATGAGAGCAGTCCGCCGTTGGTCTCCATCTGGCGCTTTGCTAGCTCGTGCTGGGGATGGTCGGGCAGCCCTGGGTAGTTGACGTGCACTACCTTGCGATGGCCGGCCAAGAACTCGGCCACCGCCTGCGCGTTGGCGCTGTGCCGCGCCATGCGCATCGACAGCGTCTCCAGGAACTGGAGCGTCAGCCAGGCCTCGAAGGGCTGCATGATCGCGCCGACGAACTCGGTCGTGTTCCAGCGGATGTCCTCGACCAGTGCCTCCGGCCCGACGACCGCGCCGCCGAGCACACTGGCGTTCCCGCTCAGGAACTTGGTGATCGAAAGCAGCACCATGTCTGCCCCCAGTTCCAGCGGCTGCTGCAGCGCGGCGGTCGCGATTGTGTTGTCCACCAGCAGCGGGACATCGTGGGAATGGGCGACCTCGGCCACGGCGGCGATGTCGGTGACGAACAGACACGGGTTGCTGGGCGTCTCGACCCACACCAGGCACGTCCGCTCGTCGATCTGGTCGTCCCAAGACCGGGGGTCGGCCGGATCCTCGACAAACCGGAACGTGACGTCGCATCGCTCGGGAAAGATCGAGATCGCCTGCTTGTAGCCCTCGCCGAAGATGTTGAGGCTGGTGACGACGTTGTCGCCCGGGCGGGCCAGCGTCAAGATCAGGTTGAACAGCGCCTGCGAGCCCGAACCGGCGGTCACGGCACCCTCGCCGCCCTCCAGCGACGCCAGCCGTTCTTCCAGGATACTCACCGTCGGTGTCTTGCTGCGGCCGTAGATGAAATCGGGAAACTGGTCGAAGCGCGCGTAGGGATAGGTCATCGACTGCACGATGGGCGGTACGAATGCCCGGAACATCTCCACGTCCTTGAGCGGGTGGAAGCCCGCGTGCAGCGCTCGGGTGTCGAAGCCCAGATGGGCGTCCTCGCGCGGTTGAGGCTTCGAATCGGTATGGTATTCCCAGTGGTCTCGCATAAAGAATGGTTTTTCGTTGTGCATGTGGGATCTCCTTTGACATCGAACACGCTATGCCAGCGACGGGAAATCGAATGCTGATTTTCGCAGATCTCCGCAGATAAGACGGAAGAATCAGCGTGGATGAACGTTGATCTGCTATCCGTCGACCAGTGGTTAGCAGCCCAGCGGCGGACTGTGGCCCGCCTTGAGCGACCTTTGTTGGGGCGACCTACCCCTGGCTGTCAACCCGCGCCTGTTCGCGCTCGACGATTTTCCTGATCTCCCGCCGGACGTCGGTGGGAAGGGGCTCCAGCTCGTGGCTCGATAGGATCTCCTCCACTTGCCCGGCTGCGCGCTGTTCCATCGTGGTCTCTCCTCGCTCCACCCACTGCGTGTACTGGCGCTTATCCGCCAGCTTCGAGTAGTAGGGTTCCTTGAAGTGCCTCAGCGTGTGATCGTGGGTCAGGTAGTTCCCGGTTGGACCCAGTTCCTCGATCACGTCCAGCGCCAGCGTCTCGTCGTCCACCACCACGCCGCCGGTAGCGGCTCGGAGGAAGCCGAGCAGGTCGTCCGCGATGGCGATCAGCGGCAGCGAGCCCTGCATCCCGGCGTCCATGAAGCCCAGGTCGTGGACGATGTTGGCCCCGTGCAGGAGCGCGGTGACCAGGCTCAGCGTGGCCTCGGCACCGGACTGTTGGTCCAGCGCCTTCGAATCGGTCGAGCCGCCCAGCCCGAAGACGGGCAGGCCGTAGTACTTGCCCATGGAGGTGGCAACGCCCTGCTCCTCCGCCAGCACATAGTTGCCCACCATCGTCTGCAGGTTGTATGGGCCACCGTTCCACCCGGGCACACCCACAGGGGTCCCTTCGCGCACCAACTGGGCCAGCACGATGCCCAGGAGCGTCCCTGCGTTCATCGACGCCATGCAGCCGGCGGTCGTGGCCGGTGAGTTGACGCCGCCTGCGTTCAGTGGGATGTACAACAGCGGCAACCCCTTCTCGGCCAGGTACATGCACTTCTGCAGCGCTTCGGCGTTGGCCACGAGCCCGGAGGTGACGTTGATGTAGCAGATGGCGAAAGGGCGCTGGCGGAAGGCCTCTGCGCCTCCGCTCACCACCTCGCACATCTCGACCGCGGTCACGCACCCCTCGAAGTCCGGCGATACGAACACGATGGGCTTGGTCGTGTGGTTGAGCATCACCTCCATCTGGTAGCGGTCGTAAATCTGCTGGTCGACGTCCGAGGGCAGGAAACCCGACATCACGAAGTCGACCTCGGGCAGCGCGTCCATCAGCGTAGCGGCCTCCTCGACGTCCTTCAGCACCGCTCGGCGCCGCTGCCCGGTGCGGTGATCGAGTACGTTCAGGCAGTCGGAGCCGCCGCCGAAGTACGAATTGTAGCCCCAGGCACGCATCGCCACCCTGCCCTGGCGGTCATACAGCGTGATGCGCCTGGGGGTCGTGGTCAGGGCTTTCTCCACCAGATACTCGGGGACGTAGACCCGGATGTCGTCTGCCCTGGCCCCGGCCTGGACGAGCAGTTCTCTGGCCTTCTCGTCGTGAACGTCGATGCCCACGCGTTCCAGGATCTCCAGGCTCGCTACGTGAATCCTCTCGCATTCTTGCCGGCCCAGCCGGGAGTAGTGGGCGCTGGTCTGGTGCAAGCCGTGTGTTTCGATCATCTGCTTTACCTCACTGTTGGGATTGGAGCTTCCTCAGATACCCGTCTTAGCGATGTCGAATCGCGTTTTGCAGGCATCGAGCGGACCATGCGAAATTATACTATCTAATCCATCTCCCGTCGAACGGGCCGCGGGGAACGTATCGTGTCGCCGATATGCGTTTCAACGCTCCGCGGGCCCTTCCCGTATTTGACAACCAGAGGGAACGGTGTATAATGTTCCGCAATGCGCAACTAGGTTGCGTAATGAGAGACAGTCGTGAAGGCTGGCTCTCAAGCTTTTCCCCGTCACGGAGCTTGGACCAGGAGGGTATGGGTTGGCCAGGCAGCGCAGTTCAGACGTGCAATCTGTGGAACGAGCCGTCGCGATCCTGAGGTCTTTCAGCCTGGAGCGACCCGAACGTGGCGTCAGCGAGTTGAGCCGCCAGCTGGGCGTACACAAAAGCACAGTCTCTCGATTGATGAGAACATTGGAACATGGGGGGCTGCTCTCCCGCAATCCCGAAACAGAGCGCTACCGATTGGGCGTCGACCTGATTGGCCTGGCCGCGCAGGTGGTCAGCTACGCCGACGTCCGTCAGGTAGCGCGTCCTTTTTTGCGAGAGCTGGCGGAGGGGTGCCAGGAGACGGTGAACCTGTCGGTCTTGGATGCCGGGCAGGTCGTCAATCTGGAGCAGTTTGCCCCTCACGCGCGCCGGATCAAGAACATCGGCCGGGTAGGGCGGCGTATGCCCCCTCACTGCACGGCCGCGGGCAAGATGCTGTTGGCGTACCTCCCTCAGGACGAACTTGACCGGATACTGCATGACGGTCTGCAGCGGTTCACCCTCCAGACGATCACCGACCCTGCTGAATTGCGAAGGGAATTGGACCGCGTCCGCGAGCGGTCGTACGCCACCGTGCGCGAGGAGCTGGAGGATGGCTTGAACGTGGTCGCCGCTCCCGTCCACGACCACACTGGGCAGGTGGTCGCCTCTGTCAGCGTGGCAGGGCCTGCATATCGCGTCACGCCAGCGCTGTTTCCCGACCTGGCGGCACGGCTGATGGACACGGCGGCGAAGATCTCGGAGCGCCTGGGGTACAAGCAGTAATACACCGGACTCCGCACCGAAGCGGGTCCGATCGAGGAGAAATAGCGTGGAGATGACTCAGAGCGCGAGTAAAAGCGGAGTGATCGGCCCCGAACAACCCCCCGTTCTCGTCGGCGAGCGCATCAACCCCACCGGAAAGAGGCGCCTGGCTGCCGCCCTCGTCGCGGGCAACCTCGACATCGTCCGCTTGAGCATATGCGGGTGGCAGTGAGAGATATGTCGATGAACGTCGCCCTGGGCATAGACACGGGAGGCACCTACACCGACGCAGTCCTGGTGGATCAGTCCACGGGCGTCGCGCTGGCCGGGGCCAAGGCCCTGACTACGTATCATGACCTGTCGATTGGCATTGGGGAGGCCGTGGTTGCGGCATTCGATGGGCAGTCCATCTCCCCGGCCGACGTGGAGCTGGTGGGACTTTCGACCACGCTGGCGACCAACGCGATCGTCGAGGGGCGCGGCAGCCCGGTCTGCTTGATTCTCATCGGTTATGATCCGGAGTTGATCCGGCAATACGGTTTCGAGCGCGACCTGGTGACGGAGGACGTGGTCTACCTGCACGGCGGGCACGACGGAGAGGGCGAGGAAGTGGAGCCGCTGGACGAAGCGGCGGCACGGGAGGCCATCCTGGCCCGGCGCGACCGGGTGGATGCGTTTGCTGTTTCGGGCTACTTCGGTGTCCGCAACCCCGTTCACGAGTTGCGGGTGCGCGCGCTGATTGAGCAGTTGACTGCCTCTGCCGGTGGGCAACCGCTGCCCGTCACCTGTGGTCACGAGTTGACCACCCGCCTCAACTCCGTGCGTCGGGCGACGACGGCGGCCCTGAACGCCCGGCTGATCCCGCTATAGCGCGAACTCATTTCTACTGTTCGTCGTACGCTGGACGACTTGGGGATCGTGGCTCCCCTGATGGTGGTCAAAGGAGATGGGTCGCTGGTGCGAGCCGAGTGGGCCATGCGGTGGCCCATCGAGACAATCCTTTCTGGCCCGGCGGCCAGTGTGGTGGGCGCCGGGCACCTGGCAGTGGGGGGCGACCCCTCATGCTCAGCTGCGCTGAGCCGCTCAGCGCAGGCTCCTGCGGTAGACCAACGGCAAAGCGTGTGGGTGGTCGATGTCGGCGGCACGACGACCGACATCGCCGCGCTGCGCGACGGTCGTCCACGCCTGAACCCCGAGGGGGCCCAAGTCGGCGCGTGGCGGACGATGGTCGAGGCGATCGATGCGTACACCGTGGGGTTGGGGGGCGACAGCCTTGTGTACGTGGACGCCGAGGGTCGGCTGAACATCGGCCCCCGGCGGGTGGTGCCGTTGTGTTTGCTCGCCAGCACGCACGACGGGTTCTTGGACCAACTGCGGCGGCAGGCACAGGTGCGCCAGCGGGAGGGCCTGATTGCGCAGTTTGCTCTTGCGCAGCGGCGGCCGGCCCCTGGGATCTCGGAAGACGATCGAGCCTTGTTGGATTACCTGCGTGGAGGACCGCAGTCGCTGACCGCGTTATTGGATATGCTGCGCTATGGGGCGCTTGCAATGCGGCGGATTGAGCGCCTGGAGGCGCGGCGACTGATTCAGCGGGCTGGCTTCACCCCGACCGATGCGCTGCACGTCTTGGGCCGATTTGAGTGTTGGGACGCCGAGGCATCGCGCATCGGCGCGGAGCTCCTGGCCGAGGAGTTCAACCTTTCACCCCGGGCGTTCTGCGAGTGGGTGGTCGCCAACGTGTCGAACCGGGTCTCGACGGCGTTGGTCAGCAAGGTGCTGGGCGACGAGGTCGGTATGCTGGATGGCTCGACGACTCGGCTGAGCTTGCCGAAGTCTGGGCTTACCGAAATCTGGGAGCGCGAGCCCTCGGCGGCAGCGCTGCTGGCCCGGGCGCTGGGGGAGGTTCCCGACTCGGACCTGGACTGCCGTTTGACGCTGCGGCACGCAATCGTCGCCGTCGGTGCGCCAGTGGAGGCCTACCTGCCGCGTGTGGCCCAGCAACTGGGTACCGAGTTGATCGTTACCCCCAACGCCGATGTGGCGAACGCTGTGGGCGCCGTGGCGGGCAGCGTCGTCCAGGAGTTGCGGGTGTACGTGCGCCCGATCGATGGCAATCAGCGCTTCCGGCTGCACCTGCCCGACGGCGTGCGCGATTTCAGCAGCGTCGAGGAGAGCGTGGCCTACGCCCACCGGGTTGTGCCAGATCAATTGAGGGTCTTGGCCCGGCAGGCGGGTGCTGACCACGTCGAAATGCGGACGGATCGGGTAGATGAACGTGCGCCGGTCCGGGCAACGTGGGGGCAGGAAATTTACCTGGGGACGCAGCTCACCTTCACGGCCGTGGGGCGCCCCAGGTCTGCTCGAAGTATGTAAGAGCGCGGGGTGACGCGATCATTCAGCGCGCTCTCTCAGCAGGACCTTACAGCCGAGATGATGGAGATGCCTGCCCGGTGGGCAGGATGATCGGGGAACGCCGGTGAAAACCCGGGGCTGTCCCGCAACTGTGAGCTTGGTGAACGGGCGAGAGTTGGCCTGTGTCCAGGCGAGCCAGACACCCATGCTCCATCGTTGGGCCTTGCAACCTTCGTGGAGAGGGAACAGGCTGTCCTGGGACACCTGTTCCTTGTTTTTTTTGGAAGATAGGCCAGCAATGGCCGATCAAATTACTCTAAGGAGACTTCAGAAATGGCCGAAATTTTGCAGAAAATTGCCTCGAATCTGTACGACGGCGAGGACGAAGCAGTCGCTGAGCTGGTCCAGCAGGCGTTGGACCAGGGGATGGAACCCCAGGATGTTCTTGCCGGGGGTCTGATTGCCGGCATGGACGAGGTGGGCAAGGACTTCAAGGCCGGCGACCTCTTCGTGCCCGAGGTACTCATCGCGGCCCGGGCCATGCACGCCGGCATGGGCGTCCTGCGACCTCTGCTGGCGGAGAGCGACGCGTCCAGCGCGGGCAAGCTGATCATCGGGACAGTGGAGGGTGACCTGCACGACATTGGCAAGAACCTGGTCAAGATGATGATTGAGGGCGCCGGGTTCGAGACCGTCGACCTAGGGACGGATGTGAAACCGGATGGTTTTGTGGAAGCCGTGCGCGAGCACCAGCCCAAGGTAGTGGGGATGAGCGCCCTGTTGACCACGACGATGGTCAACATGAAGGCCACGATCGAGGCGCTGGAGGAGGCCGGGCTGCGCGAATCGGTCAAGATCATGGTCGGGGGCGCGCCGGTGACGGCGGCGTTCGCCGAGGAGATCGGGGCCGACGCCTACGCCCCCGACGCAGCCAGCGCTGTGGACGTGGCGCGTGGGTTTGTCGATTAGGATACGATAGGTCGGACTGTTCCGCGGCTTCGCTCGTCTGTCCCTCTCCCTCTGGGAGAGGCTAGGTGAGGGGAAGTGGAAGGGCAAGACCGAGAGGGGGAATGCAATGGCCAGGAAACGTCGTGGCCCGGTCAAGGGCCTGCACGGTGGACAGTTCAAGCCACTGACCGACGACCAGGTGCGGCGCATCCACGAAGCGGCGCTGAGCATCCTGGAGCGGACAGGTGTGCGGGTCGAGGAGCCGGAGGCACTGCGCTTGTTCCAGGACGCCGGCGCGATCGTGGACAGCGACGATTCGCGCGTGCGACTGCCTCGGTCGCTGGTCGAGGATGCCGTCGACTGGGCACCCTCGCGTGTGCTCCTCGCCGGGCGCGATCCCAAGTGGGACCTCGAACTCGAGGGGGACCGGGTGCACATTGGCACGGGCGGCGCAGCGTTGAACGTCCTGGACCTGGAGACGGGCCGGCGGCGTCCGGCGGTGTTGCACGATGTAGCCGAGCTGGCTCGCCTGGTGGATGCCCTCGACAACATCCATTTCTACCTGGTGCCGGTGTACCCCACGGACCTGGACGAGGACGTGATAGACGTCAACACCTACTACGCCAGTCTGACAAATACCACCAAGCACGTGCAGGCGGGTATCTATGCGGTCCAGGGTATCCGCGACACGGTCGAGATGTGCGAGCGCATCGTCGGCGGGGCCGAAGCACTGCGTGAGCGTCCCATCGTCTCATTCATCACCTGTTGGCTCGTCAGCCCGCTTAGACTCGCCACTGACGTCACCACGTTGCTCATCGAGACCTGCCGCCAGCGTATCCCGGTGGTGCTTTCGGCTGCGCCGATGGCCGGATCGACCGCGCCGGTGACCTTGGCCGGGATGCTGGCGCAGCTCACCGCCGAGCAGTTGTCCGGAGTTGTGTTGACCCAGTTGGCCCATCGGGGCGCGCCGCTGCTGATCGGTCCGATCCCGGCCACGGCCGATATGCAATCCGGTCGTTACCTGGCCGGGGCGGCCGAGTTCGGGCTGACGAACGCCGCGATGGCCCAGATGGCCCAGTTCTACCGTCTACCTATCTATAACTCCGCAGGGATGACCGATGCCAAGACGGCTGACATCCAGGCTGGATTCGAAAAAGCCATGAGCGCGGTCTTGACTGTCCTGGCCGGCAGCAACTTCATCCATCACGCGGCCGGGATGCTCGAGAACATGAACATGGTCGCGGCCGAGCAGTTCGTCATCGACAACGAGATCCTCGGGATGGCTATGCGCGTCCTGCAGGGCGTCGAGGTGAACGACGAGACGCTGGCGTTGGACGTGATCGACGAAGTCGGGCCCGGCGGTCACTTCCTGATGGCCGACCACACGATCCGCCACATGCGCTCCGAGTTCTACTACCCTTCGGCGGTCGTGGACCGGAAGGGGTGGGATATGTGGCTGGAGGATGGCGCCCAAGATGCGCTGGAGCGAGCCCGGGAAATCGCCCACGATATCCTGTCCAGCCACCAGCCGGACCCGCTCGACCCGACGGTAGAAAGCTGGATCCGAGAGCGGTTCGAGCTCCAAATCTAGAACGTAAGACGTGAAACGTGAAGCTTGATAATCACGCCTCACGCAACATGCATCACTTATCACGTCTGTCAGGAGGTTAACTTGTGACCGAACAAATCCCTATCGCAACCCTGCATCCCACCATGCGGATGCTTTCCGACGAGCAAATTAAAGCCATTCATCACACCAGCCTGGATATTCTGTCCCGGACAGGTATTGTGATGAAGAACGAAGCCGCCCGCCAGTTGCTCCTCGAAGCTGGAGCCTGGGAGTCGGAGGGTCGGATCAAGATCCCCTCGCATCTGGTGATGGATGCCATCGCCTCGGCTCCACCGCGGATCCCGATGTACAATCGTATGGGTGAGCTGACAATGCCGCTGGAGCCGGGCAAGGTGTTCTTCGGGCCAGGTTCCGACTGCATCTTTACCATCGACGTGGAGACGGGTGAACGACGCAAGGCCACGGCCGAGGATATCCGGCGCATCGCTCATCTGTGCGACGGCCTCGACCAGATGGACTTCACCATGTCCATGGGCAACCCCTCGGATGTGCCTTCTTTGGACATCTACGTCCACGAGTTCATCAGCATGATCCGGGGGTCGGTCAAGCCCACCTGCTACACGGCCAACAATCGGGAGGACATGGAGGACATCTACCGCATCGCCTGCGCGGTTGCAGGAGGCGAGACCGAGCTGCGGGAAAAGCCCTTCCTGATCCTGTACGCCGAATCGATCTCGCCGCTGTTGTACCCGGACGAGTCGGTGGATAAGCTGCTGTTCTGCGCCGAGAAGGGCATCCCGGTCACCTATCCGCCATCGCCGAACACCGGCGGCGGCGGTCCGATCACGCTGGCGGGGGCACTGGCCCTGGGCAACGCCGAATGCCTGCTCGGGCTGGTGCTCACCCAGTTGGTGCGGCCGGGCACGCCTTTTCTATACGGCATGAACACTGCAGCCCTCGACATGAAGTCGGCCATCGTGGCCTACGGTGCGCCGGAGTGGCCGACGGGCATGGCCGCATGGTCGGACATCGCCCGCTACTATGACTTGCCGATATGGGGGGCGGCTGGCGCCACCGACAGCAAGCTCGTGGACGCCCAGGCTGGCATC
>Ga0180432_10006564_pt1 | contig 15067 bp, 11 predicted proteins | sample SS_ome_10_FD_132414 | JGI IMG/M metagenome (GOLD analysis project Ga0180432, IMG submission 132414) | Hypersaline lake sediment archaeal communities from the Salton Sea, California, USA - SS_1_MS_2 metaG | ecosystem: Environmental > Aquatic > Non-marine Saline and Alkaline > Hypersaline >... | reverse complement strand
CGTCTTCCCATGATCCACATGACCTATCGTCCCTATGTTCACGTGAGGCTTCGTGCGTACAAACTTCTCCTTCGCCATTACCCACACCCTCCTACAATGCGCCGCTCCCTCGTCGGCTCGTTCGTTTCCAGATCTAGCTCGGGACCCGCCTTCCCCGGCGCACCAGGATCTGGTCCGTGATACTCTGAGGAACCTTGCTGTAGGTCGAGAACTGCATAGTGTACGTCGCCCGCCCCTGGCTGAGCGACCTCAATCCTGTGGCATATCCAAACATCTCCATCAGAGGGACCGCCGCCTCAACCACTCGGGCCTCGGCGCGAGGTCTCTGAGCCAGAACCCGTCCGCGGCGGGCGTTCAGGTCCCCGATTACATCCCCGATGTAGTCTTGAGGCACGACCACCTCGACTTCCATGACCGGTTCCAGGAGAATGGGCCCGGCCTTCGCCACCGCCTGGCGGAACGCGTCGGCGGCCGCCATCTTGAACGCGACGTCGGTGGAATCCGTCTCGTGCGCCTCTCCGCCTAGAAGAACGGCCTTGACGTCGCTCGTGGGATACCCCGCCAGCACTCCATTGTCCAGAGACTGGCGAACTCCCTCCTCGATGGCCGGGAAAAACTCACTGGGGATCTCATCCGCGGTCACTCGATTCTCGAACCGAAACCCTTGGCCGCGCTTCAGGGGCTCCAGCTTCAGATTCACTTTGGCAAACTGCCCATGGCCGCCCATCTGCCGGACGAACTGTCCGAGCGCCTCGGCCTCACCCTGGAGGCTCTCCCGGAAAGCAACCTGAGGTTTCCCGACGTTGGCCCGGACAGTGAATTCCCGCATCATCCGGTCCACCAGGATCTCGAGGTGCAGCTCGCCCATTCCCGAGATGATGCGCTGTCCCGTATCCGGGTCCGTCTTGACCTGGAAAGTGGGATCCTCGCTGGCCAGCTTCTGAAGCGCGTCTTCCAGTTTCTCTTCATCCGCCACACTCTTAGGCTCGATAGCCACGGAAATCACAGGTTCGGGGAACGCCATCGATTCCAGCAGGATGGGCTTCGACTCATCGCACAGGGGATCTCCCGTACTCGTCTTCTTCAGGCCGACCACGCCCACGATATCTCCCGAGTACACGGCATCCATCTCCTCCCGCTTGTTGGCGTGCATGAGCAGGATTCGAGTGATCTTCTCCTTCGCCCCACGGGTAGCGTTGTACACCTGTCCACCGCGAGGAAGCGTCCCCGAGTACACCCGGACATAGGTCAGGCGCCCCACGTAGGGATCTACGGCGATCTTGAAAGCCAGAGCCGAAAAGGGTTCATCGTCTTTCCCGTGGCGGGCCGTGCGCTTGCCCGGCTTCCGGGGGTCGTCTCCCGAGATCGAAGGAAGATCGCAGGGTGCCGGAAGGTAATCCACCACTCCGTCCAGCAACTGCTGCGCCCCCGTGTTCTTGAGGGCACTCCCGCAGAACACTGGAATCACCGCCGATTTCAGCACGCCGGCTCTCAACCCTCGCCTCAGATCCCTGGCACTTACGTCCCGTTCGTCCAAGAACTGCTCCAGAATCTTTTCGTCGTGTTCAGCGGCCTGTTCCACCAGGCGGTCCCGCTCCGTCTCGACCCTCTCCCGGTATGCCTCCGGCACGTCCCGCTCCTCAAACTCGAGCCCCTGAGTGGCCACGTCGAAGTAGAGTGCCTTGCGGTCGACGATATCAACGAGTCCTTCGAACGTCTCGGCCGAACCGATCGGGAGCATCACCGGCAGCGCCCTCGCCCCCAACCGGGTCCGCAGTTCGCCAACCGCTCCATCAAAGTCCGCCCCCACCCGGTCCATCTTGTTGATAAAGGCGATACGGGGTACCTTGTACCGCTCCGCCTGCTTCCAGACCGTCTCCGACTGGGGCTCCACGCCCCCCACGGCACAGAAGAGGGCCACCGCCCCATCCAGAACCCTCAGACTTCTCTCCACCTCCACCGTAAAATCCACGTGCCCCGGCGTGTCGATGATGTTGACTCGATGATCCCCCCAAAAACACGTGGTGGCCGCGGAGGTAATGGTAATCCCGCGTTCTCTTTCCTGCTCCATCCAATCCATGGTCGCGGCGCCGTCGTCCACTTCCCCCAACCGATGGACCTTCCCGGTATAGAACAGAATGCGCTCGGTGAGCGTGGTCTTCCCCGCGTCGATATGTGCCATGATCCCGATGTTGCGGGTCTTTTCGAGCGGAAATCTCCCCGCCATGTCCCGATCTCTCCACGCTGTTTCCCCGCGCGTCTCTCGAAGCAGCTCTCGAGCCCCGCCATCGGCGGCCCCCGGGTGCTTCCCTCACGCTACCACCGGTAGTGGGCAAAAGCCTTGTTGGCCTCGGCCATCCGCTGCGTGTCTTCCTTTTTCTTCGCCGACGCGCCCTCGCTCTTGGAAGCGGCGATCAGTTCGGCCGCCAGCGCTTCCCTCATCGAGTGCTCCGGCCGAGATCGTGAGAATCCGATAATCCACCGGAGCGCGAGGGCCGTCCTCCGATCCTGGCGGACTTCCACCGGGACCTGATAGGTGGCACCGCCCACTCGACGGGACTTCACCTCCAGCACGGGCTTGACGTTGTTGATCGCCTGCTTGAAGACCGAAAGCGGATCCTGATGGGTCTTCTGCTCGATGATCTCCAGCGCACCATAAACCATTCGCTCCGCTGTGGACTTCTTCCCGTCGTTCATGACGGCGTTGATGAACTTCGACACCAACGTGCTCCCATACCTGGAGTCCGGAAGAATCTCTCGCTTGGCGACACCTTTTCTTCTGGGCATTCGAATTCCTCAACTCTGCGGCGCCGTACTACGCGCCAACCGCTTTCCCTCTCTTCGCACCGTACTTCGACCTTCCCTTCCGGCGATCCTGTACGCCACTCGCATCCAGCGTTCCGCGAATGATGTGGTATCGGATACCCGGCAAGTCTTTCACTCGGCCGCCACGCACCAGCACGATCGAGTGCTCCTGCAGGTTGTGCCCCTCGCCCGGGATGTACGCCGTCACTTCCACGCCGCTCGTGAGCCGGACTCGGGCCACCTTCCGGAGCGCCGAGTTGGGTTTCTTGGGCGTGCTGGTGTAAACCCGCGTACACACTCCCCGCCTCTGTGGGCAGGACTTCAGCGCGGGCGCAGTCGTTTTGGCCTTGATCGGCTTGCGTCCCTTTCGAATCAACTGACTGATGGTTGGCACGCTTCTCGAACCCTCCTCCACTCGTTCCTGCAGGGGGCTTCCCCCCGCACGGCTCTCCCAATGGGGTGAACGGGACCCCCGGATACACAAATGATTCAGTCTAGCTCATCCGGGCTCCAATGTCAACAGCGTTTCTACGAGCTCCCGCTCTGCTCCGCGACCTCCAGACTCTCCCCCACAGGCTCTTCCGGCACCTCCACGTCTTCCGGGATCACGCGAATGTCCCGGTTTCTCGAGATTCCCGTCCCGGCCGGAATCAAGTGACCGATAATCACGTTCTCCTTGAGACCCAGAAGATGATCCCGCTGACCCTGGATTCCCGCCTCGGTGAGCACGCGGGTCGTTTCCTGGAATGAAGCGGCGGAGATGAAACTCTCCGTGGAGAGAGACGCCTTCGTGATCCCCAGGAGCAGCGGCTCGAACGTTGCCGGCCGGCCTCCCTCCATCACGATTCGCCTGTTTTCTTCTCTCAGCCGCGCTTTGTCGACTTTCTCTCCCTCGAGAAACGAAGTGTCGCCCGGATCAATGATCCCGACTTTCTGGAGCATCTGTGAAACGATCACTTCGATATGCTTGTCGTTGATCCGAACGCCCTGCAGACGGTAGACCTCCTGGATCTCGTTGACCAGGTATTCCTGAACGGCGTTGATGCCCTTGATCCGCAGAATGTCGTGGGGGTTGATGGGCCCTTCGCAGAGCCGGTCGCCCGCCTCCACCATATCGCCTTCTCGAATCCGGAGATGTTTGCCGTGGGGAATCAGGTATTCGCGTGTTTCGGTTTCCCCCTTGACGATGATCTTCCTCAGCCCCCGGCTGATTCCTCCAAATTCGACGGTCCCGTCGATCTCCGTGACCACTGCCTGATCCTTGGGCTTGCGAGCCTCAAACAACTCGGCCACTCTGGGCAATCCGCCCGTGATGTCTCGTGTCTTGCTCATCTCCCGAGGAATCTTCACCAGGAAGCTGCCGGAGTGAACCTTGGTCTTGTCCCGCACCAGCAGGTGCGCCCCGGAAGGAACCGCGTAGAGCCCCATCTTCCGGCCCTGTGAGTCGAGGATGTGAATATGCGGATGGAGCACCTTTTCCTTGTCGTCGAAGATCACCTTCTGGCGGAGTCCGGTCTTCTCGTCCAGCTCCTCCCGGACGGTGGTGCCTTCCACGATTCCCTCGAACTTCACCGTGCCGCTCTTTTCCGAAACGATGGGGGTCGAATACGGATCCCACTCAAAGAGCGTCTGCCCCAGCTCGACGGCGTCGCCATCGGCGACGCGCAGCGTGGCTCCGTACGGCACGTTGAAGCGGCCCCGGACATGGCCCTGCTCGTCCTTCTGCTTCATGACGCCCTTCTGCCCCACCACGATCCTGCTCGCGTCGGCTGCCTTCACCGTCCGCATCTTCAGAAATTCCACCGACCCCTTGCACTTTGCGTCGATTCCGGATTGCTCCGCAATCCGTCCGGCCGTTCCACCGATGTGGAACGTTCTCAGTGTCAGCTGCGTTCCCGGCTCGCCGATGGACTGCGCGGCGATCACACCCACCGCCTCGCCGATGTTGACCATTCTGCCGTTCGCCAGGTTACGCCCGTAGCAGGCAGCACAGACGCCCCGCCGGGCCTCGCAGGTGAGAACCGACCGGATCTTGACTCTGTCGATTCCGTACTTCTCAATTTCCTCGGCCTGCTCTTCCTTGATCTCTTCCCCGGCGAGGACGATGGTATCCCGGGTGATGGGGTTCTTGATATCTTCCACCGACACGCGTCCGAGGACCCGATCGGCGAGCGACTCGATGACCTCCTCCGCCTCCTTGAGAGCACCGACCTCGAGTCCCATGATGCTTCCACAGTCCTCGGAAGTGATGATCGCGTCCTGTGCCACATCCACAAGCCGGCGCGTCAGGTATCCCGCGTCCGCCGTCTTCAGAGCCGTATCCGCCAACCCCTTCCTGGCGCCGTGGGTCGAGATGAAGTACTCGAGCACGGTCAACCCTTCCTTGAAGTTGGAGGTGATGGGCGACTCGATGATCTCTCCCATCTGCCCTGTGATTTTCTTCTGCGGCTTGGCCATGAGCCCCCGCATCCCGGCCAGCTGGCGGATTTGTTCCTTGCTCCCCCGTGCACCCGACTCGGCCATCATGAAGATGGGGTTGAAGCCATCCTGGTCCTTGCTGAGGTTCTCGAACATCGTATCCCCCACCTCCGAAGTGGTGCGGGTCCACATGTCGATCACCTTGTTGTAGCGTTCCCGATCCGTGATCAGGCCGCGCCGGTGCTGCTTCGTGACTTCGTTGACCTCTTGCTCCGTGGTTCCGATGATCCGTTCCTTCTCGCCCGGGATCAGAATATCGTCGATTCCCACGGTGACACCGCCGGTCGTAGCGTTTTCAAAGCCGAAGCTCTTCAGCTTGTCCAGGAACCGGGCGGTCTCAAAGGAGCCCAGCGTGCGGTGGCAATCCCCCACGAGTCGTTCCAGGGACTGGCGATCCATGAGCCGATTGACGAATCCCATCTTCTCGGGAACGATCTGGCTGAAGATCACGCGCCCGACGACCGTGTCGATGATCTCGCCGCCGATTCGAACCTTGATCTGAGCGTGCAGGTCGACCTCTCTCAGGTCGTACGCCGTCACCACTTCTTCCGGGCAGGAGAACAACCGCCCCTCACCACGAACTCCCGGCTTCCCCTTGGTCATGTAGTGGCACCCGAGGACAAGGTCCTGCGTGGGCGACGCGATGGGCCTCCCGTGCGCCGGCGAGAGAATGTTGTCCGACGAGAGCATCAGCAAACGGGCCTCCAGCTGCGCCTCAAAGGAGAGGGGGACGTGAACCGCCATCTGGTCCCCGTCGAAATCGGCGTTGAAGGCCTGGCAGACCAGAGGGTGAATCCGAATCGCCTTACCCTCCACCAGGACCGGCTCGAAGGCTTGAATTCCCAGTCGATGCAGCGTGGGCGCCCGATTCAGGAGGACCGGATGGTCCTTGATGATCTCTTCCAGAATGTCCCAGACCTCTTGCTTCTCTTTCTCTACCAGCTTCTTCGCGCTCTTGACGGTCTGGACATAGCCCTGGTTCTCCAGCTGGCGGATGATGTAGGGCTTGAACAGCTCCAGGGCCATGTTCTTTGGGAGCCCGCACTGGTGGAGCCTGAGCTCCGGTCCCACCACGATCACGGATCGCCCGGAGTAGTCGACGCGCTTACCCAGAAGGTTCTGCCGGAATCGGCCCTGCTTGCCCTTCAACATGTCGGACAGCGATTTCAGGGGGCGATTGCCGGGCCCGCGAACCGCCCGCGAGCGGCGTCCGTTGTCGAACAGTGCGTCGACGGCTTCCTGAAGCATTCGCTTCTCATTCCTCAGAATGACGTCGGGCGCCTTGATCTCGATCAGTTTCTTCAGCCGGTTGTTGCGGTTGATCACCCGCCGGTACAGGTCGTTCAGATCCGAGGTGGCGAAGCGACCGCCCTCCAAAGGAACCAGGGGTCTCAGATCGGGCGGGAGCACCGGAACTACATCAAGGATCATCCACTCGGGCAGGTTTCCCGACTGCCGGAAGGCCTCGACCACTTTGAGTCGCTTGAGCACCTCTTTCTTCCGCTGAACAGACGTTTCCACTTTCGAGCTGGCCCGGAGCTCGGCCGAGAGCTCTTCGAGGTCGATCTGCTTGAGAAGCGTCTTGACCGCCCCCGCTCCCATCGCCACCTGGAACTGCCCGGGGAATTCCTCCTCCATCTGGCGGAGCTGATCCTCGCTCAGCAGTTCCATGTGCTTCAGCGGGCTGTTGCCCGGATCCGTGACGATGTACGATTCGTAGTAGAGCACTCTCTCCAGGTTGCGTGTGCTCATGTTCAGCAGGTGCCCGATTCTCGAAGGCACACCCTTGAAATACCAGATGTGGGAAACCGGGACCGCCAGTTCGATGTGTCCCATGCGCTCACGCCGTACCTTCGACTGCGTGACCTCAACCCCGCAGCGGTCGCAAACCACTCCGCGGTAGCGGATCCGTTTGTATTTCCCACAATTGCACTCCCAGTCTTTCACGGGTCCAAAAATCTTCTCGCAGAACAGCCCGTCCTTTTCGGGCTTGAAGGATCGGTAGTTGATCGTTTCCGGCTTCGTGACTTCCCCGTATGACCAGGAACGAACCGTCTCCGGAGAGGCAAGCCGAATTCGAATCGAGGTGAAATCCACGGAAGCCTTGTCCCGACGCTCCATGACTTCCAGCACAGCGGATACCTCCTGGCCGTCACCTGCGACGGCGGAAAATGAATCCACGTTCAACGGCACCCGAACTAGCGGTCCTCTTTCTCCAATTCCACATCGAGCCCGAGGCTCTGAAGCTCTTTCACCAGAACGTTGAACGACTCCGGGACGCCCGGCGACGGCGGGTTCTCACCCTTCACAATCGCCTCGTAAATGCGGGACCGCCCGGCCACGTCGTCCGACTTCACCGTCAGCAGCTCCTGGAGCGCGTAAGCCGCACCGTAGGCTTCCAACGCCCAGACTTCCATCTCTCCGAATCTCTGGCCGCCGAACTGAGCCTTCCCACCCAGCGGCTGCTGCGTCACCAGGGAGTAGGGCCCGATCGAGCGAGCGTGAATCTTGTCGTCGACCAGGTGCGAGAGCTTCATCATGTAGATGTAGCCAACCGTGATTTCCGATTCCAGGGAATCCCCCGTCAGGCCATCGAAGGTTCGAATCTTGCCGGTTCTCGGAAGCCCGGCCTCATTCAGTTTCTCCTTGATCTCATCGATCGTGGCCCCGTCGAACACGGGGGAAGCGGCGCGCTCGTCCAAAGCGTGAGCGGCCCACCCCAGGTGCGTTTCAAGAATCTGTCCGACGTTCATTCGCGAGGGCACGCCCAACGGGTTGAGGATGATCTCCAGCGGGACACCGTCGGGCAGGTAGGGCATGTCCTCCTCGGGGAGGATCTTCGCGACCACGCCCTTGTTCCCATGACGACCGGCCATCTTGTCTCCCACGGACAGCTTCCGTTTGCGCGCCACGTACACTTTGACGAGCTTCACCACTCCCGGAGGAAGCTCGTCCCCGCGGGAAACTCTCTCGATCTCCTTACCGATCTCCTTCTTGGTCTCATCGATCGCATCCCAGGCAGCGTCGATCACCTTGCGCGCCTTCCGGTTGGCCGCCGGCTCCTGGCTCACCGGAAAGTCCCAGTTGACGTAATCGAAATCCAGCTCGCCCAGAAGGCTCATCGTGAGTTTCTGTCCCTTACGGACCACGACCTCACCCGTTTCCAGGTCGGCGATCTTCTCGGCCTTGAAATCCTTCAAGAATTCCTTCACCTTGACGTCTCGAGCTTCCTTGATCTTCTGGACCTCTCGGCTCCTCGTTCGCCGAAGGCGATCGACTTTCTTCTTCTCCTCCGCCCGAGATCGCTCGTCCCTCTCCCTCCGCGAGAACACCTTGATGTCTACCACGATGCCGTCCATCCCGGGAGGCGATTTCAGGGACGCGTCCCGCACGTCGCCGGCCTTCTCGCCGAAGATGGCTCTCAGCAGCCTTTCCTCGGGGGACAGCTCCGTCTCGCCCTTCGGCGTTACTTTCCCCACCAGAATGTCGCCGGCACGGACCCGGGCCCCGATGCAGACGATGCCGTCCTCGTCCAGGTTGCGCAAGGCATCCTCTCCGACGTTGGGAATCTCCCGGGTGATCTCTTCCGGGCCCCTCTTGGTGTCGCGCACCTGGATCTCGAACTCCTCGATGTGAATCGAAGTCAGGCGATCGTCCTTGACGATCTTCTCGCCGACGACGATGGCGTCCTCGAAGTTGTATCCCCGCCAGGGCATGAAACCCGCCAGCAGGTTCACGCCCAGCGCCAGCTCGCCGTCCTTGGTGGACGGGCCGTCCGCCAGGAGATCGCCCATCTTCACCCGTTGTCCCTCAATCACGACCGGGCGCTGATTGATACAGGTGTCCTGATTGGACCGGACGAACTTTGCCAGGCGATAGGTGTCCGCTTCCCCCAGCCCAAACAGATCCTCGGCGGTGCTCTTGCCCGGAACGCGGACAACAATGGTGTCGGCGGAGACGTACTCGACGACCCCGGCCCGTTTGGCAAGAACCACGGCCCCCGAGTCTTCCGCCACCTTGCGCTCCAGCCCGGTTCCCACGATCGGCGCCTCCGTCTTCAGTAGCGGCACGGCCTGGCGCTGCATGTTGGACCCCATCAGCGCACGGTTGGCGTCATCGTTCTCCAGAAACGGAATCAGGGCCGCGGCCGCGCTCACCAGCTGAACCGGCGAGACGTCCATGTAGTGAACTTCTTCACGGGCAACCCTGGGGAAATCTCCACGGTAGCGCGCCAGGATCACCGGTTCCTGGAGACGCCCGCTGTCGTCCAGCGGCTCGTTGGCCTGTGCGATGATATGTCGGTCTTCCACGTCCGCGGAAAGGTAGAGGATCTCCGTGGTCGCCTTTCCTTTCTTCACCACCCGGTAGGGGGTTTCCAGGAAGCCGTACTCATTCACGCGCGCATAGGTACAGAGAGAACTGATGAGTCCGATGTTCGGCCCTTCGGGGGTCTCCACGGGACACATCCGACCGTAGTGCGTATAGTGAACGTCTCGGACCGCAAACCCGGCCCGCTCGCGAGTGAGCCCGCCCGGCCCCAGCGCCGAAAGCCGTCGCTTGTGGGTGAGCTCCGCCAGAGGGTTGGTCTGGTCCATGAACTGAGAGAGCTGGGACGAACCGAAGAAGGTCCGAATCACGGCCGAGATCGTCCGGGCGTTCACCAGATCCGAGGGCATCATCCCTTCCGCATCCTGCAGGCTCATCCGTTCCCGAATGATTCGCGCCATTCGCGACAGGCCGATGCTGAATTGATTCTCCAGAAGCTCACCGACCGATCGGATCCTTCGATTGCCCAGATGGTCGATGTCATCCGTGAATCCATTGCCGGCGCGCAGAACCAGAAGGTACTCGATGATGGCCGCCAGATCCTCGTTGGTGAGAACGGTGGTGTCCATCGGGATGTTCAGGTTCATCCGCTGGTTGATCTTGTAGCGCCCCACTCGTCCAAGGTCGTAGCGCCGGGTGCTGAAGAACAACCGCTGCAAAAGCGTGCGGGCCGTTTCCACGGAGGGCGGATCCCCCGGTCGAAGGAGGTTGTAGATCTTACGAAGCGCGTCTTCCTCGGTCTTGCAGGGATCCTTCTTGAGCGTCTTCAGAAGGACGTCGTTGTCGCGGCCCTCTTTGCTTACCACCAGAGAGATGTCTTTGATCTTCCCCGCCCGCAGGGCCTCGAGAAGCTGCTCGGTGATCTCTTCGTTGACGCCCACCATCACCTCGCCCGTCTTCTTGTCCACGACGTCCTTGGCCGTGAACCGACCCACGTGCCTCGCGAGCGTCGTCATGCGCTGGCCGGCGATCTTCACCTTCTCGGTATCGTAGAAGAGACCGATGATGGCCTCTTCCGTCGTGTATCCCAATCCCCGGAGAAGCACAGTGACGGGGAGTTTGCGTTTGCGGTCGATCAGAACAAACATGTGGTCGTTCACGTCGAGTGCGAACTCCACCCACGAACCCCGGTACGGGATCACTCGGGCCGAGTACAGGCGTTTGCCGCTGGCGTGGGTTTCTTCCTCAAAGAACACGCCCGGCGACCGGTGCAGCTGGGAGACGATGACTCGCTCCGCGCCGTTGATGACGAAGGTTCCCTTGTCCGTGATGAGCGGGAGCTCCCCGAGATACACTTCCTGCTCGATGATGTCGCGGACTTCCTTCTTTTCCTCGCCGCCTTCCCTGATCACGAGGCGAAGAACCGCCTTGAGCGGAACTGCATAGGTAACGTCCCGTTCCTGACATTCGTCGACACTGTACTTGGGCTCCCCAATCGTGTACTGCACGAATTCCAGAGAGAAGTTTCCCCGCGCGTCCGTAATCGGGAAAATATCCTCGAACACGGCCTGTAGGCCTTGCCGTTTTCTCCGCTCCGCGTTCACGTCCCGCTGGAGGAACGATCGGAAAGACTCCAGCTGCACCTCGATCAGGTTTGGCACGTCCATGATCTGACGCAGCTTGGCGTAGCTCAAACGCTCCGCCACCGTCGGAGAATTGAATGTCAACGCGCACCCCCTGGAAGAAGTTGATCCCTGTGGCAGCGTTTCGCACCATCCGCCCGCCGCCCGGACACTACTTCACGTCCACTTGGGCTCCAACTTCTTCAAGCTTCGCCTTAATGTCGTTGGCCTCTTCGGTCGGCACGCCTTCCTTGATCACGGTCGGCGCCTTGTCGACGAGGTCTTTGGCTTCCTTCAGGCCCAACTGCGGGAGGATCGCCCGCACGACCTTGATCACCTGAATCTTCTTGTCGCCCACCGCCGTAAGATGCACATCAAACTCGGTCTTCGCTTCCGCTTCTCCGCCACCCTCGCCACCGCCCGCCATAGGGGCCGCCATCATGGCCGGCGCGGCAGCCGAGACGTTAAAGCGATCTTCCATCGCGCTGACCAGATCCGCGACTTCGAGAAACGTCATCTTCTCGATCATCTCGATCACTTTCTCGACGTTGTCCTTCTTGGCCGACGATTTCTTCGTGGTTTTTTCCTTCGTTTCTCCCACCTTTTCGGCTACCGCCTCTTCCTTTGGTTCCTTGGCCGAGGGACTCATCCGTTCACCTCCGTTGTCCGCTTCATCGTTCTGCTGTTTCCAGACCCCGCTGCCCCAGCGTCCCTCGCAAGGCTTGGGGGGTCCCATCACTCATCTCGACTTAACCCTGTCCACCTTCCTGGGCCGCCTTCTGTTCCTGAACGGCCGCCAGCGCTCTCACGAGACCCTGTCCCACGCCTTTCATGGCCCAGATCAGGCTTCTCAGCGGAGACTGGAGGCCACCCATGAACTGCGACAGGAGAACTTCCCTCGCCGGCAGTTTGGCAATGCGCCAGACCTGCTCCGCATTCAGCAAACGTCCCTCAATCACACCCGCCTTGATGCTGGGACGCTCGTACTCATCCACGAACTCCTTCAGAACTCTCGCCGGGACGGCGGGATCCTCCATGCACGTGACAAGTGCGGTAGGACCGCTGAGATATGGGAGGACACTCTCGACCGCGGTTCCCTCCACCGCCCGCTTTGCCAGCCGGTTCTTGATCACCCGGAACTGCACGGCGTTCTTCCGGCACTTCTGACGGAGAATACCGATCGCCTCCACATTGAGACCCGTGAAGTCCGCAAGGTAGATTCCCGGTTTCTCCTGGAACAGCTCCGCCAATTCCTTGACGACAGCTTCCTTCTCCGGGGTCGCCATGACCAAACTCCCTTCCAACTCAAACCCGGCGGCGCTACGCCGTGCGGGACGCGCCGATCTCGGATTGCACGTCCACCTTCACACCCGGGCCCATGGTGCTCGATAAGGTGATGGTGTGGATGAACCGGCCTTTGGCCGTGGCGGGTTTCGCCCTTACCAGCTCGGCCACCAAGGCGCGCACATTACCCACCAGTTGCGTTTCTTCAAACGAAGCCCGCCCCACCAGGGCATGGATGTTTCCGGCGCGGTCGACTCGATATTCGATTCGACCGGCCTTGAGATCCTGGACGGCCTTTGCGACTTCGAAGGTCACGGTTCCGGCCTTGGGGTTCGGCATGAGGCCGCGAGGTCCAAGGATCTTCCCGAGTTTTCCCACTTCGCTCATCATGTCCGGCGTAGCGATGGCGGCGTCGAATTCGAGCCACCCCCCCTTGATCTTCTCCACGTACTCGCCGGACCCTACGAAGTCCGCCCCTGCTTCCTGGGCTTCTTTCTCCTTCTCTCCCTTTGCAAGCACCAGCACCTTCACCGACTTGCCGGTACCGTGGGGAAGCCGGACCGTTCCACGGACCATCTGGTCCGCCCGCCGGGGATCGACACCCAGCCTGGCGGCGAAATCAATGGTCTCATCGAATTTCGCCTTGGAGTTCTGCTTGACCAACCGCACCGCTTCTTCCAGCGCGTAGGTCTGCATTCGGTCGAAAGACATGCTCGCTTCTTCGTATCGCTTGCCCCGTTTCATCTCATGGCCTCTGACGCTGAAGTCTCAGGAAAACAGAGAATGGAGGATCGACTACAGAGCTCCGGTGGGCCCACGGCTCGACGTGCTCCATTGCTCCAGCATGTGCAGTCCGTGAGCCCCGAACAGGCCCATGGATCGCACATGTTACCCTTCCACCTCGATGCCCATGTTCCGAGCCGTGCCCGCAATCATCGAGACGGCCTGATTCAGATCCTCCGTGTTCAAGTCCGTCATCTTCGCCTTGGCGATTTCTTCCAGCTGCGAGCGGGTCACCGTCCCGACCTTTTCCTTATGCGGCTCCCCGGACCCTTTGGCGATTCCGGCCGCTTTCTTCAACAGCACCGCCGCCGGGGGGGTCTTGATCTCGAACAGGAAACTCCGGTCCTGGAAGATCGTCACCACCGCCGGTACAATCAGGCCGGCCTGGTCCTGAGTCCGGGCGTTGTAGGCCTTGCAGAACTCCATAATGTTGACCCCGTGCTGGCCCAGCGCGGGTCCCACGGGAGGGGCCGGTGTCGCGGCTCCGCCCTGGACATGGAGTTTCACGGTGGCCATGATCTTCTTCCCCTTGGGCACTTTTGGTGGCATGTCTGTTCTCTCCCAAACGGCACCCGGCGGTCAGACCGGGCACACTGCAATCCGCCTTGCTCTATGAATCAGAGACTCTTCACCTGCAGGAAATCCAGTTCCACGGGCGTCGCACGGCCGAAGATGCTCACCATGACCTTGAGTTTTCCCCGCTCCGGGTTGATTTCCTCCACGACGCCGCTGAAATCGGTGAAGGGGCCGTCGACCACCTTCACGTGGTCCCCGATTCGATAAGGAATTTCCGTGGACGGCTTCGCCTTGGCGACTTCCACCTGCCCGAGAACACGCTTCACTTCCTCGTCCCGGAGGGGAACCGGCCTTGTCCCTTCGGTCACAAAGTGCGTGACCCCCGGCGTGTTGGTCACGAGGTGGAGCGTCTCCGTATCAAGATCCATCTCCACCAGAACGTAGCTCGGGAAGAACTTCCGCGTCGTCACCGTCTTCTTCCCGTTCTTCATTTCCGTGACGTTTTCCGTCGCAACCAACACGCGGCCGACTTTCTCCTCCAGTCCCGCGCCGGCGACGGCCCGTTCCAAACTGGACCTGACCTTGTTCTCATGACCCGAGTACGTGTGTATCACATACCACTTCTTTGTCATAACTCCGCTCGTCTGGTAGACGTCTTGCCGCTATCTCATCAAATGCCCGATGATCCAGCCCAGTACCCGATCCACCACACCGATGAAGATCGTGATGAGAATCACGGCCACGATGACGACCTTGGTCGAGTTCTTCAGTTCCTCCAGCGTCGGCCAGCTGACCTTCGACATCTCGACCTTGACTTCCCTCAGGAATCTCTGGATTCTGTCCTTCATCTCGACCCGCCCGCATACGCTCTCAAAAATACGCTCTCAAAGATCTGCAAGATTGGCAGGCCTGGCAGGATTCGAACCTGCAACCACCGGATTTGGAGTCCGGCGCTCTGCCAGTTAGAGCTACAGGCCTGTTCCGGTCCACCGTTCAATCAGCTTCCGCAAGGGCCGCCTACCTCGTCTCCTTATGAGGGGTATGCGTCCCGCAGAACCGGCAGAACTTCTTGAATTCGAGCCGGTCCGTCTGCGTGCGCTTGTTTTTCGTGTGTGTGTAGTTCCGGCGCTTGCACTTCGTGCAGGCCAGGATGACGATTTCTCTCACGTCTCTCTACTCCACCGAAGAATCCCTTGCCTGATTCCTTTTGATGGTGGGTTTATTCGATCACTTCGGAGATGACCCCGGCGCCCACGGTCCGGCCTCCCTCGCGAATCGCAAACCGCAACTCCTTCTCCATCGCAATCGGCGTG
>Ga0180432_10006563_pt1 | contig 15068 bp, 2 predicted proteins | sample SS_ome_10_FD_132414 | JGI IMG/M metagenome (GOLD analysis project Ga0180432, IMG submission 132414) | Hypersaline lake sediment archaeal communities from the Salton Sea, California, USA - SS_1_MS_2 metaG | ecosystem: Environmental > Aquatic > Non-marine Saline and Alkaline > Hypersaline >... | reverse complement strand
CCGGCCGCCCGCGCGAAGTACTCGGACTGCCGCCTGTTTGGGTCGAGGGCGATGGAATGAGCCAGAATCACATCCCATTCTATCGACGCCCTATAACCGGACACACTCAAGTAGGACAGTTGGGTTCTTATGTTGTCTTTCCGAGATGTCCCGGCAGCGGGGAGGTTGTGCCTTGGCGAGACCGGACGGCCAATTTGAGCTTACGCAGGCGGCCATGCAGGAGGCGTTCGGCAGGCTGAACGCCGAGCTTTTCGGTGGGCAGTTGACCCGCATCCCGCTGAAGATCTCCAACGCGGCCAAGCGCGGGGGCACATATCGCGCGCAGGCCGACTTCGTCCGGGCGAACCCCAGGATGCGGCGGATGCTGCGGGACTTCCGGATCGAGAACCTCAGAAACCAGTCGATCTCCATCTCCAAGAAGCTCTGCCTGACGCAGGAGAGTCTCGACGTGTTCATGGCGCACGAGATGGTGCATCAGTGGCAGTGCGAGGTGCTCGGGATCAGCGAGGACCAGGGCGGCCACGGCGAATCCTTCCGGAGCAAGGCCGAGGAGATCAACTCCGTCAAGGGCCCCGGTTTCGTGAGCGTGACGTCGGACGTCCGCGAGATGGGCGGCAGGGAGGGGCAGGTCTACCATGTCGTGCTCTTCGAGCGGGGCGGCAGGACGTTCGGCGGGTTCTCCAGACGGCCGTTCGGCGAGAAGGAGACGGGCATCATAGAGAGCACGGCCGAGAGGATGAAGGCGGATCGCCGCATCCTGACAACCACGAGCCACGACGCGCAGGCCCTCCTCGACCTGTCGCGGGCCAAGCCCAATGCGAGGGGCAGGCAATGGCCGGTGCTCCCGCCGGACATCCTGGAGTCCATACTGTCCGGCGAGACGAGGTCCTCGGCCATTCGGCGGGCCAGGCTCCGCATAGCCGACCTGCGCGGCATCACGCTCTACCACGGCACCAGCCTTGAGACGGCCGCCAGGATAGCGAGGGAGGGCATACGCTCGTTCTCCGGCGACCAGTGGTCCGGCAATCCCGGAGTGGTGAACGCCGGGACGGACGCGATATACCTGACGCCGGACTTCGAGCTGGCCGCCCGGTACGCGAAGGGCCTGGCGGGGGACAGGGACCCGGTCGTGCTCGAATGTCGGATATCCGGGCGGCACATGAAGAAGCTGAGGACCGACCCGATGGACACGTGGGAGGACGCGTGGGACGACATGGGTTCCGGGTACCATGAGCTTCCGCAGCATCATGATGATCTCCACCGGCTACAGAACGACATCACGGACTTCCTCGGGAAGCGAGGGGTGCGGGTGCCGTTCTTTCAGGCGTTCCCCGACGACTTCGACAGGTACGACGGCCTGAACATCTACAAGCTGGCGCTCAAATACATCCGCCAAGGTCCGCCGGATCGGGCGAGGGAGACATTCCGGGCGCTCCGCGAGGAGTTCCCGCCCGGGGACCACGGGTTCTACCACATCAGGCCCGACGGAACGGTGCGGCTCGACTCGTCGTACTGGGACGAGGCGCACCAGTTGCAGTACGCCCCCCGGGAAAGGCAGCGGGGCGCAAGGCCCACGAAGCTTCCGCCCGCCGCGATAAAGGCCGCGTGGGTCCCGGCCGGCATGGCCCCGCCCAGCGCGGAGACCCGGGAGGTGAGGCCCCGCAACCTGCCGTGCGAGTCCAAGGAGAAGTTCGACGAGGAGGCCAACGCGTACGAGTCGGTGCCGGAGTGGTGCGACGCCCTGTCGAGGGCGGACAGCACCGAGGACATCGAGTACATCCGGGTGAACGACAAGTACATCGACGACATAGGCGACGACGACCCGGAGCCGCTTCTGGCCGTGCGGGAGCTGGCCAGGGAAATGATGGAGTCGCCGGATGAGGACCACTCGGGCCGCATAAAGGAGCTGCGGGACGAGTATGGGGGGTTCTACGACCCGTACGACTCCTGGGGGGACGACACGTACTGCGAGCCGATCCTGCTGGCGAAGGTGCCCTTGGCATCGCTCGCGGCCCCGTCGCAGGTCGCAGCCGCCTTGCGGCAGGCGGCGGCCGCGGTCCTCGCCTCCTCTGGGACGATAGTCGTCTACCACGCGACGGCCGCCGGCTCGGACATACTGAGGGAGGGGTTCAAGAGGTCGGACGAGGTCGGGAGGGTCGGGCTGGGCGGCAGCTCCATGGGCGGCAGCATATCGTTCACGACCGACTGGGGCGTCGCCAAGGGCATCCACAAGTCGTTCGTGATGATGTGGGAGCTGGTCAACGCTAGCAACCCGCTCGCGGCCATGAGCCAGCACCTCAAGTCCCTGGACCCCAGGATCGCCGGCGAGGTCCTGAGCTACTGGAAGTCCGCTGAGGGGGGCAACCTGCGGGAGCTGCTCAGCGGGTGGAAGCCGAAGCAGTACGGCACGCCCATGATGACGTACGAGCAACTCGCCGAGAAGGGGTTCAAGCCGGTGGGCGAGGGCGTGGAGGCCAAGGATGACATCTACTACTACCAGTGGCTCGAACCGGTCATGCACGAGGAGGCGGAGCGGCTGGTCTACACGTACGTGAAGGTCTACTTCTACGCGAACAGGGCCGAGTACAACCCGGTCTTCCTCGGCGGCGACGTGGCGCAGTTCAAGGGCCTGCCCAGGGACGACATAGGAGTCTTCACGGTGGAGCTGCATGTCGATCCGTCCAGGAAGCAGAAGAGCCACGGCGAACTCTACCGCTCGCCCGGCTACGCCATCCTGCCTGCGGAGAGCGAGTACAGGGTGTCGGACATGTCGATGGTCGGGGACATACTCGACTACGAGCCGTATCCAGGCGATGCCCCCAACGTGCGGTCCGAGGAGAGATCGCACCACTCCGACCCCGAGGTGGAGGAGGCGGTGAACGGCCTGCTCTCGCTTCTGGCCAAGCATCGTGCCCTTCTGGAGAGGGACGGGAACGTGGACGTGCGGCAGGCCATGGCCGTCCTCAGGAACGCCGACGACATGTACGCCGTCGGAGGTGCCGCCGCAGGCATCCTGAAGGCGAGCGGCATCAAGGACGCGGCCGCGGCGATACGCCGGGTGGCGCAGCTCGCCGAGAGGATCAGGCCGTCCGACGAGGCCCGGAAGGCCCTCGATCTGCTGCCGGACGACGTGCGGGAGGAGGCCGCCTCCGCGCCGTACACGACGCGCTTCTCGGACATCAGCGAGGGGTGGTACGATCGGGACGAGGACGCGTACACCAAGTGGGTCTACGCCTTGGGCGACGCGGGTGTCCGCGAGTCCGACGCCGAGTACGAGATAGACAACTGGATCTCCCGGAGACAGTTCAATCCGCAGGAGGAACTCCAGCAGGAAATGCGGTGGGTGCAGCGAGAACTCCCCTCGTTCCAGGAGTCCGATGCGGGGGCGTACCTGGAACTCGCGGAGCGGCTGTCAGATCCGGCGAAGTTCAGATCAGCGATGCTCAAGTCGGCCCTCAGGACGGTCTACGAGGCCGGCGACCCGTCCTCGGCCAGACATTTCATCCTGCGCCGCGGAAAGCTGTGGGTCTGGTCCGACGACATCGGCGAGGACGAGGAGCGGCAGCTCGTCGAGTCGGTGAAGGGGGAGTTCGGGACCGACGCCCCGCCGTTCGACCAGAAGTTCCCGGTGGACAACAAGTACCGCGTGCGGGACATGTTCGAGCCGGCAGGGCTGTTCGGACCCGCGTCGGACGACGACATGGTCAGGTTCCGGGACATGGCGTCCGACACGCTGTACGGCATGGTGTTCCCGGACGGCAGACTGAGGGCCAAGACCGTCTCCGGCCTGCCCGTGCATGCCGACCACCCCGAGATGGAGAAGCTCCTGGAGTACCTGGGGGCCGAGCCCGAGAGGCCGCAGGAGAAGGGGATGTGGTACCACGGCTTCTCCGTCACCCCGGAGAGGATGGCGTCCGTCGCGAGGTTCGGGCTGCGGCCGGGCGCCGACGCTGGCGAGACCAACTGGGAGCGGAACGAGGACTACGACAGGACGCTCGTCTACCTGACCACGGACGAGGCGAACGCCAAGGGGCACGCGTGCGGGCGGGGCGAGGACGCGTACCCGTACGCCGCCGTCGTCGCGATCCGCGGGGAGGACCTCGACCGCACCCGCATGGAGGCCGACTACGACGCCGAGAGGGGCGGGTTCGGCCCGAACCGCGCCGGACTCGCCGGCTTCCGCGGCCGGATACCGGTCGCGCTGTTCGAGTGGGTGAAGCTGTACAGGAACGGATACAACAAGGAGAGCACGCCGCTGCTGCTGACGCTTGGACCGGACGAGTTCGCCGCCCTGGCCAAGGAATACGCGGAGTGGGCGGAGCGAACGCGCGAGGATCGGGCCGAGCGGGACAAGCAGGAGCGGTTGGGCCCCAGCTTCGGCGACTTGTCCAGAATCAGGGAGCTGACGCGGAAGATAGGCCCGGATCCGGTGCGGCAGGCGGCCGACGCGGCCAAGGAGGTCTCGGTCGCGGCCTCGCTGCGGCACGCCGGGGAGAGGATGCGGAGGTGCGGCGCATGAACAGTCTCCCGCCAGTGCTGTATCACGCCACGCCGCCCGAGAACGTCGAGTCCATCCTGCGCGATGGCCTGGTACCGCCGGAGCAGGCCGCCGACCTGGGTCCGGACGGCGTGCACCGCAACAGGGTGTTCCTGTCCAGGTTCGACGACCCCTCGTACATGAACCTGCCGTCGGACAAGATCGCGGGCGCGGCGGTGCTGGCCGTGGACACCTCGCGGCTCGACCCGTCCAGAATGTACCCGGACGACTCGATCTACGCCGCCTACTTCAACGACCAGCTCGACGACGACGAGATCGGACGCCTGTTCCCCCGCCACAGGCAGGAGTGGGAGGCGTCCGGAACGGACATGGACTTCGGCGAGTGGATGGACGAGAACGGACCAGGCGATGAGATGGAGCGGCTGCTCGCGGGCAGGTTCGGGATCACGCTCTGGAACTCCGAGGGGCTGGATGCCCCGTTCGATTTGGGCGAGATCGGCTACGAGGGCCGGATTCCGCCCGGGGCCATCTCCGTGCACAGGAGAACGGCGTCCGGGCAGTACCTGTACCACTGCACGCTAGCCGACTACCTCCCAGACATCGCCGAGCAGGGACTCGATCCGGCGCACGGGGGCACGAACTTCCCGACCGGCGGCCCGGACGATCCCAGCGGCTGGGTGCGCGGCAAGCTTTTCTTCGCCGAGGACCCGGATCGCGCGCTGTACTTCGGAGAGAACGCGATGGCGAGGCTCTGGGGGACGAGGAAGACCCCGCCCGTGATGCTGCGGGTGCCCCGGTCCGCCGTGGAGGTGCAGCCGGACAGGTACGGCGACTTCTACACGGAGGGCACGGTCCCGCCGTCGCTCATAGAGGTCAAGGCCCCGACCGACATCATGGATCCGAATGCCCCGTGGGGCTGGGAGCCGCTCACTAGCGAGGTTGCCGAGGAGGCGAGGGACACCTTCGCCGGGGAGTACTTGGGGCGCGACGAGCCGCTCTACCTCGCCCCCGACTTCAGCCCGAAGAAGGCGTCGTACAGCCTGCCGGGCACGCTCTACCACGGCACCTTCTGGGTCTCCGACGACGAGCCGTTCACCGATCTGACGTCCGACATGTCCGACTGGGGCGCGGTGTGGGCGGCCGACACGGAGAGTGACGCCGAGTGGTTCGCCAACTGGCGGGACCCCGACCCCGACGACACGCTCGTGGTGTTCCGCCTGTCGGCGGACATCCGGCCGGAGAGGATCCTCTCCATCGACAACGCCACCTGGCAGGGGAGGGGCTGGCTGGATCTCACGGGCATGGGCCGGGACGATCCGTACGAGGAGGGCGACGAGTCCGACTTCATCGACCTCGGAGAGATAGGGGACTTCCGCGAGATATACGACCTCGCGCGCGGCAGGTTCGACGCGGTGGTCATACCGGACAATTACGCGAACCAGGGCGGCGGCGCGGACATAGCCGTCCTGGACGACTCGCTGCTCAGGGTGGAGGCGGCGAAGCTGAGCTTCGACGGCGGCGATTCGTGGACCGACTGGATGTCCCCCGAGGAGGCGGCCGAGAAACATGCCGGAAGGCAGGCCGTGGCCTCCGCGTTGTCTGGCGCGGCGGCGAGGCTGGCCGCCTCGTACTTCGACTTCGGCCACGACAGGGGCGAAGTGGACTTCTGGCAGTTCGCGGACGGTCGGCTGTCCGTCCGCCGGGCGGACGGGACCGAGAGCCACGAGGATTTGTTCCAGGAGTCCAACGCCGTCGCCCACGGGCGGGTGGCGGGCGAAAGGGGAAGCGCCGCAATCCTCCCCGACGTGCCGGAGGGAGTCAAGGCGAAGGTCGCGGAGGCGCTAGTCGGCAGGTTCCCGGGCGTGCGGTTCACCGTGTGGGACTCCGGCCAGTGGGGGCGTGGCGGCATGACGATGCAGCAGTTCTGGAGGGGCCTGTCCCACGCGGCCTCGCGGGAGCCGGCGTTCCTGCAAAGGTTGCGGGAGGCGGATGCCATGCCCCCGCCCGGCATAGCCGCCGCCGCTGCGTCGGAGGCCATGTCCGGCACCCTGATCCACAATGCCGCCGGCTCTGCGGGCGGCGATGCGGCGGCCAAGGTGAAATCCATCCTCGACACCGGGGTGGATCCCGACCGCTGGGTGAGGCCGTGGCCGGGGCAGGCCTGGTCCAAGCACCCGAAGGCCGCGTACCTCAGCGTCGCCTGGGCCGGCGCGGAGGATAACCCGCCGCCCAACTACGTGTTCGTCGAGCCGGGACACCTGAGCAAGCCGCTCGTGCTGTGGGGCTTCGACGCCGACGGGAACTACGTGTGGGGGGACGCCCTTAACGAGGCCGCGGGCAAGTCCGGGCAGTCGCTCACCTCGCTGCTCCGCAGGCACGGGTTCGACTCCATAGTCACGGTGAGGCGGGACGACGGCACCGTCGGCGAGGTGGCGTACTTCGGCGAGCAGCCGCTTCCGGCGTACCTCCCGCCCGGCGACAGGATGGCGAACGCCCTCGCCGCCGCCGCGTCGGCCGTCTTGGCGACGGGTCCCGCGTACGCCGTGGAGCTGACGGAGAACGACAACGGCGGCGTGTCGGCCACCGTGCTCGACGAGGACGGCGAGCAGGTGGACGACGCGTACGGCGACATGCACATGGGGCAACCGGACGAGTTCCAAGGCGAGGGGGCCGAGAGGGACCACTTCCACGGCGATGAGCCGATCGAGGAAGACGGCCCCGTGGCGATCCTGACTGGCATCGAACTGCCGAAGGAAATCCGCGGCCTCGGCCTCGGCAGGCGCATGGTTGAGGATATGTGCCGTTGGGTCTTTGTGCGAGGCGCCCAGGCGGTGTATACACACGCCTCCGGATCCCCCGGCGATCCCGATCCGGCGGGCTTCTACGAGGCGCTCGGATTCCACGAGGTCGGCATGGATTGGCTCGGCAACCCGTACATGAAGCTGGGCCGCCCGGGCAAGGTGGCCGCGGTGGAGGACATCTACCGGGGCGTCAAGGAGGTGACCGAGAAGTACCGCGGGAAGGGCCTGTTCGCGAGGTTTTCCGATGTGCCGAAGGTCGGCATCAGGCCGTCCACGGAGCACCACGACCCGTACGGCGTCTACTTCTACCCGATCGATTGGCTGGCCGAGAACGCCGGGTGGGGCACCACATACATCAACCTGCCGTACATCACGGTCGCCAGAATCCGGCGCAGCGGGTGGCTCAACCTAGCTACGGTTCGGCCAGCAAGGGCGCGCGAGCTAGCCGAGAAGGGCGGCGTGCTCGAGGAGTACGAGGCCCGGACTTCGGGAAAGGGGCTTAACCGGGCGAAGGGCGGCCGGGCCGGAAAGAGGCTGTGGGACGCCGTGGAGGACAAGGTCAAGCCCTTCGAGTCCGAGTCCAACAAGATGGAGTGGAACCGCATATTCGGCCGCATGGGCGTGAAGGCGATTTACGACCCGGGCACCGGGTCGGTGAACGAGAGGGAACCCGCCCAGATCGTCGTCCTCGACCTGTCGCTGATAGAGGTGGTGGACGTCGTCGAGAACCGCGAGGACCGGAAATCCGTCTTCCACGCGCTCCTGAAGGGCGTGGCGGACGAGATGCTGGACGAGGGGTGGAGGGTCGCCGGCTCCCATGCCGAGGGCGGAATATGGGCTGGCGGGGCGGTCGGCGGCGCCCCGGTCGAGCTCAGCGTCATGCCGGCGAGGGGCGGCTTCAATGTCGAGGTCACGCTGTCGTACCACGACAAGTCCGGGAAGAAGCACCGGGTGACATCCGGCGGCAGGATGCCCAACGAATGGGAGGACGCCCCCGCAGCGTACCTGGCCGGGGTGTACGCCGAGTCGCTGCGGAGGAAGCTGGAGGGCGCCGAGATGTCGGACGTCGCGCCGGCCGGGGAGGATCCGTTGGATGCGCTGGACGGCGCCCTGCGGGCGTTCACCAGGCTGCGGCTTCCGGACATCAGCGCAGAGGCGGCGGAGAGGGGCGCCTCCTTCTTCAAGAACACCGGGGACGGCAAGGTGGAGGGTTCGCTGAAGCTGCTGCCCGACGGCCGGAGGGAGATGGAGCTTTACGCGGAGGACTGGTTCTTCAGCAGGGACGACGACGATAGCTGGGTCGCCGAGATCGGACCCATGAGGGTCTCGTGGGAAGGCGACCCCGCCGCCGCCGCGGCCGACATGACGGCCGAGCTGGCCAAGGCCGTCCGCGAGGCCAGACTGACGGACATGAACCACAAGCCCAAGGAGATACACGACAGGGACGCCCTCAAGGCGCTCCTGAAGGTCAGGACGTTGGGTTCGGTGTTTCCCCAGGAGATGCTTGAAGCGGCAGGCGTCCGGGACAGGGCCGCCGTCGCGGACGCGCTTGCCCGCGCCGCGTCGGGTCTCGCGCAGCAGCTATGGCACGGCTCGTCCGGCGAGAACATCAGGGCCATAGCGGCCGCCGGATACGTGGATCCCGGAGTGCCGGAGGGCGAGCCGAGCCGCGGGTTCCAGACCCCCATGCCGGGCCGCACGTACGCCACAACGGATCCCGGCTACGCCCTCATGTACGCCATAGGGGCGAACATGGTCGGCAAGGAGCTCCCCGAGGGCCGCGGCTTCGACGGCGAGGGCGGCGCGGCGCTGCTGGAGGCGGAGGGCGACCCGCTTCCGGACGAGGATTGGGTCGGCGAGGTCATTGCGGACTGCGAGAACTGGCGCCGCAAGCAGAGGGGCGACCCGAACGCGTACGGCGGCGAACCCGCCGAGTGGAGGCGGAGGGCTTACGACAGGCTCCGGTCGGCGCTGCCGGCGCGCACGGTCTCCATGATTGACCGCAAGCCCACCTGGAAGCTGCACGAGATGGCCACCCAGTCGATGCTGGGCAAGAACGTGAACAGGTGGCTCCTGACGCTGCCGGCGGACAACACGCTGCGGCAGACTCTGGTGGGCCGGTCGCCGCACCATTCGTACCCCGGCAGGCTGAGGGTCCTCCGCGCGTGGGTTTTCCCCATCCGGGAGGCGAATCCCAAACTGGAGAAGGACGGCTCCAACCTCGCGGAGGTGGCGACGGAGATTCCGGTCGCCCCGCCCCGCAGGGCCGGGGCGCTCGAATCGAGATGCTGGGCCGACGCCAAGGAGGCCCTGGCCGCCGGAGGGTTCGAGAACTTGGACGGCATGTGTCTGGAGGCCTCCGCGGTGCTGTGTCACAGGCTGCGGGAGGAGGGCGAACCCGCCCAGATGGTCCGAAGGTGGTCCGACGAGCACGGCGGGCACTGGACGGTGCGAACGCCCGCTGGCGAGTTCGACCCGACGGTCTCCTGGTGGGAGGATCCGCCCCCCGGTTCCTCGGTGGGTGAGGGCAGCCCGCACCTCGATTGGGAGGAGGACCCCGCCCCGAATGAGCGGGAGGCCGTCGCGGTGGCCCTGAACGAGCTTGGCGTGGATGACTTCGAGGAGCTGTACGACGCGGCCCTGGAGCGGCGAGTGAGGGCCTCCGGCCCCCTCAGGGCGTACCACGGCACCAGCGACGCGTACTGGCCACTGATAGAGGAGAGCGGAGGCCTCGACGGCCCGTATCTCGCCCGGACCCCGGAGCTGGCACAATACTACGCGGAGGTCGTCGCGGAGGATGACGGCGGCAATCCGGTGGTGCTTGAGGTAGTCGTGCGGGACACGTCGAAGCTCCGGTACGACAGGGCGGCCATGGACGAACCCGTGACCGTCGGCGTGGACGAGGAGGACAGGGACGCCGAGCGGGGCCGCGCCGAGGAGGAGCACCCGGAGTGGGTTCACGGCGGCATGATCTCGATACCGCCCGAGGAGTGGGAGTACTCGTGGCGGGGCGCGCACTCCGCGCGGTACGACGGCCTGCTGCCCCTGTCCGATATCGGCTCGCGCGTCGCCTCGCACGCGGAGATCTCCCCCGGCGGCGTGACTTTCCCGGACCGCATCCCGGACGCCGTCCGCCGGGAGGTGGCCGAGGTGATGTCCGGCGCCTGCGTCTGCGAGCGGTGCCAGGCGGACAGGGCCAACAAGTCCGCCGCCGGACTGCCGTTCGTGGAGGGCGAGTCCCCGACGAAGTCTGCGGCGATGTCCGACATCCTGACGCGGGTCCGGCCCGGGTTCGACCGCTGGGTGGCTCAGGCCGACGGCGACCGAGACTCGTACTGGCTCGCGGAGTACCTCCAGGGCGAGTTGGGTCTCTCGGTGCGGGACGACGGGCTGGTTGAGTTCGAGTCGCTTGACCCGAGGGTCCGGAAGGCCGTCGGCGACCTGCCGGCGGTGGTCTACCACCACACATCCGACGCGATACTGCCCGCCGTGCGGTCGGAGGGCCTGCGCCCCGGCGAGGACGTCAACAGGTGGGGCGCGCCGTGCCTAGGCGTGTATGTGACGACGGAGGCGACCGGGCCGGCCGCGGAGGGCTACCTCTCCCGCGCGTGCGACGCGCACGGCGGCGATCCTGTGACGCTGGAGATTAGGACGACGCTGGACCGTCTGACGCCGGACGAGAACGACGAGGACATCGCCTCTGGCCGCAGGCAGTTCGTTCTGCCGAGTGTCGCGCCGCAGGACATCCTGAGTCTCACCGCATCCGCATCCGTCCTTCTCGGGCGGGCCGCGAGGGCCCACCCCCCGGCGGCGGTAAGGTTCGGCGGGCTGTCGGAGGCCGTCAGGGCCGACATAACCGAGGGGCTGCACGGCGCTCTCTTCTCGGACACGGACATGTCGCCGGAGATTCTGCGGGAGGTGCTGGACGACATGGATCCGGACATCCCGCTGCTGCGGCTCCCGGCAGCGGGCCTGGCGGCGCAGGCGAGGGCGAGATGGTCCCTCTCGGACGCCAACATCCGCGCCCTGGCGGACAAGCTGCGGTCGGGGCGGGCACTGGATCCGGTCCTGATGGACGGCGGCAGGCTCTTTGAAGGCGGCCACAGGGCTGCCTCGCACGAGGCCGCCGGCCTCGCCGAGGTCCCGGCGCTGGACATATCCGCCCTGCTGGACGCCGACTGGGAGTCCGAGATGGGCGAGGAGGTGCCGGGGCTGGCCCGCAGGGCCGCGGGGCAGAGGATGGCGACGGCGGCCGACCTGCGCCGCATCGCCCTCGCCGACTACCCCCGCGCCGGGGAGACCGTGGACGGCAGACGGGTCATGGACCATGTGCCGAACCTGTCCTCCATATCGGCCTCGTTCGAGGAGTGGGACGAGATGCCCGGCATCCGCGAGGTGCCGATGTCGGACTTCGGCGGACCGAAGACGGTGTTCTACGCCGCCGACGACTTCAGGAGGAGCAGGGAGCTGGCCGCCGCCATCCGGGAGTCGGGCGAGATTGCGCCGTTGATCGTGGCCGTGGACGACGAGGGGCCGTACATCCTGGAGGGCGGACACAGGTTCGTCGCCCTCCATGTGCTGGGGGCCAAGTCCTTCCCGGCGGTGGTCGTGGTGGACATGGACGACAACCCCGACGACGGTCCCCCCGACGGTCGGCAGGCATCCGCGGGCCTCAGGTTCCGCCACGAGTGCGTCGGCGCCCACCACGGGCAGGTCGACATGGTGCTCCGGGCTGAGTCGGACGAGCGGTTGGTCGGCTACATCTCGTACGCCATCTTCAACGGCGAGGCGGTCATAGGCCATGTGGAGGTCGCCGAGGGGATGAGGAGGCGGGGCATAGCCACGGCGATGCTGCGGGACCTTGAGAGGGAGGCCGCCGGCGACGGGTTGACGGTGAGACACACGGGCACGACGCCGGACGGCGCCGCCTGGCTGTCCGCCGCCGCCCCCCCAAGCCCGGGCCCGGGTCCGCGGTGGTACTACCACGGCACGGCCCCCGACGACATCCTGGACGTGGCCCAGTGGGGCCTGCTGGCCCGGGAGGACAGGGACGGTGTGTCGGTGACGACCGACCCGGAGAGGGCCGAGTTCTGGGGCGGCCTGAAGGCCGGTGGCCGCCGCGAGGTCGTCGTGCTGAGGATTCCCGCGTCCGCCCTGCCCGACCTCACCCCCGAGGACGCCGCCCCCGCCGAGCCGGACAAGGACTTCACCGGACCGAGGCAGATACCGCCGGAAGACATCGAGATTCGCAAGGACGGCTCGTGGGAGCCGATTCTGGACGCGTACGGCGAGTTCCTGGACCCGGACGACCCGTACAGCGAGTATGGATTCCTGGGCCGGGCGAGCCGCCCCGCCGCCACTGCCCCGTACTACCACGGTACGACCGCCGCCGCACTGCGGTCCATCGAACAGGAGGGCAAGCTCCGGGCGCCGGTCTACCTCGCCGACAGCCGCGCGGCCGCCAGCGAGTTCGCGGAGATGGCGGCCGACGACTCGCGGTCACGGGCTGTGGTGCTGGAGGTTTCGCTGCCCCCGGACGCCGCGGCGGAGTTGCGGCCCGATCCGGACTTCGACGAGGGGTCCGGGAACTTTGTGCTGGACCGCGCCGTGCCGTTGGAGTGGGTGCCGTGGTATCCGGACCCGGACGAGATTTTGCCGCTTGCGTCCGCCCTCGCCCGCGCCGCCCGCGCCTTGGGCGAACACCTCGGGGACACCGTGCCCGCGTACAGGGCGCTCGGGGCGGAGCACGCGGAGGCCGTTATCCGGAGCGGCTTCACGGGGGAGCACCACAGGAGTGGGGTCTACTACACGACGGACTGGAACAGGGCCTGCTTCTACGCCCGGTTCATGCCCCGCGGCCGCTGGGGCGTCATCCTGGAGATGGAGGCCGACACCAGCCGCTCCACGCTGGACGCGAACGACATGACGGACGAGCAGTCCACCGAGGCGTTCGACGGAGTCCGGGAGGCCGCCGGCGAGATGCAGTCGGAGCTCAGGAGGAACCTGGAGGAATACCCGCCCGCCCTGGACAGCGACATCGAGGCCTGGGTCGGCTCGCGGGTCATCTCCGACGGATATTATGAGGCCCCGGAGCACGCATCGATCTGGCAGCTCGTGGCGGAGGCCGCCGGCGTCACCCCCGCCGAGGCGAGGGAAGCCCTGCCACCCGGCACGTACGGCGGGTGGGTGGTACTGGACGAGAGGGGCATCGCCGGGGCGGACCCGGAGGAGGGGCCGGGCGCCCAGGGGTACTCGGAGCGGGAGGTCCCGGCCGACAGACTCCGGGCCGCGTGGCTGCCCCAGGGTCTGCTGGAGGCCGTCCGGGAGTCGCCGCCCGCCGGGTCGGAGTCCAGGGCGGACCATGTCGATGTCATACCGGCCCAGTTCCAGCCGGATGACGAGCTGGTGGCGGAGATCGAGAGGCAGGTGTCCGAGAACCTGCGCAGGGCCGAGGAACCGGATTCGGAGGGGGATGCCGAGGGGCAGCAGGTGATGCCGTGGGGCGAGGAGAGGCCGATGTGGGGCCGCGCATCGGACGCCGAGGACGTCGCGTCGTGGCTGTCGGGCATCCTGTCCGGCTGGCGGGACGAGGGCGACGCGTCGGTGCCGGGGCACATCTACTCCAAGCTCATGCGGGGCGAGGATGTCACAATCGACGACCTCGGGCACGAGGAGAGGCTGTTCCGGTACGCGTTGCCCCAGGACGGGCTGAAGGCCATCAAGGCACTCAGGAAGGCCGGGCAGGCCGGCGCGCTTGAGAGGGCCGCCGCGAAGGGAGAGAACATGAGCGAGAGACACGAGCGGATTGCCCGCGCCCTCCGGCGCGCGGCCGATGACATAGGGCGGGATGGCGAGGGCGCACTCGGATGGAGCGAGGAGAGCGACGTCGATCCCGACGATGTGCGGGACGAGGGGTTCGTCCCGGACGACAGCGGCCACACCTTTTGGGGTTCCCGAGGTAGCGGCTGCCTTTTCGTCAGGAACCACCCGGAGGAGGGTCCGCAGTTGCTGGCCGTGCACCGCTCCCCGCATGTCGAGGAGCCGAACACCTGGGGGACGACCGGGGGCGCCGTGCCCAAGGGCGAGCAAAACATTTTCGCGTCGGCCATACGGGAGACCCGCGAGGAGATAGGCTCCATACCGCGGTACAGCCCCGTCCGCAAGTATGTCTGGAAGGCGACGGGCGGGACGTTCACATACACGACCTTTATCCTCGAATGCCAGGACATGGATTGGCTGCCGGACGCGTTCAACTGGGAGGCGGTGGACGCCAAGTGGGTCTCGCTGGAGGAGGCGGCTTCCCTGGACCTGCACTTCGGGCTGGCGGCCATCCTGAGCGACTTGGGCGAGGGCGTCTTCCCGAGCGCAGCGAAGGCCGAGTGATGACCGAGCGGGATTTCGCGAGGGCGTGGGGCATCATACAGGCCGTCCTCGAAGCCCGCGTCGGGGAAGCCAGATGCCGTCTGGCCATGGAGTCCCTGAAGTCCATAACGAGGATCGAGATGACGGGCACCGGCGAAAGCCCGTTCGGGCTCACTGTCGGATTCCCCGCTGCGGTCGAGATGGCCCGGCACGGAATCGGGAGCATCCCCGGTTCCTCGGCGGCCATGTTGGCGCTGACGGCAATCGAAATCTGCAAGGAGGACGGTCAACTGTCCTGGCTGAGTGTGTTCGGTTATTGGAAACCGTCCGCTATAATGGAGTGTGCCGCGAGAACCAAGCGGCATTCGGTACCCGTGAACGACGGGGAACCTGGTTTGGGCCAAGGT
>Ga0180432_10006562_pt1 | contig 15068 bp, 11 predicted proteins | sample SS_ome_10_FD_132414 | JGI IMG/M metagenome (GOLD analysis project Ga0180432, IMG submission 132414) | Hypersaline lake sediment archaeal communities from the Salton Sea, California, USA - SS_1_MS_2 metaG | ecosystem: Environmental > Aquatic > Non-marine Saline and Alkaline > Hypersaline >... | reverse complement strand
GCTGCGAATTGGCTGGGTGGTGGGTCCGGCGGACACGGTAGACGATATCTGGGCTCGCCACGAGTACAGCACCATCAGCACCACGATGCTGTCCAACAAGCTGGCGACCATTGCCCTCTCCCCAGAGGTGCGGCCACGTCTCATCCGGCGAACGCGAGATTATATCCGCCGGGGTTTCCCCATTCTGGATGGATGGATGGAGAGCCACGAAGGGATCTTTGAACTGGTCCCCCCCCAGGCAGCGGCCATCGCCTTTGTCCACTATCACCTCGACGTCAACTCGACCCACTTTGTGGAACGGCTGATGCACGAAAAGAGCGTGCTCATTATTCCGGGAGACCACTTTGGCCTGGATCGCTACCTGCGCATCAGCTTTGGCCTGCCACCCGACTACCTTCGGGCGGGGCTGGACCGCATCCATCAGTTGATCATCGAATTGGGAGGATAACAAAACGCCTGCACCGGGGTGAGATTCACCACGCCGCTATCGCCTCGCCTGCTTTGGAGAGGGCCAGGGCGATGGGCCTGGGCGAACCGCTGGAGACGGCCTAGCCTGGCGAGTCCAGTTTGAGGGAAACGTCCACTTTACAGCGGTTCGCCCACCTCAGCACATCCCAGAAACAAAAGTTGTGGGGGCTGAATGCACTCCAGGCATTTGGCGCCGCAGGCAGAGACGAGTGATCTTTTAGACCTCCGAGGGACGCCAAAATTGTTCCATTTTGGCGTCCCTCGGAGGTCTGATCGCTACCCCTTTTCGGAGGCCCTCTGATACGACCGGCTCAATGTTTGATGCGGCTAAAGAGTCTCAGGCCCTCTGAACCGTACTCCCGTTCGATCTGCCTCGAGTGTTCCACGACGAGATCGTAAACGCGCCGCAGATCTGCCACCGGATCAGCGTGATCGTCCACGCGCAGGTTGTGGTACAAACGGGGATCGGGGCTGGCAAGCAGGATCGCTGCCGACTGCTTGCCGCGCTTGTCCCCCCCTGCTTGCTGACCGGCTTCCAGGGCCCTCATGAGTCGCTCGCTCAACTCCTGGTCTCTGTTTGCCTCTGCTTCAAAGGATACGGCCATCGCTTCCACCACCTGGGGCCCGGCGAGCATGTTCCCCGCGACGGTATAGTTTTTCCCCACGTGGTGGCCTGCCCACGCGACACATCCCTCGCCCGTAAAAGCAAAGGCGCGCCCGGCGTCCAGGCCGTGGATCTGGCGGATCTCGCGGTCCGGGTCGGTCTGCAAGAGCGCCTTGAGGGCGACCTCGATCTCGACGCCTGCCTCCAACAGGGCCAATCCTTTGCGACCCAGGTCAGTGTTGACGCGGGCTTGCGTCGCGATAGCTCCTTTCAGGCTGACAAAGGGGACGAGACTTCCCACATTGGGCCGAGCCGTCGCCACGGCGACCCCAAAGCTCCCTTTTTGAGGACAACGGGCCACAATGGAAAAGGTGTGGAGGTCCATCAGTGCTGCACTCCTTCGACCTGTTTCTCCCTTACGTCCAGGATATCCCGAAGGGCATCACCGAAAAAGTTGATGCTGAGAACCGTGATCGTGATGGCCAGGCCGGGAAAGACGGCCAGCCACCAACCGCGAGAGATAAAGGTCCGCGAGTCGCTCAGGATCAAGCCCCACGTGGGCGTCGAGGGCTTGACGCCCAGCCCGAGGAACGAGAGCCCCGCCTCGGCGAGGATCGCATAAGAGATACTCACCGTGGCCTGGACAATGACAGGCGCCATCGTGTTGGGCAGAATGTGAACCAACTGAATGCGGCTGTCAGAAGCTCCTATGGACCGAGCAGCGATCACATACTCTTCTTCGCGGATCGAGAGGACCATGGCGCGCACGACACGGGCAAAGTCATCCAGGAACGCCAGGGTAACGGCCACGATCACGTTCGACAGGCCGGTGCCAAACACGGCCACCAAATAGACGGCAATGATAAAGTTGGGAAAAGCCCACTGGAGATCGATGTAACGCATGATCAAGTTGTCCAGCCAGCCGCCATAATAGCCGGACAACAATCCCAGCAGCACGCCGACCACGGCCGACATCAGCACGGTCGAGATGCCAACAAAAAGAGAGATGCGGGTGCCATAGACGATGCGGCTATAGAGATCGCGTCCCAGATCATCCGTGCCCAGGAAATGACTGATGGACGGAGGTTCGAGAAAATCGGGCGTCTGCTCATTCGGATCGTGGGTAACGATATAGGGAGCAAACAGTGCACCAAGGGCCATGACGACCAGGACAACCAGACCGATGACTGCTTTTTTGTCTCGCCATAAATAACGTGCCCAAAGCCATCGGCTTCTCTGCGCAACGCCAACCGGCTCAGCCGTGCTCTTGCGCTCGACGTCGACGACAGCCTTGACAGATTCGGTCATAATTCACTCCACGTAACGGATGCGGGGGTCAATCACAGTGTAGAGTATATCAACCAACAGATTGCTAAAGACAAAGAGCACCGAAACGATCAGAATTTCCCCCTGAACGAGGGGATAATCGCGGTTGAGGATGCCCTGAATAAGTACGCGCCCCAACCCCTTGATGGCAAAGACGTTCTCGACGATCACCGTGCCGGACATCAACAGGGCAAAGGCAATGCCCATCACGGTGATCACGGGGATGAGGGCGTTTCTAAATGCATGAACGAGGATGACCGTTTTCTCGTCCAGCCCCTTGGCTCGCGCAACCTTGATATACTCTGTCTGCAGGACCTCCAGCATCGCCGATCGGGTCATCCGGGCAATGATCGCCGAAAAGGGCGTTCCAGCAGCAACGGCCGGCAGGATCAGATGGGACAACCAGGGCCAAAATCCCTTCGAGAGGGGCGCATAGCCGATGGCGGGCAGCCAATGTAGATTTACGGCAAACAGGATGATCAACAAGATGCCCAGCCAAAAGTCCGGCATGCTCAGTCCCAAAAAGGCAGCAAGCGTCACTGTGTGATCCAGCCAGGAATGTTTTCTGATGGCCGAGATGACGCCGGCTGTGAGAGCCAAAAGCAAAGAGAAAGAAAAAGCGATAAAAGCCAGCGACATCGTCCGCGGCAAAGCCTCGCTGATGATGCGGCTCACCGCCACGTTGCTGCCATAGATCGAGTTGCCCATATCGCCCTGGAGAAGGCGACCTAACCAGAGGAAATATTGAATGTAGGCTGGCCGGTCCAAACCCCATTTAGCACGCAACTCATCCGCGGCCGAGGGATCGACGTCGGCCAGCATTGCGGCGAACGGATCGCCGGGGACAGCGCGTAACATAAAAAAGACCAGGGTGGTCACCGCCCAGATCACCACCAACGCATAGAAAATCCGCCAGACAACATAGCGGGTCATGGTGTCGCTTTGCCCTCCATACCTTCCATGGTAACAGGGCCTCCTCTCCAGGAGACAGACGGCTCACTGGAGAGGAGACACCTAAATTTTCCTCGATGACGATCCTGCTCACGCCTTCTTGAGCGTCGCTCGATCCAGGTCAACCAAACCCGGAATACGACTCTCGGCAGGATAGTTCACTTCTTTGCGATAGACGAGGATGTCCATGGGGTGGAAGAGAAACGCCGACGCCACCTTGTCTGAGGTGATCTGGTTCGCCTTTTGCACCAGATCTTTGCGCTTGTTGAGGTCGGTTTCGATGCGCTGCTGTTCGATCAGTTCGTCGGATTCTGCGATCGAAAAGAGGCCAAAGGGCATCTCGTCGGTGTTCCGATTGGGGCCGTTGAACTTGCAATCTGTCTTCATCCAGTCAATCAAACCGTCGTCGGGATCATAATCGCCGCCGCTGCCGATGCGCGCCATGTCAAAGTCCATCGCATCAAAGAGCTCGACCAGAACCGTCCAGTCCTTGATGTCCAGTTCGACATCGATGTTGAGGTTCTTTTTAAAGATGTCGACGAGGATCTCGCCCTCGCGCTTGCCCGCCGGGGTGATCATTAGCTTGAGTGTGGGGAAACCTTCTCCATCCGGGAACCCCGCCTCCGCCAGCAGGCGCTTGGCCTCATCCAGGTCAAAGCGCTGCTCGCTGGTCTCGTTGATGGCGGTATCAAAGAAAAAGCGCATCGCCGGATTGATCGTGCCAAAGGCTGGCTTGCCCCGCCCAAAGAGCGACCGCTTGATCAGGTCCTCACGGTCTATTGCCTTGGCGATGGCCAGGCGCACCATAAAGCCCTTTTCCTTTTTCAGTTCCTCGACCGGCTTGTCAAAGTCGGGCACCTTGAATGGTTCGCGCCACGGGTTCATCCACAGCCCCTGGAAACCTGGCCCAGCGATCTCTGAGACCACTAGGTCCTCGTTGGCCACAAAGCGGTCGATGAGCTCTGCAGCAGGCGGGTTTCCACCGATGAGGTGGATGTCGCCTGCCTCAATGGCTGCCGCCAGCGGCTCGGGCTCTGGAATGGGGGTGAAGGTGATCTTGTCGAGTTTGGGACGTGTGGAATCGTAATAGTCTTCGAATCGCTCGAGTACCACGCCCTGGCCCAACTGGTGTTCGACCACCTTAAAAGGACCCGTCCCAACAGGCGTCAGGCCATACTGCTCTAGGCCCATCTCTTCCAGGGCACGCTTATTGACGATGGTCATAGCGCGACCGCTGGCGCGCTCCAGCGTCTTGACCAGCAACGACGCCTGCGGCTTGGCCAGCATGATCTTGACTGTGCTGTCGTCGACCTTTTGAAAGTCCGTGATGTTGGCCAATATGCCCGAGTGGATCGATTGATCTGGATCCTTCGAGCGGTTGTAGGTAAAGACGACATCGTCTGCAGTGAACTTGTCACCGTTGTGAAAGGTCACACCCTTGCGCAGCTTAAAAGTCCACTCCAAGCCGTCGGCTGAGACCTCCCAGTCCTCAGCCAGGTCGCCTTCGGCGGTCAGATCGGCGTTGATGTGAGTCAACCCGCTCAACACCATCGAAGCGATCTGAAACTGCAAGACCTGATTGATCTGGGCCGGATCGAGCGTGCTGATTTCTCCCGTACCTGCCCAACCGGCCTTTAATTCTCCCCCCTTCTCCCCTTCTCCCGGGGACGGAGTAGTCGTGCAGCCGACCAACAAGTCCACTGCCGTCAGCATGCCGGCTGCCGCCAACAGCCGCAAGACCGTGCGTCGGCTCATCTTGGGTCCGCGTAGATCTGATCTTTTCAGACCGAACAACGGATCTTGGGAATCGAAATCATAGGCCCACCGGAGTTCCTCGCGGACACTTGCTTTCTCTTTCACTTTGCCCTCCTTTTACCTGGGGTCCATAAAAATGCACCTTCCTACGTTTGTCCCTCTTTTGACAAAAACGCAGGAACGAATTCTTTTATGTCCCCTTGTGCATAGTGCTCTCGACGATATTGCGCCTTTCCTGACAAGCGCACGCTGCAAAATTGATGTGTCACGGACGCATTTAAAATTGTGGGAGGAAACAAAAAGCAGAGCCATCTTACAGATATCAGACATATTCCAGCCTGTGTGAAGGCAGAGACCTCATAGCCGTCTTAGACCGTGCAACAGAGCTTGGAACCGCCTTGATTCTGCTTTGCGAACCGAACTTTGGGTTACAGAAAGAGGAGAATATCATTTGCGCCTGACCCGAGTTTATGGTAGCTATACAGGAAAGCTGGTTGGTTGAACTGAAAAGATTTGCCGTTGAATACTAGAGACTGTCAAACCGGGCGACAACAATAAAGCTCAAGTTTGACCCTGCCCCTGGACTGTTGAATCGACAGGTCTTAATAGGGGGTCAGAGTGCTTGAGCAAGAGCCACAATAATCTACCGCACTCCGGAGGACCTATGATTTATACCAGTACTTTCAATGCAAATCATACAAACAGCTAGGGCATTAATTACGCTGCTTCAAATTCAGGTCACGCTATAACTTGTTACAAAATGATTATACTACTGGTCGTTGGACTTGTCAACCCCAATTTACTGATCGATTGTTCAAAATTTGAAAAACTCGATTTGGTGGGACAAAACCCTCAAATACGAGACACAAAAAGGAATAAAGTGGGACACAAGAAACCAATAACCTCTCAAAAAAAGCGTTCGGGGAAGATAGATCAGAGAAAAAGTTCCAATGGGTTCGCATTGCTCCGATCACGCGGATGTGATATAATAGCATCGTACCCTTGATCATCGCCCTATGAGTTGATAGGACCAGTTTCCCACTCTCCAATCTACCAGCCTATCAATTCCCATCAGAGAGAGGCCGCGTATAGACAACCTCTTTGCACCTATCCCTTTGTTAAAGGGATTGCCCATCAGGAGCAAAAAACCCTGCAAGATCCGCTCCGTACATTGGAGGCAACGTAACATGAAACTACTCTCGTGGAACGTCAACGGCATCCGGGCTGTGACCAGAAAAGGTTTCCTGGAATGGCTGGCCGGTGAATCCCCCGATGTCCTCTGCATCCAGGAAACCAAAGCCCACCCCGACCAACTGGCCAAAAAGCTGCGCCATCCGCCGGGCTACCACGCCTACTGGAACTCGGCCGAGCGCAAAGGCTACAGCGGCGTGGCTACCTTTAGCAAGACAGAACCGCTCCGCGTCGAGGCAGGCCTTGGCATCGAAGAATTTGATGTCGAAGGCCGCGTGCTCATGACCGAGTACCCGGGTTTCAAGCTGTTCAACGTCTACTTTCCCAACGGCAAACGCAGCCCGGAGAGGCTGGACTACAAGCTCCGCTTCTATGCCGCTTTCCTGGATTATTGTGTGGCCCTGCACGCCCGGGGTGAACGCCTCATCGTCTGCGGCGACGTCAACACGGCCCACAAAGAGATCGACCTGGCCCGACCCAGGCAAAACGAGAAAACTTCGGGCTTTCTGCCGGAGGAGCGCGAGTGGATAGACCGCTACCTGTCCCACAGCTTTGTAGACGCCTTTCGTGCCCTCCACCCCGACGAGCTAGAACAATACACCTGGTGGCACTATATCACCAACGCCCGCGCCCGGAACGTCGGCTGGCGCATCGACTATCACCTGGTCTCTACAAGCCTTATGCCCGCCGTCACCGGCGCCTCTATCCTCTCCGACATCATGGGCTCCGATCATTGTCCTGTTGCCCTGGAATTAGACGAGACGCTTTTGTCTGATCTGTGATGCCCCATGGGGAAAGCGTCATGGTCGAACACCAGCGGTTGGCCGCCAAGAGGGAGCTGAGCGTGGGCCACCTGGCAGAGATCGAGGTGTTGGGGATGCCGCTGGCTGGCTTCACAGAGCGATATCCCTCTCAGATCTTGGGCCGCTTGCCGCCCGACGTGACGATTGTCGAGGGGCAGGATCACGCCTGCATCGAAGGCTGCAAGGGAAACAGCCAATGCATTCTGGAAATGCTTTACAACGACTACCACGGTCGCGGCGGCTGGAGCCTGGTTTACGGCAAGGGGCTGGATCGCACTGCACTAGAAAATTTGTCAGGCGACATCCTGATCGCCGGCCCTTGTGCTGTGGGCAAAGCGGCCACTTTTCTCCGGCAACACTATCCCAACCGCAAGGTCTATATCGTAAATGCACATAACGACTTGATGCTCAACACCACCTACCAGGCTCGCCTGTCGGGCATCACGCCTGTCAAGATGGTGCCCTTGAATCCCATTGCCTCGGCCTGGCTGCTGCTCCAGGCTAAACTTCATGGTCTCACCTCCCTCGTCCCGCCCCTGTTGGGCTAGTGGGATGAGAGGATCAAATCGAGCGCGCAAGACAATCTGCAATCTGCTCAACTTGCCATCCATACAAGGAGAAGCCATGTCCTACGAAAACATCCTCGTCGAACGAAAAGAAAACTATGCCCTCGTTACCCTCCACCGCCCCAAGGTGCTCAACACGCTGAATCAACCGCTGATGGCCGAGTTGGATGCCGCCATCGACAAACTGGTCGCCGACGCTTCCGTCGGCGCAGTCGTGCTCACCGGTGCCGGCGAGCGGGCCTTTGCCGCCGGCGCGGACATTGGCGAGTTCAACGCCCTGCCGTCGGCCGGTGCTGCCACCGAGTTTGCGCTGTGCGGTCAGGCGGTGCTGAACAAGATCGAGCGCCTGTCCAAGCCGGTCATCGCTGCGATCAATGGTTTTGCCCTCGGCGGCGGCTGCGAATTGGCCATGGCCTGCGACATCCGCATTGCCGCCGACACCGCCCGCCTGGGCCAGCCAGAGATCGACCTGGGTATCATCCCTGGCTACGGCGGCACGCAGCGCCTCCCCCGGCTGGTGGGCAGGGGCGCGGCCAAGCTGCTTTGCCTCACCGGCAGTCACATCACCGCCGACGAGGCCCTCCGCATCGGCCTGGTGGACAGAGTCATCCCGAGCGTGACAGAGAATAGCACCTTTATCGAAAAGCCGACCGCCGCGCAGATGCGCAAAGCCAGCAAAGGTGAGGAAGGTTATGCCGTCGATCTATCGCTTCTGATGAGCGAGGTAAAGGCCTTGGCCGTCAAACTGGCCGGCAAAGCTCCCGTCGCCAGGGCGGCCATCAAACGGGCCATCGACGTTGGCCTGGAAGGCACCCTGGTCGATGGCCTGGCCTTCGAGGCAGCCCAATTCGGCCTGGTCTTTGATACCCAGGATCGCATCGAGGGCGTCAACGCCTTCCTGAAGAAACGCCGTCCGACCTGGCAGGGCAGGTGACACTTGCCTGCGCGACCGGTTGCTCAAGTCATCGTCGTCGGCGCCGGCCCCGCCGGCGTCTCTGCAGCCTTTTTTATGGCGCGGGCCGGCGTGGACGTTCTTTTGGTCGACCGGGCGACTTTTCCCCGAGACAAGCCGTGTGGCGACGGCGTCACTGCCTCCGGCCTGGCAGTGCTGGAACGAATGGGCCTGCTAGAGTGGATAACCGGCAACGATTTTCTAGAGCCGCAGGAACTTCTCCTCGCCTCTCCTGATGGTGCCGTCGCCCGTGCCCGGCCCGCCCCCCGGGAGGGCTTTTCCTACGGCTATGTCATCCCCCGCCTCAAGCTGGACGCCGCCCTCGTCGAGCGGGCCGTCACCGCTGGGGCCCGACTACAAGAAGGGGTGAGCATCAAAAGCATAGACTATCTCAACGCACACCGTGTCCGCCTTGTCGGGCGCGCTGCTGGCCGCCCGGTAGCGCTAGAGACATCGCTGGTCATCGCCGCCGACGGGGGGCAGTCATCTTTTACGCGGCAGATCGGATTGGTGCCCGGCCCACCGGAACTGGTTGCCTTGCGCGGTTACATGGAGAACGACACAGGCGACCCTGCGTTGCTAGAGATCCACTGGGAGAGCGCCATCATGCCCGGCTATGGGTGGATCTTTCCCCTGGGAGAGGGGCGAGTCAATGTGGGCATTGGCGCTTATTCAGCCATCGTCCGGCGGCGAGGTCTCAACCTGCACGATCAGTGGCGTAAGTTCCTGACCCAGAACCCTGACACACGCGCGCGCCTGCGGCAAGCCAGGCAGGCCGGCCCTGTCAGAGGGCAACCTCTCCGCACTGACGCCGACCGCGTGACACCCCTTGCTGACAACGTACTGGTCGCTGGCGAGGCGGCCGGTCTGGCCAATCCTCTCACTGGCGAAGGCATCGGTCCCTCGCTGGAATGTGGCGAGATAGCCGCCGCCCACGCCTGTCGCGCCCTGGAGAGGGGCACCTTTTCTGCTGCAGCCCTGGCGCCTTATGGACACGCCTTTCACCGGCGATTTGACCCCATCCACCGCTCGGCGCGCTGGCTGCGCTGGCTTTTGAGCTATCGCTGGATCGCCAATCGCGTCGTCCGCCGTGCCCGCCGCGATCCCGATTTTGCGCTGCGACTTGGACACATTGTTATTGGCATTGCTTCCCCCGCCAAAGCGCTGGCGCCGTCGAACGTCGCCCGTTTTCTGCTCGGATAGACCCGGCCCAACAAAGCAGGTACAAAAGGGCTTGTCAAAAAGCAAGAAAAATGTTAGAATGGAGTTAGAATATAAAGTGCGAAAAAGTCGTCCAGACCTGTCGGGCGCAGGAGAAGGAGATTGCGTATGACCAGGAAAAAGGCTAGCCTCAAAGGAAAGGGCCACTCTATCCTGCTCGGCGATGAAAAAGCACCGTCGTCGCCGCCGCAGCCCCTCTCCGAGTCCGAGAGATCACCGGAAGCCCATGGGAACGGGAATGACGCCTCTGTCGAGCCCGTGCCCGGCCAAGAGGAAACAATGGACTGGGCGGCCATGTTAGAAGACGAAGCGGCCGCTGCAGAGCCGCCAGAGGAGGAGGTAACCATGCCGTCGCTGCCGGCCATCGAGTACTACTATTCCAAAGAATCGCCGGCTGACCAGGAAAAAGGACCTGAGCCGCTGGCCGTCGATGAACCTGTTGTAGCAGAACCATCGCCCGCTCCGGGCGGTGCGGTTGCGCCTCCCACGCCGGTGGCTGCCGGATTCGAGGTGTCCCCGGAAGCAAACGAGGGCAGCCCTCCGGCCACACACCTCCAGGAGGATCAAGAGGTAGACTGGGCACCCATGCTCGAGGACGAAGTGGCTACCGCCGAGTCACCCGCTGAGGAAATGGCTGTGCCACCCATTGAGCACTATTACCCCCCCGAAGAACCTGTTCTGCCAGAATCTGGACTCCCACCCGCCAAAGAAACGGCCGTCTCGCCCCCTCCGCCCAAGGCGGTTGCCGGATCCGGCCCTCCGCTTCCCTCTGCGGCAACGAGCCAGCCCCCCCTGGCTGTCACGACGTCTCCCCCTCGGCTGCGCGTCGGCGGATTGTTGGCCGGAGTGTCGCTGGAGGAGGAACTACCTCCGCCTGGACCGGGGTTCCGGGAGTTGAAAGTCCGGGAGACCACCAAAGCCCCGACCAGAGAGCTGACCAACGATGAAGAAGAGATCGTCATCGGGCGAGTCACCAAAAGGCAACGCCGGGAGCTCTATGGGCTCATCACCCAGTTGTACAGCAATGTGCCGACGAAACTTGCCGCCTCTGGCCTGAAAGCCAAACAACAAGAGGCGTTTCTGCTGCTCAGTGAAGCGCGAGACATTGTCCTCGAGGACCCGCGCCAGTTCGACGAGGCAGAACACAAAGTCTGGCAGGTGCAGGCCATCATCGCCAACGCCGAGGACGTGGTCAAGTGGTCCCACCATTATGGCAATCGCTTGATAGCCTACCTCACCACCTGGTTTGTCTTGCTGATGGCAGGAATCCTGTTCTTTAACCCCCTGGCTGTCTGGCTGGAGGGAATAACGTCTGCGACGCCGCTCGGGATCCTACCTATTGCTGTTCCCCCCTTGCTCTTTACCATGCTCTGGGGCGGCATCGGCGGCATCATTGGCGGCTTCTATAGCCTGTGGCAACACATTGCCGAAGAACAAGACTTTGACAAGCAATATACAGTCTGGTATACGCTGCAGCCCATTTCGGGAATCGTGCTGGGGGGCATTATCCACGTGATCGTCCTGACCGGCTTTCTTTCCATGTTCAGCCAGGTGCCGGGAGCCGACGCGACCGCAGCGAGGGAAAGTCAGGCCGTTCAGTGGTTCCCTGCTCTCCTGGCAGTGGTGGCGGGGTTCCGCCCGAATTTTGTCTATGCCCTCCTCAGCCAGATCATCAAGCTTGTCGGCCATACATCCGAGCAAGAGTCATGATACAAGCTGGATAAAAACAGGACATCACACGCATCTAGCACGACAACCATCTGTTGACACCTTGAGGGTCAGGGCATTTTTTCCTGACCCTTTTTCATTTATCTTTCGTTGCTCTGGAAGCCAATTGATGCTATAATAGCGCCCATATCACAATCAGGAGGGGACTAGAAAGCAGAGGTTGATATGGCCGATGTCTCGGCCCGCAACCGCCGGGCCCAGGCAGCGGCTTTGCGAGAGACGGGTATCGCCGCTGCCCGGGCAGGAAAAAGGGTTTGGGCACGACGCCACCTGCGCCAGTCCATCGCCCTCGACGATGGGGTGGAAGAGACATGGTTGTGGCTGGCCGGCGTGGCTGCCACGCCCCGGGAGAGTGAATTCTGTTTGCGACAGGTGCTGGCCATCAACCCTCATAGCCAGCGGGCCCAGGCCGGATTGCAGTGGGTGCAGCAAAAGCTGGCTGGACAGCAAGATTCTGCCCGATCTCTGAGCGAGGTGGCGCGACAGAGCGCTGCCCAGGTCGTATCCACCCACGAATCGTTTTCTACACCGCTTCCCCCTCGGAGCCGTTTGTACCGTTTGGAATATTGGGCCGGCGCGGTGTTGGTCGTGTGGCTGCTGGTGCTGCTGGCGGGTGGTTTTTTGCTGACCACCCTGGGTGTAGGGACTCCCCTCGTTGCGCTCCCGCGGCTCATGCCGGCGGATGCACCTGTGCCTGATACCCTCACTCTCACACTCTTGCAACGGATCGAGAATCTGCAGGCGCCGTTGCAGAGGGCCCAGGCGGCAAAGGATTGGCCAGAGTGCATTCGTATCCTGGAACAGATTCAGATGCTGGACAGCAACTATGCCGGGGTAGACGAGAAACTCGTTGCCGCCCATCTGGCGTGGGGGCTAGAGCTGGCCAATCAGGCAGAGCTAAAAGAAGCAGTCGCCCATTTCGACGTCGTTCGCGCTTTGAGCCCCAACGAACAAACTGCTGAGGAACAACACCTGCTGGCTCTGACCTATCTAGCAGCTCAGGAAAGCTCTGCGGCCGGGAATTGGGAGAGAGCCATCTCGCAACTAGAGACTGTCCTGAACCTGGATCGCGATTACCACGACGCAAGGAACCTGCTTTACCAAGCATATTATCGACAGGGATTGGCCCGCCAGACCGCCGGCGAGTTAAGAACCGCCCAAAAAAATTACGAACAAGCGCTGGCTCTCAACAAAGAAGGAAAAGAAGCACAGACTGCTTTAACCCAGGTCGCCTTCCTGCTCACACTATCCACTCCAACCCCACTTGCCAAACGGATCGAGATCTATATTGGGCAGCAGCGCATGTATGTCTACAACGGGAATCATCTGATCTGGAACTGGGTCGTCTCCACAGGTGAGCCGGGTCGGGACACCCGCACGGGACATTTCAAGGTACAGACCAAGATCCCGAATGCCTATGCCAGTCGCTGGGATCTGCAAATGCCGTATTGGCTGGGTATCTATTACGCGGGTGTCTCGGAAAACGGCATTCATGCCTTGCCCATCCTCTCCAACGGCCAGCGTCTTTGGGATGGCTTTCTGGGCCAGCGGGTTTCCTACGGCTGCGTCATCCTGGGCGAAAAAGAGGCCCGTTTGCTGTACGAGTGGGCCGAGATAGGCACGCCGGTGGACATTTATCCCTGATAGCAATGAAAAATGGAAGGAGAATCATGCCTCGCGAGACCTTTGACGAACATCTGGCTCACACCCAGGATGACCTTTTGGCCATGGGAGACATGGTGAATCAGGCGATTGACAAAGCGGTGCAAGCTTTGATCAAACGTGACATGGTCCTGGCCCGACAGGTGATCGAGGAAGACGAGCAAGTGAACCTCGCTTTGCGCAGCATTCAAGAAAATTGCGAGGTCCTCATTGCCACTCAGCAACCCATGGCCACCGACCTGCGATTCATCCTCGCCATTAACAACATCGCCAACGAGCTGGAACGCACGGGCGACTATGCCGAAGGCATTGCCCGCCTGGCCATCCGTATGGGGCAAGAGCTGCCGCTCAAGCCCTACATTGACATTCCACGCATGGCCCAAAAGGGACGAGAGTTGTTGTGCGGACAATTGCAGGCTTTTGTGAATCGTGATGCTGACACAGCCCGAGCATTGGCCCGAGAGGACGACGAGATCGACGCGCTCTATGACCAGGTATATCGCGAGTTGCTGATCTTGATGGTCGAAGCCCCCAAAGTCATCGGCCGGGCCACGCACTTGCTGTGGGTGGCCCACAACCTAGAGCGCATCGGCGACCGCACCACCAACGTGGGGGAACAGGTCGTCTACATGATCACCGGCCAGGTTGTAGAGTTGAATTAGCGTCGTCTCGCCTCCTCAGAAGACGGTGTCATGGTTTTCGGCAAGAGCTGTATGATCTTATAGAACACGAGGAAAACAGGATGGACCTGAACCAGATTGCCAAACAAGTTACCTGGCTGGATGAAGAACGAAGGCGCGACAAGGATGAAATTGCCCGGCTGCAAAGTTTGCTCGACACGCAGGCCGAAGAGATGCGCGATCAGGCGCGACATATCCAAGAGTTGGAAGGTCGGTTAGCCTCCGCCCAGGCACAACTGACGGGGTTGCCCCTGCTAGAACGCGCTCTGCAGCAATTCAAGGACGAAATCATCTTACTAGTAGACAAACAAGAAGAACAGCGCCAGCAACAATCACGCGATGCAGCCCGCGTGCGGCTTATCGAGCAGGACAAACAGGCCAAGCAATTTAGCGAGATCCGGAAGGAACTTGCGCGTCTGAGCCGACTGGAAGAAGAGCTAAACCTCCGTCGCGCCGAAGACCAGCGATTGGGTAGCGTGCTCATCGACCTTCAGCACAAAGTGGAAGGGCTGGATCAGACTTTGGAGACTCGCCTGCGCAATATCCCCTACCTGGAGGAGCAACGAGCCCGGGATGCCAGGCGGGTGATCCAGCTTCAAGCGGAAACCACAGAACTCTTGAAACGGCAAGAAGCCCTGGCTGGACGTCTTCCCTTGCTGGAAGAAATCTCACGGCGCAACGAACATCGCCTTGGCGAAATCAAAACGTCCGATGCAGAGCGCGACCAGCAACGGCGAGAGTTCATCGAGTCGCTTCAGCGCGCCGAGCAAGCGCGAGAGCGCCAGATGTTTGAATGGCGCGAGATGATGGAAGTGCTACAGCAGCGCATGGACGAGTCTGCCGAGCAGATGCGTCGCTTCCACGACCAGTACATGACAACCAAACGCACACTAGAAGACATGGAGAAACTAAAAGAGCGACTGAACCGGAGTTACGCCGAGATGGCCGAGCTGCAGCGTCTGGCAGAGGCCCGCCAAAAGACCAAGATGGAAGAATGGCAGGCCGAGGACGAGAAACGTCGAAAGAAACAACTCTTGATCTGGGAACAGCAATGGCGCGACCACGACCGGCGCAACGATGAGCAATTGAGCCGCATCGCCAAGTTGGAACAGCAGTCGCGACTGCACAATATGGACCTGGAAACCTTGTGGGAACTCGAAG
>Ga0180432_10006560_pt1 | contig 15070 bp, 12 predicted proteins | sample SS_ome_10_FD_132414 | JGI IMG/M metagenome (GOLD analysis project Ga0180432, IMG submission 132414) | Hypersaline lake sediment archaeal communities from the Salton Sea, California, USA - SS_1_MS_2 metaG | ecosystem: Environmental > Aquatic > Non-marine Saline and Alkaline > Hypersaline >... | reverse complement strand
GATTCCCAGGAAAAGCCAAAATCTGTCAGGTATCCTCCTTCCCATTCGAACTGTTCCGGGTGAGCCATGCAGTATTCCTTCATCCCGTCCATGAACTTATCTGAGTATGATTCGGTCCATGCAGCTCCCCCGACTTTCGCCGGGCCATCCGTCTCCCAATCCCAGTCATTCTCGGAGATCCACTTCATCATGGTGTAGCCATCATACTGCGGGTCAATTCCCAGATTAAACACATATCCGGGAGGCAGAAACCCTTCCTTCTGAGATGCCATGGCAAACAATACAATCTTCTCTTTATCAACTCTGGGCTTCAGAGTTACTGAAACCGCGGGGATGGGAGTAATAAGAAAGTCCGCTCCCTTCCTCACCAACCATTCTAATCCGGGGATATCCTTGGCAGGATCCATTTGCCCATCATAAGTAACAACTTTCAACCTGACTCCGGGGATGAGATTATTTTCATTGTAGTGTTCAACCAAGTCGTCCAGTGCCGTATTTATATATCTCATGGCATTGGCAGAAACTCCGGTCAAATCTGAGAGATTTCCAACTGTGAGGACCACCTCTTCAACTTCTGTCGTAGCTGGGGTTGCTCCTTCACCACAGCCACCTATCGAAACAACCACACACAACACAACGACCAAGATAACCATCCCAAGTCGCAACAAGAACTGCAACATCGCTCTCCTCCTCACCACTGTTCGAGGACACTAAACAGTGATTTGCCAAAAGCCCCACCCCTTACCAGAAGGGTGTTATGACCTAGTGAGTACAGGGGAATGTCAACCTTACATTTTAATTACGCTGCGGATTACCTCACCATTCTTCATAGCCTCAAAGGCTTCGTTGATCTGCTCTAACTTGTAGGTTCTGGTAATCAGCTTATCGATGGGGAGCTTGCCCTCCATAAACAGATTGATATATCTCGGAATATCAACTGGAGCTACGATGTCACCCTGAATGGTTGAGGTAATGGACTTGCCGAGCATGAACTCGAAGGCTGGTACGCTGAGCATATCGGTGATGGCCGGCATTCCGGCTATTACCAGCCGCCCTCCACCGCGAACACAACTGAAGGCCTGGGCCATAACGTTAGTGTTCCCGATGACTTCTATAGCGTAATCCGCTCCATCACCAAGTATTTCGGTAATTTTTTCCTGAGGATTATCCTGAGAGGAATTGATCACATAGTCAGCCCCAAACTCTTTAGCCATTTCCAGCTTTTTATCCATTATATCAACAGCTATAACTTTGGCTCCTATAGCTTTGGCTCCCATAATGGCACTTATACCTACACCACCGCAACCAAAGATAGCGATGCTATCGCCGGGTTTTGCATTAGTGGCATTGATAGAGGCGCCAATACCAGTACTGGTACCGCAACCGAGAAGACACACCACATCCAGCGGGGCATCTTCGCGGACTTTCTGTACTGAATACTCATGCACCACTACCTTCTCGGCAAAACAGGCGAGGCCAAAGAGATGATTTATGTATTGATCGCCTTTGTGTAAACGTACTCCTCCACCAGGGAGAGTAGCCATCATCTGAACCATTAGATTCTCAACACAGAGGGTTGGTTTACCTGAAAGACACGGGCCGCATTTCCCGCAAGCGACTGTCACCATAAGTATGACATGATCACCGGGCTGGACTTTGGTCACGCCGGGGCCTACCTTCTCCACAATGCCTGCCCCCTCGTGTCCCGGCACAAAGGGCAGGGGTTGGGGCATGTCGCCCTGCATAAAGTGGAGGTCGCTGTGACAAACACCAGTAGCATCCAGCTTTATCAATACTTCGTTCGCCTGGGGCTCATCGAGTTCAACTTCCTCTATTACCAGTGGTTTGCCTATTTCATACATTACCGCTGCTTTCATCGTTATACTCTCCTTTTTTTATTACGGGCCTTCCAGTCTTCAGCCAAAACAATTAAGCACAGCTTCAGGGTTTTATACTTCAATTGCGCTATTATTATAACAATGGTTGAGTGTCGCGAAAAGAGACGTCTCTAACTACCCCTTCTGGCTCACTTTACCTTTTATCGGTTTGAAATACTTGATATCCAGTATGCTGGCCACGCGATCTTTCTTGGGTTTGAATACCGCCTTAACCCTCATCCCGACCTCTAGTTGTTCGGGTTCAACCTCGCCCAGCATATGAACGAAACCGTTGTCAGCCCCATCCATCTGGACTATCCCGTAGATAACAGGGCTGCCTTCCACTGGCTGGACGGAATTCGGTTCGTAAGCAATAGCATAGGTGAGCAAAGTTCCCTTGTCACTCACCTCTACCATTTCACTGAGTTCACCAAAACAATATTTGCAGATAGAACTGGGTGGAACGTAGACCTGATTACAGGTGGGGCATTTTATACCTTTGATTTTCTTGTTGTCCCGCAGCTCAATGAGAAACTTGCTCCCCACCACACCGGCAGGATAAGTATTTGGTATAGATAAGTGCCAGGGGAAGACGAATCGATCTGAATCTTTAAGTATTTCAACATTTCTCTCACTCATCGCTTTCCCTCCTATTCCTCAATCGTCCTGAAATACAGTATGTCATGATCCAAGCCTCCGCCACGATCCTCTTCCCTCCAGACAGCCTGCACCCGCATTCCCGTCTTCAGCTTGGACTTATCTTTTTCTTCAAGGCGAGCCACCCAGTAAATCTCACTATCGTCAATATCGATTGTGGCGAAAGGATACTCCTCAGTGATATACCTGCCTGCATGCGGATCAAACATCGGGAAATTCGTATAGGTGAACTGTACCACCGTTCCTTTATCGCTTACTTCTACCCAGTCGTTACCCGATAGTTTTTTGCATCTTCCGCAGACCTTCGCGGGAGGCCATACGTGCTGTTTGCAGTGTTGACACCGAACGGTCATCAACTTCTTGTTGTCCCGGCACTCCTGATAAAGCCTGCTCAAGTATTCGCCGGCAGCCCACCGGTAAGGCCGGGGTTTAGTATAAGTGACCTTTATGTATTCCTGAGGTTCATCTGCCATTTCCCATTACCTCCTATAGTGACCTCTTGAGGAGTATCATTGATGTCCAGTTTGGCCCTCCCAGAGCGGTGGCAAAAGCTGTTTTGATATCCTTGGTACACTGGTGTTCACCTGCTTCACCACGGATCTGGAGGACACATTCAGCAATACGGACTGTAGGGGTAGCCCCGATTGGATTGCTGGATAGCACACCTCCTGAAGGATTAACAGGCCATTCCCCTTCAATCTCAGTTATACCTTTTTCAACCAGTTTCCAGCCTTCGTTCCTCGGGCAAAGGCCGAAAAGCTCGTAGATAAGCATTTCTTCCCAGTCAGAGGGCTCGTATACCTCCGCCATGTCGATTTCTTTGTATGGATTGGTTATTCCATTACGCTTGTAGATTCTCTCGGCCGCTATTTCCTGGCTGTATCGTTCCTTGTCGGTAAAGTCGCAGAATGCACCGGCGCGAAAGATCTCCTGATGAACACAAATGGTATCCGCAATCCAGACCGGCTTATTCGTGATCTTCCTTACTTCTTCCTCAGTGGCGATAATGATAGCGCATGCGCCACAGGATTGAGGACAGAAATCAAAGAGTCGTAGAGGATATTCAAGAGGCTCAGAAGAAAGAATCTCATCGACGCTCTTAAGACCAAGCTTCAAATGAGAGTAGGGGTTTCTGCAAGCGCCCTTATCTGCCTTGACTCGGACCATGGCGGCATGCTCCTCCGTAGCGCCGGAGTGCTTGATATAGCTCAATGCCTGTTTGGCAAACTCATGGATGGCACCTCTGGCCTGGCCCTTGCCCCATGCCGGGGTAGTGGCAGCGGTGATAGCACCGGTGGAGTCACCCGAGTCCTGCTTTTCAAAAGCGGCAACCAGAACTTTATCGAAAATGCCTGCGGAAACAGCATGGAAGGCTTCTTCGAGAATCGAGGCGCCGGTAGTACCCCCCGAAGCGATTTTGAAACCCGGTTTCATGTAAGCACCGGAAAAATCGACCATACTATGATCGGGAAGGTATATCCCTTCAAACGTCTCCATATTGCCGACATATACCGCGTCAATATCTTTCATTCTTAACTGAGCATCGGCCAAGGCAGGCCTGACTGCCTCGTTGACCAGTTCCATCTGACTAACATCAGGCCGATGGCTTTTATGATAGGTCTGGCCTACACCTACTATAGCTACTCTTCTGGCCATTTCCCACCTCCGATTACTTATTACTCAAGGTCATAACACACTGATGCTGGCCAGCGGCCCCTGTAGCACCGTGAGCCAGGGCCACACTCGCCCCCGGCACTTGCCTTTCACCTGCTTCACCACGAAGCTGCAGCACCGATTCGGCCACCCTGGCCATTCCTGCTACAACCGTCGGGTTGCCGCAAAGCATCCCGCCCGAAGTATTTACCGGGAGCTTGCCTCCAATCTGGGTCACGCCGGCATCGATGAGCCTGCCTGCCTCGCCTCGACCGCAGAGTCCCAGTCCCTCCATCCATAGCAGTTCCTGATAGGAATACTCGTCGGCGATCTCAGCTATATCAATTTCCTTTGCAGGTAAGGTAATACCGGCCATTTTATAGGCCCGCCGGGCGGCAGCCACCAAGGCATCACATTCAGCCAAATCCCTATCGCCCAGGTAGTGTGTTTCATAACAGTTTGATACACCCGTTATCCAGATCGGTTTATCCGTGATCTTTCTGGCTTTGTCCTCACGCGCCAGAATCATAGCTATGGAACCATCCGAAACAGGTTTGGTATCCAATTGATGAATAGGATCAACCAGCATCTTCGATTTGAGGACATCTTCAACCGTGATATTCATAGGTTCCTGGGCAACAGGGTTTTTCATACCATTGCCGCGATTCTTCACCGCCACTTTGGCGATCTGTTCAGCTGTTACACCGTACTTTTCCATGTAGCGCCTGGCCTGCAATGCACCAGCAATGAAGAAGTCAAGACCCAGCGACCTCATCATGACGGGATCCATGGCGGCAGTTTCGATGATGCTCCTGTCTCCCATGGATTCCTTGGTGTGAGTAGAAACCAGAACCATATCAAAATGACCCGACAGAATCTGGGCATACGCGGCAAAAAGGGCATTAAGCGAATCCTCAGCTATCTTGTCCTCGGTAGCATGGTGTCCACCAACAAAGCTCATAACTCCCATACTGGAGATGGTCATGCCATCCCAGAAATCCTGCGAACAGGTTACTATGGACTCAATGTCTCCATTGCCGTCATCGTCGGTGAAGTTGAGCCCCGTCTCTTTCATGACCGGCTCTATCGTTTCCCATACCAACTCCCCCGCATTCACCTCATCCCTATTCGGTTGGAATTTGGTTTGGGCCACTGCTACAATTCCAACTCTATCAGCCATGTGCGCCTCCTTGTCATTCTATTCAGGTGAGTCTCAATAAATTCGCGTCTTCTTCAAACAGGCACTAACCCACCTCGATAACTTCTCTTTGCCATTTCACATGTCATCGGGGAAGCCATGATGCCTAAATACAAAATGATGTTTCTCTTAGCTATTCAGCGCTGTTCACACCAGCGACTGATTGAAGACTTCGCAATCCTCAATATCAGCCACTGGTGATTTACTGCGTACGCGTTTTACAGAACTCCAGGCCCGTTTGGCCTCGGGAATTCATCTCGCATTCTTTGGTTAATGATCTTCTGTTGTTCGACCAGGGACCACGGCTCCTCCTTGCCCGGCTGCTCCCATGGTTTCTCAAGATTGTGATCAGTTGCAATGATCTTGTAGCAGTTGTAGGACTCAGTACTACCGATGTTGGACCCTACCCACCAAGAACCACCAGTGCAATAAAGGTTCTTGACTGGAGTACGGTGATTGGCCAGTTCAGGAGTCGGCCTGCAGTCAAATGACTGGTACAATGGACGGTCATCTCCAGACATTGCCCCGTTCGGCTCCAGGTTCTTCATGTGATTGGCATCGTAGGGAGTCTGTGAGTCGATACCGATTACATTGTTCCAGTTCATATTTGGTGAGTGCCGGTTCCAGTATTCAATAAGCTCCTCGCCAAAGCGTTTCTTTATCTCCAGCCATTCCCGCTCGGTGTGCCAGCTGGCGGGAGGTGCCACCTGTTCGTTGTGAGCCATGTGCTTGCCGGGTGGCGCATAGGAAGGATCTCTCATGCTATCGCACCATACCGTGGAGCAGAAGTGCTCCATCGGAGGCCACAAGCCCAGCTTCATGTACTGGGTCTCCTTGACAATATGCTCAGGATCGGCAGTCTCTGCCAGTCCCAGCCAGAAGGTTTCATTGATATCCGGATTGAACGCAGCTGCATGATGCTTGGGTGCCTCATGACAGGCGATGCTGTACCAGAACAGGCAACCAAAAACAGCTTCCGTCAGCTCTACGCGGCGTATAAACTTGTCGTTAAGATTCTCTCTTCCAATAAGGTCAAATGCAAGCTGCCGGGGATTCAGGGTGCTCAAAACCAGCTTGTTCGCCTTGATTTGCGAACCGTCTGCCAGACGAATGCCCTTAGCCTCTCCGTTCTCAATTATGACATTATCTACATGGGCATGGGTGAAGAACTTGCATCCGCCCTGCACCAGTATCTGGTGGCAGGCATGAGCTATCTGGTGAGTTCCTCCCCGGAAGTAGCCGAGCCCCGGCATCTGGTATGCCACGCCTATCGATTCAGTTCCCACGCCCGGATGGGTGATATCAAATGCCCCGGAAAGAACGAGCCTTTCAATGCAATACTGGAGTTCCTTGCTGTCCCATTGTTCCCTTACCGCCCGCAGGTGGCTGGCATTCATCAACAGTTGATCCGGCTCGAAACCGGCCTCCAGCAACAGGGGATACAATTCGACCTGCCTTTCCATGTGCACCGGATCCAGCCTAAACTCCGCTGGATTGAACAGCCGATCCATCTGCACACCCTGCATCAGGTCGTTCTGCCACAGATTCCAGAATCTCAGCCACTGGTCAGCGTCCTTCTGCGAGAAGCGGGCCAGTTCTCTGGCTGTTTTTTCTTGGGTAGGGTCATCCTTCCAACTATAAATGGCAAGACAGCTTTCCTCTTGGATGAAGCTGCCGCCATCAGCGACCAGATACTGGTCGCGCTTTCCCCCGTATTCCCAGAATTCAGGAAAATCACGATAGAGTGGTATATGGTACCAGGGAAACGACATGCACGCATGGGTATTGCCCCGAAATCCCGGGGCTGAGGCTTCCTCAGTGGCCATGCATCCCCCAATCTCATGCCGCCTTTCAAATATACCTACGCTCATGCCACCATATTTCATTAGATACATGGCTGTATACAGAGCTGTAGTCCCCCCTCCCACTATTACCGCATCAAACGTTTGATCAGGCATAATTACCTCCTAAATTAATGTTTCTGAAACCACATGTTACTATCTAGATTACCATCCGCACTGTTGACTCTATGGCTTCTTGCGGCCAGCAAAATCGATCGGATTCTTCCCTCATTTCACAGGACGTTCGGAAGCTCAACCTGACTTAGGTGTATGTCCCATCGACTCGAACCACTTGGATATCCTGTCCTTGACTTCATCCGGCGAAGTATATCTATCATCGTAGAAGTCCATTCCAATGGTCAGGAAGGGAACTCCCAGTTCGCGGCATTTCTCGCGCATCATGCCTATATTGGCTGTGCCGTCCTTGTGTCCCATATATCCCGGATAGATAACGGCATCTATCTTATACTCTTTCACAATGTTCGTTATATCAGTAAGGAAGAGGTCTGCCAGACCCCGCGCCTGCCTGATCATGGGTACGTCATTCAAAGCTCTTGCAGCCAGTGATCTCATCATGGTATCCATGTTTGTTGTGTCAAGCTGGGAGTAGGGTGCATAACCAAACATATCCATGACTATCACTGCTCCCCATTCTTCCTCCAGCCACGGGAACAGATCCATGGTTATTCCCAGAGACAAAACATCGAACCACAATAGCCTGATCTTCTCATCAGGAACAGCCCCCTTCCCCTGCTTGACCAGTGCTTCAGCATCCGCAATGACATCTCTGATCCATCCAGTACCTTCGGGCTGGCCACAAAGATTGGTGGTCAGTGTTCCGAACACCTGCAATCCCATGCCTCCGCCATGCGGACAGGGTACTGCTCGCCTCAGTTGACTATATTCATCCCAAAGCGCATAGGCTATGTTTGACTCTTCACAAACCTCACGAAGCTTGTCCTCCGTTAATTTGAGACCGGTGTGCTTTTCGAGGAATGCTACCATCTCAAAGAGCTGATCAGTATAGTAAGCCAGGCTTCGCTCATCATCCCAGTAGGGCGGGTCAGCGCCGAACACCGGGACATCTTTCCACTTTTCATCGTTGGCCATTAACTGGTGCACTACATTGATACCGTCGCAGGGGTGCATCATGGCAATGATCGCAGTGGGCGGCGGGACGAGATCTGATACCACATAGTAAGCCGCTTGCCTGATGATGGTACACAGGTCCGTAGCGAACAACTGCCCGCTTGCATCAACTTCAGCCTGATAGTTTGGGTTAAGCATACCGGTGAACGCGGGAGTCAGGAAAGTACTCCAGGGCAGTTCCATGGCAGTATATATCTCCGGGGCACAGCAGAAATAGCTGCTTATAAACGGTTCGCCGGATATATAGCGCCTTATCAACTCGTTGTGATGATCAACGAAGGCCTTCGTGGGAACTTCAGCAAGATTATTGCCCTCGGTAACAGATTGGGTAAAGCTCTCCACCATCATCTTAATCGTATCGCGCTCTTCTATTAACTTTTGTAGACACTGGTCAGTCATTTTAGTTTCAGTCATCTTCTGCCTCCCTATAGTGTTTCCATGAATGCCTGGATTCTGGTTCTTATCTGTCCAGCGGTGCCACCCATCAAGTATTCCCTGTCCATATAGAAGAATGGAATACCTGCTTTCTTCATGTCCAGGTTAAGCATATAGTATTCACCAGCCCAAAGGTCGCAGAACGTCATTCTCAGACCGACCACGCCGTCAACCTTGTAGTCCTTAACCATATCCTGAACATACTGGGATCTTCGCTTGTATTCCCCGAACAACCGCGGACAGTGTTGTCTATCCTGGATGGTATGTTTGGCAAGAGCATCCAATGGATCTTTGATACTCTCATTTACGTCCACCGCAAATGCCCTGGTCCCGAAACACTGGTTATCGGCGACCACCAGCGCTCCAATATCTTCCATGTTCTTGACATACGACGGGTCATCGAAGATACTTCCCACCAGCAACAGTCTTTTGCTATAGTCCTTGATGCCTTCCGCATCCTTCAATTCCTCCAGAAGGTCTTTCAACATTTGATTGAATTCCGCTGGAGGTATGGAGGTGCTGGCCACAACAGCAGCCAGCGAATCCGCGCCGGTGATCGGCGGGTTGTCACTCTTCCTGAGCTCGAAGAGTTGTCTCAACAGGCGCCTTTTCTCATTATGGATGTTTATAGCCTCCCGAAGCTTATCATCGGTGATGGTTATGCCCAGGTGCTTTTCCAGACCCTCTTTAAAGAATACGAGTTCTTCCCGCCACCAGGCCACCTGCTTGTCACCGGTGAACTTGGGAAGGCTCATCATTCTGGTCAGCGGAGTACTGACTTTTCGCCACCAGTTGTCATACATACGACGTACGTGGTCGCAATTATTGAGCCAGACCATAGCCTCAACAAAATCGTATTCCCCATTCAGCCCCATATTGAAGGCATGCCGGCAAAAGCTGCAGTTAATACTGCTCACATACGCATCTGCCAACTCCGTCCCCGTACTTCCGGTAGCCCTCACCCGGATAGGAGCCATGCCGGCAGCTGTGATAATCTCCTCAGGGGCATAGCAGCACCAGTAACCCATCACCTTGCCACCCTTATCCATCCACTTTTGCAGTTCGGGATTAACTATGGTATTCGCGGCTGTCCTGAATGCTTCCAGATTCTTAGACTTTACACTTGTTTCCAATTCTCCTCCTCCTTTCTAGATGATCACTGTTCCAGTCTTTATCTTTTACTTGTAATTCTTCGCTTTTCTAAGGGAGCCCTTTGTCCTTAACGACGGTCATTTACTTGGCAATCCCAGACCAAATGGTCCGGCGATAATATTCCTGGACATCTCACTGGTGCCACCGGCAAGACTCCAGGCCCTTGAGCTTAGATACATGTGCCTGAACCTGCCTCCAAGTTGCGCACATTTGGAGGTGTCATCCAGCTGCCCATAGAGCCCGAGGATTTCCATTCCCAGATTACTCAGCTTCTGAGCAACTCGGGCGCCATAGATTTTATTCTGGCAACCGGGAATAACGGTCATCATGCCCTGGGCGATCATCCAATTTATTCTATCTCCCAGATTTCGCCCGACTTCAAGCTCTATAGCCATCTCACCCAACTTGTTTCGAATGAGAGGATCTTTGGCTAAAGGCTGCCCATTAACTTCAGTCTCCTTGCAATATTCCACCAATTGATCAAAATATCTCATGGCATTGTGGAGGATGACGAGCCCATAGCTTCTCTCAATAGTGAAAGCGTACATGCTGACGTCTTTCCCTCTATTCTTTGCTCCCAGAAGATTTTCCTTGGGAACCTTGACATCGTCATAGAAGACCTCACAAAAAGCTCCAAGCCCGGTAATCTGTGTTATCTGGCGCAGGGTAATACCGGGACTCCTGGGATCGATAATAAAAACACTTATTCCATTGTGTTGTTTGTCTGCATTTGGATCAGTTCGAGCATAAACCACACACCAGTCGACATGATGAATGCCAGTATTCCAAATCTTCTGGCCATTAAAGAGATAATGATCTTCTTTCTCTTCAGCTTTCAGTTGAAGGGAGAACATATCTGAACCAACATCAGGTTCGCTCATCCCGATGGCGTATTTCACTTCTCCGCGGGAAATGGGAAAAAGAAACCGCTTCTTTTGTTCTTCGGTGCCAAACTGCAAAATCAGGTCGCCCTGACAGGCGGCAATGTCCATCCCCGGTATCCCATTGTAGATTAGCTCCTGATTTAGAATCCAGGACTTTGCCTCGCTCTCCTGCCCGCCGTATTCCTTCGGCCATCCTAATCCTATCCAACCTTTAGCACCCAGCCTTTTCCATATTTCCGCGGCAATCTGTTTAATATCCTCCCGCTCCTCTTCCTCAGGTCCGGGATCAACTCCCGCAAAACCGGGAGGCAACACATCGCGGAACATCTCCTGAACCCAATCCCTCACCTCATTCTGGAAGGCCTGCTCCTCTTCATTTAAACGAAAATCCATCATACTCCTTTCGCAGGCCTATAGCCCCAGTTCCTGTGCAACAATTTCGCGATGAAAATCGGAATCCCCGAACAGAACCTCTCCGGCCTTAGCTCTACGGAAATAAAGCTCCAGATCGTGGTCCTTAGTGAAACCGATGGCTCCATGTATTTGATGTGACACGGTAGTGACTCTCCTGTAAGCATCGTTGATCCATCCTTTGATAACGGACACCTCTTTAGCGCAGGAAAGCCCCTCATTCATTTTCCATGCCGCCTTATGTAAAGTGATCCGAGCGCTATCAGCATCAAGGGACATATCGGCGATATAGTGCTGAATAATCTGGAAAGCGCCTATGGGTTTGCCAAACTGTATCCTGTCTTTTGCATATTGAATGGTCATCTCCAGGACCTGCTGGTTTCCACCTACCATTTCTGCGGATTTGGCCAGCGCTGCCCATTCCACGATCTTTTTCACCATCGTCCAACCCTGGCCCACCTCGCCCAGAACATCTTTTTTAGTCACTTTCACCTTATCAAAGACCACCTCGCACTGTTTGTCTCCTGCGATAGTGCTGAGAACAGTAGTGCTTATCCCGGGACTTTTTGCATCAACAAGAAAGAGAGTGATTCCTTCTTCAGGACTGGCTGTTTGGTTTGTTCTGGCAACACATATTATCCAGTCTGCAATGTTCGCATCCGGTACGAAAAGTTTCGTCCCGCTTATCAGATAATCGTCTCCTTCGGGTGTAGCCAAAGTCCGGATAGAAACAGCGTCATATCGGGCACTGGATTCCGTAAGAGCTAAAGTGAGGATTGCCTCACCCTTGCATATTTTCGGCAGGATATCCTGCTTTTGCTCCTCACTTCCCCATTCCATGACGGGTAAACCGCCAAGGACAACAGTGGAGAAGAAGGGCCCGGGAAGACAGGCACGCCCCATCTCTTCCATAAGTACTACCAAATCAAGAAAACTCATTCCCCCGCCATCGTATTTTTCAGGGAAAGGAAGTCCCAGCCAGCCAAGCTCAGCCATCTCCTTCCAGAGCTCAGGAGGATTTCCCAATTCGTCAGCCTCCATATCCCGAACCAGGGTTTTGGGGCATTTATCAGCCAGGAAATCACGAGCCGACTTCCACAGCATTTCCTGTTCTTCGCTAAAAGCTAGATCCATTATTGTTACCCCTTTCTAGTGACATGGTAAAAAAACACTACTTAAGCAGCTTCGCCGCAAGCTCGGAAAGCCCCAGCCTCTCCATCGTCTCCGTTGATGGGCGGCCGTCATCACCGAGCCCCCTTGCCGGATAGAACTCTTTAAGCATGATATCCAAATTGGGCGCCTTACCTGCGGCTCCGCCATCGGTGGGTGGTGTCAGTATCTGCCGCGGCAACCGATCATCCGCCGCGGTTATGCCCATAAGGTTGTCTAAGCCTCTCTTGGTGAGCCAAATGCGTTCGCCGCACTCCTCTACTTCTTTGAAGGTATAATCGAAGCCGCTGGCCGCACTCAGCAATTCGGCCACGTCATCCCCATTAAGCACAAATATGATCATGTAACAGAAGGCGGCCGCATTGAATATCTGTCCCAGGTCTTGAGCGTGCTTCGCCAACTCGCCGGCACCTTCATTCTTCCCTACGTCGATACCTAAAGGCAACCCAATTTCCGGCCAGTCAAGTATACCTGAGCTAATGGCATATGATGCATCATTGGTATGGCACGCCCCGCGAATACCGGTAGCATATCCCAACCCCAATATGTAGTCGGCCCTGGGGTCATGCATCGGGACTTCCATCCCTTTGATCTCGACGGCATAATCAGATGCGTTCCCGCCGATCTTTTGGGCAGCACGCTTGGAGCCCTCGGCCAGAACATCTCCAAAGTCCTCACGCCTGGCTATCTTCTCTATTATCTTCAAAACAGCTTCGGCATCGCCCCACTTCAACTCGATGCCGTCGGTATCACTGGTAGTGATGAGTCCGTTCTCGAAGCATTCCATGGCCATGGCGATTGTAGAACCGCATGAGATAACGTCCAGACCAAAATCGTTACACACTTCGTTCATCTTGATAACCGCCGCCATGTCACCGATCATGAGCAGACTGCCCAGGCTGGCAACCCCTTCATACTCCGGCCCCGGCCCCTCCGAACCCTTGTAAGGGCCTTCGGCAACGCGGACCACCCGCTTGCAAGCTATCGCACAGCCATAACATGAGTCATTGCTAACATAGAAATCCGGGCCGCTCAGTACGCCCCCCTCGATCTGGGACGATATAGCGGTGTTATCACCAACTGTCCAGTTCTTGCCCGGCAGGTCTCCGGTCATGGCGCTTAGCCCCATAGCTGCATTGGTACCCTGCTCAGTCAGAACCTGAATAGCGATATTCTCCTTGGCCTTGTCGAGGATAATCTTGCGCCTGGCATTGAATCTTTCAGGATCAGCGAGGGATACTTTGCCACTACCCTTAACAAATACGGCTTTCAGTTTCTTGGAACCCATCACTGCCCCTAATCCACAGCGCGCAGCGAAGTTCTTCTTCTCGCTGCTTATCCCGGCGAACCTGACAAGGTTCTCCCCAGCCACACCTATCGACGTCAGCGTTCCCTTATTCTTATCACCGTGGCGCTCCTTAAGGATGTCGGTCACCTCATGAGTGTTCTTGCCCCACAGGTCAGAGGCATCCTTGATCTCCACCTTGTCGTCAATGACGACTATGTACACTGGCTTATCAGACGCGCCTTCGACGACGATTCCATCCCATCCGGCTGACCTCAGTTCATGGGCAAAGCTGCCCCCACCACTGCTCTCACCCCAGATATTGGTCAACGGGGATTTAGCACATATGGAGAAGCGCGCCCCTCCAGGGATAGTTGTACCACTGGTAGGCCCGGTCAGAATAAATAATGGATTATCAGGCGAGAACGGATCAACATCGGGCGAAACGCGGTCGAGCATGAGCTTAGCACCCAGACCACTGCCCCCGATGTACTTGCGTACCGTATCCTTCTCCACCGTGGAAGTTTTCGTGGCACCGGTGGTCAGATTGACCTCCAGAAGTTTCCCTTCATAACCTGCCATCAGCTACCTCCTTTCGCTTGCCTCCACACCAGGCATCCCACCCAAACGAAGGAACGAGAGTTCCCTGTTCTTCGCCAAAAACCAGATCCATCGATAGGTCTCCCTTTCTTTTGGTATATCCCCAAAACCCTACAGGATATATCCGTTCTCTCTGGATTTTGTGACGATCTCGGGTTCTTTCCACCACTTTTCGATGCCGCATTCCTCGGCAACGGTGTTGGCACAGTTGTATCCCGAACCCCAGATAACACAGCCGCCCGGCCAGACACCCGCTCCTCCAACAAAGAGGTTTTTGATCGGGGTGACGTTGTGGGAGCACTCCTGATTGGGCCTGAGATATCCCATCTGCAAGGGGTGATACTGGCCCTGTTTGTAGGAACCCTTAACCATGTTTGCGAACTTGTTCTGGATGTCCGCCGGGGTGGTAATGTTCCACCAGAGCACCTTGTCGTCAGTCATATTGGGCGCATATTTCACTAAGGTGCGCAGTTGATATGCAGCGAGCTCACGCCGGTAGTTGAAGTTGAGGTACCTCTCGGATCCACCATCCTTGTGATCAAAGGGGGCCATCTGGGAAAGAAGCCCGGATGCTCGGCCCGGTGGCGCCTGATAGGGATCATGAACTGATGGGAAGCTAGCGATATAGCCTGCCGTTTCCGGCAATTCACCGGTAGCCATTAATTCCCATTCATGGATCAGTTCGTCGCAACTGTCATAGCCAAGTACATACATGAAGGATTTGTTGATATCCGGATTGGATTCGGCACATGTGAACT
>Ga0180432_10006559_pt1 | contig 15074 bp, 13 predicted proteins | sample SS_ome_10_FD_132414 | JGI IMG/M metagenome (GOLD analysis project Ga0180432, IMG submission 132414) | Hypersaline lake sediment archaeal communities from the Salton Sea, California, USA - SS_1_MS_2 metaG | ecosystem: Environmental > Aquatic > Non-marine Saline and Alkaline > Hypersaline >... | reverse complement strand
ATTCCGGACTTCTCGATCGCGGTGGGTTCGCCGGCCAAGGTGGTCAAGAACCGCAAGGTGGCGTGGGAGGCCTCCGCCGCCCAGCGGGCTGAACTGGCTGCCGCGCTGGCCGATATCGAACGCAAGAAGGCCGCTCGCTAGCCGCTTGCGGTTCGTCAGCGATCCGGTAGCGCGTGCTCGACGATCGGCCTGCGGGCCAATGGCTCCCGCTGGCGCCGCTTGGTGGCCAGGTACACCCGTGCGGTGTGGGATGCCACGTTGGTCCAGTCGAAATCCGATGTGAGGCGCGCGTGAGCAGCCAATGCCCGGTGCTGGGCCGCTGTCGGGTCGGCGAGCACCACTCCGACAGCGTCGGCCAGGGCGGCGACGTCGCGGGGCGGCACGGACAGCCCGGTCTCGCCGTCGATCACCGCCTCGCCGAGGCCGCCGACGTCGGAGGTCACCAACGGTGCTCCGGCGGCGGCCGCCTCCAGGGCAACGATGCCGAATGGTTCGTAATGGCTCGGCAGTACGGCCACGTCGGTGCGGTGCAACAGCTCAAGGAGTTCGTCGTGGTCGACCCGACCCAGGAAGTGAACCGCCCTGAGCACCTTGTGTTTTCGGGCGACCTCGACGAGTCGGACCTGCTGGGTGCCGTCGCCGGCGATGGTCAGCGTGGCGCCGGGGTGTGCGCGCCGAATCCGCGGCAGCGCGGCGATCACCTCATGCACGCCCTTCTCGTATTCCAGCCGACCGAAATAGAGCAGTTCGGGTGGACCGGCATGCCGGCGGCGGCGCGCGAACGGCCACCGCCTCGGGTCGATCCCGTTGGGGATTACCGAGATCTGGGCCAGTCCGGGGCCGAACAGATCCGAGCCTTCATCGGACATGGACGCCGAGCAGGCGATCAGCGCATCGGATTCCCGGGCGAGCCAGGATTCCAGGGTGTGCACCTGGCGGCTGATAGACCCTGAAACCCAACCGCAATGGCGGCCCGCCTCCGTTGCATGGATCGTCGAAACCATTGGAACGTCGAAGAATTCAGCGAGCGCTATGGCCGGATGGGCAACCAGCCAGTCGTGGGCGTGCACCACGTCGGGAACCCAGTCGCCGTGTAGGCCGAGCCCGGCCCGGATCATGGCGTGCCCCATGGCCAGCGTCCAGGCCATCATGTCCCGTCCGAAATCGAACTCGTGTGGGTCGTGCGCGGCCGCGATGACCCGCACCCCCTCCCGGAAGTCATCGGTGGTGGGGTGGCTGGCCGGATCAGTGCCCGCCTGCTGCCGGGACAGCACCACCACCTCATGACCATCGGCGGCCAGCGCAGTGGCCAGCTGGTAGACGTGCCGGCCGAGGCCGCCGACGATCACCGGCGGGTACTCCCACGACACCATCAGGATTCTCATCCGGGCAGCCGCCGGGCGTCCAGTGCCCCGAACAGGCCGTCGGCCCGGTTCCAGCCCTCGGCCAGCCGCGCTGCCACGTCGCGGCGGCCGGCCGCCAGCGCGTCGGCGATCTCCCGGGTGGCGTGTGCGTGCAGATGGGCCCGATAGCGCGCGTAGTCGGCGGCCGAGTCCTTGCTGATCATGAAGGGCCAGTCGCTGGAGACGGTGAGCAGGGTCTCGCGCAGGATCTGATCGGCCACCGGGTCGCGGGTCGGTGCGGCCTCGCTCTGGGCCATGGCCTTGTCGACGCAGCCGAGCGCGGTGTCGACCACCTCGGCGTTCAACGCCACCAGATCGCCCACTTGTTCACCCGCCCACACCTGCCAGTCCTTGCCGGAGCCCCACGAGCTCGGCGGCAGATCGACCGCGGTGCCGACGAAACCGTCCGCCAGCGCGCGGCTGAGGGTGCCGACCCGAACGCCGGCTTCCGGCAGCGCACGTAACAGCCGTTCCAACCAGAGCGGACCCTCGTACCACCAGTGCCCGAACAGTTCGGTGTCGAAGGCGGCCACGACGTGCGCGGGCCGCCCGATCCGTTCGGACTCGCTGATGAGCCGCCGGCGTACCAGATCGACGAAATCGGCCACATGGGCGTCGACGGCGCGGTCGGCACGCTGCGGGTCATAGGGTGCCTTGGCTGTCGAGTCCACGTGGCGGCCGGTGACCCGGGCGGGCTTGAGCCCGGTCAGGTGGTCATAGGTGTGAAAGTCGCGGTAGGCGGCGTGGCCGGGGTAGCCCGACCGCGGTGACCAGACTCGGTAGCTGACCTGCAGATCCCTGCCGAACGCCACCACATCGGTCTGCCCGACCGGCCGGCCGAGCGCGGTATCGCCATGCAGCGAGGGGCCGTCGACCATGAAATGGCCGACCCCGGCCGCCGCATAGTCGCGCTCCATACCCGGGGCGTAGGCGCACTCCGGCGCCCAGATGCCGGCCGGGGCCCGGCCGAAGCGTTGCCCCGCGTCGGCGAGGCCCTCGCGGAGCGCGAACTCGCGCAGTCGGGGGTGCAGCAACGGCTGGAAGGGGTGAGCCAGTGGGCCGCCGAGGATTTCGACGGTGCCGGCATCGATGAGCTCCCGCAGCAGCGGGCTGGCACCGTGGCGCCACCGCACCGAGAAATCCTCCAGCGCACGGGTGGCCTCGTCGTGTTCCCGAACACCGAAGCGGCGCAAAGCCTCCGGTGTGGTCGCGGTATCCGCCCCGGCGCCGGTGGGGGTGTGGACAGTGGCGGCTTCCAGTGCCCGCAACTGCCAGTTGGCCAACCAGCGCTGCATACCGTCCAGGCAGTACGGATCGTCGAGTTGCGCGGCCACCACCGGGGTCAGTCCGAGCGTGACGAGGTCGCGGCGGTCCTCGGCGGCCAGGCTCCGCAACACCCGCAGCAGCGGTAGGTAGGCCGCCGCCCACGACTGGTAGAGCCACTCCTCGCCCACCGGCCAACGGCCGTGATGGGCCAGCCACGGCAAATGGGTGTGCAGTACCAGGCTGAACTGTCCTGGAACGGTGGTCGGCGACGAATCGCTCACGGGCGCATCGCGATCGCCAGCAGATCCAGGCTCGCGTCGATATCCCGCGAGACGTCCTCGACGATCTCGAAGTCCGCGCACCGCACTGCGGCGACGTCGGCCAGCAGGCCGTCGGGCCACGGGGTACCGGCAACCGCGCGCTCGATCTGTGCGTCGATGATCGACCCGCCGTTGCGGGCATCCATCTCGGCGAGTCGGGGGCCGTGGAAAACCCCGTACATGCCGTCCACCCGGAATCCGCCGGTTTCGAGGAGTTCGCGCAATTCCGCGGCGTTGAGTTCCCGGGTGTGGAACGGGTTGACCGGGGTGTCGCTGCCAGGGGTGAAGGTGATCCGGTTGGGGGTTGACATCAGCAGTGAACCGCCTGGTCGTAACAGCCGTAAGCATTCGGTAATGAATTGTGGCTGATCCCACAAATGCTCGATGACCTGGAAGTTCACCACCACATCGACCGACGCGTCCGGCATGGGTACGGCCACCAGATTGGCGGCGAGAGCCTGCACCCGCGGGTAGCGCGCTGCCACGTGGGCGATGGTGGCGGCGTCGTAGTCGACGGCCACCACGCGGCGCGCTGATGCGGCGATCAGATCCGCCCCGTAACCTTCACCGCACCCGGCCTCGAGTACCTCCTGACCTGGGTATTTCTCGGCACACCAGCGGTAGGCCACCTCGTGGCGTCGGAACCAGTAGTTCTCCACCGCCAGGCCCGGTACGGTCCGTTCGCCGGTCAACGGAAGGCCGCCGTCGGCCGCGTCGGTGTCGTGCGCGCTCATCGCAAGGCAGGCTAGCCTGCCGCCCGGCAATCGCGAACCCGTCCGGTCCCGATGGGCCTGCGGGAACGCCATCGCGGGCGCGCTATCGTTATGGAGCGACCTGCCATAAGTTACCGGCCAGTAACATGGCGTGGTCAGCGGATGTCACCCCACAACGTGCGATCCCAACCGGCCGCACGACGCCTGCCAGGAGGATGTAGATAAGCCATGACGAACATCGTGGTTCTGATCAAACAGGTTCCGGACACCTGGTCGGAGCGCAAGCTCTCCGACGGCGACTGGACCCTTGACCGGGATGCTGCCGACGCTGTCCTCGACGAGATCAACGAGCGCGCCGTCGAGGAAGCGCTGCTGATCAAGGAGAAAGAGGGCGGGGAGGGAACGGTCACCGTGCTCACCGCCGGACCCGAGCGCGCCACCGAGGCCATCCGCAAGGCCCTCTCGATGGGCGCCGACAAGGGGGTGCACCTGCTCGATGAGCGCCTGCACGGCTCCGACATGGTGCAGACCGGCTGGGCGCTGGCCCGTGCCCTGGGCACGATCGAGGGCACCGATCTAGTGATCGCCGGTAACGAGGCCACCGACGGCACCGGCGGCGCGGTCCCGGCGATCATCGCCGAATATCTTGGCCTGCCGCAGCTGACCCATATGCGCAAAATCGTCATCGACGGCTCATCGATCAGCGGTGAGCGCGAGACCGATGAGGGGCTGTGCACCGTCGAGGCCTCGCTGCCCGCGGTGGTCAGCGTCAACGAGAAGATCAACGAGCCGCGCTTCCCGTCCTTCAAGGGCATCATGGCCGCGAAGAAGAAGGAAGTGACCACTCTGACCCTCGCCGACATCGGCGTCGAAGCAGACGAGGTGGGCCTGGCCAACGCCGGTTCCAGCGTCATCACCTCCACCCCGAAGCCGCCGAAGACGGCCGGGGAGAAGGTCGCCGACGAGGGCGAGGGCGGCGCCAAGATCGCCGAGTACCTGGTCGCCCAGAAACTGCTCTAAACCCCACTTCCGAGAAAGAGAACTGCCATGGCTGAAGTACTCGTGCTCGTCGAGCACGCCGACGGAGCGGTGAAGAAGGTCACCACCGAACTGCTCACCGCGGCCCGAGCTTTGGGCGAGCCGTCCGCTGTCGTCGTCGGCGGACCCGGCACCGCCGCACCACTGGTTGAGGATCTCAAGGCCGCCGGTGCCGCGAAGATCTACGTCGCCGAGGGCGACGATGCCGACAATTACCTGATCACGCCGTTCGTCGATGTGCTCGGAAACCTGGTGGAGTCGGCCGGCCCGGCTGCGGTTCTGCTGCCGGCCACGGCCGATGGCAAGGAGATCGCCGGTCGGCTGGCCGCCCGGATCGGTTCGGGCGTGCTCTCCGATGTCGTCGGTGTCCAGGCGGGAGGTACCGCCACCCATTCGATCTTCGGCGGGGCGTTCACCGTCGAGGCCAAGGTCAACGCCGAGGTGCCGGTGATCACCGTGCGCCCCGGTGCTATCGAGGCCGAGCCCAGCCCGGCTGCCGGTGAGCAGATCGCCGTGGAGGTGCCTGCGCCGGCTGCCGGTGCAGCCCGGATCACCGCACGGCAGCCCGCCGTCGCCGGTGACCGCCCGGAACTCGCCGAGGCCGCCATTGTGGTCGCCGGCGGTCGCGGGGTGGGTAGCGCGGAGAAGTTCAGCGTGGTCGAGGAGCTTGCCGACTCGATGGGCGGTGCGGTGGGCGCCTCCCGGGCGGCGGTGGATTCCGGGTACTACCCCGGCCAGTTCCAGGTCGGCCAGACCGGCAAGACGGTGGCGCCGCAGCTTTACATCGCCCTGGGCATCTCCGGGGCGATCCAGCATCGCGCCGGAATGCAGACGTCCAAGACCATCGTGGCGGTCAACAAGGACGAAGAGGCGCCGATTTTCGAGATCTCCGATTACGGCGTCGTCGGCGACCTGTTCAACGTCACCCCGCAGCTGACCGAGGCGGTCAAGTCCCGCAAGGGCTGACCGCATTCGGCAGATCACGTACAGCGCCCGGCCGGGAAACCGGTCGGGCGTTATGCGCGCCGGGCCCGTTCCGTCAGGGTTACACCGGAGTCGGTACGGGACTACCCGGCATACGATCGCCGTCGGGTGTGCGGCGCCGCCGAATCATGTGTACGAGGATCAGGACCGAACACACGGCGGCGAACACGCACCACAGCGATGCGAACTCCTGGAAGTAGAAGATCGCGACCACCACCAGACCGACCAGGTTGAGCGCGCCGAACGCCACGATGGATCGGTAGCCGGACATCAGCGGCGGCCCGATCACGGCGACGATGTACAGCACTGCCCACAGCAGGGGGTGCACGACGTCGGTTTGGTACTCGAGCCCGTTGGGATGCCGGATCACCTCCACCGGATTGGCCAGGACCACGTATCCGAGATAGCCGGAAACGATGAGGCCCAGGGCCAGGAAAGGCAGCCCGCGCCGGCGCGCGCGGCCGGCAGGTTCGAGCAGCATCACCGCCAGTGGCATGTAGGTGGGCAGCAGCGGCCACGCGATGAACAGATAGGCGCGCATCGCCATGTTCGCGATCCCGGCCGATACGTCACCGTCCAGGCCCGCCCACACCGCGACCTCGAGGAACTGGTGTACCGCGAACACCGTCGGGAGCAACGCGAACAGCAACTCCCGCCGGTGGCGGACTTCCCGCAGTGAGAGCACGGCGACCGGAACCAATGCGGTACCCACCACCAGATCGGCCGTCATTGAGAAGCACACCGGTACATGGTCCCATGGCGGCGTCCGGCGGGCATCGCCGTGACGGCGTTGCGACGACCGAACGACCCGGCCGATCCCGCGGCGGGTCGGCCGATTCGGCCGCAATGTGCACCTCCGGCTGCCGGTATCCTGAACGGGCCATGAGCCAGACCCGGTCGGTATATCTCGACCACGCTGCCACCACCCCGATGCATCCCGAGGCCATCGAGGCGATGACCGATGTCCTGGCCACCGTTGGCAACGCGTCCTCGCTGCACACCGCTGGACGGGCCGCCCGCCGCCGACTCGAGGAGGCGCGGGAAAGCCTCGCCGCACTGCTGGGCGCGCGGCCGTCGGAGGTGATCGTCACCGCCGGCGGCACCGACAGCGACAATCTCGCCGTCAAAGGCATCTACTGGGCCCGTCGCGATGCCGATCCCGGCCGCCGGCGCATCATCACCACCGCCGTCGAGCACCACGCAGTCCTCGATGCCGTCACCTGGCTGGCCGCCCACGAGGGCGCCGAGGTGACGTTTTTGCCGTCGGAGCCGGACGGATCGGTGACCCCGGGTGCGCTGCGGGCCGCATTGGCCGACCACGACGATATCGCCCTGATCTCGGTGATGTGGGCCAACAACGAGGTGGGCACCATCATGCCGATCGCGGAGATGGCATCCGTGGCAGCCGAATTCGGTGTCCCGATGCACAGCGACGCGGTGCAGGCAGTCGGTCAGCTTGGGCTGGACTTCGCCGGATCCGGGTTGTCGGCGCTAAGCCTGACCGCGCACAAATTCGGCGGTCCCACCGGGGTCGGTGCGCTGCTGTTGCGCCGCGACACCGGCTGTGTGCCGTTACTGCACGGCGGCGGCCAGGAGCGAGATGTCCGTTCCGGAACCCTGGACGTCGCCGGATCGGTCGCGATGGCGACGGCCGCCGGTATCGCGGTCGGCTCCCAGGAGGTGACCTCGGCGCGGTTGCGGTCACTGCGGGATCGGCTCATCGACGGTGTGCTCGGCACGATCGACGATGCGCACCTCAACGGCGCCACAGCGCAGCGGAGGCTGCCCGGCAACACCCATTTCACCTTCCGTGGTTGCGAGGGTGATTCTCTGCTGATGCTGCTGGACGCCGGTGGCATCGAGTGCTCCACCGGTTCGGCCTGCACGGCCGGGGTCGCCCAGGCATCCCACGTGCTGACGGCCATGGGCGTCGATGCCGGGACGGCCCGTGGCTCGCTTCGACTCTCGCTGGGCCACACCAGCACCGACGAGGATGTCGATGCCGCGTTGCGGGTGCTGCCCGCCGCCGTGCAACGGGCCCGGCAGGCGACACTGGCCAGTACCCCGGTGGTGGCTCGGTGAGAGTCCTGGTGGCGATGAGCGGCGGGGTGGACTCCTCGGTGGCCGCCGCCCGTATCACCGAAGCCGGCCACGATGTGGTGGGCGTTCATCTGGCGCTGTCCCGGGAGCCCGGCGCGCTGCGCACCGGATCGCGCGGATGCTGCTCGCGCGAGGACGTAGGAGACGCCCGCCGCGTTGCCGATATCCTCGGAATCCCCTTCTACGTCTGGGATTTCGCTGACCGCTTCGAAGCTGAGGTGATCGATGACTTCGTGTCGTCCTACGCTCGCGGGCAGACCCCCAACCCGTGTGTGCGATGTAACGAGCGGATCAAGTTCTCCGCGCTCGCCGACCGGGCACTGGCCCTGGGCTTCGACGCGGTGGCCACCGGTCATTACGCCCGGCTGGCCGCGGGTCGGCTCCGGCGTGCGGTGGACCGCGACAAGGACCAGTCCTACGTGCTGGGCGTGCTGACGGCCGATCAACTGCGCCACGCGGTGTTCCCGATCGGCGATACCCCCAAGGCGGCGATCCGGGAGGAGGCAGCCCGTCGGGGTCTGGCGGTGGCCGACAAACCGGACAGTCACGACATCTGTTTCATCCCGACCGGCGACACCCGGGCCTTCCTGGGCGCGCGTATCGGGGTGCGACCGGGGGCCGTCGTGGACGCCGGCGGGGCCGTCCTGGCCCACCACGACGGGGTACACGGTTTCACCGTCGGCCAGCGCAAGGGTCTCGGCATCGCCGGGCCCGGCCCGGACGGCCGGCCGCGCTATGTCACCGGTATCGACGCCGAAACCGGCGCCGTGCAGGTCGGCGGTGCGGAGGATCTGGACACCTGGTCGCTGACGGGAAGCCGTCCGGTGTTCACCGCCGGCCGGCAGCCTGCCGGACCGGCCGAGTGCGAGGTTCAGGTGCGCGCACACGGTGGCGTCGCCGCGGCCGGGGTCGAATTCGCCGACGGGATGGTGCGAGCCGCGCTCCGGACCCCGCTGCGGGGGGTGGCGCCCGGTCAGACGATGGTGCTCTATCGCCCCGACCCAGCCGGTGACGAGGTCATCGGCAGTGCAACGATTGCCCGCGACCCATGATGGGTGCCGCAGGAGTATCCACGCAATGATTCCGGCCGCGGCGCCGAAGAGGTCGCGCGGCTGACGCGTAGGTTTGCCGGGTGAACACTTGTGCCGCGGCTACCGGCGTGGGTTCCTGGCCCGGTACTTCCCCCCGCCATGCCGCCGAGGTCATCGTCGGTGAACTGCCCCGGTTGCCGTACCTCCCCGAACTGCCCGCCCGAGGCGTGGGGGCCGACCTGATCGGCCGCTCCGGAGCGCTGCTGGTCGATATCGCGATCGACACGGTTCCGCGCGGCTACCGGATAGCCGCCCGTCCCGGCTCGGTGACGCGCCGGGCGGCGAGCCTGCTGGCGCAGGACATCGACACCTTCGAGGAAGCCTGGGAGAAAGCCGACGGATCACGATCCGGCTGCGCCGTCAAGGTGCAGGCGCCCGGTCCGGTCACCCTGGCCGCGCAGCTGGAACTCGGTAGCGGTCACCGGGCGATCACCGATCCGGGTGCGCTGCGTGATCTGGCCGCTTCGTTGGCAGAGGGGGTCGCGGTCCACCGGGATGAGCTGGCCCGACGGCTCTCGGCGCCGGTGGTGGTGCAGTTCGACGAACCGCTGCTGCCCGCTGCTCTGGCCGGTCGGTTGACCGGGGTGACGGCGATGACCCCTGTGCATCCTGTCGACGAGACCTTGGTCGTCGCGCTGTTAGACGCCTGTGTTGATCGGATCGGTGGCGAGGTACTGCTGCACAGCTGCGCACCGGGCCTGCCCTGGAACGCCCTGGGGCGCAGCCGTATCGGGGCCGTTTCGGTTGATTTCGGCACGTTGGACGATGCGGGGTTGGACGGGCTGGCGGAGTTCATCGACGCGGGCCGCAGTGTGGTCCTGGGACTGGTGCCCGCCATCGCTCCCGATCGCCCGCCCAGCTTCGCCGAAGTCGCCCGCAATGCGGCGGCGGTCACCGACCGGCTCGGTTTCCCGCGCAGCGTGCTCGGCGACCGGGTCGGTATCAGTCCGGTCTGCGGGCTGGCCGGCGCCACCGCAGCCTGGGCTCGCCAGGCGACCGGTTTGACGTGTCGCGCAGCCGAAGCGATCGCCGAGGATCCCGAAGCCGTCTAACCGGCCCGACCGCCGCCGCCCGCTGCCCTAGTCTGGTGGTATGTCCGCTCCCTCAGCTGAAGTTTTCGACCGCCTCCGTTCGCTCGCCGCGATTCAGGATGCCGCCACACGGCCGACCCGGACCGTGGAGGAGATCTTCACCGGACGGCCGCTGGCGACCATCCCGGTCGGGACGGCCGCCGATGTGGAGGCGGCCGTCGCGAGGGCGCGCACCGCTGCGGTCGACTGGGCCGGCCGGCCGGTCTCCGACCGGCTCAAGATCGTCGAGCGCTACCGCGATCTGGTGATCAAGAACAGCGGTTTTCTGATGGACCTGCTGCAGGCCGAGGCGGGCAAGGCTCGCTGGGCCGCGCAGGAGGAACTCATCGACCTGATGGCCAATGCGAACTACTACGCACGGGTCTCCGCAGACTTGCTGAAGCCGCATCAGGTGCAGGCGTTGCTGCCGGGGATCGGAAAGACGACAGTTCGCTACCAGCCCAAAGGTGTGGTGGGGGTGATCTCGCCGTGGAACTATCCGATGACGCTGACCGCCTCGGATTCGGTGCCGGCCCTGATCGCCGGCAATGCGGTGGTGGTCAAACCGGACAGCCAGACGCCCTACTGCGCGCTGGCCTGCGCCGAACTTCTCTATCAGGCCGGCCTCCCGCGGGACCTGTACGCGGTGGTACCCGGCCCGGGCTCAATCGTGGGGACCGCCATTCTGGACAACTGCGACTACCTGATGTTCACCGGGTCCACGGCCACCGGCCGCCTGCTCGCTGAGCAGTGCGGGCGTCGGTTGATCGGGTTCTCCGCCGAACTGGGCGGGAAGAACGCGATGATCGTGACCCGCGGTGCCGACCTCGGCAAGGTGGCCAAGGCCGCCACCCGGGCGTGTTTCTCCAACGCCGGTCAGCTGTGTATCTCCATCGAGCGGATCTACATCGAGTCCGATATCGCCGATGAGTTCACCCGGAAATTCGGTGACGCCGTGCGCGCGATGAAGCTCGGCACCGGCTACGACTTTTCCGCGGATATGGGCAGCCTGATCTCGGAGGGTCAGTTGAAGATGGTCACCGATCATGTCGACGATGCGAAAGCGAAGGGCGCCAAAGTGATTGCGGGGGGCCGGGCGCGGCCCGATATCGGTCCGCTGTTCTATGAACCCACGGTGCTGACCGGTGTCACCGCTGAGATGGAGTGTGCGGCCATCGAAACCTTCGGGCCGCTGGTATCGATCTACCCGGTCGCCGACGTCGAGGAGGCGATCGAGAAGTCCAACGACACCGAGTACGGGCTCAATGCCAGCGTCTGGGCCGGGTCGACCGCCGAGGGGGAGAAGATCGCCGCACGTCTGCGCTCCGGCACGGTCAACGTCAATGAGGGCTACGCGTTCGCCTGGGGCAGCCTCAGCGCACCGATGGGAGGTATGGGGACCTCCGGGGTGGGCCGGCGGCACGGCCCGGAGGGATTGCTCAAGTACACCGAGGCACAGACGGTCGCCACCGCCCGGGTGCTGAACCTGGACCCGCCATTCGGTGCGCCGCCTGCCCTCTGGCAGAAGTCGCTGCTGCCGATCGTCCAGGCCGTCATGCGCTTGCCCGGCCGTAAATAGGCCGCCGAGGGGCTAGCCTCCCACTGTGGCCGCCGACGTCCCGGAGACCGATCCGATCGACCCGGATGTGCGCCGTCGCTGGCAGCAGCTGGCCGACGAGGTGCGCGGGCACCAGTTCCGCTACTACGTCAAAGATGCGCCGATCGTCTCTGATGCCGATTTCGACGCGCTGTTTCACGAACTCGCCGACCTCGAGGGCCGCCACCCCGAACTCCGGGTGCCCGACTCGCCCACCCAGCTGGTCGGCGGGGCGGGTTTCGCCACCGAGTTCACCTCCGCCGAGCATCTCGAACGGATGCTCAGCCTGGACGACGTGTTCGACACCGACGAGCTGGTCGGGTGGTCGGTCCGGGTGGAGAATGAGCTCGGTCCCGATCCGAACTATCTGTGCGAGCTCAAGGTCGACGGTGTCGCCCTCGCTCTGGTCTACCGGGGCGGCCGGCTCGAACGCGCCGCCACCCGCGGCGACGGGCGCGTCGGCGAGGACGTCACACTCAATGCCCGCACTATCGTTGACGTCCCCGAAATCCTTTCCAGCACCAGTGATTACCCGATCCCAGAAGTCCTGGAAGTGCGCGGCGAGGTCTTCTTCATGGTGGCCGACTTCAACAACCTCAATGCCAGCCTGGTCGAGGACGGTAAGCCGCCGTTCGCCAATCCGCGCAACAGCGCCGCGGGTTCGCTGCGGCAGAAGAACCCGGCCGTGACGGCCCGGCGGCCGTTGCGGATGATCTGCCACGGCCTCGGCTACGCGGAGTATTCCGGAGGCTTTGCCCCGGCCACTCTGCATGACGCCTACGTGGCACTGCAGGCCTGGGGTCTGCCGGTTTCCGAACACACCGCCCGGGTCGCCGGCCTGGACGCGGTGGCCGAACGGATCCGCTACTGGGGTGAGCGACGTCATCAGATCGAGCATGAGATCGACGGGATCGTCGTCAAAGTCGACGACTTCGCCCAGCAGCGCCGACTCGGTGCCACTTCGCGGGCACCGCGGTGGGCGGTGGCCTACAAGTACCCGCCCGAGGAAGCCCAGACGAGGTTGTGCGATATCCGGGTCAACGTCGGCCGAACCGGGCGGGTCACCCCGTTCGCGTTCATGGACCCGGTGCGGATCGCCGGGTCGACGGTGAGCCTGGCCACCCTGCACAACGCCGCCGAGGTGGAGCGCAAGGGCGTGCTGATCGGGGATGCGGTGATGATCCGCAAGGCCGGCGATGTCATCCCCGAGGTGCTCGGCCCGGTGGTAGATCTGCGCGACGGGACTGAACGCCGATTCGTCATGCCCACCCACTGCCCGGAGTGCGGCACGCTGCTGGCACCGGCCAAGGAAGGTGATGTCGACATCCGCTGCCCCAACGCCCGGTCCTGCCCGGCCCAGTTGCGGGAGCGGGTGTTTCACATCGCCGGCCGTGGCGCCCTGGACATCGAAGGGCTGGGCTACGAGGCGGCCACGGCGTTGCTGCAGGCGCAGATCATCACCGACGAGGGAGACCTGTTCGACCTGACTGTCGACGAACTGCTGCGCAGCGACTTCTTCACCACCAATAAAGGTGCGCTCTCGGCCAACGCGACCCGGCTGTTGACCAACCTGCAGCAGGCCCGGGACCGGCCGCTGTGGCGGATCCTGGTGGCGCTGTCCATCCGCCACGTCGGTCCGACCGCGGCGCGGGCGCTGGCGACCGCGTTCGGGGATCTGTCGGCGATCATGACGGCAGGCGAGGAACAACTTGCCGACGTCGAAGGCGTTGGCCCGACCATCGCCGCGGCGTTGCGGGAATGGTTCGAGGTGGACTGGCACCGCACCATCGTCGACAAGTGGCGGGCCGCCGGGGTACGGATGGCCGATGAGCGGGATACCGGGATCGCGCCGACGTGTGCGGGTCTGACCATCGTGGTGACCGGTTCACTGGCCGGGTTCTCCCGCGATGAGGCCCGAGAGGCCATCATCCGCCGGGGCGGCAAGGCAGCCGGTTCGGTATCGAAGAAAACGTCATTCGTGGTCGCCGGTGACGCGCCCGGTTCGAAATACGACAAAGCCGTCGACCTCGGCGTTGCGATCCTCGACGAGGAGGGTTTCCGGGCCCTGCTCGAGAACGGCCCGGCCCCAGCCGGCGGCGGCTTGGCCCAACCGGAGGCTCCGTCAGCCCAGCCGGAGGCTCCTTAGCCCAGCCGGAGGCTCCTTAACGAAGCAGGGTGGCGACGATCCCGGCCAGATAGCCCAGCCGGGCCACCTCCGACGCCCGGAACTGCGGACCGCCCGGGCGCCCGAGCACCATCGCGATGTGCGGTTCGCCCAGCGGCGCGGCGGCCAGCGTGGTGTCCATATCCCGCCACAATTGCGGGACCCAGTCCGCTTGGGCGTCGAGCGCCTCGGCCCGGCCGATCGGCAACCACGGGGTGGCCGCGGCCTGGGTTTCCGGGGCGCCGGGGCTGCCGGCGATCCGCTTCGGCCCGGCTGCGTTGTGTTCGACTACTGTGCACCAGCCCACCCGGAGTACCCGCGGAGTCTCGTCGACGAGCGTCTGGAGTTTGGCCTGCCGGGGTCCGGCAGCCGCGACGTGGTCGATGAGCTCGAGTTCGCGATGGGCCTCCAGCAGTCCGGTATGGGGACGGATGGCCTCCACCCGTACCCCGGTGAGCCCTTCGGCGGCGGTGATCAGCGAGTCGGGCATTGCCCCGGCAGGCAGTTCGACCACCAGGTCGTCGATCACCCAGTTCGATTCCGCGCCCGTTCCACGCTCGACGACGTCGAGCGACAGGATGTCCGCCCCGACCGTGCCGAGCGCCACAGCCAGCGAGCCCAGGCTGCCCGGGCGGTCCTCAAGCTGCAATCGCAGCAGATACGAACTCACCGGCCCACCCTCCCACATCCGCGGTGCCGGCTCGTGTCGGCGGATGGGCCCCGGTTTCATGCCCGGGAACCGCGATCCCGGCAACGGTTTAGGCTTCCCCCGTGTCCACGATCTCCCGCGATGAGGTGGCGCGGCTCGCCAAACTGGCCCGCCTCGCCCTGACCGACCACGAACTGTTGAACTTCGCCGGCCAACTCGACGCGATCCTCGGCTACGTCGGCCAGATCCAGGCCGTCGATGTCACCGACGTCGATCCCACCGGAAACGCGCGGCCGGGGGCCCAGGAGGTGGTCAACGTCACCCGCGAGGACATCGTCTTGCCCGGCCTGAGCCACCAGCAGGCGCTGGCCGAGGCCCCCTCGTCCGATGACGGGCGGTTCGCGGTGCCGCAGATCCTGGGGGAGGAGGGCTAGTGGACGAGCTCATCCGTCTCGACGCGGCCACCCTCGGCGGCAGGATCGCCGCCGGCGAGATCTCCTCGGTGCGGCTCACCCAGGCCTGCCTGGACCAGATCGCCGCCACCGACGGGCGTTACCACGCATTCCTGCATATCGCCGCCGACCAGGCGCTGGCGGTAGCCGCGGACGTCGACGCCGCAGTGGCCGCCGGAGATGACCTGCCCTCACCGCTGGCCGGGGTGCCGTTGGCGCTCAAGGAT
>Ga0180432_10006557_pt1 | contig 15080 bp, 11 predicted proteins | sample SS_ome_10_FD_132414 | JGI IMG/M metagenome (GOLD analysis project Ga0180432, IMG submission 132414) | Hypersaline lake sediment archaeal communities from the Salton Sea, California, USA - SS_1_MS_2 metaG | ecosystem: Environmental > Aquatic > Non-marine Saline and Alkaline > Hypersaline >... | reverse complement strand
TTGGCGAAAGAGACGTGAGGTTCGAGTGGCTGGCCGTCAGGGAAGAGTAGGCAGAAATCGGCTTTCTTCTGACTGAAGTCGATACCCACTTGCAGACGATTCATGAGATAGCTCCTTTTCAAGCTAAGCGTGCATCCAGCGGTCCAATCGGGTGCCCCGGTGCTCTCTGGAGCGGCATCCTTGCTGCCAATTAGCCCTCATGCTCCGTCGAGGTGATCTGCGGTCTGCTACACCGCAGCTCGGCGGAGGTAGGGGCATCGTGCGATGTCAGACGTTGATCCCCAGCGAGACCGGGAGGCAAACTTATCAAGACGTGACCTGTACCTGGTCAGTACTGGTCCGGCAAGGAGACACAGCCTTGCCCGGTCAGCCCGCAGTCCGGCCCACGCCGAACTGGGTACCATTGTCGCCGGGGCACCTGATTGCCGCAAGCACGCTCTGTGGTTGTTAAAGTGCACGCAGTACCGAGGGTATTTTATACAAGGAGTCATATATGAGCGGTCATGAGGTGGCGGTTGTGACAGATAGCACGGCCTATATCCCTGCGGAGGCCCTGGACGGCTTGGATATCCCGGTGATTCCCCTGTGGCTTATCTGGGGTGACGAGCGTTTTCGTGATGGCGTGGACATAGACCCGCCAACGTTTTATCAGCGGTTGCGCAAGTGCAAGGCCTTCCCGACTACATCTCAGCCTTCGGCTGGTGAGTTCGCAGATTTCTTCCGTCGGGTTGCGGATGAGAGGGGCACGCGCTCGATTGTGGCAGTTCACATCTCCAGCGGGATAAGCGGCACGGTGGCCTCGGCCGAGGCCGCCAAGATGCAGTTGCCCGAGCTCGACGTTGCGGTGGTGGATTCGTTTTCAACCGCTATGGGGCTGGGGTTCATCGCTCTGGATGCCGCCCGCGTGGCTGCGGCTGGAGGCTCTTCGGAGGATGTCGTCGCTGCGGTTGAGCAAGTCCAGGAGAGGTTGAACATCCTCTTCGTCGTGGACACGTTGGAGTACCTGCATCGAGGTGGGCGTATCGGCGGGGCCAAGCGGCTTTTGGGAACCGCGCTCAACATCAAACCACTTCTGCACCTGGAGGACGGACGTGTGGACGCGTTGACTCAGGTGCGCACCAAGCGTAAGGCGATCGCCCGCATGCTGGAGATCGCCGAGGAGCGACTGGGTGGGAAACGGATGGCCCGTGCAGCCGTCATTGACGTGGACAACTCCAAGGAGGGAGATGCCGTTGCCGAGCTGGTAGCGGACCACTTTGGCGTTTCCCCGGTATACCGGACCGCAGTCAGCCCCGTCATCGGTGCGCACGCTGGCCCCGGTACCGTTGGACTATGCTTCTGCACCGGGGACTGACTTGGCTGGATCACTCAACCCACTCGACCTGTCCTGACTGGTCGGTGTCGTATCCCCCGAGCGCCGTAATGGCCATCCTGGCCTCCCTGGTGCAAAGCCACTGAGCGAGTGCCTGGATCGGGGGATACTCCCAGGCTGGCATGGGGATGACCATGTCGTAGCGCTCGGTCGTCAGGCAGACGAAATCGAGGCCGTACGCGATAGCTGCGGCCTCGATCCCTAGCCCGACGTCCGCTTGTCCCTCGGCGATGGCCTGGGCCACCTGGGAGTGCGTCAGCATCTCCGTGGCATAGCCGGGCATCTGTTCTGGGGAGAGGCCGAGGCGTTTCATCTGGGCATCCAGCCAGACCCGAGTGCCTGCCCCGTGTTGGCGGTTGGCGAAGCGTAGCCCTGCCTGCGCCAGGTCCTTCAAGCCCGCCAGATGAGCCGGGTTGCCGGGCGGAACGATGAGCCCCAGTCGGCGATGCGCCATCGTAAGCAGGGCCACCCTGCGTCCGGGCAGTAGACGGCGGACGAAGGGGGTGTTGTAAGTGTCAGTCTCTGCGTCCCAGAGGTGGCTTCCCGCCAGGTCGCTCTCCCCTTCTGCCAGAGCGATCAGGCCTCCCAGGCTCCCGGCGAATGAGAGATGGAGCGCATGTCCGGCTGCAACGTTGGCGAAGCGGGCTGCGATGAGAGCAACTGCTGGATCGTGGCTGCCGACGAAGCGCAGGACGTTCTTAGGAGGGGCAGGGGCCTCTTGAGCCAGCGCGCGCCAGCGATCCAGCGCCAGGCGCACGGCTCGTTCCACTTCAGCAGGTGAATAACCCGCCGTCAGCACCTCCAGGAGAAACGACTCTGCCCGGTGGACCAGGTTGGCCCGGCGCATGGGGGTCTCTTCTCCTGCCGGGATCTCGGTCACAACGTGGGTGCCCTGGCCCTGGCGACTGACCACCAACCCCTGGCGGGCCAGTTCCTTGTACGCCCGCTGCACTGTCCCAGGGGTGCAGTTCCACTGGGTGGCCATTTCCCGCACCGGTGGGAGCTGGTCGCCGGGCCCGATGGCATCATACAGGATCTCCTGGCGAACCGATTCGGCAATCTGTTGGTAGAGTGGTGTTTTGTCCATACGTCTCCTCATCTTATCTGCTGCTCTTACAGTGGGAGGACGACGGGGCGTTCGTGTACGTGCATCACTTCTACAGGCAATCCATAGGTCGATGACAGGTTCTCGGAGTTGAACGTCGTGTCCGTAGCCCCCACCGCTACCGTCCGTCCTTGACGCATCAGCACGATGTAGTCGGCCACCGACGCTGCTGCGTTGGGGTCGTGGGTAGTGATGACGATGGTTACCCCGTCTTCGGCCAGGGTACGTATCAGTCTCAAGACGTGCCGCTTGTTGCTCAGATCGAGGTGAGAGGTGGGTTCGTCGAGGAGAAGGATACGCGGCTTCTGGGCCAGCGCGCGCGCCACGGTGGCCAGTTGGCGCTCCCCGCCGCTCAGCGAGGGGACCAGGCGGTCGCGAAGGGCGGCCAACCCCGTCTTCGACAGCGCGTCTGTTGCAGCGATTCGGTCTGCCTCGCCTGGACGTTCCAGGAGTCCCAGGTAGGGCGCACGTCCCAGCAACACGTACTCCCACACAGAGAAGCCGAATGGGAAGTACTCGTCCTGAGGCACCAGCCCCATAAACTGGCTCATAGCGGCGCGAGAGTATTCTTCCCGACGCCTTCCATTGATGAGGATCGTTCCCTCTTGAGGGGATAGCATCCCCAACAGAATGGACAGCAGCGTGGTCTTGCCGGAGCCATTGGGCCCCAGGATCGCGGTCACGGCAGCCTTGGGGATTTCCAGCGACAGGTCTTGCAAGACCGGGTGTTGTGTGCCGTTGTAGCTGAAGTGTAAACCGCCTAGCGAGATGATGCCCGTTGATTTCATTTGTGGATTCTCAAGTCATTCCTGAAGAACATCACGACAAAGATCAGTGCTCCAAAGAGGGACGTGACGATCCCCAGGGGGATTTCTCCGGCGCGAAGCGTGCGCGCCAGGTTGTCGCAGAACAGAGAGAAGATACCGCCGATGAGCATTGATGCCGGTATCACCTTCTGGGCATCCGCGCCCACGATGCGGCGGGCGACGTGGGGAACGATGAGGCCGACCCAGCCTACCACACCCGCCACTGCCACGACGACAGCCGTCGCTGACACGGCTGCCATCAGCACCACGCTTCGTTCCCGGCCGGGAGCGGCCCCCAGCGAGAAAGCTGTGTCGTCTCGCAGAGCAAGCAGGTTGACCCGCCAGCGCATCAAGTAGATGACCAGGAGACTGACGGTGACGATGGGGAAGACGTATAGGAAGTCGCGCCAGGTGACTGCCCACAGTCCTCCCATGAGCCAGAAGACGATGTCGGGCAACTCTCGCAGTGGATCCGCCAGGTACTTGAGCACCCCCACACCAGAAGAGAAGAGAGCCGAGCAGATGATGCCGGCCAGCACGAGGCGCAGGACCCAATCGCCGTAGCGGATGTTCCACGCCAGGAGATAGGAGACGACGAGCGCGGAGAAGGCGAAACCCACCGCGGAGAGCTCTATCATCATAGGTGAACTACTAAGGAAGATGATGCTGAATGCGGCCCCGAAGGCCGCGCCCTGGGAGACCCCCAGGAAGCCAGAGCAGACCAGAGGGTTGCGAAAGATGATCTGCATCACTGCGCCAGCGGCGGAGAGCGCCATGCCCATCAGAAATGCCGTGAGGATGCGTGGAAAGCGCAGGTGTAGGACCAACCGCCGGGCCAGTTCATCGCGCCACAGGCATGAAGGGGGCATGAAGTATGGGGTGGGGTAACGACCGACAAAGATGGATACAATCAGGGCGGCCAACACAAACAGCCACAACCAGCGAAACCGTTGGCCGGTGTGGCGTTCTTCTTCGACGACAGACATCGTATCATTCCTCTGAAACACGTTTCCTATTTTCGCCCATTTGGCGTAGATGGCAAGTGGCCCCCCCCTCTCTGGGAGGGAGCCACTTTCACGGTGCAGCCGAGTGCGGTGCACGGTAGAAACCAGGTCTTTCAGAAAAGACTTGGTTTCTTACTGGTAATTCCCCTTGAGATGAGGCACGATATGCTTGTCCACAGCAGCCTGATCCATGCCGTACATCTGCTCGTAGAACTCGTATACCTCCTGCATCATGTCCACGTCGGCAAAGCGATCCGGATGGACCTTCGTCGCGGCCCACGTCATGCCCAGGATCCAGCGGGGGTCGGGCACGTCCCAACCATATAGATCGGACGGGAAGCCGTAGAGCGTCCCGTTCTGGACCGCCTGGAGCGCCTGCCACTTCGGGTCGGCCTTCAGTTGCGCCACCAGTTCGTCCGGGTCGGCTTTGAAAGCGATGGCGAAGATGATGTCAGGATTCCATGCGGCGATCTGCTCGAGGTTGACCAGCGCCCATCCGCCTCCTTCCGCTGCCTCCGCCCAGACCGGGGCCCCTCCCGCCGTCTCTACCTGGAGTGACTGCATCCACGACATAGGGGGGACCTGGAAGGCGACTTCTGCGCTCCGGGCGTTGTACTGAATCACCAGCACGCGGGGCTTTTCGTCGTCGCTGAGGCCCTCCAGGCCCTGCGCGATGGCATCCAGCTTGCCCTGGTAGTAGTCCTTGATCTCTTGCGCCTTTGCTTCGTTGCCGAATAGCTGCCCCAGTGTCCCCACGTCGCGGAAGAACTGATCTGGTGTCTCGAGTTCCACGTAGACGACGGACATCCCCAGTTGCTCCAGGGGCGCTCCCAGGCGCTCGGCCGTGTAGCTCTTCAGGATGACGGCGTCGGGGTTGAAGGGGGCGATCTGCTCTGGTGCGGCATCCTCCTCCAGGACGGGTTTGTCGTTGAAGGTCGGGTCTATCAGCGGAATGAAGTCGCTCACGCTCGTCCCACGTTGCTCCATCGCGACCACGCGCTCCGCGGCCTCCGGGAACAGGTAGAGCGTGTGCCCGATCATCCATATCCCCTTGCCAGGGAGCACGATGCGCTGCGGCAACTCGTCGAATTCCACGGTGCGGTCCAGGGCGTCGTGAACCTCTACGGGGCAGGCGGCGATCTCTTCGCTGCTCCACTGAACCTCGACGACTCCCTTGACCCAGGCACCTTCGCCCATGCCAGGCACTACGGCCCGCAGGCCGCCCTTGTCCCGGTATGCCAGCAGGGACTCACCGGTCAGGGAAGCTGTGGGGACTTGGGCCTCATAGCCGTCGCCGCCGACCAAGGTGAGGGTACCTCCTGCCACGCCAGCGGCGTCCAGCAGATCCTGGATCCGCACGCCGGTATACTCCCTCATTTCGTCCTTGCTGGGGTGCTTGGTCTCGATCGTGACCTGTTCCAGCGCCTGCAGGTCGTTCATAGTGAACGGGACGTCGTTCACCGTCACGACGACCTCATCTCCGCCCTCTGGAGCCGGTTCTTCCGTGGGCTCGGGGGCGGGCGCCTCCGTGGGCGCGGCAGCGGGTGCCTCCGTCGGTTCCTCGGGGGCGGCGGTTGGCGCGGCGGGCGTGGCCTGGCATCCGGCGCTCAGCAGCCCTACCACCAAGGCGAGCGATAGCAAAACGAGCCAGTTTCGACGATGCATCTCTTTACCTCCTCATATTGTATATTTGATGCGATTCAATTATACACTTCGCGAAGCACAAGTCAAGCTTGGGCGAAGAAAACCCCGTTGGCTAGGGACGGTCGTGGTAGCCGTCTGCCTTTTCGCGCAGCTCCTCACCGCTCAGCAGCGGCGCGTCGCCACCCGCCACATGGCAGTGACCGCAGGCGAAGTCCAGGGATATCTGCGACAGCGCGGTCAATCCGCCGTCCTCGGTCTGTGCGAACTGGCCGATCTGGTCCGGGTCAATTGCCATCAGGTGCGTGCGCACGTCGCCCGTGAACCTCTCCGGGTCTCCCCACGTGCTCGTCATGAGGCGCGGCATGTGACAGTCAGTGCAGGTCACGCCCGCGTCGGGGTGTGCCTCGGAGTCCTGGTACTTGGCTTGCTCGAAGTGACAGTCTTCACATTGAGTACGCGTCGTGGGTAGACCGGCCTGGCGCAGTTGCTCCACGCCAGTGTGTGGGTCGTGACACACCACGCAATCCAGGGCGATGTGCTTGCCGTGGAAGAGCTCGTCGTACTGCTGATAGGCTTCGAAGAAGCCGTCGCCGGCCTCGATCGCCTGAACCGAGCCCCACGTGTGACACTCGCCGCACAACTCGGCGTCGCGGTCAACCTCCATCGGTGCTCCCAACGGCTCTTCACCATGCACGCTGCCGGGTCCGTGGCATCGCTCGCACCCCACGCCCGCCTCGTCCCAGGTGCCTGGGATACCCTGCATGTCGAGTTCGTGTTCTCCCGCCAGCGAGATGGCGTAGCCGGTGCTATGGCATTCAGCGCAGGTGAAGGTCAGGTTCTCCTCGCCTGCACGGTATCCTGTCCACGCGGCGTCCTTGCCGAGCGCTGGATTCGCCAGGTTGTACTGCGTCGTGGCGCTCTCGTCTTCACCGGTGATGAGATAGCCCGCCTGGTCCACGAAAAGCGCCTTTCGTTCGTATCCTCCGACGACAAACGCCACGTCGTCCCACGTGTAGCCCTCGGGTGGGTGCGGGATCTCGGTAAAAGGATGGTCCGGCGGTTGGCCGTATAGGACCGGCCTCAGCGCCCAGGCGTGGCCTGACTTCGTGAAGGCATCCGTGACTGTCTGGTGGCAGTGGCCGCAGTGTTCGCTGCCGGAGTAGGCGACGACGGGTATGATCTCGGCCGGAGAGAGTGTCGGTCCTGGGGGGCCTTCAGGGCCGGGCGGTCCTTCTGGCCCCGCCGGCCCTTCGGGTCCCTGCGCCCCGAGGGGACCTTGGGGACCCGCGGGCCCGGCTGGTCCCCGACATGCGGTCAAGAGAAGCACGAACACGAGGAGCGTCTGTGGGACGAGGGAGGGGCAGACGGAGAATCGGCGACGTTGCATGCTTGAACCTCCTCCAGGTGTATAATTGATAGAGCACAATTATACACCTGGAGGAGGCAAACGACAAGCGCGGCGAGGCCCGCAGACGGTGCCGACCGCAGACGGTGCCGACCGCAGACGTGCCGACCGCAGACGGTCGGGGTCAATGTCCGCGGTTGGCAAACTTTGGGTAGCTCTGCCGCTGTTGTTCTACTGCGCGGAGAAGCTGTAGACCGTGGTCTGCCTGTACGTCTCTCCGGGCCTCAGGATTGGCGAAGGGAAGTGAGGCTGATTGGGGGAGTCCGGGAAGTGCTGTGCTTCCAGGCAGAGCGCATGACGTCTGTTGTAGACCCTGCCTTCCTTCCCGGTGGCGCTGCCATCCAGGAAGCTCCCGGTGTAGAACTGCATCCCGGGCTCGGTTGTGTGGACCTCCATAGCCCGCCCCGTCACCGGCTCGTAGACCCGGGCAGCCAGAGCCAATGTCCCGCCGCCGTGATTTAGCACCCAGTTGTGGTCGTAGCCATTGCCGAGACGCAGTTGCTCGTCGTCCTGATCAATCCAGTCGCCGATCGCCGTGGACTGCGTGAAATCCATGGGCGTGCCCTTGACGCTTCTCAGTTCCCCCGTCGGGATCAGCGTCTCGTCTATGGGCGTGAAACGATCCGCATTGATCATCACCTCGTGCGCCAGAATGCTCTCGGACCTTGCCCCATCCAGTTTGAAGTAGGAATGGTTGGTCAGATTGACAATCGTGGCCTGGTCTGTCGTCGCAAGGTACTCGATCCGCAATGCGTCGTCGTTGGTCAGCGTGTAGACGACCTTCACGGATAGGTTCCCGGGGTACGCTTCTTCGCCGTCTGCGCTGAGGTAGGTCAGCGCCAGCCCCACGCCGTCATTGCCTTCGACCGCTTCTGCTTCCCACACGACCTTGTCGAATCCCCGGATGCCCCCGTGCAGGTGGTTGTCGCCGTCGTTTTGGGCCAGCTTGTACTCAACGCCATCCAGTGTGAAGCGGCCTGCTGCGATCCGGTTCGCGTAGCGCCCGACAATAGCGCCGAAGTAGAGGTTATGGTTGACGTACCCGTCCACGTTGTCGAATCCCAGGACCACGTCCTCAAATTTCCCATCGCGGTCCGGCGCTGTAAGAGAGACCACAATGCCCCCGTAGTTGGAGATCTGTGCCACTAGCCCATTGGCGTTTGTCAGCGTATACAGGGCTACGGGCGTCCCATCCGGTGCCTGTCCGAAAGCTTGTTTCCCGATGTCCATACTTGCCTCCTCAGTGGTGTTCTCTGGTGTGGGTGTCACAGCGACTACAGGCGCAAACCTCCGGTAACCTCTCGCTGGTGGGTGCATCTTATCACATTTGGCGACAGCGTGCAAAGGCAGCTTGTTTGCCTGGCCCTGCCGATCGTCCGTGTGTAGGCAGTGGGTGACCCGTGCCACTGGCGGACGTGACTTCGATGCGGTATACTCCAGTTAATGGGGAAATCTATCATCACGGCGCGGGAGGTGACTCTGTGAATAGACTTCGACGTGCTGTGCTGCTTGTGCTCCTGTTGTCGGGCTGTGCGGGGGTTCCAACGCCGGCAGTCGGCTCTCCGCAGTCACGCCCATACTGGCCCACTGACGGCTGGCGAAGCACCACGCCTGAGGAGCAGGGGATGGACTCGCAGACCCTGGCGGATATGCTTGATGTGATCCGGGTTGAGGACCACATGATTGACAGTGTGACCGTCATCCGCAACGGCTACGTGGTGGCCGACGCGACTGTCTACCCCTTTCGCCCGAACTCGAAGCACGCGATCCACTCCTGCACCAAGAGCATCGTCTCCGCGCTGATTGGCATCGCGATGGATGCTGGCTACATAGAGAGCGTGGATCAACCCATCCTGGAGTTCTTCCCGGGGCGGCGTGCTGCGGATCCCGGTGTGGGCAAGGAGGCGATGACACTCGAGCACGTCTTGACCATGAGCGGCGGTTGGGAGTGCCGGGACTCGTATCTGTACCGTTGGCGAGGCCTACGCGAGATGGAGCAGAGCGAGGATTGGGTGCAATTCATGCTCGATCTGCCGATGATCGATGAGCCGGGGACTCAATTCGAGTACTTCAACGGCGGCTCGTTCCTCCTCTCGGCACTCCTCCAGGAGGTCACCGGCACGAGCGCTCTCGCCTTCGCCGATGAGCGTCTGTTTAGCCCCCTGGGGATCTCTGATGTCACGTGGCCATCCAATCCCGAGGGCGTCACGATTGGGTGGGGCGACCTGCGCATGCGCCCCCACGACATGGCGAAGATCGGCTATCTCTACCTGAACGTGGGGTGGTGGGACGGTGAGCAGATCGTGCCGGCTGAGTGGGTGCAGGAATCGACGCACTCACATATCCCCGCCACGTTGGAGGACGGCTACGGCTATCAGTGGTGGGTCGATGACTCTGGGATGTACATGGCGCTGGGTTACGCGGGGCAGTTCATCTTCGTGCTGCCGAAACACGATCTAGTGGTGGTCTTCACCAGCGAGTTGGAGGAGGCGGATTTCTATACACCGCAGACGTTGCTCGACCAGTACATCGTCCCTGCTGTCAGGTCAGCCACTCCGCTGCCTGCCGACCCAGATGGCGTCGCGTCGCTCCGGTCGCGCGTCGAAGAACTGGCGAAGCCTTGACCCACAGTGTGTCCGATGGATACCGAGGATCGGGTGTCCTACGCCTGAATCTCGTTCAGGTGGCGGTAGAGCCCGTCGTGGGCCATCAATTCCTCGTGCGTGCCCAACTCTGTGATCGAGTCGCCCTCCAACACCACGATGATGTCCGCGTTACGCACTGTGGACAGTCGGTGGGCGATGATGATCGTCGTCCGTCCGCTCATCAATCGCTCCAGTGCCTGCTGGATCAGCAACTCCGTCTCCGTGTCGACCGACGACGTGGCCTCATCCAGAATCAGAATCGGCGCGTCCTTCAGTACCGCTCGGGCGATTGCCAGGCGCTGTTTCTGCCCGCCGGAGAGCTTGACGCCGCGCTCACCGATCAGGGTGTCGTAGCCATCGGGAAGCTCCATAATGAAACTGTGCGCATTGGCGATCTTGGCTGCCTCGATGATATCTTGGGTAGATGCATCTGGCTGCCCGAACAGGATGTTCTCCCGCACGCTGTCGTGGAAGAGGAACACATCCTGCAACACGATGCTGATCTGCCGGCGAAGGTCTTTCAGCTTGAGATCGCGCACGTCGTAGGCATCGATGGTGACTTTGCCCTCGCTCACGTCGTAGAAGCGTGGGATCAGGCTGGCGAGTGTGCTCTTGCCCACGCCGGTCGGCCCGACCAGGGCGACGACGCTCTGCGGTGGGATGTCGAGATTGATGCGGCGCAGCACCATATGCCCTTGGGCGTAGCGGAAGTTCACATCGTGAAACGTGATCCTTCCCTGTACCGATCGCGGTAGCTGCACCGCCTCGGGCCGCTGCCGTACATCAGGCTGCTCGTCCAGCAGCTCCATCACCCGATCTGCTCCGGCGAAGGCTTCCTGGACTCGCTCCCAGGCCCCGCTCAGAACCCGCACCGGCTGGTAGAACGACTCCAGGTAGAGGAAGAAGGCCACCAGGTCCTCCATCGACAGCACCTGGTTCCAGGCCAACCGGCCACCGAAATAGATCAGGATGATGGTGCCCAACGCTGATGAGAACTCGACGAAGGGCTGGAACACAGCCAGCATGCGCAGCGCCCGCAGGTTGGCGCCCAGGAAGCGGTCGATGTGTGTGCTGATGCGCGATGCCTCAGCCTTCTCCCGGGTGAATGCTTTGATCTCCCGAATGCCGGAGAGATTCTCGTTGAGCGTGGCGTTGAGTTCGCCCAGTTCGTGCTGCCGCTGGCGGAAGGCGGGCCGGATGTACTTGGAGAAGAAGCGAACCGCACCCATGATGAGCGGGATGGGCAGCAGGCTCAGGAGCATCAACCGCCAGTCAAGGACGAACAACACCGCGCTGACGCCGACCAGCATCAGTCCATTGACCAGCGTGTCCGGCAGCGCGTGAGCGATCAACGTCTCGAACATCGCAGAATCGTTGACCATGCGCGACATTAGACTGCCAGTCTGTTGCTCCTCGTAGAAGCGGAGCGAGAGCCGCTGCAGGTGTGCGTAGATTTGGCGCCGGGCATCGGCGACGACGCCCCATCCCGCAACGTGGGCCATGTAGCTCCGCAGGAACTGCATACCTGCACGAGCGACGTATACCGCCAGCGCTATCAGGGCCAGCCGGGTGATGTAGTCCATTGAGGCTGGCGTCCGCTCCCTGACGGACACGATCATCTCCCGCACGATCCAGGGAATGGTCAGTTGTGCACCGACCAGTAAAATCATGCTGACCACGGTGACTGTCAGCGCGCCGGCGTAGCGCCGGGCGTGTTGCAGCAGGAATTTGAGTGCCTTCATATTATCTGACGACTATGCCTCTGGACCGCTCGGATTGTACCAATCCGCAGTATCACCGGACGCACGGACAATGGACTGCCCGGATGTCTGCATCCGCTGCGTCCCTGCCGGAACGGACTCTGTGTCCGCGACGTCCGCGCTCGCTCTTCTGACGATCGATGCCTCTTGGACCGGGGATTATACCATGCTTGTAGCACGCGATCAACACGCGGTCGCCTAGCGCGCCGTCCCCCATACCTCGATCTCGGCCAGGCACGTGTCGTCATACGTGGAGCCGGGATAGACCGCATCGATGACCACTTTCACGAAGGTGGTCTCGATATTCGGCCCCGGGGCGCGAACCAGGGGTATCGTCTGCATACCGCGCGTGTCGGCGAAGTCCAGTTCGACCTGTTCGCCGTTTGAGAAGGTGAGGGTCACCTTCTTGATCCGGTTGTTCTTGGCGAAGATTCCTGCATCGCGGTCGTAGCCCACGTCCAGGCCAATGCGGTGAACGGCGATCGTCCCCGGGAACGTGAGTTGGATCCATTCCCCCAGTCCCGGCCCTGCAGCGCCTTCCACCCAGGCGGTCTCGATCGCGCCATCGGTAGCCATCCAGGGCTGATACTGCCCCCCATGGTCTGTCGGGAGGTGCGAGGAGGCGGTACTCGTGGCGAAGGGGGTCAGATTCCTGGCCTCCTCGGCTGGCCCCGAGGTGAACGCCAGCCGTTCGACTTCGATGTGGCGGGCAACGGCGGCGGGCACGCCGGTGAACAAGATGCCCCATACCTGGATCTGTGCGCCGGTCCACTGGGCCTCGTCGATCTGCTGTCGCAGGTCGTCATCGGTCGTTCCGATGTCGAAGCGCTCTCCGTCATCCCGCAGGAAGTACCTGCCGAACTGATTGCCAGGCGGGAGCTTGATGACGGTGCCGATCCATTCCTCCACCGGTTCTCCCTCCGTCTGGCTTGAGGGCACCGGGGTGGGGGTGGGGAGGTCGCCCAGGACTTCGACGCGCGTCAGCTCGAGTTGGGTGCCAAAGGCATCGGGGACGCCAGCCCTGAGCTGGCCCCACACGCGAACGCCGGCCCCCGTGTCGCGCAGTCCCTCCAGCCTGGTCCTGATCGCGGAGTCAGTGCTGGCGATCCCAAATCCGACGGGGAAGTCACCGGCCAGGACAAAGTAATCGTCGAACTGGGCGTCCGGTGGGTTGCTGACGATCGTGCCCTCCCAGGCCTCGATTGGCTCGGGAGTGATGATCTCCGTGCCGGCACGCACGCGGGTCACAGTCAGTTGGCAACCGCCGTAGTCGGGTACGCCGCACGCGATCCAACCCCAGAAGTGGGCGTATTTCCCAGGTTCGTCCTTGTCGCGCAGGGCCGCGATCTGCGCCTCGACCTCGGCGGTAGCGCCGGTCAGGCCGATCTCTCCAGCGCCCTGAGGTTGCAGGGCCAGGTAGTCGTCGTACTGGGAGCCGGCCGGTAGACTGACGACACAGCCCATCCAGCCGGCAGCGGACAAGCCATCCCCGGGCTCATCCTGCTCGCTCGCGCGTTCCCCAGCGTCTGCGTCTGTGGGTGCCTTCGCCCCTTCGGTTGGTGCCGGCGTGGGTTCCGGCGAATGGGTTGGAACGATCTGCGCCGTCTCGGGCGCGGCGGTCGCCGGGGTATCGGCAGGCTGGACTGCAGCCGGGATGCAGCCGGCGACGATCAGTGTGCTCAACAATGCAGCCAGTGCAAACGTGAAGCCTCGAAGGGGTGCTTTGTCTCTGCTCATTCTGCCTCCGCATACTTGATCTTGGTCTGTTTTCGGTAGGGCCGTGTGTGCTACGTCGTTAGCATAGCCGGCCTGATGCCAACTGGCATCAGGCGAACGGGGGGCTGGACCTGGGTGGGTGGCCAGTCCTGCTCCTGGTCAAGCGGCCAGGAGCAGGCACGCCCTATGTAGAAAGGGAATTACGGGCTTGGGTTGACGACGCGTCCGACAAACAACATGGTGTCTGTCTGGATGTCGCGGATGAAGAACACGAACGGGCGATCCGCGGTGAACTCGACGGGCTGCTGTGGCTCCAACGCCGCCTCGACCATGATCACTGCGGTGGCTGCTGCTGCCTCGGTGCCTTCCTCGTCCACGGAGACGAACGCCTTATGGATCACGTCCGAGATGTACAGGTCGGGGTTGCCGGTGATGCCGGAGAAATCCGCCGCTCCGGTGAAGGCATCCGGCATACCCATTGCCTCAAGTGCGTCCACCAGGCTGAAATCCGACTCGATCTCATATGCCGGCATGGTCAGGGCGACCTCTCGACGCGCCAGGCTGTCCACGATGGCATCCACGCGCTCAGCGTCCAGCGACTCCTCGAATGTCTCGAACTTGCCCGCCTCGGGCAGCAGGACCACCATGGAAAGCTCCCATCCGTCGTACATCAACTCCACTGCCTGGAAGTCCTTGCCGTCGGCGTAGCCGAAGGACTCCGTTTGCCTCATCATCGGCACGGTCGTTTCTCCCCCGTCCAACAGGTGGAACGTGCCATCCCTGGTCCGGCTCTGCTCGAAAGGCTGGGCCCACGCGGCGTTGAAATAGATGGCATTGGTGAGCACTAGGCGCGTCGTGGCATCTATGGCACGCTGCGGGATCAGGTCCTCGATGCGGCCCTCTGTCTGCTCGCTGACCCAGTCGTTGATGATCAGGCGTGCTTCTTCCGGGTTGCCCGCAAAGTCGAGCAACCTCAGCCCGGCGCCGTAGTTCTCCGCCAGGATGTCCAGGAAATCGGCCAGGAACGAGGCGCCATCCTGGCCCCACAGGGCGTTCACGATGTGCAACCGGAAGCCCTGCTCGTCCTTGCCCTCAGCTTCCGCGCCTCGACGGGCGAGTTCCTGATCGAGGCCGTTGAAGGCCGCGTGCAGGCGGTCTTGCGGGAGAGTGAAGTGGAGCGTGTCTGCCATCTGGCGTTCGGTCTCGCCCCGCGCGCCTGCGTACGTCATCGCCAGGGCCACCGAGATGCTGTAGGGAGAGAAGAACAGATTGCCGCTTCCCTCGTCCTTCAGGAACTGATACAGGTCGATGGCGAACGCGCTGTTCCCGCGCGCCAGGTTCTCCAGATTGCTGGCCGGCACGTCGGGAGAGGCAGCTCGTGCCTTCTCGGACCAGGCAACTTGCCCCGTCCCCTGGTCTTCACCCACGCTGGTGCAGCCCACCAGGCTCAGCAGCGCGGTCACGATGAGTGTGCATCGTAGTAGGTTGTTCATCCAATGGTCTCCTTGTATAAAATACCCTCGGTATCTACGTGCACTTTAACAACCACAGAGCGTGCTTGCGGGAATCGGGTGCCCCGGCGACAATAGTCCCAGTCCGGTGTGGGCCGGATTGCGGGCTGAC
>Ga0180432_10006556_pt1 | contig 15080 bp, 34 predicted proteins | sample SS_ome_10_FD_132414 | JGI IMG/M metagenome (GOLD analysis project Ga0180432, IMG submission 132414) | Hypersaline lake sediment archaeal communities from the Salton Sea, California, USA - SS_1_MS_2 metaG | ecosystem: Environmental > Aquatic > Non-marine Saline and Alkaline > Hypersaline >... | reverse complement strand
TCTTTACACCAGCACGCCGCATTGGAGCGGTCTCCAGCCTCCAAAACTGGAAGAGCGGGTTCGAGTCCTGCTGCTGGTGCTGTGTACGAGTCGGATATTGATTAGCCGAACTTGACTGTGAATCAGGTGGTCTTTGACCGTGCGGGTTTAATTCCCGTCGTACACCTTGAAAGTTTATCCCCCTGTAGTGTAATGGGAGCACGTTTACGTTTAATCGCTTGTTCAACTTGGACGACTCAATCGTCCCACACAGGTAAAGCTTACAAACAATTCGCTTTGGGTGCGAAAGATGCCGGTTCGATTCCGGTCAGGGGGACTTATTGATTTAGAACGGAATTTTTCGTTCGAAGTCACTATATTCTATCTTCTGTTCAAACTGTCACAGAAAACATCACTACAATGAAACACATGCCCGGCGAGTGTGACGGATAGCACGAGACGCTTCGAACGTTTTAGACGGGGTTCAACTCCTCGGCTGGGTACTTTTCGACTTGGATTTTTTGATCCAAAATTGATCTTTTTGCGTTCTCTTAAATGTGGTATGAAACCTTGCATTAGGAGAAAGAGATGAATCTTAAAGGAATTGGATTTTTGGCAGGTGGTGGTGTTGTTGGTTTTACAGCAGGTGTTATTTATGCAACTGCCGTACTCACCAAAGCACTTGAGGAAGCTTTGCTTGAAGGCAAACAGGAAGCAAAAACTGCAATTCAGGTTGGCGACGACATTAACTGGGAATCAGATGGTATGTTGATGTTTCCGAAACCAAAACAGGTTTTGAGGATCATTGACTCTGAGGAACATGGCAAGTATGTCTTTGTCGATGGAGTTGATACTGGCATTCCTTACGATCAGTGTGTGAAAGAGTAACAATGGACAGAGAAATAGCCAACCGACAAAGTTTAGCTCAGTCCAGAGAAGAAGCTGCATATGCAGAGGGGTTTCGAGATGCTCGAAAGCATTGGAAAAAGAAACTCAAGAAACTGAGAAGGAAGCTAAAAAGTGTCAAGATCTCTATATGAAATTGAACAAGATCTTCTGGCTCTTGTGCCTCAAATCGGTTGTCGGATAGATGGTCTTATCAAAGACATACTGGAAAAGTATGAATGCGATTGTGGTCGTCCACCTCGTATAGAAGACCTTCTGGAACATGATCGTCAGGATGTCATACGTTATCTGGCGTTTAGAAAACTCTGGACAGAAATGGCGAATCATCCTAATTATGATCATTTCGATGATCGTTGTAATGAAATGGAAGTTTGGAAAGATATTTGGGGATTTTGATGTTTAAACCCGGAGATACAGTTGTTTTTGATCCTGACAGCTTTAATCCATACATGTGGAGTAAGATGTCAGAGGATGACAAAATCAAATACTATGGCCCTTTGGGTTATGGCAGAGAAAAACCTTTGTTGTTTACTTTCTTATGTGAACACAGTCCACAAGTTGGTCATTGTGTTTTGGTCAACATGGAAACACAACAAATTGAAACAATGAGGCACACCAGCGACTTTCGTCTGGCAACAGATGAAGAATGTTGAATGATGCCGAGGTGGCTAGATGGGGATGCACTAACGTTTAATCGCTTCGTACACTTGGACGACTCATTCGTCCCACTCAGACAAAGCTTATAAACTTACCATTTCGAGGTAGAGGTTGTCGGTTCGAATCCGGTCAAGGGCTCTTTATGCTAGTAATGCCGAATGGTAGGCACCTGTTTTGTAATCAGGCCGAAGGTTGGGTTCGATCCCTCGTGGTAGCTCTTAGGTCTATGCCCCTTTAGTTCAGTGGCTAGAATTCTGGATTTGTAATCCTGAGACGTGGGTTCGAGTCCCACAGGGGGCTTTTATTGGGATGCCTTTGATTTTCGAGTCAATAATCTAGCAAACTTACTTATATACCTTGGAGGTATTATGAGTAAGAAAATGACTAGAAGTGAGGCAGGAAGATTAGGGGCAGAGAAAACAAAGCAGATTTGGCTGCAAAGATACGCAAAGCAGCCAAATCATTGTGTCTTTTGTAAAGAGGTTTTGCCTTATTCCAAAAGACACAATAAGTTTTGTAATCAATCTTGTGCGGCATCGTTTAACAACAAAGGTGTTTGTAGGAATTCTAAAAAGCCTTTTAATGAGTGCCTTAATTGCCAAAAGTCTACAAAAAACAAAACCTTTTGTTCTTTAAGATGTCACCATGAACACTTTTGGAAAAAGAAGAAGAAAGAGATAGAGTCAAGTGGTGAGGCTCCATATGTTGGTACAGCGAAGCGTTATCTTCGTGAGACACGTGGGTGCAAGTGCGAGATTTGTAATCGGAAGAAATGGTGCGGAGAATCAATTCCATTAGTGATGGATCACATAGATGGCAATAGTGAAAACAACAAGTTAGAAAACCTGAGATTGGTTTGCGGCAATTGCGACATGCAATTGCCGACCTATAAATCAAAGAACAGAGGCAACGGTCGTCACAAACGTCGGCAACGTTATCGAGAAGGAAAGTCGTATTAAAATGAAGGATCGAGAAACGATATGGTGTGCAAGCCGGATATTGGTTAGCCGGGCCTGACTGTGAATCAGGAGATCGTTATAGATCGTGCGGATTCGATTTCCGTTGCACACCCTCAAGCAAAAGGAGAGAAGAAATGGGACATGAAATCATAGCAGGTTACATTCACATGTAATCTGCACCTTGTGGTCTGGTTGACCTGCCAAATCTTATAAATTGGGTGGCTCGGTTCGAATCCGAGAAGGTGTACTTGAAATATTCTGAGATACTCTAACTGGTAAGAGGCTTCACTGTTAATGAAGTGTAATCCGTCTTGAACGGTATGGGGGTTCGAGGCCCTCTCTCAGAGCTTAAAGCGATGTCTATGAGGCCGTTAACCTCAAATAGACTAACCTTGTGGTAACACAAGGGTCGCTTGTGAAAGGCCCATTCGTCTAGTCTGGCCGAGGACACCGCCCTTTCACGGCGGCAACGCCGGTTCAAATCCGGCATGGGTCACTTTAGGAGATCGCTATGTCTGAAAGAGAAAAGTTCTTGTCTTGGTATCAACAAGAACAAAACAACGGACTTATCAGATTCAATGTCAACGCATGTAACATTGAAGATGTTATCGATGAGTCAATGAGTGAAGAATACTTTGGTGAGTTGAATCGAATGGTGAATTCACCAAATCTGAGGTGTGACAGTGATGTCCCCTTATGATGTTGGAACAAAAGTTGTATGCAATGGCGTGAAAGGCGAAGTGGTTCCAAACACTAAATTGCCCGGAGACATTTGCATACAATGGGAAACTGGAATATTTTCATCTTATGACAAAGAGTGGTTGGATGAGAATGTGACGGTTCAAAGTTAAATGGGCGAGGGGTCACTGTTGGGAGTGTCGGCTGGTTTGCAACCAGTTTTTTCGCCGGTTCGATTCCGGTCTCGGTCCACTTAGGAGTTTATGATGATTGATTTAAGTCGATATCCAACAGACGATCAGTTATCTAAGTTGATGCTTAAACTGCATGAGCTTGGTCGTGAAACTGATGTTGGAGAGGCGATTATTTTGTCTGTTCAGTTGGGTGATTTGCTTGGGATATCTGCACGTGAAGGGGCGGATGTTTTTTTAAAATCATCAGATGTGCTTAAATTGGCGAAATTGGTTTTAGGGCATCTAAAGTATTTGAAACTTGATGGTGTAATTGATGAAGAGCGTTATTGAGTCTGCTGGCCATAACGGGTCGTGCTGTCAAGGCGATCATGAGCACTTGAAATTTCATAAAGGCGTTGGTTTCACTTTCTTCGATTGATCCGATGCTTTTGTACATTCGAAAGAGTGCTAATTTAAGCAATTCTTTTTGCATTCCGGGAGCATCAGTTGATGGATCGTAATCGTGGATATGTGAATTGAATTCAGAAGATCCTCCGAGGTCATTAACTTGTTGATAGAAGGTGTTAAGCATATCAGGGGCGTAAGTTCTCATTCGGGAAATTTCCGAATCGATTTGCAGTGATTCACCAACAAGGTGACGGAGGAAGGTGTAGTATTCATTTAAATCTCTGATGGACCAGTTTTCAGTTTTTTCTTCATCAAGAGCTTTTTCTGGTATAAAGTTGGCGATTGATTTGAGGAAACTTTTGATGATTGATCTTAATGTTCCGTCGATGATTGATGCGATGAAAACCATTTGTAGTGAAGCGATTTCGGTTGCTTGTTGGCTACTTGCACTGATGTAGTTAAGGACTTTTTTCATCACCAGTCCAGCATCATGTTTGTTGTCAACGAGGTCATTATTTGCTGTGTTAAATTTTGATACTTCTCTTTTGAAGATCGAGACGGCTTTGGTGGATTTGGATTTTGACCCCATTTGTTTGATGTCAATATTTTCCAAGAGGTTTTTGACAGTTTGGTAGAGGATGATTCTTGGTGATACAAAAGTTGGATTTTTGACAGGTTCTTGAATTTGTGGGAATTCCGGCAAATTGGGATCAGTGGGCATTGGTTCCACTGTGGGTTCAATCCCTATTTCTTGTGTTTCTTTTGCTTCTATCCATTGTCGAAAGCTTTGCATATTGTTATTTAGTGATGAAAATCACTTTTATTGCCGGTGGTCCTGTGATGGTACGGGTTTCTGGTTTTGAGCCAGAGGGACATCAGTTCGATTCTGATACCGGCTACTTTAAGGAGTTTTGACATGAACGATTTAGGAAAAGGAATAGCAACGGTTGGTATTTGGGGTGCTGTTGCTCTCACAGCTTACTTTTCTACTGGTGGTGCCACTGTTGGTGTTGCTTTTTGTGCCATCTTTGGCACATCAATCGTTTGGGACAAATAATATTGCCGGTGGTCCTGTGTTGGCACGGGTTTCTGGTTCTGAGCCAGAGCGTCATCAGTTCGATTCTGATACCGGCTACTTTTGGGAGGTTCAAATCCTGCCCGATCCACTTTAGAAAAAGAGAAGTGAAGTGACAGCATCATTAAGTGATATCAAGCTCTGTTAGGAAAACTCCTCTCTTTCTAAAGAGCAGGTTTTGCGAAGCCATAAATTCGCTAAACGGAGCGTAGCTCAGTTTGTTAGAGCACTGCGTTTGGGACGCAGGGGTCGCAGGTTAAAATCCTGTCGCTCCGACTTTTTTAAGGAAGAAAAACATGTTTGATAAACAAAAGATCAAAGACCTTCAGTCATCTCGTGTTGAATCTCTTAGCATTGATGAGCTTAAAGAGGTGATTGCTCATAAAGAGCAGGAGTTAAATGTGGTCAAAGAAGGTTTTTTGAAAGAAAACCTTTACATCTTCAGGAGCAAACATACCAGAAGGCCCAATTTTGCAGTTGGTCCTGATTTTTTAACAGGAGATGAGATGGAAAAATTGATCCATGAATTTAAGGGTCAATTTGAATTAGCGGTGAAAAAGGGTACCAGATTTGTTGCTTATTGGTATTACGATTCATTGATGTGGTATGACGACATCGGTTATGGCATTGAAGAAAAAGAAGATGATTGGGCGGAAAAATATTTAGAAAACGTGAAAATATTTAGAAAACACTGAGCCAATTATACGGGCACGCCGCATTGGAGCGGTCTCCTGCCTCCAAAGCAGGAAGAGCGGGTTCGAGTCCTGCTGTCCGTGCTTTAGAGAAGCAACTGGATCGCATGTCTGGTTGTTTCTTACTTGATGACGGATAGGGCGACAATTTGTTGGGTGTGGGTTAGAATGCATGCGATGCTTCGAACCAGTCCGTCACAACTTTTATCTTGAAACCTATAACTATGTTATGCGATTTCAAACATGGTTAGAAAATATAGAAGTTGGTTTCAGGTATCGGCACAATGATGGTCGTGGTTTGATGAATAATTCATCATTGAACTATGATAAATTGAGCGACGATGAGCATCTTGAAGTTGAAGATGGATATTTGGGGTTGCAACAACCGCCCTATAGTTTGCATAATAAGCAAGTGATGTTTGTTTTCACTTCAGAAGGTGAGATTAAACATCAGCGACTCATTGAGCTGCTTTCAAAAGCTTCACGAACAGGAGTTGTTCGAGAAGAGGTGCCGATTTCCCAATACCAAATTGTCTGGCAAAGTTCTGACGGGCAATTAGGTTTACAGGCTGCTGTGGCCAAATGGTAAGGCCCCTCTTTGGTATAGAGGAGATTCTGGGTTCGATTCCCAGTGGCAGCTCTTATTACAAGGATTGAATTATCTTTAACCAACATGTAACCTGTAGAAAAACACCCAAAAAGTGCCAATCTAATATCATGGCCATTTGCAAAGTTCAAAATGAGTGCCATCACACAACAACCAAAAAAGAAGCAGTATTTTAGGAGAAGACATGGCAGATTCAACAGATGGCCGAGAATATGGCATTTGTTTTGATCCAGCAGTGGAGAGAAGACTCAGGTTTCTTGAGTCACAACCACCAAGGTTAGTGAGTGAGCCACCAAAGCCAAAGTATGTTCGACTTGAATGTGGAACTGTCATCAGATCAGACACACTTGATGTCATAGGGATAGACCCAATCAGATGAGAGCACTCAAATCGATATTGTCTTTCCGAAGACAACCGATGCCAACAGAGTTTCCCAGACCCTGTTGTTTGTGCAAGGTTGGCGAGGTAGACATTTGCAATTGCGGTTGTGCAGCAAATGGAAACACAACTTATGTCTGCAATAATTGCAATGGGTCAGAAGAGTCAATTTTAGGTTTGATGCAAGGAAGCGATTATGATGAAAGTTGAGACACAGGTTTTTATGGGCAATGGTGATTTCAGCCTTGCTCAAATGGGACACCTGTATAATTTGCTCAGTCGTGGTTTTGATTTATTGGGTGAAATGCAACAGGCACCTACTTGCCATGAATCTGAGGAAGTGCATGAAAAACATTTGAATACAATTGGTGATTGTCAGTATGAGTTGGAGTTGATTGCCAAAGAAATTGGAATGGGTTTGACTGGCAAGAGATCGGTTTTTCGAGAACTTTAGGAGAATGGCTGTCCGAAGGGCTAAGACCGTCAATTGCGGTTACTGAGACGTGCTCTTAGAGCAACGGGTGATGCTGGCAGTGTCATCCGGGCCACGAAAATGATGACGCCGTGGCAGGCAACAGTTGAAAGACACTGCACAAGTCACCGAGGCGTCCAACAAAGTATCGGTAAAAACAACAGTGAGGAGTCAGTGTGCCGCCACCACCTGTTTGGTTAAAGATTTTCAATCCATGGTTGCGTCGGTACTGGCAAAATCACAAAAATTGTGTTTGCGTTGTTTGTAATAAAGGTTTTGTTGACAAACATCCTTTTAAGATAAAAAACCCATACACAAACGATTCAATTTGTTTTGAGTGTCGAAAGAAGTATGACTGGGGCCGATGTAAATCTTGTAAAGAGTTTACGGGAATTGATGCTAAAGGCAATTGTCAAGAATGTTAGGATTTGATGATGTACATCACGGAAGAAAAAGTCAAGAAACTGGCAAAAATTGGCGAAGTGTTCAATGTCGTTTATGGGGCTTTTCACGATGAAGATACCCATATGATACCTAAATCATATCTGGCAGTTGACAAAGGCGACTTTAGGGCGATGCCTGCCAGAGTCGGTAATGTTGCTGGAATAAAGTGGGTTAGTGTACATCCAAAAAATCCTAAAAAAGGCATGCCAACAGTTCAGGGAACAATTATTTTAAATGATGCGAACACAGGTGAAGTTTTATGTGTCATGGATGCAGCGTATATCACTAAGTTGAGAACTGCTGCTGCGGCAGCGGTAGCAACAAAGAAGTTGGCAAAGAAAAAATCAAAGGTTGCTGCGTTTGTTGGTTGTGGTGCTCAGACAGAATTGCATGTTCATATGATTACACATGCAGTGCCAAGCATTACCAAGTTAAAATTTTATGACGTATCACCAGCAAAATCAGATGACATGAGTTTGAAATTTTCTTCGGTTTTCAGTGGTAGTAAATCTTATGACAGTGTGGAAGATTGTGTAAGTGGCGCTGACATTGTCACGACTTTAACTCCCTCTACAGAACCTGTTGTTGAGGGGTTTTATGTTTCAGATGGCACACATATTAATGCGATGGGAGCCGATGCAGAAGGAAAGCGTGAATTTGACATACAGCTTTATCGAAATGTTGATATTTGGGTTTATGACGATGAGGAACAAGCAAGTCATTCGGGGGAAACTCAGCATTTGGATTTGAATCCGATACCAGCCCCGATGATGGGTTCTTTGAAAGAGGTTGTTGGAAGAGCATTTGAGAATCAAATTACTTTGTTTGATTCAACAGGATTGGCAATACAGGACATAGCTGTTGCTAGTTACATTTTGGACAAGTATAATGAATGGCGTCATGAAAATTGAAAACAAAGAATTGTCAGAATCTGACAAGGGCTCTAAAGTCACATATGTTCCGATGCATGCAAGGGGCGATATTGGGCATAGTGATTGTGAAGGTGGGACCATTTCATCTTGGAATAATTTTTATGTGTTCGTTAATTACGGCACTGGGACAAATAAAGCAACAAGTCCAGACGATTTAGTTTGGGGATGACAAAGGGCGATTAGTTCAATGGTAGAGCATCACTTTGACGTAGTGAAAACAGAAGTTCGATTCTTCTATCGCCCACTTTAGGAGGCGACGGTCGTGGTTAGACCTAGTACGTCTGATAAACGTGCTGGCCCGGTTCGACTCCGGGGCTTCCTACTTATAGCCGGATAACTCAATGGTAGAGTGCTTGCCTTACATGCAAGTGGTTGTCGGTTCGAGTCCGACTTCGGCTACTATGACTCTTAGAGGTTGCTCAAAGCGAAACTAAATCACTGGTTTTGTGAGTAAGCTGTCCCCTTGATCATGATGAAATGTGATTGTTTCAAAACAAGTCTTGAATAGGAACCTACGGGAATAATTCAAGGGTCTTTTGATATGACTGATGATTATCCAGAGCCACGCTTTTGTGGTTATGTCGGAATGCCAAGGGCATTATATCTGCAAGAATTTGCTGGGTATGTCGGGGATATCTTTGAGGCGGATGTCTTTCTGGTAGGCTCTGCACTTAAAACAAAGAAATGGCACGATCTTGATGTAGTTGTGATTTTGTCTGATGAAAGTTGGGCGAGTTATGGTTTTGGCCCACCACGGGCTCGTTTTCATAACGGCAAGTGGATTGCCTACTGCATGGCAATTTCATCTCTTGGGAGAAAATTAGTTGGTTGTGACATTGATTTTCAAATAGCACAGAAATCATATGTCGATAAGCTTCACTCAGGGGATAAAAAATATCTTCTCACACAGACACAGCCCGGTCGTCCAACAGTTTAGGATTAATTCCAATGGGATTTGCAATAGTTTCATTTATTGCTTTTGTTTATGGAATCCCTTTGTTTTGTTTGTCGATTAGTTTTTTGGTGGGTGGTATCAAACTTTTGTGCGGTTATCCACCAAAAGAAAAAATTAGTTGGAGACAACGGGAAAAAGAACTTCATAAAGGCGAGAAGCTTTTACTGAGATGTTCCTGCGGTTATCTTGGTTCAAGAGATTCATGTCTGAGATGGGATGGATTGGAAGACGGTCAATGGTATCAGTGTAATGTTTGTGGCAGGGAAATCCCAGAGCGTTGGGTTCCAGATTTTTACAAGTGTCATGGAATGACCAAATGACATTCACAATAGACATTTCAGAGACTACACTGTGGATATGCGGGATAGCAGCATATTTCATTGTCTCAGGATTCATTTGTTTCTTTTGTGTTCCTGCCTTGAGGCAGGATTGGAAGACAATGCTTTTCCTGCTCATTTTCGCTCCTCTTGGAATTCTCTTCATGGCAATTCCACGTTATGGATATGAAATCATTGTTTATTATCTGAATGGGTTGAGGAACGGGATTGATCGAAAGTGCAAACGTGTGTTTCCAATGAATGGAGTTGGCAGGTTTCACACGACAGATATACATAACATTCGAACGGTTTATGAAAAACCGGATAAACATACAATCATTCGCCCTCACTGGCATGAGTTAAGAGATGGCAAATGGGAATTGAGTGATGAGGACATCAAAAACCATCTGAGTGGATACAGGGAATTTGACCCGGAGACGATCATCTCTGTGGTTCACAGGATGGAAAAACATAGCGACGAAGTATGATTGGTGAAACGCTTTTCTCATAAGAAAGCTGAAGTGGGTTCGATTCCCTCCGTCGCTACTACTTTTGGAGAGATCAATGGCTTACATTAAAATTGATGATGCAAATCGAGTTCAGGCGATTGGAACTTTAAGTAAAGTTCTTTCAAAAGGGCTTGAGGATGGTGAAGAGATTTACAAGTTGAAGCCTTTGAGTGATTTCAAACTCGTTGAAAAGCTTCGTGAACTTGATAGACCTTTGTCGCCAAGAGAACAACAACAGGTTGACGCACAGATGGAAATGGACCATTATTGTGCGAGCACTCTTTATGGACCTTGATTATGATTAAATTTGATTTGCTTAAAGTTGGCAAGTGGGGCATGATTATTTGTGGCCTTGCCTTTATTGTCGGCATGGTTATCCTTATGTTTTTCTTGCCTGATGGCGAGGCTTCATTTGGTTGGATTCTTATTGTTGGATATCCAACTGTTGCGGCGAAAACAGGATTTATCATATCGTTTTTTGTGTGGGTAATTGGTTTGTTTTTGAATCAAAAGAAACCAGAATAAACATGGTGTCGTAGCTCAGCAGGCAGAGCCCCTGATTCTTACTCAGGAATGCGTCGGTTCGATTCCGACCGGCACCACTTACTTGATGTCCTTATTTAAACATGAAGGCATGGAGGACTGTAACGGGTTCGAATCCCGGCCATCGAGGCAGAAATCTTGATGTGCAAGCCAAAATCAAGTATACTTAAGGAGAAGATCTTTGTTGGAAGTTCGATGGGAAATTGACGGTGAGGTAGGATACTCTAATCCTACCAAGTTCAGTTGTCTGTATGCGATCACAGGGTCAAAAGACAACTGGTGGCGACAAGACATGGGCGAAGCAATTGAGAAGTATCATGACACTTTGCTTTTGTTGATGCGTGCTGGATTTTAAGAAGTTCAAGGATGGGCTTATGGATTACATGTATTTAATAAACGCAGAAGATGAGACAATAGCAGGTCCAGAACGATTTTTGTCATTTGACCAAGAAGTAGAATTTGAAATCTCATTTCCCAGCACCTGCAAAGCGTATAAGGTCTGTGACGAAGAGGGTAATTTTAAGCATAGTGGGCATTTTCAAGCGATAAGAGATGTGTTTCCGGGCGATTTTGTTAGAGTAAGAATAAATGCACCAAGAATACAAAGTGTTCCAATAAACATAGAAGATAAGTTCGATTGGGTTGAAGAAGGATTTTAAGATGGAGGGACTAACAAAACGTCGAATTGAAGAAAAGCTGAAACATGAGCAACAGGTTTTATTTGCTCAATGTTGGCAAATGCTTTTAAAAGAGAAGGCTGAGTTGTCTCGAAACTTTCATATAGCTCGCAGCTTAGCTTGTTCTGAGAATAATGATGGAGTTTCCTTTGATCCAAAGCGATTGGATCTTTTGAGAAAGAACATTGATAGAGAGGAAGAGTTGCTTTCAAGGAAGAAGTATTTCCTCATTAAGGCATTTGAGCATATAATTGATTATTGTCCTGATCAATTATGTGTTGAGTATTGGGACGAAGAGTTGCAGAAAGAAAATCCAAATCTGGAAAGCAGGTTTGCAGATAAGGGGTCATAGCTCAGTGGGAGAGTGTTTGTCTGGCAGACAAAAGGTCGGGGGTTCGACTCCCCCTGACTCCACTTAGGTAAAATTATGGAAAAGTTAAATTTTTACATTGAGCCTCATGATAGTTTTTTAGAAGCACGAATTCCTGATGGGTTTGTGCATATTTTCAATGGAGGCAACAATTTTCTCATTAGTGTTTTTTACAAACAGGAAAGCATTAATCTTGCAGAAGTTGACACTATTTATAAAGCTTTAGATAAAGCCAATGAATGGTGGAATCTTGTAAATCAAGAGGTTGAAGATGTCTGATGTGGAAACAGAAAATCTTGTTGTTCAGATTTCAGTTCCGTTCCATAAATATGGAACAAAATCAGATAATAGGAAAGCGAAAGCATATATCAGAAGATGGGTACGAGAAACTCTTCAGGATCAATTAAGCTACATTCCTTTGTATGTTGAGAAAGACAGGAATGGAGCGGTAATTGAAGACAGTACCCAAAAGATAAAGATTAAAGTTAGTTCTTCTGACACTTGTGTGCTCGCTAAAAAACAAAAATGAACAACAAGATATTCGATGCGTTATTGGTAGTGATGTTTTTGGGCGGCATGTTGGTGAGCATTAGCCCTACAGCTTATCATTTTTGGACTTTTGGCTTTGAGTTCCAAGAGTTCAAATTGTTTAAGCTTTATTGGCCATGGTATTTGACAGGTGCTTTATTTATGTTTTCTGCTCAGGCTGGCCTTTATTTGATGAATAGAAAGAACAAGGATGTTGAAGAAGATATATCATCATAAGTGGTTCCCCAGACTGTTTTTCAAAAAGTTTGATGGCGGTCGTAAATCCGGTGTTACTGGATACATGTTGATTGAGTGGAAGCCTGTCTTTTCGATAGGCTTATTGTATTTCAATGAAGGCTCCAGAGAAGCTTTTCACAGTCATGCATTCAATGCGTTGACATGGTGGCTTCGAGGGAGCGTGACGGAAGTTCATCGTTCCGGTGAGAAGAAGGACTTTGTTCCTTCATTGAAGCCCAAATATACAGATCGAGGTTGTTATCACAAAGTGGTGGCTCATCGCAGCACATGGGCTTTGACTTTTCGTGGTCCATGGAGAGACACTTGGAGTGAATTTATGCCAAATGGAGTTGAAATCACACTAACTCATGGAAGAAGAATTGTAGATCATAGGCGTGTAGATCCTAGCGGCTAAGGAGCCATTCTTACAAAATGGAGTTCGTGGGTTCGAGTCCCACCTCGCCTACTTTTGCCAGTAATGCCGAATGGTAGGCACCTGTTTCGTAATCAGGCCGAAGGTTGGGTTCGATTCCCCCTGCTGGCTCTTAGGAGAATTTCATGAATCATTTAATCGCTTTGTGCGTTATTATAATTTTGTCTTTGTCTCCGTTTTGGGGCATGTATCTTTTTTGGTTGTTGGATGGACTTCCAAAAGATGCTCATGAAGGCAACAAATGGTATGTGGCATTGCCTTGGGCTGTGTTTTACACAATTCCATTAGGTTTGGTTGCAGCAATAGGTTATTTGGTTTATGCGGTATTCATGGCTTGACAAAGTTCTTTTGTTTTCAATGCTCTTGATTGCGACCATGTCTGCTGGTGTCACGGTATTTACAGATCACCATGGTGGTCTAATTATGATTGGGTTTTGGCTGCCTTGGCTTTTATTTCAACTACGTCAAAACAAAAGGTTGTATCCAGTTCGAACTTTGGAAGACACTGAAATTGATCATCGTTTGAGACGTAGAACAAAATTTGTTCAGAAAGTCCCTTGGAAAAAAGAAGGGTAACAACGCCTCATGCCCATTGTGTTACTGGAAGGTCAATACAGAACCTCACAGTGCCGAAAAACACAAGAGGGGAGAAGAGGCAGCAAAGTTGACCAAAGGTACACCTGTGTTGAAGCTTTCAATTGATTCTGAATCCAGTCGTGGAAGATCGTGCTTTTTGTGTAAAAAATGTGCGATCCAATTTTCAGACAAAGTATCTGAACTTGTGGAGAATTTTGAATAACATGCTCCCGTAGTCTAGGGGATAGGCATCCGTTTTCTAAACGGAATCACGCAGGTTCGATTCCTGTCGGGAGTACTTGGAGGGTGATTTGTGGTATGGTGGAGAGGTCAAAGTCAGAAATGAAGAAGTTTCTGACGCAAGACTCAAAGGAATGAACGTTTACATAAAGGCAAACAGGGAAAGAGGCAACCATGACGCTCTGCGAGATGCGGTTGACTTGATTCCTGAAACTCTTATCATGCTGTATGACAAAGAGATGATTCCTGCTGGTATTGTGAGAGGATGATCAATGCGAACTGTTACAGATTCCCTTTTGATATTTGTGATCGATACTGATGAGTATGCTGGAAATTTTGAAAGGCAAATGACAGCCTACATCACTGGTTGCGTTGGTGCTTGTGGTGTGGGTGAAGACATTGCTGAGGACGCTCTAAAGGAACTGGGCTATACATCTTCGGATTGGGCTGATGGAATCATCATACAGGTTCCTGATGATCATGGATGTTGGCGTCCATGTTCAATTTTTCCTACTCCCGGTTGGGTGAATGATGGAAAAGGTGGGCATTTCCGCAAAGGCGAAAAAGACCTTGAAACGGAATATCCATGTTGCAACTCAGTAGGGATTTACTTGGGGGAACAACCTGATGAAAATTTGCTTACTTTGTTGATGGATCGTGCAAAGAAATACAATAGCTATATTGCTGAGAAAGCAAAAGGAGACGATTTCATATATCGTTATCGATCAGGGAATATCAGTGGTTTTCGATTGATCGAAGAAAAGACAACACATGAAGAACTTGAAAGCTGGAGTGTGTGACAAATGCGGATGAAGCTTATTTGGTAAAGCGCCAGTCTTCCAAACTGGATTCTTGCGAGTTCGAATCTCGTCTTCCGCACTTATGTTTGCAATTTTAAATACATTGGCTATGGCTTTTTTGGTCATGGCTTTTGGGTTCGTTTTGTTAATGGACATTTTACTTCCCATCAAAGGGCCAAGAGCAGAATCTCCTCCACCTTTATTGAATGAAATTACTTCAATAAACAAGGTTGATTGGAAGGTGGAGGGTTTTTGATATGTGGTTATTCTTTGTTCATTTATTGTTAATGGTTGCTTTGGTTGGCATTGTTGCCTTTATTTTATCTTTTGGTTGGGCTTTGTTTACAACACTAAACAAAATAATTTATGTGCCTGTGGCAAGAGACAATCAAACATATTTACGAAGACATGGATTAGGGCCAATACCGCATCCCAGAGAAGTTATAAATTTCAATCGAACAAAAGAAGGTGTTGATTGGAGAGATGAAGGGTTTTGATGACTTGTGATTATTTTTTGCCAAATTATAATGTTCAT
>Ga0180432_10006555_pt1 | contig 15082 bp, 14 predicted proteins | sample SS_ome_10_FD_132414 | JGI IMG/M metagenome (GOLD analysis project Ga0180432, IMG submission 132414) | Hypersaline lake sediment archaeal communities from the Salton Sea, California, USA - SS_1_MS_2 metaG | ecosystem: Environmental > Aquatic > Non-marine Saline and Alkaline > Hypersaline >... | reverse complement strand
TGTGCTCCTTGTTTTATTGCTGATTCTAGCAAAACAAGGAGCATTTTCATATGGTTACACTATTATTGCAGAAGTGCGGTAATTCCAATCGCAAAATCCGGGTTTATTCCTTTCCGGGTCTTCCTCCCTTTTGTGGTGCGAGAATTCTGCCCGGTTTCTCCTCCGATCGCTTTACAAACCCCTCATTCCCAAGCGGCCTTCCCGTGCGACTATGCATCCTCAGCTTTTCGGGCTACCCGCCGACTTTTAATGGTAGGAATTATTGAAAAGACGGCCTCATGGCCCGCAGGCGGTTTACCCTTTCTTCTGTGGGCGGATGAGTGCTGAACAGTTTCCTGAACAGCGAACCTCGCTTGCCACGCAGGGGGTTGACGATAAACATGTGCGCGGTGGCTTCTTTTGCCTCCATCGGCAATTTACCGGCGGCGTATTCGAGCTTTTCGAGCGCGTTGGCCAGGTAGTTCGGGTCTCCCGCCAGCTTTGCGCCTTCCTCATCGGCCAGAAATTCCCTAGACCTCGATACGGCCATCTGAATAAGCAGCGCAGCTATAGGCGCCAATATAGCCATCAGCAGCAGCGCTATAAGGCCGCCGCCTTCGTCATCATCGCCGCCGAATCCTCCGAAAATCGCCGTCCATCGCAACCAGCTTGCCAGCATCATCACCGCGCCCGCCAGCGTTGCGGCAATCGTGGAAATAAGTATGTCCCGATCCTTGATATGGCTCATCTCGTGCGCCAGCACTCCGGTAAGTTCTCGCTCGTCGAGAACATTGAGTATTCCCTGCGTAACGGCCACTACCGCCTTATTCGGGTTGCGGCCCGTGGCGAAAGCGTTCGGGGTGGGCGATGGCACTATATACACCCTCGGCATGGGCAGCCCGGCGCCATGGGCGAGTTGCTCGACAATGGCGTAAAGCTTCGGCGCCTGATCGGGGGTCACCTCCTTCGCACGATACATCGCCAGCACTATCTTGTCGCTGAACCAGTACGAGAAGAAGTTTATAACCGCCGCGAATATAAAGGCGAATAATATCCCCGTTCGGCCACCGAGCGTACCGCCTATGAATAAAATGAGCCCGGTTAACGCCCCAAGCAATAAAACCGTCTTGGCTCTATTTGCCATTTTTTGAACCTCCTTTGGAAAACGGAAATAATCTCCCGTTACAGTTATAAATTTAAGCACTGCGATCGAGCAAGTCAACAGCTATTTCTTTTGATGCTTGCTCGATGGCGCAAGTTTCCTTATAAGCCTTGAAATTCGCGTCCCTTGGTCTATCATGGCCATGATGGACGAAATCGACAGGATGGTCAAAGCCGCCCTTGCGGAGGATATCGGCTCCGGGGATATAACCTCCGAATCTGTTTTAGACCCTGAATCCGGGGGTAAAGGCATAATCCACGCGAAGTCCGAGATGGTACTTGCGGGAATCGAGTTTGCGATACGCACTTTTCGGGCGGTGGACAAGGATGTGCGATTTGACGCCCGCTTTTCTGATGGAGATCGATTGCAGCCGGGCGACAAAATCGCCTTTGTTGAAGGCCGGCTGCGGTCTTTGCTTGCGACGGAAAGAACGGCGCTGAATTTCCTTCAACGCGCAAGCGGCATCGCAACGCTCACGGCGCGTTATGTCGAAAGGGTGCGCGGCGACAAAGCTAAAATACTCGACACCCGCAAGACCGCTCCCGGCTTGCGCGCTCTCGACAAAGCCGCCGTTCGAGCGGGTGGAGGAACGAACCACCGCTTCGGGCTGTTCGACGCCGTACTGATCAAAGACAACCACATCGCTGCCGCCGGGGGGGTGCGGGAGGCGCTTACGCGTGCGAAGCGGTCCGTATCAAGTTCGATGCGTACCGAGGTCGAGGTGACGAATAACGAAGAGATCGATGAGGCTATCGAAGCGGGCGCGGATTTGATAATGCTCGATAATATGAATGTCGGCGCTATCGCCGAGGCCGTCGCGCGTATCGCGGGGCGCGCCGAGATCGAAGTGTCGGGCAACGTCAACCTCGATATGGTCGCAGATATAGCGCGCGCCGGGGTGGACTTCATAAGTGTAGGCGCGTTGACTCACTCCGCGCCTGCCGCCGATATTTCGATGGATATAAGAAAATTGTGAAGAACGACGAGATTATACTCAAGATGCTGGCGAAAAACCCCGCCGGACACGTCTCCGGCGAAAATCTCGCTCGCGCCATCGGGACAAGCCGCGCCGCCGTATGGAAGCGGATAGATAAGCTGCGGGATTTCGGGTTCGACATCAAGGGAGATACGGCCCGAGGGTACGTTCTCGAGGGTATCGAGGATCTGATAAAACCGGACCTCATAAGGAAAAAGCTCGAAACGAGATTTGTCGGCAAAAAAATCGTTTATAAACACGTCACCGGTTCGACCAACGAAGACGCTTTTAAGCTGGCGCTGGAAGGCAAGCCGGAGGGCACTTGCGTCATCGCCGACGTTCAGACTGCGGGTCGGGGAAGGTTGGGCCGATCATGGCTGGCTCCCGCCGCGAGCGGCGTGTTGACAAGCGTCATATTCCGGCCGAAAGTGCCGCCGCAGACCGCGACGTTGCTCACTCTCGCCGCTGGAGTGGCCGCCGCGCGAGCGGTGAAACACGTCACCGAACTCGAACCGTGGATCAAGTGGCCGAACGACCTATATATAAAAAATCGAAAGCTCGCGGGCATACTTACCGAAATGAACGCCGAGCTGGACAGGGTGCATTTCGTTATTGTCGGTATCGGGATAAACGTAAATATCGAGCGCAAGATTTTTCCCGAGGAGATACACAAGGCGGCTACCAGCCTGATGATAGAGGCACGCAGGGAAATCAACAGGAACCAGCTTATCGCTGCGCTGTATCACGAAATGGAAAGAGCTTATCTGAGGCTTATCGAACGCGGCGCCAAGTTGATCGTCGAGCAGTGGGAAGATATCGCCAAAGTGCACGGCAGGCGAATAAAGGCTTCAATGATCGACGGTCGTAAGGTACAGGGCGTGGCGCTGGGGCTGAGTTCCGACGGCACTTTGCTGGTCGAAGATAAAAGGGGGAAAGTCCGACACATAACCGCCGGAGACGTCGAGGTGACCGGATAGACCCCGGAGAGTAATCATTGAATTTTTCACAATTAAAACGCCTGTTTGAGCGGCCTCCCGAGGGATACGGGCCGGTACCCTTCTGGGCGGTCAATGCATCGATGGAGCTCGAGGAGATCAAGCGCTCGCTCGAAGACCTGCGCGACAAAGGTATCGAGGAGGTCATAATTCATCCGCGCTCCGGCCTCGAGGTCGAGTACCTGTCCGACGAGTACTGGCACGGCATGGACGTTATTGTGTCCGAGCTTGTTCGTCTGGGCATGAAGGGCTGGATATATGACGAGTATAACTGGCCCAGCGGCGTGGCGGGGGGTAAGCTTTTAAGAGAGAGGTCGGAATTCCGGCAGATAAGTCTGAACCACATGACATGGCGGCATGGCAAGTCGGTCGAACTCAGGGGGCCGCTGGTGGCCGCTTTCGATATGGATCGGGATTTCGAGCCCGTTGACGGCCAAGAGGGGGTTGAAACGTTTATCCCGCCGCATGGTATGGGAAGTTATCTCCTGTTCCGGCAGGAACGAGTCACCGACCGCACTTTCGCCACTTCGAGCGCGCCGTGGGCGCAGTCGGAATTGGGTGTGCTCGACTATCTCAACCCCGAAGCCGTGGATTTCTTCATCGAGCTTACTCACCGGCAGTACGAGAAGCGCTATAGCGAACACTTCGGCAAAACGCTTCTCGGAGTTTTCACCGATGAGCCGCAGAATTACCGTGGCCTGCCGTGGTGTGCGGACATGCCTGAACAATTCAAAAAGCGTGCGGGTTACGATCTGGGGCCGGTGCTATATCACCTGGCGGCCGACGCGCCGGGAGCGGTTCGGACTCGATGCGATTTCTATCGCACGGCGGGCGAGCTTTTCAAGGAACGATATTACGAGGTGTTGGGGAAGTGGTGCTCCGAGCGCGGCTTGATATTTACCGGCCATCTGGGCATGGAGGAGTTCCTGTCGCTGCTGGCCGCCAACCACGGGAGCCTTTATCTCCCGCTATCTGCGATGCAGATGCCCGGAATAGACATGCTCGGCATCGGCCACGGTTTCAGCAAAGGGGTGGTGCATTCCGAGGCGCCGAATCTCGCCCCGAAGGTCGTATCGAGTATCGCCGGCCTGCATGCGCGCCGCCGCTGCCTGGTCGAGTTGTGGGGAGGCGGCGGATGGGCGGCAACCCCGGCGCGATTGAAAAAATCGCTCGACTGGATGTTCGCCACGGGCGTTAATTTCATCAATCCGCATCTGACGTGGGTCTCGGCGAAAGGGCTGCGGAAACGGGACTTCCCCCAAAGCTTCAGCAATCAGCAGCCGTGGTGGAGCGCGTTCGGGCCATTCTCGGAATATATATCCCGGCTGAGCGCCGTTCTTTCGGAAGGAGTTCACCGGGCGCGCGTTTTATTGCTTTTTCCGACAGCGGGATTATGGGCCGCTTCGAAAGGCAGAGGGCGAATGTCGCCGCAACTGGACGCCACGGTAAAAAGCGTCGCTCAGCTCACCGATAGGCTGCTTTTGGGAGGGCACGATTTTAATTATCTCTTCGAGGAAGCTATCGAGCTTTACGGCATCGAAGACGGCAAAATCCGCGCAGGTGAAGGGCGCTTCGACGCTGTAGTCGTACCGAACACCGTTTGCCTGATGCAGAGCACGATCGAGTTCCTGAAAAAAGCCTCGGAAGTCGGAGTAGTCGTTGCATGTGATGGGCAAGCTCCCCGATTTGATGATAAAGGTGAAGATACTCGTTCAGAATTGAAAGCGGTTTTTAATCCGGTAGCCGATGGCAGAGACACGGTCGGTAAGATTATCGATTGGCTTGACGATAAAGTTCCTCCCCGGGTGCGTGTGTCGTCGGCCCGCGACAGGACAGTGCTTTCGCATCATCGCCGCGTTGATAATACCGATATGGTATTCGTAACCGAATTGACTCCGGGCGGAAATTCCTTCGCCGAACCGGTCGTCTTGCGGTTGCGGGGCATGGCGGGGCGTACGCCGCATTTATGGAACCCGGAAGACGGTTCCGAAGTGAAGCATGTGGATGCAGTGCCTGACGGTGACGATATTGTTCTGAAGCTCAAATTAGGGCCGGGCCGGTCGATGGTGGTGGCGGTACCGCCGGAGAGCGAACCGAAGGTGATTGAGGTGGAAAAATCTGCGAAGTCGACGAATCGCAAGATTCTGCAACTCGACAATTGGGCCGGAGTTCCACTCGGGCCGAATGTGTATCTTATCGAGCCGTGTGTCATTCGCGTGCTCAGGCGACCGGCGCGAACTTTGGACCGGTTGCGCCGCGACCGAAGATTTCCGTATCGAGCGAAACTGGCGGCAGTGTTGGCGCGAGGCGCCATCGCCGTGTCGAGATTGGTTGCCAGGCCTGAGAGACGGTATCGTTATGAGCGCTTTTTCAATTTCGAAAAAGCGATGGGCATGCTTGATACGGCGGAGCGCGCGCTCGGAATTCCCTTTCGGCAGTTAGGTCCGTACGAGGCTGCGGACCTTATCGACGAGTGGGCCCAATACCTGGATTTGCCGCCCGGGATGGGTAAAGCGTTCCCGGCGCCCGGGTCAGGTTATCGACTGGAAACGAAGGTGAAGTTCGATTTCATACCCAAAGATGTCGGGCTGGTATACGAAGACCTTGGCGAGCCGGTTTCGATTTGTGTGAATGACCGGTTTATAAATCGCAATGAGTCTTTCTATTTATGGGACGAATCGAACCGGATCGCGTCTTTGGCCGGCATTATCCATAGGGGAATCAACACAATAACTTTTGAAAGCCGGCTGCCGGATTTCGATACGCTTTACCCGACGGTTCACGCACCGGAACCGTTGGCGCTGGTGGGATCGTTCTCTGTGAAGGGAGAACACATTTGCGCTCCCGAAGATATTTCCGGGCCGCTTGAATCATGGACTTCTGAAGGCTTGCCCTACTACTTCGGGCCGGTATCTTATCGCTGCACGGTGAAAATAACAGCCGACTCCTTGTCGGAAGCGATACTGGATATGGGGGATGTTCGGGAGGTTGCAGAGGCGCGGATTAACGGAAACGAAGCCGGTGTAAGACTTTGGCCGCCTTACCAAATTGACGCTATGCGGTTCTTGAAGAACGGCGAAAACGACATCGAGGTTGTAGTGCGCAACACCGCCGCGAATTTCTTCGCACGGCCCAAAACTTCGGGACTGCTCGGGCCGACGAAGCTCATACTGGATTACCGATGATGAGCGAATCGCCGGCGAAAAATATCGATGTAGTCGCCGGCGGCGAGGCGCTGGTGGACATGATTAGCACCACGAAGGGCGCTTCAATCGAGGAGTCCGCCGGATTTGTGAAAGCTTTCGGCGGCGCGTTGGCCAATGTAGCGGTGGGCTGCGCTCGCCTTGGCGCCACGACGGCTTTTATCGGGAAAGTGGGCGACGATCCCTTTGGGAAATTCTTGTGCAATACGCTAAAAGAGGCGGGCGTAATCACCAGTGGGTTGATTTTTTCCGCCGATTACGAGACCAGCCTGGTTTTCGTCAACCTCGATCGTTCGGGAGAACCGACTTTCTACTTCTACGGTAGGCCGTCGGCGGATCTTCAGCTCGAGCCCGACGAGGTCGATACGGATTTAATCAAAGCGGCGCGGTTCTTTCACTTCGGCACGGTTTCGTTGTCCGCCGAGCCAAGCCGTAGCGCTACACAGGCCGCCGTCGCCGCCGCGAAAGATGCGGGGGCTATAATAAGCTACGACCCCAATATCCGATTCCACATGTGGTCGGTTAGGAACGAAGCGATGGAATGGACGTTCAAAATGTTGCCGGATGCGGACCTGGTCAAAGTGAACGACTACGAGGCCGAGTTGATGGTTGGAACAAGAGAACCGGAGCGGGCCGCTGCAAAATTACTCGATATGGGCCCGCGACTGGCGCTGGTGACAATGGGTGAGCGGGGGGTATACTATGCTTCGCACGGAGCCCAAGGTCGCGTGCCCGGCCTGTCGGTGAATGTGGTCGACACCACCGGCGCGGGAGATGCTTTCGTGGCGGGATTGTTGTCGAGCCTGGCATCGAGCGAAGCGTCCGACCCGATTGAGGATGATAAAGCAATAAAAAACGCCGTCCGGCGGGCCACTGCCGCCGCTGCATTGACCACCGAGGCGGTGGGAGCTATCAGCGCCATGCCCGACAGGAAGACGCTCGATAAAGCGATAAAGGAAAGATTCATGATAGGGGATGGGGAATGAAAGTAGGGGTCATAAGCGACACCCACCTGGTATCCGGCGGATTCGGGGTTCGTAAGTTGGCGGCCCAGATAATGAGTAAATCCAGGCAGGGATTCGATTGTCTTAATGAAATCGCCGAGAAGCACTTCAAAGACAAGGTCGATCTCATTTTGCACGCCGGAGACCTTGTGAATATGGAGGTGGTCGATCTGCTCGAGCAATTCGCTCCGGTGGACGCGGTGAGCGGCAACATGGATCATTCGGATGTAACCATGCGACTGCCGGTAAAAAGGGTCATCGAGCTCGAAGGACACCGCGTCGGGTTGATACACGGATGGGGATCGCCCACCGGTATGATCAATCGCATCAGAAACGAGTTTGATGATGTATGTGCGATAGTGTTCGGGCATACTCACAAGCCGATGAACGACGTACTTGACGACACACTTTTCTTTAACCCCGGCAGCGCCATGGATCGCCGGTTCGCTCCGTTCCGGTCCGTAGGCATCCTGACGGTCGACCCCGATTCAATAACAGGGGAGATAATTAAACTTGGAAAATGAAAGGAAAGCTATGACCGAGAAAGAAAAAGAGGAAATTCTCGAACGAGCTTATCAACTCGGCGAGAAGTATGAGAAAACGTGCACGAGTTGTGCTCAATCCGCAGTTGCGGGCCTGCTCGACGCCCTGGGAATCGACAATGACGATGTCTTCAGGGCTGCCAGCGGCCTGGCGGACGGCATCGGGCTTACCGGCGACGGGTCGTGCGGAGCGCTGACCGGTTGCGCGATGGTAATCGGGCTGATTTTCGGCAGAGAACGCAAAGATCATAAGGATATAATGAAACCGATGAAGTCGTACCTGTTATGCAAGGAACTGCACAACGATTTTATCCGACAATACGGAAGCTGCCGGTGCTATGATATACAGACCAAACTCATGGGCCGGACTTTCAATCTTTTGGATCCGAAGGATTTGGAAGAGGCGGGCAAGTTCGGTATGATGGAATATTGTTCGGGCGCCGTCGCTCGCGCGGCGCGCAAAACCGCCGAGATAATCCTGAGAGAACGGGAACAGGAATAAAGTCCTTTTTATAAAACCTGAATTGAGAGATTGTTTCGAAACGGAGTGGATCCGTATCCTTTGAGACGACGAAAAATATGGAGGAAATCAAGTGTCCAGCATTTCCCGGATTCGCTTAAGCAAGCCTTCGGCACTGAACGGTTTTTGCAACAGATTTATGTCCGGTTCCAATGCGCCGTGATCGGCTATGACGTCATCGGTATAACCCGACATGAAGAGCACTTTGAGATCCGGTTTGATGCCGCAGAGTTTTCCGGCCAGTATACGGCCGTTTCCGTGCGGCATAATGACGTCGGTGAGCAAAAGGTCTACCTTTGTAAGTTCTTTTTTGAACTTATTCTCGGCCACAATCGGGTCGCCGGCCTCGATTACGCCGTATCCATATCAAGTTAAAATTCTGACAGCGGCAAGGCGCATGCTTTTATCGTCTTCCACAACAAGAACGGTCTCATCGCCGGTCAGTTTATGCATAACTCGCCGTTTTTCATCGACTTCTTTAACGTCTTCTTTGGTTTTTGGCAGGTAAATCTTGAATGTCGATCCCTCGCCCGGTTCGCTGTATACCCAAATAAAGCCGTTGTTTTGTTGCACAATTCCATACACGGTGGACAAACCCAGTCCGGTTCCCTTATCTATTTCCTTGGTGGTAAAAAACGGTTCGAAGAGGTGTTCGCGGGTTTCTTCCGTCATACCGGTGCCGGTATCGCTGACGGTGATCATGATGTATGGACCAGCAATAACTTCCTCCCCTACCTTGTGAATATCACCGTAATTTTCATCCAGCCCCACATTCGATGTTTTTACAGCGAGCTTACCACCGTCCGGCATTGCGTCCCGGGCGTTTACGGCGAGGTTCATTAGCACCTGCTCGAATTGGCCGCGGTCAGCCATGACGTTACTCAGGTTTTCATCCAAATCGACGGCCAGATCGATGTCTTCGCCAAGTATTCTTCTAAGCATTTTTTCTACGCTGAGCACAACCTCATTGAGGTTGATGAGCTGTGGTTTCATAATCTGCCGGCGGCTGAAGGCGAGCAATTGGCGTGTAAGATCCGCAGCACGCCGGCCGGCTTGCTCTATCTCCATGGCATCTTTTCGGAGTGGGTCTTCGGGGTCGAGTTCCTCTCTTAAAAAACCGGAATAACTCAATATAATGCTTAAAATATTATTGAAATCGTGCGCCACGCCGCCTGCAAGCCTGCCGACGGCCTCCATTTTCTGCGCATGCCGAAACTGCACTTCGCTTTGCTGCAAAGCCTCTTCCGTCCGCTTTTGCGCGGTTTCTGATTTTTCCAATTCGGCATTTCGCCGGCGCAACTCGGTCAATTCCTCTATAAGTTGCTTTTTTGTCTTACCTTCATCTTTCATTTTATACACCGAAATTGGGCGGACCCGAGGCGGCCTTTAATAAAAAAAGAGATAATTCGGTGAAACATTTATCGCACTAAAAAAATGATCCAGGAAGAACTGAAAAACTGGTAATTCTACACTCATTCACACCCTCCAAGATGGTTTCCGCTTAGATTTTTCTGTTCGCTTTATGCAAAGTACCACTCACTAACGCACATTTTTCACTGTGACAAAATGCGTGTCGCAGAAGCGGTAAGACAAAAATTATTCACTCAGGCGCCGTACTTTGATGAAAATCTAATAAGGGCTACTTAGCCGAGAAGCCGCCTGAAACCAATTATACAGGTTTACACTATTTAAGTCAAGTGTTTTGAAGAATTTTTATCAAAATAATGCATTTCTTCTCAACGAATGAGATAAACTTAACACCGGCATCCCTGCCGGTATTACATACCGCCTGGAAGCCGGTGTTACGGGGGTAAGCTGAGGCTTGAAAAGAGGCATGGGCGTGGTATCATCGCTTTTAAGGTGATTCAAGACAAGTTCGGTAGATACGAGGTGATTGAGGAGATAGGCCGCGGGTCGATGGGCGTGGTGTATCGGGCCCGCGATCCTCTTATAGACCGGGAGGTGGCGATAAAGACCGTCCCGGTAGGCTACGGCCCCGACCGGAAGCGCCGTGAGTCGCACCTCGAGCGGCTCCGTCGCGAAGCGCTGGCGGCGGGGCGATTGAGTCATCCGAACATCGTAGTCGTATACGACGTCGGTGAAGAAGGCGATTCGTTTTACATCGCAATGGAATTGCTGCACGGCCGGACTATCGATCAGGTTTTGAAAGACGGCGCAAAATTCAGCGTCGAGGAAGTCGCCGATATAATCGACGAGGTGGCTGCAGCGCTCGACCATGCACACTCGAAAGAAGTAATTCACCGGGACATCAAGCCCTCAAACCTTTTTCTCATGGATAACGGTACGGTCAAGATAACGGATTTCGGCATCGCCAAGCTGCCGTTGGGTACCCTTACGGGCGAAGGCCGCATCGTCGGCTCGCCGAGCTACATGAGCCCGGAACAGGTGCGCGGGTCGAAAGTGGACGCCCGAAGCGACGTGTTTTCACTCGGGGTGTTGTCGTATATACTCGTTACCGGCAAAAAGCCCTTCGGAGGCGGTGAGGTGCCGGACATCATATATCGCATAGTACACGAAGACCCGCCGCCGCCCGGCAAGATCAGACCCGATTTATCCAGAGAAGTTGACCGCGTGGTTATAAGAGCACTGGCTAAAGACCCTGACAAACGATACCAATCGGCGGGCGGCGTTGCTCGAGCGTTCGGAAAAGCAATCCAACAGGAATATGACGTCGATGAAAGGTTGGAAAAAGAGGAGGCTTCCGACGACTCTACCGGCGAGTTGAAACGGGCGTCTTTCGATATGGATATGTATCGTGAGAAAGAAAGCGATGGGCCGTCGAAAATAGACATGGTGTTTCAGGAGATAACTTCGGAGATTCGATCCTTCCGCCTGGATGGCGGGAAGAAAAAACGCAAAAAGAGGTAGCCGTCATGAGCCCCGAAGATCGGAATGAAAAGGATCAGATCGAACAACTCGAGCAATTGCGCCGGCAGGCTTATAACGACCCGGATTGCACCACCGTTGACGGAGCATCGAAGGCCAGAGAGCTTACGCTCCCGTTGGGCAAGAAGCTCGAGCTCAATATCATCGAGGGACCGCAAAAAGGTATGGGGTACTTGTTCCCGAAGGGCAACTTGACTATAGGCCGAGCCCCGGAAGCTGACCTCACGATAGAGGACGACAAGATAAGTCGAAAACATGCGGTTATCGAGGCGTTTTCTCGCGATCAGATATTTATATCGGACCTCGCAAGCACAAACGGCACATTTATCAACGGGATGAGGGTAAGATCTCTAAAACTCAAGGACGGCGATGAAATAAAAGTAGGCCGTTCCGTGATGAAATTTACCTCCCGGGACGTAGAGAGCTGATTTTCTCCCATGGAACTTGTCGATAAGATGTTCGAGGGAGACATAAGGTCCCTCGCCAGGCTGATAACCCTTGTCGAAAACCGATCAAAAGACCTTCCTGCGATAATGAAGGCGATTCACTCACGCATGGGCAACGCCTACGTTGTGGGAATCACAGGCCCGCCGGGCGCCGGTAAAAGCACCGCCGCAGACATACTGATTGAATTATGGAGGAAAGGGGGATCGGATGTCGGCGCAGTGCTATGCGACCCATCGAGTCCATTCACCGGCGGAGCCATATTGGGCGACCGCATACGGATGAGCCGCCATTTCCTCGATCCAGGCGTGTACATGAGAAGTCTGGGGAGCCGTGGAAACCAGGGGGGATTGTCGAGATCGACGAAGGAAGTAGTGCATCTCATCGATGCTTTCGGAGTGGATTGGGTTGTTGTGGAGACCGTTGGTGTAGGCCAGACCGAGCTCGACATCATGGGAGTGGCGGATACGGTGGTGGTAATAGTCGGCCCCGAATCGGGCGATGCCATACAAACCATGAAAGCGGGTTTGATGGAAATCGCCGATATTTTCGTCGTTAACAAAGCGGACAGGGCCGGCGCGCAGCGAATGGCCGCGGAAATTAGAGCAACGCTCGAAATGCGTGATGCAGAATCGGGGAAGTGGAACCCGCCGGTTTTGTTAACGGTCGCTTCTTCGGGAGAAGGAATCGAGGATGTTAACGAAGCTATTTTAAAACATCGGAAATACCGGAAAACATCCGGCGACGCCGGGAGAAAGCTGATTAGGCGCTCGGAACTTATCGAGGTGGTGCAGGAATTTTTCAGGTCGAAACTCGAAGACGCACTCGAATCCAAGCCCTTATGTGATTATCTTAAAAAAGTGGAGAATGGCGAGATCAGTCCCTACGAAGTTCTGGAATTACTGTTAAATGATGGCGCCATAGCCGATCTGTTCGGGAACGATAAAAACGGTCGCTTTTTGTAATCCGTTGTCATATTTTGTCACTTTCACCTTTTTTATCCGCTACGTTCGAGTGTGGTTTTGAATGTTTCATATACCTCTTGCCCGAAGAAAACGAAAGTGATCCCCTCTTGAATTTGGGGAAAACGTGCTTATAATCATGGCATATTGGCACTCTCTTGGGTCGAGTGCCATTTATTCCCTGTGCAAAGAATTGTAGCATCGCCAAGCCCGTTTTGGGTCGGGTTACATTTTATTTAAGGAGGTGGAGTATCGATGAAGCTTAAACCTATGCATGACCGAGTATTGGTGAAACGTCTCGAGAAAGAGGAGAAAACCAAGGGGGGTATCTATATACCCGACAGCGCCAAGGAAGCGCCGGCGGAAGGGAAAGTGGTGGCCGTCGGTGAAGGTAAGATCATGGATGACGGTTCGGTGAAGAAACTTGACGTCAAGGTCGGCAATCGCGTTATTTTCGCAAAGTACGCCGGCACCGAGGTTACTGTCGAGGATGAGGAATATCTCATCATGCGCGAGGAAGAAATACTCGGCGTGGTGACCCAATAATTATTACGGACATTGAAGGAGGTCGATAAAAATGGCTGCCAAGGAAATAAAATTTTCGGAAGACGCCAGAAGGAAAATACTGATCGGGGTTAATACCCTTGCGGATGCTGTCAAGGTAACACTTGGTCCGAAAGGTCGTAACGTTATAATCGAAAAGACTTTCGGTTCACCTACCGTCACCAAGGACGGCGTAACCGTGGCCAAGGAAATCGATGTCGATGACAAGTTCGAGAACATGGGCGCGCAGATGGTTCGCGAGGTCGCCAGTAAGACCAGCGACGATGCGGGAGACGGCACCACTACCGCGACGGTGCTGGCTCAGAAAGTATACACCGAAGGGGCGAAACTCGTCGCGGCGGGATCGAGCCCGATGGAACTCAAGCGTGGCATCGACAGCGCCGTCGAAACCGTGGTAAACGAACTGAGGAAATTATCGAAGCCCACCAAGGACCGCGAGGAAATAGCGCAAGTCGGCACCATCAGCGCAAATAACGATCGCATGATCGGCGATCTTATCGCAGAGGCCATGGACAAGGTCGGCAAGGAAGGCGTTATAACCGTCGAGGAAGCCAAGAGCATGGATACCAGCCTCGATGTGGTCGAGGGTATGCAGTTCGACCGTGGATACCTGTCTCCCTATTTCATTACCGATCCCGACCGGATGGAGATCGTGCTCGAGGAACCTTATTTGTTGTTGTTCGAAAAGAAAATCTCCAACATGAAGGACTTGCTGCCGGTGCTCGAAAAGATCGCCCAGAGCGGCAAGGCTTTGATGGTGTTGGCTGAAGACATCGAGGGTGAGGCTCTGGCGACCTTGGTGGTCAACAAGCTTAAAGGAGTGCTTAAGATCGCCGCCGTGAAGGCTCCCGGTTTCGGCGAGCGCCGCAAGGCCATGTTGCAGGACATCGCTATTCTCACCGGCGGTCAGCTCATCGCCGAAGAACTGGGCCACAAGCTGGAAAACGTCGCAATAGAGGACCTCGGGCAGGCGAAGCGAATCGTTGTTGACAAGGACAATACCACTATCGTCGAGGGATTCGGGAAAAAGGCCGACATTGCGGGTCGCATCAAACAGATGCGGGCTCAAATCGAGGAAACTACCAGCGACTACGACCGCGAGAAGCTCCAGGAGCGACTGGCGAAATTAGTAGGTGGCGTTGCTGTGATAAAGGTCGGCGCGGCTACTGAAACGGAGATGAAAGAGAGGAAAGCCCGCGTCGAGGACGCTTTGAACGCCACCAGGGCCGCTGTCGAGGAAGGAATTGTCCCGGGCGGTGGAGTAGCGTACCTCAGGGCGCTGGGTTCGCTTAAAAAGCTCAAACTCGAGGGCGATCAGCAGTTCGGCGCCAACATCGTCATGCGCGCTCTCGAAGAACCGCTCAGATGGATAGCTCAAAACGCAGGGCATGACGGGTCCATCGTGGTGGACAAGGTAGGGTCCGGCAAGGGCGCTTTCGGTTTCAACGCGGCGGATGAGAAATATGAAGACCTCTTGAAAGCCGGCATTATCGATCCGACCAAGGTGGCGCGTACGGCGCTTCTGAACGCAGCGAGCGTGGCGGGTCTGCTTATAACCACCGAAGCGATGGTCGCCGAAAAACCCAAGGAAAAAGAAGATATGCCGCCCATGCCGGGAGGCGGATACGGCGATATGTATTAACCCGTTACAATCACCAAAAGCAACAAAGGAAGTGCTTGCGCGAGCACTTCCTTTTTTAATGCTGTGCCGGGCATGGCACGTGGCGCGTAAACGCCATCCGGTCAAGCATGGTGCCATAACCGGTGACTTGGGAGTGCAAGCCCGGCAGCGGGAACTGTTAGTAACGCCTTCGGCGTCACAAG
>Ga0180432_10006554_pt1 | contig 15084 bp, 12 predicted proteins | sample SS_ome_10_FD_132414 | JGI IMG/M metagenome (GOLD analysis project Ga0180432, IMG submission 132414) | Hypersaline lake sediment archaeal communities from the Salton Sea, California, USA - SS_1_MS_2 metaG | ecosystem: Environmental > Aquatic > Non-marine Saline and Alkaline > Hypersaline >... | reverse complement strand
GCGAGCCGGCTGGCGGACTCCGGAACCCTGGTGATGGTGGTTTCCGATCACGGCGGGGCCCCGCCTCCGACCCGCGTGTTCAGAACCAAACGCTGGCTGATCGAGCAAGGGCTGGCGGAGGAGGGCAAAGGACCGCCGACCGTGTCCTCCCCGTCGAGCGATGAGACCGCGGACGCCCCCCGCAGCGTACCGGAATGGGTGATGCAAGACCCCCGGTTTCTCCAGCAGATCGCCGCCGGGGTGGCCGAAGAAAACCGGCGGGTCACCGGGTCTCCCGTGCATCTGGACACGCGGGGTGTGGACGCTTGCCGGTCGAAGGTTCTACGCTACCGGCTGTGCGATCTCTCGGAGGGACTCGTCGTCAATCTTTCCGGCCGGCAGCGGGACGGAACCGTGCGCCCGGAGGAGTTTCTCGCCGTGAGAAGTGCGGTCATCGAAGCTGCCCGGGGTCTTCAGAATACAGATCCGGCCCGTAGAATCCTGAAGGACGTCGTGACCCGGGACCATCTGTTTCCCGGAGCGCCTCCGGATCGGGCTCTCCCGGACATCGTTCTCCTTCTCGAGGACGGGGTGAGGGCCGTGGGACAAACGGACGGCCCCGCCGTGGAACCGATCGACGGCGGCGCGCCTTCGGCCCGCGGGGGACATTCCATCGACGGGGTCTGGGGACTCATGGGGCCCGGCGTCGCACGCGGAGGGAAGTTCGAGGCTTCCATCATGGACGTTGCCCCAACGGTGCTTGAGCACTTCGGGGTCTCTGGACTGCAGGACGCGGACGGCTCCGCCCGTCGCGATCTAGTCAACCGGAATCCTTACTGAAAACCGCGTGCCTCGACCCGGCCGGCTGTCGACCTCAAACTCGGCTCCGTAGGGTGTCAGATGCTGTTTCGTGGATACCAATCCGAGACCGGTTCCCGTCGGGTTCTCGGAATCGCGTGAAGCGGACGGTGGTTTCGCGCTGTAAAAGGGCTCGAAGATCTTCGGGAGGTTCTCCTCGCGAATCCCAATTCCGTTGTCGGTGATGTCCACGACGATTCGATTTCCCTCCAGCCGCAAAGCGACCTCCAGCGTTGGATCCTTGCACCGCCACAAGGCGTGAAGCGCGTTCGTGAGGATGTTTGCGAAACCGACGGAGAAATCGGTGCGCACTCCACGGATTTCCGGCAGACGTCGCGCGAGTCGGATCTCCTTAATGACCTCCGGATGGCAGAAGGGGTCCGCCTCCAGGCGGTTGACCTCTTCCAGGAGAATCTCGTTCAGGTCCAGCGTCACCAGAGTGCGGGATCCTTGGCCCCGAGACGCGTGGAGGATGTTGTTGAGGATGGCTTCCATGCGCTCGGCCTGGTCGACCAGCATGCGCGTTTCTCCCCGATGGGGTGGAGACAACTCCATTCGGGAAGCCGTCAGCATGATCTGTGTCAGTGGGTTCTTGAGGTCATGCACGAGGGTCTGAACGAGCTCGGCCGTCCGGGTATGCGTTCGCATCTCTTCCGCAAGTAAGCCGGGTTCTCGCAGGGCCAGGGTCGAGGCAACGAAGGCCTGCAGTGCCTCCAGGACGAGGATCTCTTCATCACGATCGCCGGGACCCACAGTCACCAGGGCCGCCCTGAGTCGACCTTCCCACAGCAGAGGGACGATCGCGATGCGGAACAGACCGGCCGGCGCGTGGCGGTTTCTCCCGGCCACCGTGTGCGAACACGTCCGGAAGTAGGGGTGGCGAGCGCTCAACGGCGATTCCTTGAACCTCAGCATGAGTTCCGGAAGAACGTGGTGGGTCACGAAATCGCGGGAGAGACCCATTTCAACGGCACGAGTAATTTCCCCACTGTCCGGATCCAACTGCACGAAGGCGCCGGTGTCGGAATGGTCGAACTCCATGGCCGATTCCAGCGAGACGTGAATGGCCTCATCGAGGTCATGGGTTGTGGACAACTGCTGAGCAAGCAGGGAGAGGATAGCGAGACCCTGTTCCCTCCTTGCCGCCAACGCGGCGGACGTGTCCCTCGGGACACCCGCGTCCGTCCGGCCAAGCGCAGGTGGATCGTCCAGCATTCGGATTCCCCTTCCCGTCCGGTGTTCACAAAAATGACGGCACACCCCCTCGCATATGTGTATTAACCGGGTAAGGGTCCGGAAATTTCTCGAACAAAATGCCGATGGGTGTATATTTTTTCTAAGAAGGATGTGTTTAGCGATAAGATATGGGAGGCGGCCTGTATTGAATGTCAGCGATCGCAATATGGTTTTAAAGAATCAGAGTCTCGTGGTCCGGAGATGAGTGAATCACTCGGGCCGGAGGTATTCTTCACACCGGGTGCCGGCTCGCTGGCGGGCGGATTCCGGGAGGAAGCTGGATACCAGGGCGTTCCGGGTGCAGGTTCGGATGTCATCGATGTCGAGCCCCAGTTTTGCGATGGAAATCTCGAGTTCGTGCGTCAGGGAAATCCCGAAGATTTCCGGGTCATCGCTGCTGAGGGTCGCGATGGCGCCCGCCTTCAGGAAGCGGAGTAGAGGATGGGAAGCGAGGGTAGGAGTCGAGCGCGTCACGTAATTACTGGTGGGGCAGAGCTCCAGCGGGACGCGTTCCTCGACGATGTTTTTCAGAAGCGCAGGGGATTCAACGATTCTGACTCCGTGGCCGATGCGATCCGCGTAGAGGAGTGTCAGGGCGTCCTCTACTTCCGTGGGCCCCGCGACCTCTCCGGCGTGGATCGTAATGGGGAGACCCGCCTCTCTGGCTCTGCGAAACGTCGAGCGAAAGAGTCGAGCGGGCCAGTGGGTTTCGTCCCCGGCCAGATCCACACCCACGATGCGATCCCGGTGGCGAAGGCAGAATTCCAGGGTCTCGTCGCAGCGATCCACACCCAGGTCTCTTGAACAGATCACGATGAGACCGACTTCGATCCGCCGGTTCGCCTGCGCTTCGCCCACCCCCGCCGACACGGCATCCAGGACTTCGTCCCACGGGATGTCATGGATGTCGGTCATGAAGGAAGGGCTGAAGCGAAGTTCCAGTAGGACCACGTTGTCGGCGGCGGCGTCCTCGACCGCCTCACGCGTGATTCGCGCGATGGTCTCCGGGGAGACGAAAGACTGCTGCGCCAGTCGAAACCGGGCGAACACATCCGCGATGGAATCCGCAGGCTCTCGGACATAGACGGCTCGCTTCAATCCGTCGAGATCGTCGGAGGGAAGCGGGAGATCGTGCGCCCGAGCGATCTCGAGAATCGTGGACGGCCGGACGGAACCTTCCAGATGGCGGTGGATCTCGACCTTCGGAAACTGAAGAAAATCGGTCATCGGCTCGACTCCCGCAGGCATGATCGGTTCCGGCCGGCTACCCCGGCGCCTCTTCCTGTACCGTGTGGCCGGCAAGATATCACACCCCTGATGTTTGTCCAGCGGCTTCTGTCGCCGTGTGCGATGGGTAGTTGTCCGGCAGGTTTTCTCGCCGTGTGCGATGGGCAGTTGTCCGGCAGGTTTTCTCGCCGGGTGCGATGGGCAGTTGTCCGGCAGGTTTTCTCGCCGGGTGCCACGGGTAGTCGGCCAGCGAGATCTTCCTCCGCTTGCGTCGCAGTCGGGCGGCCGGCCGTTCGCCGTTCACAAAGAGGTTGAGGGCGGAGCGCGGGACGGCTATCTTGACGGCAGCGGAAGAGGATCGCCGAGGATCCGGGAGACGGGGAGGGCGTTCGTGGGAAGTCCCGAACGACAAGGTGGAGGAAACGTACGGCCCTGGGTGTTTCCACTCGTGGCGGTGCTTGTGGCGACCCTGGGTGCGGTGGTCGCGGCCGAGGTGGGACTGCGTGTGTTTCATCATCTGCGAGGCACCTACCGCCTGGATGAGGAGGCGGTCGAAGCCCGGCAGGCGAGCATCTGGATCCGGTCGGACGACCCCGAACTCATGTTTGTCCATCGTCCGGACTACCGCAAAGAAGGGATTCGATACACCGAGGCCCACGGGATTCTCAGGTCCGAAGACGTGACTCTGGAGAAATCGCAGGGGATGCTGCGCATTGTGCTCCTGGGAGATTCCATCGGCGCGGGAATCACGTTGCCCTATGAACGGCGGCTCTCGACTCTGCTCGAACGCGGGCTGGCCTCGTCGTGGGCCGGCCGGCCGGTCGAAGTCCTGAACTTCTGCGTCAATGGCTACAAAACCATTCAGGAGGCTCGCCTGCTGGAAGCGGCGGCGGCCGGGTTTGACCCGGATCTCATCATCGTCGCCTACTGTATGAATGATGTGGCCAACTCGCTGACCCCGACCCGCTGGTTTCTCGATCCCTCGCCGCCCCGCCTGTACCTCTGGGATGCGATCGGGATCGCGCTCGGCATCGATTCTTCGCGCCGGGCCCCGCGCGTTCCCGTCTTCGGCCCCGACTACGCACATGGACCGTACAAGTACTGGCACCAGCTCTATGCCCCGGGATCGGAAGGCTGGCGGTCGGTCCTCGAAGGGTTCAATCGAATCGCCTGGTTCGCTTCCGAGCATTCTTGTCCGGTTCTTCTGGTGGTGTTCCCCTTCTTCCTTCCGGACGATTGGTATGCGGGGGGGGTCGAACCGCTGCACGCGCAAGTGGCGTTGGCGGCCGAGCGGAACGGGTTCGTCGTTCTGGATCTCCTGCCGATCTACGCGCACTACGAGGTCGCAGAGGTCCGAGATGACCCTGCCGACATCTTTCATCCCAATGCCCGGGGTCACGAGATCGCGGCGGCCGCGATCGAGGAGCGTCTTCGGAGGATTCTGGGGCCTCCGTAGGGGATCGGGCGTGACCCCCGGACGCGTGGGGGCGATCCGCTGGACGACCGTGGCCCTCTATCCGCGGAGCCGGCGCGGCTGCGGATGATCGGGCCTGCGGGTGGGCGATTTCCGCTTGCAGCGGGGTGCGGCGTACCCTATTCTTCGGGCTCGGATGTTCGGCGTTCTCAGTGTCGAACGAACATCGGGAGGAGTCCGGTGAGTTTCAAGATTGGACCGGCCACCGTAGACGTCGTTGCCGGAGACATCACGGAGATGGAGGTCGACGCAATCGTCAACTCGGCCAACACGCACCTGTGGATGGGGGGCGGACTCGCCAGCGCGATCAAGAAGGCGGGCGGGCAGGACATCGAGAACGAGGCGATCCGTCAGGGCCCGCTCACCGTCGGCGAGGCGATTGCGACAGGAGCGGGCGCACTCAAGGCGACGCACGTGATTCACGCGGTGGTCATGGGGCAGGATCTGAAAACCGACGAAGAGAAGATCCGCATGGCCACGCGCGCGGCGTTGACGCTGGCCGAAGAAAAGGGTTTTCACTCAGTGGCGTTCCCGGCTCTCGGCACGGGTGTGGGCGGAGTGTCTGTCTTCGTGTGTGCCGCCGCGATGGTCGACGAGGCGATCAACCTCCTGATCGACTCGGAGCGCATTCGGCAAGTGACCTTCGCTCTGCTGGATGAGGAAGGGCGGAGCGCGTTTCACCATGCCTTCCTGACTCGCTTCTCGAAGAGATAGTCCGCAGCTCGCATCGGCCGGAGGCGACCCCAAGAACCCATCTGCGGATCACGGGTCGGATCTCGGCTCAGAACGGCATACCGGTGGCGGCGATCCACCGGGTCCCGTCCCGGCGGGAATACGCCACCTCGAGTCGCACGACTTGCTGGGACAGGATGCGGATTCCCGCCCCGACGGAACCATAGAACTCGTCCCACGCGGGAAGAGCGTCGCCGTCCCAGACCGATCCCACGTCGCCGAAAAGCGCCGCCATCAGGCCAAGATCCACGTTGCGGACGAACCAGAAGTCATAACTTCTCTTTTCCTTCAGGACAATGCGTACCTCGACGGCGCCGAGGATCCGGTTCCGGCCCTTGAAGCTCAGAGGGTGAAGCCCGCGGACGTTGCCGAATCCCCCCAGACGCAGTCGGCGGTAGTCGGGAACGGGGCGGTCCCGGTAGCGTACGGACGCGCGCGCCGCCAGGATTCGGCCCGGCGTTACCGTCCGGAATCCTCTCACGTCCAACCGATACGACGCGTAGTCGACCGTCCCGTCGAAGACGGGGAGCGACCGTTCCAGGAATCCTCCCGCGTAGGCGCCGGATCGTGGATCCGCGTAGACGTCGCGCGTATCGTACGCCATCCCCATCCCTAGAGAACGGATCCGGTCCCTCCGTGTGCCCGAGGCCGTCCGCCACGCGTCCGTTTCAATCTCCGACCCCTCCAGAGAGAGTCTCGCTCGTCCCCAGGTGCCAAGATAGGTGCCGAGGCCGAGGCCGACGGCGCTCCACCGGTTGGTCTGGCCTTCGAAGTCGTCATACTCGCTCCAGACGAGGGAAACGGCCGCGGATCCGTGGTTGCCCGTGATCCACGGATCGGAGTACCGGAAGTGGCCCGTCCGCCGCCCGCCGCCCTCCATGATGAGCGTGAAGGATCGGTTCCGGCCCGATTCGTTGGGGTTCGTCAGTCCGAAACCGTACGTCCACCCGGTCTCATCGCTACAGTCGAGAATCGGATAGGGAATCCACTCGGTGGGCAGCCAAACGAGCCGTTCCTTGACGCGGACCCGAATGAGCATCCTGTTCTCGTGCCACAGGGTATCGACCCTGACTTCGCTGAAGAGGTCCAGGTTGTCGATGCGGTCTCGATCCCGACTCGCCTGCTCCGGATCGTAGGGATCGCCGACCTGTGTCTGCATCTCTCTCAAGATCACGTGAGTTTCGGTGCGCTCGTTTCCCTCCACTCGAATGTCGGTGACGAGGGTGGGCGTGGGAGGGGGAAGACCCTGGGACCGGGCAGCTGCAGGGGACCCGAAGACAAGAATGGCGGCGACCGACGCGAGTATCCGGCACAGGATGCCGGGGAGCGATTGACTTGTCGGGATCATGGCCCGATACTACATTCGGACATTGGTCGGCGCAAGCCGAAGTGCGGGGAGAGCGAAGACCTTGAACGGACGGCGGATGAGGCGAGCAAGGCGGATGCTGGGCGGCGTTCTCGGCGGGTTGCTGTGATTCCTTGTGAGCGGGAGTCCTTGCCCGGCGGCGCCTCTGGGCGAGTCCGGCCCGTTTCACTCCTACATCTCCGAGGGCATCGAAGAGGTGTTCGCCGGCCGTTTTCCACGGGCGCTTGAGATCTGCGATCAGATCGTCGCAATGGACCCCGACTCCCCCGTAGGGCATTTCTACCGGGGCGCCACCTACTGGTGGATGTACCTGATCGACCCCGAGGACGAGGAGGTCGGGCGCCACGTGGAAGAGAATCTCCGGCTGGCCATTGAGCGTGGCAACGCGCGGCTCAAGACGGATCCCGACGACGTCGAGGCTCTCTTCTACCTGGGAGGCGCATACGGGTTCCGCGCACGGTACCGGATTCTGGAGACCCGGTGGTGGGGCGCGGCATGGGACGGCAAGAAGGCCAAGGAACTCCTGGAAAAGGTGAGCGCGCTCAGGCCCGACTGGATCGACGCCAACCTGGGCCTCGGAATGTACAACTACTATGTGGACGTGTTGCCGAAGTACTTCCAGATCCTGCGGGTGGTCGCCTTCATTCCGGCGGGGGATCGGGATAAGGGACTCCGCCAACTCCGGCTGGCCATGCGCGAGGGGACGTACACGCGATCGGAGGCCCAGTTCTTCCTTTTGGACATCATGAAGGATCACGAGAAGGACTACGTCACGGCACTTCAGCTGACGAGGGACCTGGCGCGGCGGTATCCGGAGAACCCGTTCTTCCCATTGATGAAAGTGCTGATCTTCGTCAATCATCTCGGTCGCTGGCGTGAGGCGATCGCTGCGCTGGAGGATCTGCTGGCCCGGTTGGACGGAAGCTCGTTCCTGTTCGCCGATGATGTTCGCGTGCGCGCTCGGTACTATCTGGCCAAGGCCCACTTCTTTAGGGGCGACAACGCGCGGGCGCTCGCCGAGTTCGAGTCACTCGTGGCGGACGATCCGGATGGGCCCGAGTGGGTGGTTGCCTGGACGCACCTGCGAATGGGTCAGATCCATGACATGGAAGGCCGGCGCGAGGCCGCCCGGACCCATTACCGGCGGGTGTTGAAGATGAAGGCTTACGGGAAAACCCACGGTGCCGCGAAGCGATGGATGCGGGAGCCCTTTGAGGGATGGCAGCCGAGGAACGAATTCCGCAAGTAGCGCGAGGAGACCGCGGCGGCCGGTTGCGCCGGTCCGGAATCAAGCGGGCACGCTCGCGACAGAGCGCGTAGAGAACACGGATGGGGGAGCCCGGCGTTCTGCGGGCACCCTCGGGGGCTTCAGAGGGCGGCACTCGGAGCACCGGGCTCAGTACCGCTTCTTGCTTGACTTCAGCTCCCGAATGCGAGACGATCCGGCCGGACGCGTTGATAGGGGAATTTGAGCAGTGGAGAAATGGGCGGAACGGATTCTCTTCTGGGGTACGGCTGTAATCGTGGTCGCCTTCATGTTGACGGGCGTGTACTTCCTGTGGGTCAAGCCGTTGCTCCAGTAGGTGCGGACGGAGCGTCGAGTTGCCCATCGGATCGACGGAGATCCGGTAGGGAGGGGGACAACATCGCCGGGGTGGGCTGGAGCCCGCCCCGGTTTTTTCTGCCCTGGAGGGGACCCGGTAGGCGCATTCGGAATCTCGAGATCGAGGGGGAAAACGGCTCCGGCCGGCCGGGCCAGAGGGTGATGCGCAGGAGGGGCCGTGGGTCCGCGGCGCCCGGCTTGAAAGACCACTCGCCGGTGGCGCTTATTCCAAACGGGGCGTCGCGGTTTCCTTCTTCAGGGCGGCGTTAACGATGTCCTTTACCCGCTTCAGCGTGCACGGTTTCGGGATGAACCCGTCCGCTCCCTTCTGCAGGATCTTCTTCTCGGTGTGGACGGTCCGGTATCCGGTAATGATCACGACGGGCAGGTCCGGCCACTTCGCCTTGATGTGCTCCAGCAGAGCCATGCCGTCCATGCGGGGCATGTTCAGATCGGCAATGACCAGATCGAACTCCGCGTGGCCCAGAATCTGGAGTGCTTCTTCGCCGTTGCCGGCAGCGGACGACTCATAGCCGAAGATTTCCAGCATGTCGGTCAGCGTCTCTCTCATGCTGACTTGGTCGTCGACCACAAGAATGTGTTTTGCCATTGGGCATGTCCCTCGCGAGCGCGGGTTCTCTCAGGAGATGTATCGGCAGCGATTGCCACATCTTTAGCTCGCGAGCGGCACCCCGCGTCCAGGGACGGGATTCTCTCTCTGGACCCGGGCGAAGAGAAAGCACAGGCGGGAAACGCCTGTGCTTCTTGATGCTGAGGGCCCTCGGGGAGGCTCCCGCCCGCCCCAGAGCTGGGACCAGAGAAGTTACTTGCCTCGAGTGTGGAGCTCGATGACTTTCTCTATTGCATCCTTATCAAAAACGAAGGCAATGCCTTCGCTCAGGTAATACCACGTCAGGGAATCTGCAAAAAGGACCTGATCGTCCGGAGGACCATAAATTCGAGCGACCGAGTGTTGCATGCTGCGAACACCGTGCTCTTTGGCCACTTTCTCGGAAAAAGCCAGATCTTTGGAAATGTGCACCATCGACAGCCGACCTCTTCCGGACCGCCCTTTGCAGGGGCCTAGGGTTCACGCGGCAGAGAGAAGTGTTTCCTCTCAAGGACAGGCCAATTGTAACATACCGGGGTAGTGCCTGTCAACGTGAAACCGGCGTCGAACGTGGATATGCTGGCCCCTTGACGTTTTTTTGACACTATTGCCCCCCGTGATGTAGAATGGGGGCAGGTGAACCGCAGAAAGGGGCAGGAAGTGAGCATTCTGGTTACAGGAGGCGCCGGCTACATCGGCAGCGTGGCGGTCGAGGAGCTACTCCGGACGGGCCGCCGTGTGGTGGTTCTCGACAACCTCTCCAAGGGACACGGCGAAGCCGTGCTACCCGAGGCCCGCTTCATTCGAGGAGACGTCGGGGACCCCGAGGCCCTGAGGCGGGTTTTCGGGTCCCACTCCATCGATGCCGTGATGCATTTCGCGGCGGATTCTCTGGTCGGTGAGTCTATGGAACGGCCTGGGAAGTACTTCCGGTCCAACCTGTGCGCCGGGCTTGTGCTTCTGGATGCGATGGCGGCCCACGGCGTGTCGAAGATGGTGTTCTCCTCCACTGCGGCCGTCTACGGTGAGCCCGAATCCGTGCCGATAGAGGAAACGGACTCCCAGATTCCGACGAATCCGTACGGGGCGTCGAAAATGGCTTTCGAGTCGGCGCTCCAGTGGTACGGCCGAGCGCACGGCATTCAGAGCGTTCGACTCCGCTACTTCAACGCGGCGGGAGCCTCGGAGCGGCTGGGGGAGGATCACGATCCCGAGACGCACCTGATTCCACTGGTCCTGGACGCCGCGGCCGGGGAACGGGACGGGGTGGAGATCTTCGGAACGGACTACGAGACTCGCGATGGAACGTGCATTCGCGACTACGTGCACGTGACGGATCTCGCCCAGGCGCACATCCGGGCTCTCGAAGCCCTGGACAACGGAGGGGAAGGGGTGTTCAACCTCGGCAACGGGGCGGGCTACAGTGTTCGAGAGGTCGTGCAGTCCGCCGAGAGAGTAACGGGAAGATGCGTCCCCCGGCGGGAGGTCGACAGACGTTCGGGTGATCCGGCGGTCCTCGTCGCAAGCGCCGAGAAGGCCGTTCGGGAACTGGGATGGCGGCCCGAGATGACCGAGATCGATGACATCGTGCGGTCCGCCTGGGTATGGCGCCAGGCTCACCCCAACGGATACGGGCGGACATCCGGGGATTGATCTGGAGACGTCGGGCGGTTTCGTGTTGCTGCCCGGCACGAGCGCAACCATGGATGGAGAAGGCATGAGCAGCCGGAAGCGACGCGTAGTGCCGGCCGGGGGCGGGGTTGACGCAGCGGCGGGCCACATGGCCGAGGCCTCACTGCTCTTCCGAGTCATGAGCTTCATTCACTCCACCATCGAGATGGATCAGATTTCGGCCGTCATCCTTTCCTGCGTGACGGCGGGCCACGCCCTTGGGTTCAATCGAGCGTTTCTCTTCCTCCTGGATGAAGAGCTGAAGGTCGTCCGGGGGATGATGGGGATCGGTCCTTCGTCCGGAGAGGAAGCCAAGAAGATCTGGGAGAACATGCACAGCGAAGGCTTTTCCCTGGAGGACATCATCGGCATTGCCCGGGCGGACGCCGGTGCCTGCATTCAAACGGAACTGTCGAAGCGAGTTCGGAGCATCGTCGTTCCGCTCGTCAACAGCGATTCTCTTCTGGTGCGCACCATTCTCGAGAAGGAAGTCTTCTGCGTGCCCGCCAATGGCTCCCCGGACGACGCCGTCCTTGCGGAGTTCGCCCCCATTCGCTCCGAGGGGTTCGCGCTTGCACCCGTAGTGGCAAAGGGCAAGGGATTGGGCGCGATCCTGGCCGACAATCGGTACACCGGGGGCACGATCAACGACGAGCAAGTGTATCTGCTGGCGGCTCTGGCGTCGCAGGCGGGCATGGCGGTGGAGAACGCCCGCATGTTCTCGGATGCCAAGCGCAAGCTGGCGGAGCTCAAGACGCTTCACGAAGTCAGCAAGAGCATTCTCTCCACGACGGATCTGGGGCAGGAGCTCAGCCTCATCGCCCGAATCTCGGCCCAGGTGCTGGACGCCAACGGATCCGTTCTTCACCTGATTGAGGAGAAGGAAGGCGCGGGGGAGAACGCCATTCGCGTGGGGGCCGCCTTCGGAGTGGGTTAGTCGGTTCTCGTGGGGCGAATGAGCGGTCTGGCCACGCGTGCGGCGGGCGAGGCCATCAGACTTCGGAAGCCTCTGCTGGTCAAAGATCTTGCCAGCGACGGGCGGTTCTCGGACATGGGGATCGAGGAGATCTCGTCTCTCCTCTGTGTGCCGCTGGTTGCCCTCAACGAGGTGATCGGAGGCATCACGGTATTCGACAAGCGCCCGGTTCCTCCGTTCAACTCCAAGGCGTTTGACAAGGACGACCTGCGGTTTCTCTCGGTGCTGGGTGACCAGGCGGCCATCGCCATTCAGAACGCCAGGCTCTTCCAGGCGGTCAGGGAGTCCGAGGGTAGGCTTCGGGAAGCCGAGGCTCTGGCGGCGCGGGTCGAGCGGCTGGCCCTCCTGGGGGAAATCACCTCGAACGTCGCCCACGAGATCCGCAATCCGCTCACCGCCATCGGGGGCGTCGCCCGGCTGGTGAAGCGCAACCTGGATCCCGACGACGAGCGGGCCAAGTGGTTGGAGGTCATTCTCCGCGAAACCGACCGTCTCGAGCGGTTGCTCCACGAGCAACTCAGCCTCGCGCAGCACACGCGAATTCGCTGCACGAGCTCAAGCATCAACGTGCTCGTCGAGGAAACGCTGCAGCTGGTGGTGATGGAAGTCCGGGAGAAGCGCCAGAGCGTGGCGCTGAGGTTGGCGGGCGACCTTCCGGATCTGATGCTGGATCGGGACAAAATCAAACAGGTCCTGCTGAATTTACTTCGCAACGCGATCCAGAATACGCCCGAGGGAGGAGCCATTCGAGTCGAGACGCTCCGGGTGGAAACGGGTTTGACCGTCGTCATGAACAATCCCGGGCCGCCCATCCCGAAAGCGATGCTGGATCGATTGTTCGTGCCGTTCGCGACCTCCAAGCCCTCGGGGTCGGGGTTGGGGCTGGCGATCGTCCACCAGATCGTCAAGCAGCATGGCGGGACCATCGACGTTTCGAGCGACGAGGAATCGGGCACGACTTTCAGGGTGACCCTGCCCATCTCACCGCGCCACGAGTAGGTTTTCCTCCAGGCGAGAGACGGGTGTCACCCGGCAGATGAGGAGGAGGTGCGGAACGATGAAGACCGTGCTGGTGGTGGACGACGACGAAAGCCTGCGCATGCTCTACGAGAAAGAGTTTGCCGACGAGGGATACCGCGTCGTCGTGGTGGGTTCCGGGAAAGAGGCGCTGGATGTCATCTGGAAGGAGCCGTGCGACGCCGTTATCCTGGACATCAAGATGGAGCCTCCCGACGGGCTGGAGGTCCTCGGCCAGATCAAGCAGAAGAACCGGGACCTTCCCGTGATCATCAACACGGCGTACGCTACGTTTAAGGGTGACTTCGGCGCCTGGAGCGCCGACGCGTACGTGGTCAAGTCGTCGGACCTCACGGAGCTGAAGGAGACCGTGAAGAGGTTCGTCACCTAGGCCGCGCCGACCCTCGAATCCCGAGTCGTTCGGATGCCCAGGGGGGCGAGGGACCCACGCTTCCGGCAATCCGGAAGTCTTACTCGGGCGTCTCGTGGGTGGGGTGCGGTGCGCGCCCTCCGAGAACGGCGCGTAGAGACAACCGCTCGGATTCCCTCAAGACCGCAATCTCAACGGTGTCGCCGGGGCTGTGCGCGCTGAGGGCGCCGAAGAGATCCTCGATGTTCCTGATCTCGGCCTCACCCAGCCTGACGATCACGTCCCCGGCTTGAAGGCCGGCCCTGTCGGCCGGGCTGTCGCTTCGAACGCCCCGAATCGCCATTCCGCTGTCGCTTCCCCCGAAATCGGGAACGATCCCCAGGTGTGCGCCCTTCCCTCCATGGGCAGAGGGCCGCGCGTGGGCGGGCGGTTCGTGGAATGTCAGCGAATCCGGCACCGAGTCCAGAATCTCCACCATGCGCGCCGTGAAGCGCACGAGCTGTTCCATATCCGGGTAGTGGAGCTTCTCGGGCGTGTCCGTGGGCCGGTGGTAGTCCATGTGCGCGGCGCCGAAGAAGTGGAGAACAGGAATGCCCTTGAGAGCGAAGGAGGTGTGGTCGGACGGGCCGATGCCGTCGCCTTCGGTCTTGAGTTTCAGGTTCTTCTCGTTACCCAGAAGGAGAAGGGAGTCGAACTCGGCGGCCGTGTCCGTGCCGAAGAGGGTCACCGTGCCGGGATCGGGCCTGCCCACGGCGTCGAGGTTGAGCATCGCCAGGACCTGTTCGAGGGGCAGGGTGGGATGGTCGACGAAGTAGGCCGAACCCAGGAGTCCAAGTTCCTCGCCCGAAAACGCAACGAACACCAGGGTACGGTCCAGTGCGTCGGCCGAGGCAAAGTACTCCGCGATCTCCAGGATCCCGGCCACGCCGGACGCGTTGTCGTCGGCGCCCGGATGGATGCGCCCGCGCTCCGAGCCCCGGAAATCGTCTCCGCCGTAGCCCAGATGGTCATAGTGGGCGCCGAGAAGGATGTAGGGACGCGCGCCCTCGGGGTTTCCGGGGAGCAATCCCACCACGTTGCGGGTCCCGACCTTCCCCGCCTTCGTCTTGGCCTCAAAGGGTTGAAAGTAGCTTCCGCCCGGCCCGGCGGGTTGAAGACCGATCTCGTGGAACCGGCGAGCAATGTAGGCCGCCGCCGTATCGATGCCGGCAGACCCCAGGCCGCGTCCCTCCTGCGCCGGGTCGGCGAGGAACTCGACGTGGCGGCGCAGCTCGTCGGCTCGAATGGGTGGGGAGGCCGATGCCGGATGGAGTATCGAGAGAAGGACGAAGATGCCCAGTGCGCTTGCGGTCAAACGGATTCTCATCATGGTTCTCCTCATTCGTCTTCAGCTGCCAGTCGCACAATCATGGTTTGGCCTGTTTGTCCTCAGCTGCCAGTCGCACAATCATGGTTTGGCCTGTTTGTCCTCAGCTGCCAGTCGCACAGTCATGGTTTGGCCTGTTTGTCCTCAGCTGCCAGTCGCACAATCATGGGCGACTCGTCGAGTTTCCAGATTCCCTTGTCGATGACCCGGCCGCTCGCATTCTCAATCACCAGGAAACTGTACTTGCCGTAGTGCGGCAGCCTCCGGGAGAGCGATGCGAGGATCGCCGGTTTCTCGGTCAGAATCCACGTGTAACTCGACTCGGGGTCGTGCGAATCGCGAATGGTAAAGACGAGCGTGTGGCTTTCCCTGGCGACCGGAGTACCCTGGACCTTCCAATGGTCGGGCGCGCGGACAACGTTCGGGAGGGTGTCCGGCATCTCGAAGAACAGAACCGCCCCGGGGGTCGGAGGGTTCCCGGGGAGCACATCATTCCCAAGGATGTGCGCGGCGCCCCGTTCGGCCCACCCTTCCGCAAACGTACGCACGGCCTCGTCGGCCTCGGCGGGCAGGACAATCAGCGTGGAATCCGCTCCCAG
>Ga0180432_10006552_pt1 | contig 15085 bp, 12 predicted proteins | sample SS_ome_10_FD_132414 | JGI IMG/M metagenome (GOLD analysis project Ga0180432, IMG submission 132414) | Hypersaline lake sediment archaeal communities from the Salton Sea, California, USA - SS_1_MS_2 metaG | ecosystem: Environmental > Aquatic > Non-marine Saline and Alkaline > Hypersaline >... | reverse complement strand
TGTTCCGGGACTCACCAATCGGCTCCTCTCCCGCATCGCCCACGAGGTGCACCTGGGCCTTCCCGCCGCTCGGCGTCACTTCCCCAAGCGGCGGCACCTGCGGCTGAGCGGCAGCCCGATTCGGGAAGCCGTCCTGCGCGGTGACCCGGAGCGGGGGCGGGAGGAATTCGATCTCGATCCCGGAAGGGCGACCGTGCTCGTTCTGGGCGGCAGTCAAGGGGCGCGTTCGATCAACCGGGCATCGGTGGCGGCCATCCGAGCCCTCCGGCGCCGACGAGATCTGCAGTTCATCTTGCAGACCGGCCGGCGCGATCACGGCTGGGCACAACGCCGGCTGCGCGGCCTCCGCGACCAGGTGCGCATCCGTTCCTTCATCCAGAACATGGGCGAAGCCTACGCCGTGGCCGATCTGATCGTGGCCCGGGCGGGGGCGATGACACTGGCCGAACTGACCGCCTGCGGCAAGCCGTCGATCCTCGTTCCCTTCCCGCATGCCACCCACAACCACCAGGAGGCCAACGCCCGATCGCTAGTGGATGCGGGTGCGGCCAGCATGATTCTCGATCGTCAGCTCAAGGGCCAACTTCTTGCCTCGACGATCGCGAAGTTGATTGACACACCTCGAAAACTGCGAGAAATGTCGCATAACGCGCTGACCTTGGCGCGCCCCGATGCCGCAGAGAAGATCGCCGCGGCGGTGGCGCGATTCGGGGGCGGCAACGGTGATTCCGGGGCCGACGCCGGTCGGCCCGTCGCGCGGCGGGCGACCCGGGGCAAGGAGCCCCGCATCCGCGGGGAGAGCACGCGCAGCGCAAAGCCGAAGCGGCGCTCGCGGGCCTCTCGCGGTGGAGGACGACGAAGTCAATGATTCGGGGAACGATCCGACGGGTGCATTTCGTGGGTATCGGGGGAACCGGGATGTGCGGCCTGGCCGAGATCCTGCGAACCCTCGACTACGATGTCACCGGCTCGGACCTGAACACCTCCACCGAGGCCGTCACCCGCCTCGTTCGCCTTGGCGCCCAGGTGCAGGAAGGGCATGATGCGGCGAATGTGATCGGCGCCGACATGCTGGTCGTCTCATCCGCGATTCGGGAGGAGAATCCCGAGCTGCAGGAGGCGCGCCGGCAAGGCCTGCCCATTCTGAAACGTGGTCAGATGCTGGCCGAAATCATGCGCCTCAAGTACGGGGTGGCGGTGGCGGGCGCGCACGGCAAGACGACCACGACCTCGCTCACCGGGCACGTGCTGACCCAGGCGGGGCTCGATCCGACGGTGGTCGTCGGCGGCCGCTTGCGCTCGACCAGCTCGAACGCCCGTCTCGGCGGCGGCAACATCTTCGTGGCCGAGGCGGACGAAAGCGACGGATCCTTCCTCCAGCTTCTCCCCACGGTCGCCATCGTGACCAACATCGATCGTGAGCATCTCGACCACTATCGCAATCTGGACGCGATCCAAGCCGCGTTTCTACGCTTCGTCGCGAGCGTCCCGTTCTACGGCGCCGCCGTGCTGTGCGGTGACGACGAGCGGGTGCGCGAGATGATCCCCCGCGTCAATCGCCCCATCGTGCTCTACGGCACCGGTGAGGATTGCGACGTGCGGGGCGAGAACCTGAGGTGCGAGGGGGATCACTCCCGGTTTCAGGTCACGATCGAGGGGCAGGACTTGGGGACCTTCCGCGTGCCCCTGCCCGGACGTCACAACGTGCTCAACGCGCTCTCCACCATCGCCGTCGCGCTCTTCTTGGAGGTTTCCCCCGACACCATCCGCTCGGCCCTCGAGTCCTTCGACGGCGTGGGACGACGCTTCGAGATCCGGTCCGAGCTGGGGGGCGTTACGCACGTCGACGATTACGGACACCATCCCACCGAGATCCGCGCCGTGCTGCGTGCCGCTCGGGAGGCCTTTGGCGCGCGCCGCCTGGTGGTGCTCTTCCAGCCCCATCGCTACAGCCGCACCGCGGCGCTGCATGACGAATTCGCCGAGGCATTCTCGGATGCGGACCTTGTCGTGCTAACCGAGATCTACGCGGCCGGTGAGATGCCGATCCAAGGGGTGACCGGGCGGTTGCTCCAGAACCGGATCATGACGGGAAGTCAGGTCGAGGTGGTCTTCGCGGCCGAAGAGGCCGACGCGGTGGAGACGGTCACCGAACGTCTGCAGCCGGGGGATGTACTGCTGACGCTGGGGGCCGGGACGGTTTGGATGTGGGGGGACGCCGCCATGGAGCGTTATCGGGCGGGACAGGGGCACTCCCAGGGATCGCGGGTATAGAGCAAAGGAGGGGAGCTGGCGTGATCGGTATGCGTGCGCCCACTCGGCTGGATGCTTACCGGCACCGCCGCGCACTTCGCCGCCGGCTACCGATTCGTCTCGCCCTCGCCACGCTCGCCGCTTTGGTTCTGGGAGGACTCACCCTGGCGATCTCCCGCGACTGGGTACCGGTCGATCGGCTCTTCCCGATCCGCGGCATCGATGTCTCGATCCTAGGGGCCCGTGCCCTCTCGGAGGGTGACATCGTTCGCGCCCTCGCCATTGCCGAGGACGCGTCGTTCCTGGGCTTCGATTGGTCGGAGGCTTGCCGCCGCGTGCAGGCGCTGCCTCGGGTGCGGAGGGTTAGGCTGAGGTACCGGCCGCTTCATCGCCTGGACGTCACCGTCGAGGAGCGCTCGGGCGCCGCGCTGGTGCTCAGTCCTGCCGGTGAGGCTTGGGAGGTGTCGGGGGACGGCGTCTGGTTGGAGCCGCGCGGCGCCACCCTCGCCGATCTGCCGCTTCTCAGCTGGGAAGGCCCGCCGGCCCACGAGATGCTGCGAGCGGGCGCGCCGGTGACGATCCCTGGTGCCAGCGACCTGTTGGACGTGTTGGCCACGCTCCAGGGCGATTTTCCCGGGTTGTGGGAGTCGATTTCCGAAGCGCGCCTACGGGCCGACGGTACGTACGAACTCTTCTTGAATGATCTCGAAATCGTGGTATGGGGTCAGGGGAGGCTCTCTTCGGTTCGGTTTCGCGCCTGGCGGGACGTCATGGCGGATCTCCGTCGCCGGGGAGAGACCGATGCGGTGGTGGACCTGCGTTTCCGGGAGCAGGTTCTGGTGCGATTGCCCGAGCCGATCGACTTGGGCTAGGAGAGGGGCGAGATGTCTGCCAGTCGAATCGTGACCGGTCTGGACATCGGAACCACCAAGATCGCTGCGGTCGTCGCGGAGACGAACGCGGCGGGTGAGCTGTCGATCCTGGGGATCGGCAAGACGGCGTCCTACGGCCTGCGGGGTGGAAACCTCGTCGACCTGGAGGCGACAGTCGATGCGATCCGCACGGCGGTGGGACAGGCCGAGCAGATGGCGGGCGTGGGCGTCCGCGGGGTCTACGCCGGCCTGGCGGGGGATCACATCCGGTCGACCAACAGCCGGGGCGTCATCGCCATCGCCGGGCGGGAGAGCGAGGTGAGCGCCGACGACGTACAGCGCGTGGTCGAGGCTGCCCGTACCGTCGCCATCCCCTCCACGCGTGACATCCTCCACGTGATCCCGCAGGAGTTCGTCGTCGACGATCAGACTGGCATTCGGGATCCGATCGGCATGTCCGGCGTACGCCTCGAGGCCGAGGTGCACATCATCACCGCCTCATCCACCGCCGTGCGCAACGTGGGCAAGGCGATCACCCGGGCCGGCTATCGGGTCGACGGACTGGTCGCCGAGCCGATGGCCAGCGCGTGGTCGGTGCTGGAAGAGGATGAACGCCGTCTCGGCGTCGTGCTCCTCGACATCGGAGCCGGAACCACGGATGTCGTGGTCTACTTCGACGACAGCGTGCATCACACCGCGGTGATCACCATGGGGGGCGCCCAGATCACCAACGATATCGCAATCGGGCTCCGTACCCCGCTGGAGGCGGCCGAGCAGATCAAGCTTGGACAAGGCTGCGCGCTTCCCAGCCTCCTCCAGCGCGACGAGATGATCGAGATCCCGGGTGTGGGGGGACGCGCCTCGCGAGCGGTGAGCCGGCACGTGTTGGCGGCGATCATCGAGCCGCGGGTGGAGGAGATCCTGACCTTGGCCCGTACCGAGGTCGAGCGGCTGCAGGGTATGGAAATCCTGGCCGCCGGCATCGTGGTCACGGGAGGCACGGCCTCTCTGCGGGGGGTCGCGGAGATGGCCGAGCAGGTCTTCGAGATGCCGGTTCGGGTGGGCGTGCCGTTGGGCGTGGGCGCGATGGGAGACCTGGCGGTCGACCCGCGCCTGTCGACCGGTGTGGGGCTTGCCCGGTACGGCGCGGGCCGCGAACAGGGAGCCGGGGATGCGGTCTCCTGGAGCCGCGGCAATGGTTGGCGTGAGTGGGTGAAGGCGCACATGCCTTTCCTCACTTGAGGTGGATTCGATTGGGGCGGCGCCGCCGCCGAGGAGGGAGCAGGGATGCTCGTTGAAGTGAGCCAAGCCGGGTACTCGCCCGCGGACCTGAAGGTGATCGGACTGGGCGGAGCCGGGGGAAACGCGGTCGACCGGATGTTGCAGACCGAGATCCGGGGCGTGGAGTTCCTGGTGGCCAATACCGACATCCAGGCCCTGAACGCTTCGGCCTGTCCGAATCGGCTCCAGATCGGTGCGTCGATCACCGGCGGCCTCGGATCGGGGGGGGATCCGGCGATCGGTCGCAAGTCGGCCGAGGAGGATCGCGAAGTGCTTCGCGAGCACCTCGAGGGCGCCGACATGATCTTCATCACCGCGGGCATGGGGGGCGGTACCGGTACCGGAGCGAGCCCGGTGATCGCCGAGGTTGCCCGCGACCTGGGTGCTCTCACCGTGGGGATCGTTACCCGGCCCTTCACCTTCGAAGGCCGCAAGCGGATGCGCCAGGCGGACGACGGGGTGGAGAACCTCCGGGGCCAGGTCGACACGCTTATCGTGATCCCGAACCAACGGCTGCTTCAGGTCGTCGATCGGAGCACGCCGCTCAACGAAGCGCTGCGGGTGGCGGACGATGTGCTCGCCCACGCCACCAAGGGGATTTCCGAGATCATCACGGTCCCGGGCCTGATCAACGTTGACTTCGCCGACGTGAGGAGCGTGATGCGCGGCATGGGCAATGCGCTCATGGGCATGGGATTCGGACAGGGCGAGGATCGGGCCAAGGAAGCCGCGCAGATGGCGATCTCGAGCCCGCTTCTCGAGGACGTCTCTATCGCCGGTGCCAAGGCGCTCTTGGTGAACTTCATGGGCGGCCAGGACATGACGCTGGCCGAGGTGGACGAGGCGTCGAATCTCATCCTGCAGGCCGCGGGAGACGATGCCAACGTGATCTTCGGATCGGTGGTCGATCCGCGCATGAGTGATGAGATCCGCGTGACCCTGATTGCCACCGGGTTCGGCGAGGGAACGAGTCTGGCGACGGGAGTCGCGGGTGCGGTCTCGGAGGCGGAGCGTATCCTGGCGCAGGAGATCCGGGGTATCAGCGGCCGGACCGAGCCGCAGCCGGAATCACCGTGTCCCGGGAGCGACGCTTCCCCGGAAGAGCCGAAGCCCGAGCCGGTGCCGGTGGGCGTCGGCGCGGAAGAGGGAGCGGGCTCTCCCCTGAAGCTCCACAGCCGAACGGGTCCTCAGACGATGCGCGAGCCCGAAGCCCCGTCGCGCAAGGTCGTCACCGCCCAAGCCGCCGAGCCGTTGTCGAGTGATGGCATCGTCGGGGTGCCCCGTCCCATTTCCAAACCGACCCCTATACCGCCGGCAGCACCCCGGCCGCGCGTGGGGCCGGTGACGACCGGCAGCGCGGCCGCGGCGGGCGTGGAGATCCCCGAGAACGTCGTGCCGCTGGTCTGGAAGAGCAACCTGCGCGGGCGGGAGTGGAAGCCAACGATGTCGAGCCGTTGGCAGCGCGTGCTGCGTAGGGATCGACTCGACGTGCCGTCCTTCTTGAGGCGGCGCCAGGTCGATTGATCGCTCGCGGGCGATAGGGTGAAGCGCCCGGGACTCAGCGTTGCCCTCGGTTATCCCAACCACCCCGCGTTGGCCGAAGGGAATCTTGGGTTCCGCGCGGTGTCTCAACTGCTCGCCTCGCGGGGCGACATCGCCTTGGAGTCGTTCTTCCCGTCTCCACCGGGAGGCCGAGTACGCACGCGACCCTCCGGAGCCAAACTCACCGCGACCGACCTGGTGCTGATCAGCATCTCCTACGAAGGAGACACCCCCCAGGTGCCCGCCATGCTGGATGCGGGAGGCCTGCCGCCGCGGGCGGCCGATCGGCGCGAGGGGCACCCGCTCGTCGTGGGGGGCGGCGCGCTGGTCATGATCAACCCGGAGCCGCTGGCCGCCTTCTTCGACCTGTTCCTGATCGGAGAGGCGGAAGCGATGTTGGAGGCGTTCCTCGCGCGTCTCCACGCGCTCCGCGGCGCCTCCCGGCAGGAGTTGATCGGCGGCTTGGAGAGCCTCGCCTTTGCCCTGGCCCCGGGCCGACGCGGCCATCGCCTCTGGGTTGCCGGACCCCAGGGGCTACGGGCCGATCGCATCGAATCGATCCATGACGAGGCGGCGCGGGATCCCGATGAGCCGCTTCAGCCCGCCCCGTGGGACGGTTTCGGATCGCAGGCGAGTGGGGCGCGCGTTGGGAAAGGCACCCCCCTCGGTCCCGCCTACCTCGTCGAGCTGGCGCGGGGATGTCCGCGGAGCTGCCGCTTCTGTGCCGCTTCCCGCATCTATGCCCCGCTTCGCGAGTGTCCGGCCGACGTGATCCTGGACCATGTAGACCGCCGCGTCGAGCCGGGGGAGACCGTGGGTCTCTTGGCGCTCTCCGCCGGCGACTACCGCCAGATGGAGCAGCTCTCCTCCTCGCTCCGGAGGCGGGGATTGCGTATGGCCATCTCCAGCCTTCCCCCCACGTTTTCCCGAACGGAGGCGGCGCGGGAGTTCATCCGCAGCGGAAGCAGGACGCTCACCATCGCGCCCGAAACGGGGAGCGACGCCTTGCGGGCGCGGATCGGCAAGCATCTCCGCAACGACCGGATTCTGGAAAGCGCGCGGATGCTGGCGGCTGCGGGACTGCGTCGCCTGCGGACCTATTTCATCATCGGCCTGCCCGGGGAGCGGGAAGAGGACATTGCGGAGATCGGCAGACTCCTCGGGCTTCTGCGGCGGGAGCTTGCGGCCGGATGTGTCCTCACGGCGACGGTGAACGCGTTCGTGCCCAAGCCGCGCACCCCGTTTCAATGGGCCTCGATGGCCCCCGAGGGCTTGCTGCGCGAGCGAGCCCGCCAGCTGCGGGCCGAGCTTCCGGCGGGGGTGAAGTTGCGGATCAAGAGCTTTCGGGAAGCTCGCTTCCAGGCCCTCGTCACCCGGGGAGATGTCGCGTGGGGAGAGCGGCTGGTCAAGATCGGGATCGAGGGCGTGGGGCTCAAGAAGCTGCTGAAAGAGGAGGGATGGGATGCTGCCGGTCTGACCGGGCGGGTTGATCCAAACGGTCCGCTGCCCTGGGAGTATCTCCTCACCCCGCCGATCCGCCGCCGGCTGGAGGAGGAGTGGCGCCGGCACGGGACCGTCGACCTCTGAGAAAGAAGCCGCCCCGACGAGGCGGAGCGGCACGCATGAGCATCGTGTCTTCGGGCGATCAGTTCGTATCGGCCGCGGCCTGCTTCCCGGCACGGACATTCTTGGTGACCAAGCCCTTCTTGAGGCAGCGCGTGCAAACCTTGATGCGGCGCGGCTTCCCATCGACGATCGCCCGCACCCGCTGGAGGTTGGGCTGCCAGACCCGCTTGCTCAAGTTGTGGGCATGGCTCACCCGATGACCGCGCAGCAAACCCTTGCCGCAGATTTCACACTTGCGTGACATCGAACCTTCCTCCACATGAGGGTGCAACAAAAGAAACCACAGTCTACGTTGTCGGCCGGATCGATGTCAAGGTGCATCCCTATCTCTCCTCTCGATCGGGCGGTGCATTTCCCTTGGTCCCGGGACATGCCCCCCCTAGACTCGATCCGGGTGCGGCGCCGGGACCGAGGCGCGGGAAGATAATGCTATAACTTCTTTTTGGATCGGCGATTATGGAGATCGCAACCCCCTTGAGATACCTGAAAGGGACCGGGCCGGTTCGGGCCGAGCGCCTCATGCGCCTCGGTCTCGAGCGGCTCGGTGACCTTCTTGAGCACTACCCCCGGGGCTACCTGGATCGCACACGATTGACCCCGCTCGCCGAGTTGGTGCCCGGAACGCAGGCGACCTCGCAGGGCACCGTGCGATCGGCGACCCTCCGGCGCACGCGGGGCGGGATGCAGAACGTTCACGTTCTCCTCGAAGATGGCTCCGGAACGGTCGAGTGTGTCTGGTTCAACCAGCCCTACCTCCAGCGGGTGATGAGTCGGGGACGGGAGATCCTCGTCTCCGGCGGGGTCGAGCTCTTCCAGCGCATGCAGTTCAAGAACCCCGAGTACGAGGTGCTCACCCCGGGTGACCGGGCTCGCCCGGTCACCGCGGGCCGCATCATCCCCGTCTATCGTCTCACCGCCGGCATCTCGCAGAAGGTGATGCGCCAGCTGATCGCCCGCGCCTTGGAGGCGGTGGCCGGCGACTTGGAGGATGTCCTGCCGCCAGGCCTCCGGGAGCGGCGTCACCTGATCGATTGGAGAACCGCACGCCGGGAGATCCATTTCCCTACCTCGACGGACAACCTCGAGCGGGCGCGGCGGCGGATCGCCTTCCAGGAGCTCTTCGACCTCCAGCTGCTCCTGGCCATCAGCCGCCGTCACCACAAGCGACCCCAAACCGCGCCTCCCCTTCGCTCCCCCGGGCGGCTCGTCGGACGCTTGCTCGCATCCCTGCCCTTCACGCCCACGGGCGCGCAGAAGAAGGCCATCGATCAGATCCAGCGCGAGCTGTCGAGTGATTGTCCCATGCACCGGTTGCTGGAGGGGGATGTCGGGAGCGGCAAGACGTTGGTCGCGCTGGCGGCAGCGCTCCACGCGGTGGAGGCGGACGCGCAGGTTGCCTTCATGGCGCCCACCGAGATTCTGGCCTCGCAACATGCGCGCACGTTCGAGGCGTTGGGAGGATCCTTGGACGTGAGGTGCGAGACACTCGTCGGGGGGTTGCCGGCCCGCGAGGCCGATGAGATTCGCGCCTCGCTCCGATCCGGTGAGGTGCAGATCGCTCTCGGCACGCACGCGTTGATTCAGGAGAAGGTGGACTTCCACCGGCTGGGGCTCGTGATCGTTGATGAACAGCATCGCTTCGGTGTTCTCCAGCGTGCCCGCCTCTTGGGCAAGGGGACCACACCCCACGCCCTGATCATGTCGGCGACCCCCATTCCCCGCACCTTGGCGCTGACCTTGTTCGGCGATCTCGACATCTCGGTCCTGGATGAGAAGCCGCCGGGCCGCCGGCCCCCGCGAACGCATCTGGTGGAGGAGTCGCGCTACGAGGAGATGATCGCCTTCATCACACGCGAACTGGCCGACGGCGCGCAGGCCTACTTCGTCTGTCCGCTCATCGAGGCCTCGGAGGCATCGGATCTGAAGGCCGCGACCGATCTCGCCGAGCGGCTGGCGCACGCGAGCGCCCTCGGCGCCCATCCTGGGGCACTGCTTCACGGGCGCATGAAGTCGGAGGAGAAGGCGGACGTGATGTCCCGCTTCGCCGCCGGCGAGTTGCGCTATTTGGTCTCGACGACGGTGATCGAGGTGGGCGTCGACGTGCCCGCGGCCAGCTTGATGGTGATCGAACACCCGGAGCGGTTCGGGCTCAGCCAGCTTCACCAGCTGCGGGGCCGCGTGGGGCGCGGCCGTCAGCCCGCGCACGTCTTCTTGGTCCGGCGGGGCAACCTGGGGCCCGACGCCGCGCGCCGTCTGCAGACCCTGGTCCGCGAAGACGATGGGTTTCGCATCGCCGAAGAAGATCTCCGCCTTCGAGGCCCGGGGGACTTCTTCGGGGTGCAGCAGAGCGGTTTGCCGCCGCTGAAGCTGGCCGATCCGATCGCCGATCCGGCGCTGCTCGAGGAGGCGCGCGAGGAGGCCTTCGCCCTCGAGCACGCGGCGGCGAGCGGTGGGGGCCTCGACGGCGCCCTGATCGATAGACTCCAGGCGCGGTTTGGTGAGAGAATGCGTCTGTACGGCGTGGGTTGAGATCCCGGGAGAAGGGAGATCCCGATGACGGAGGTACCTCTGCGCTGCCGGCAATGCGGTTGGGAGACCACCGTCGACGCCGAGTGGATCCCCGCTTACGGAGCCCGCGTGCGCTGCCCCCATTGCCAAGGCCTGCAGAGCCTTCGGCCCCCCGACGCACCGTCGGATGAAGAGGCGGAGTCGTGGATCGAGGAGCCGTCCGACACTCCGACGGCGCTCCACGAGGGCGAGATCCCCGAAGGGGAGGAGAGCGGTCGCGCGGAGGGGGAGGCCTGCCGCATCCTCCGGCGCTGGCTGGAGGCGCTTCGTCGGGACCGGCCCGAGCCGCTGACGGCCCAAGCCCTCTTCCGGGAGCACGGCGAAGAGCTGGCCCACCTGTTTTCCCTCTGGCGTGAGACCTATCCGGGCGAGCACGCCACCGGGGCCTTCCGATCCCAGCTGCTGGGCGTCTTGGATGACATCGAATCGGATCGGCCGGTGGCGAAACCCTCCGAATCGCGCGATGCATAGAGAGACGGCTCGTCGATCACTACTCGCGCCTCGTGAGGGAAGACCGGATGAAGAAGCCGCTCTCGGTGCTTGCGATCGGAAACGTGCGCCTGGGTGCCCGCCGCGCACGGGCCGCCCGATGGCCGGCCCCGCTTTCGGTCTCCGAGCTGCGGTGCCTGCTGGGTAGGGCCCGCCGTCAGGCCGCGATCGGTCCTCTTTCCCCGGACGGCGCTCGCGGGATTGCCCTCGCGTTCGTGGGGGGACACCATGGCCACGCCCAGTGGGCTGGACCGCTGGTCGAGGCCCTCGGACTCTGCGCGCACTTCTTCGTTCCGCTCGAGTCGATCGGCCTCCCCGGCCGGATGACCCTCTTCCAGCTCGAAGAGCTCGGGCGGTGCCGGGGGGCGAAGATCGAGCTCGACCTCTCCCTCACCCGCCCGCGAACCACACGCTCCCTGGCCACCCAGATCCGGCAACGGGCAGCAACGCTCCGGAGCCGAACCGGGCACCGTCCCCGCTACGCCTGGGTGCGCGGCGAGGAATGGGACGGGCGACTCTCGCTCCTTCTCCAGCAGCACCGCTTCCAAGGGGCGGTCTCGGCCGACATCGCGCGTCACGAGGTGGCGGAGCGGACGCCGCTGCTGGCGGCCCGGTATCCCTCCTGGCGGCACCGATGGGGGTGGGGGCGCTTCTAAAGGAGCGTGCTCGAGGAGCCGATGCCAACACTAGGAGTCCTGCATGCCTGGATGGGTGCGGGATGAGAGCGGTGTGGCCCCCGCGGAGGAGGGGACATCGCTACGAGGCAGGACGCGGTGCAGGCGAGGAGGCAGCATGGTTCTGGTCAGCTACTCGGGAAAAGAGATCAACGCGAAGATTGTCTTCTACGGACCGGGGCTGTGTGGCAAGACCACGAACCTCGAGTACATCTACGGCAGCATCCCCTCCGGCAATCGCGGCAAGATGGTCTCGATGAAGACGAAGACCGAGCGGACGCTCTTCTTCGATTTCCTGCCGCTCAATTTGGGAGAGCTGGCGGGATTCAAGACCCGTTTCCTTCTCTATACGGTTCCCGGGCAGGTCTACTACAACGCAACCCGGAAGCTCGTCCTGAAGGGCGTCGACGCGGTCATCTTCGTCGCCGACTCCCAGCGCGGCAAGATGGATGAGAACATCGAGAGCTTCCAGAATCTGAGGGACAACCTGAGCGAACACGGCTTGTCGCTCGGCGAGATTCCCTACGTTCTCCAGTACAACAAGCGGGATTTGCCCGACGTCCATCCACTCGAGGATCTGGAGCGCGCACTCAACACCGAGGGCGTGCCCAGTTTCGAGGCGACGGCGACGACCGGTGACGGCGTGTTCGACACCTTCAAAGCGTGCTCGAAGCTGCTTCTCGCCAAGCTCTCGAGAGAGATCGGCGCTGCCGTGGTCGATCGGGGCGCCACCGGAACGACCGCCGCCGCCGCGGCTCGCGCGGCCGCGGCGGCCGAGGCCCCGCCACCGGCACCGGCAGTGGAACCCGAGCCGCAACCGGAACCGAAAGCGCCCGAGCCCCCTCCGGCTCCGCTGGAACCGACCAAACAGATCCGCGTGGGCGAGCAGCCCGCGGCCGCGCCGACGTCGAAGAGCCGGGGCTTGTGGCGATGGTTCCGCAAGGACGAGGAGAGGTTGGCCGCCGAATCGGCACCGGAGCCCGAGCCGACCCCCGCGGCGGAACCGGTCTTGGAACGGACGCCTCCGCCGGAGCCCTTGTCGGAACCGGCCCCGCCCCCCGCGCCGGAGCCGGTGCTCGAATCGCCTCCCGCTCCCGCGCCCGAGCCGATCATCGAGTCGCCTCCTGCTCCCGCGCCTGAGCCCGTGCGCGAGCCGCCTGCCGCTGTCGAGCCAGAACCGGTCCTCGAACCGCCTCCGCCGGAGCCGGTGCTCGAGTCGCCCCCCGCTGCCGAGCCCGAGCCGATCATCGAGTCTCCCCTGGCTCCTCCGCCGGAGCCCATCATCGAACCCGCCCCCTCGCCGGAACCGCCCCCGCCGCCTGTTCCGGAGCCGGTCATCGAGCAGACGACGGCCCCGGAGCCCGCCGCTGACCGCTCGCCTCCGCCACCTGAACCGCTTCGGATCGAGCGATCTCCGGCGGCTGCGCTCACGCCTCCGCCGCGGGAGATCCCGTCGGAGATCAGGATTGAGCGTTTTCCCACGGAGGATTGGAGCCCCGGGGATCAGCCAGCTCCCGCCGGGGATGTTTCCGAAATCGTGGTACCGGTCATGGTGCCTCGGAGCGCCATCAAGGACCGGCTCCAGATCCGGTTGGTACTCCGTATCGCTCAAGAACAAGATGCTCCCGACGGCAAGACCCCAAGAGAAGCGAAGCCGGGGGAGGATTCAGACGCAGCGGCGAGTGCGTAGGCCTACATCAAGCCTTGACTTGACCCCGGTCGGCTTCCTAGATTGAACGCAGTTCTCGAGCGGGTTTCATCCCGGGGCTTGGCAGGGATGCCCATACCCGGGGGGCTTTCTGTCCCCAGCGGCGATCCTCAGCCGAGGGAAGGGCCGGGTTATGATCGACCAGCAGCTCCAGGAGTCTATCTCCGGACTCGAGCGGAAGGTCCTACAGGGACGTGCCGATCGGGCCGAGGTGTTCAATCTCGCCAATGCCTACCGCGAGAGCGTGCAGTCGGACAAGGCGGCCGAGCTCCTGGACGACTACCTCAAGGGCAGCGGTGCGGATTGGGATGCCTGTCGCCTCTGCGTCGAGAGCTACCGCGAGTCGAATCGAATGGAGGACGCGGTTCGTGTGCTCAACCGCTGGGCCTCGCTCTACCGTGACCGGGCGCAGTTCTGGACTCTGCGGGGCTTGATGCTGGAAGAGATGGGTGACTGGGAGTCGGCCCTTCACGAGTATGGCCTCGCCACTCGCATCGCGCCCCACATGGCCGAGGCGATCTACCGACGCGGTGTCGTCTTCATGCACCTGGAGCGCTACGAGGAGGCGCTCAAGGCGTTCCAGGAGACACTCCGTCTGCGTCCACGACTCGTACCTGCTCTGATCAATGCCGGGCTGACGTACGAAGCGCTGGGGCGCACGCGCGAGGCGATCGAGACCTTCGAACGGGCGCTCAGTGTCGATCCGCAGTCGGCCGAGGCCCACCTGAACCTGGGCGCGCTGTACGGTGAAGCCGGTCAGATGGACGCCGCCCTCGAGCACTGCGAACAGGCGCTGGCCATCGATCCCGACTCCAGTCAGGCGGCGTTCAATGCCGGTTTGGCGCTGATCGATCGGGAGCCCGACCGGGCGGCACATCACTTCCGGCGGGCGATTCAGCTGGATCCCAAGAACCTCGGAGCCTGCCATCTTCTGGGATCGATCGCCCAGCGCAAGGGCATGTGGGACACCGCCGTCAGCCTCTTCCAACAGGTGGTCGAGAAGGATCCGGAGCGGACCGACAGCCGGTTTGCGATGGGCGTCTGCTACAGCCAAGCCGACCGCCCAGAGGATGCGATCCGGGTGTTCCGCCAATTGCTCGACCAAGAGCCGCGCAACGCGGATGCGTGGTTCTACCTCGGTCTCTCCTACGACAAGATGGGGGATTCGCAGAGCGCGCGAGAAGCCTATCGCCAGGCGGACGCGTGCGGAGGGCATTCGCGGAGAGAAGGTTCGTAGTCTGTGTCCGGCGTTGCCGCGGAGCCCTCCTTGCTTGCGACCCTTCTGCTCGGTTTGCTGCAGGGCTTGACCGAATTCCTACCCATTTCCAGCTCCGGACACCTCGTGCTGGCCCAGACGGTGCTGGATGCGCCGACCAAGGGGATTGTCTTGGAGGTGATTCTGCATGCCGGCACGTTGCTGGCCGTGCTGGTTGCCTTTCGACGCGATCTCTGGACCATGCTGAGTGACGGTGCGATCTACCTCCGGAGGCCGCGTGGTGTGACGGCACCGGAAGGCGTGCAGGAGCTGGGGCGGCTGGTTCTGGCGACCCTTCCGATCGTGGTGGTGGGGGTCCTGGGACGAGCGGCGATTGAGGATGTGTTCGAGAACCCGAGGGCGGCGGCGTTTTGCCTTCTCGTGACCGGTTTGCTGCTCCTGGCCACGCGCTTTGCTCCGGCCCGCGGCCGGCGCCCCAACGCGGGCATCGCGCTCATCATGGGACTCATGCAGGTTGTCAGCCTACTTCCGGGCATCTCTCGCTCGGGCGCGACGATCAGCGGGGGGATGCTGGCGGGAGGGGAGCCGCGGGCCACGGCGCGTTTTTCGTTCCTGATGTCGGTTCCCGCCATCCTCGGTTCGGTTGTGATCGAGTTGCCGAACCTGTTGTCCGGATGGACGCGTGGGGCGCTCCTTACCTATGGTGCGGGCTTCGCACTCGCGTTCCTTTCGGGGCTGGCCGCGATCAGCTTGCTCCTTCGCGTGGTGGGGCAGGGGCGTTTTTTCCTCTTCGGAATCTACTGTTTGGTGCTGGGGCTGGTGGGGATCATTCTGCTCTAGGGAAAGGGTCGGGCCG
>Ga0180432_10006551_pt1 | contig 15085 bp, 12 predicted proteins | sample SS_ome_10_FD_132414 | JGI IMG/M metagenome (GOLD analysis project Ga0180432, IMG submission 132414) | Hypersaline lake sediment archaeal communities from the Salton Sea, California, USA - SS_1_MS_2 metaG | ecosystem: Environmental > Aquatic > Non-marine Saline and Alkaline > Hypersaline >... | reverse complement strand
GTGGGACAGAACCAGATGTGGACTGCGCAATACTACCATCTCGATGGGCCACACCCTCTCATCACATCCGGAGGACTGGGGACGATGGGTTTTGGTCTGCCGGCAGCCATCGGCGCGCAACTCGCACGGCCCGACAAAGAGGTATGGGCCATCATCGGTGACGGTGGTTTTCAGATGACCGTTCAGGAATTGGCCACGGTGGTTCAGGAGCGGTTGCCGTTGCGAATCGCCATCCTGAATAACGAATACCTCGGTATGGTGCGCCAGTGGCAGGAGTTCTTCTTCGGCAAGCGGTATGAAGCGACCAATCTGACAAATCCGGATTTCGTCCGGTTGGCGGAGGCGTACGGTATTCGTGGCTGGAGGGCGTCGACCGGCGAGGAGTGCGATCGAGCGATCGCGGAGGCTCGATGCCATCCCGGCCCGGCGCTCATTGACTTTCAGACCGCCCAAGAGGGCGAGGAAGGGAACGTATATCCGATGGTCCCGACCGGAGCAGCGCTTCACGAGATGATCCGGAGGCCGTTGGAGCCTGGCGAGATCGACCCTAAGGAAAAAACTGAATGAAACGTACATTGATCGCTCGAGTTGAGGACAAGCCTGGAGTGCTGAATCGAGTCGCCAGTCTCTTTCGGCGGCGGGCATTCAACATCGAAAGCCTAACCGTGGGACACACAGAGCAGCCCGGCATCTCACGGATGACCCTCGTCGTCGACAGCACTCGGACCGATAGCCAAAAGGTGGCTCAACACCTTTGCAAGTTGATCAACGTGATTAGGGTGGAGGATATTACCGACGAGTCGAGCGTGATGCGCGATTTGGCCCTCATCAAGGTAGAGACAAACGGTGGAAAAACAAGGCCGGAGGTGTTGCAGATAGTGGAAACCTTTCGAGCCAAAGTAGTGGATGTCGGACTCGATACGCTGATGATCGAAGCCACGGGGTCGGAGGAAAAATTGGATGGGCTGGTGGAAGTCCTTCGTCCCTTTGGCATTGTAGAGATGGTACGTACCGGCCGGGTTGCGATGGTTCGCGGAAGCAACAACAAGACCAAACTGCAGTCTACATAAGGAGAATGCCTATGGCAAAGATGGATTTTGGTGGAGTGATGGAAAACGTCGTTACGCGAGACGATTTTCCGATGAAGAAGGTGCGTGAGGTGCTAAGCGATGAGGTGGTCGCGGTCTTGGGGTACGGCGTACAGGGTCCGGCTCAAGCTCTCAACATGAAGGAGAATGGGATCAGTGTCATCGTTGGACAGTGGGATGGGGACAAGCGGTGTTGGGATAAAGCGCTGCAGGATGGCTGGGAGCCTGGAAAGACCCTTTTCTCTCTTGAAGAGGCGGCGGAAAGGGGGACCGTCGTTCAGTTTCTGGTCTCCGATGCCGCTCAGATGCTGACGTGGCCGCAGATAGAGCCTCACATGAAACAAGGGGACGCGCTCTACTTCTCCCATGGTTTCTCGATCGTCTATGGCGAGCAGACGGGTGTTGTCCCTCCCGAGTTCGTTGACGTCATCCTCGTGGCGCCAAAGGGATCAGGAGCCAGCGTGCGTGCCAATTTCCTCGCCGGAAGTGGAATCAACAGCAGTTTCGCCGTGCACCAGGACTACACCGGTCGCGCTACAGAGCGCACACTCGCTGTGGGTATCGCCATCGGTTCGGGTTTCCTTTTCTCCACCACTTTCGAAAGGGAGGTGCACAGCGACCTCACTGGAGAGCGCGGCGTGTTGATAGGGGCTCTGACTGGAATCATGGAGGCCCAGTATGCAGAGCTGCGCAAGCACGGACATACTCCGAGTGAGGCGTTCAACGAAACCGTTGAGGAGCTGACGCAGAGCCTCATCCGCCTTGTCGGGGAAAAAGGGATGGATTGGATGTACGCCAATTGCAGCACGACAGCGCAGCGCGGTGCCCTCGATTGGCGCCACCGGTTTCGTGAAGCGGTCGCTCCGGTGTTTGAGGAACTGTACGCGAAGGTCGTCTCCGGGGAAGAGACCCGGATAGTGCTTGAAGCCAACAGTGCCCCAGATTACCAGAAAAGACTGGACGAGGAGCTGCGTGAGATGCGCGAATCGGAGATGTGGCAGGCAGGTGCTGCCGTGCGTGCCTTGCGACCAGAGAACTGGAAGAAATAGAGCTCATGGTGTGGACTTGGAGGTGGCTGGGCCATGGACGCAGGTGACATAGTCTTTCGTGATAACGTAACGGTTTTCGATACGACTCTCCGTGATGGGGAACAGTCGCCTGGGGTGACGCTCAATGTCGACGAGAAACTAGAGATCGCTCGCGCACTAGAGAAGATGGGTGTCGACGTCATAGAGGCAGGGTTTCCCGCTTCCTCGCCGGGCGATTTTCGGGCGGTACAGCACCTGTCGCGGGAGATTCGCGGGTGTGTTGTCTGCGGCCTGACGCGCGCCAACCCGGCGGATATCGACGCGGCGGTTGAAGCGTTGAAGGACGCCGCTCGCCCTCGCATCCACACCGGTCTAGGCGTTTCCGATGTTCACATCCGTCATAAGTTGCGCATTACACGCGACAAGGCACTGGAACTTGGAGTGGAGGCGGTCGCATACGCGAAGCGATTCGTAGAGGATGTGCAGTACTACACCGAGGATGCCAGTCGTGCCGATCCAGAGTATCTTTACCGTGTGCTGGAGGCAGTCATCGCCGCCGGCGCTACGGTTGTCAACATTCCCGATACCACCGGCTATACCTCGCCGGAAGAGTTTTCTGCACTCATTCGTGGGATCATTCAGAACGTGCCCAATATTCATCAGGCCATAGTCTCTGTGCATTGCCACAACGATCTAGGCATGGCTACGGCCAATACTTTGGCCGGTGTTCTCAGCGGGGCACGCCAAGTGGAGGTCACCGTTAACGGCATCGGAGAACGGGCGGGCAACTCCTCACTAGAGGAGGTCATCATGGTTCTCAAGACCCGCCACGATCTCTTCGGCCTTGAGACGGGCATTGATCCCCGGCGCATTTATCCAGTCAGCCGGCTGGTCAGTCAGCTGACGGGCATCCCGGTACAGCCGAACAAGGCCGTGGTTGGGGCCAACGCTTTTGCTCACTCCTCCGGCATCCACCAGGACGGCGTTCTGAAGGAACGCACCACCTACGAGATCATCAATCCTCTCGACGTCGGCGTGCCGGATTCGGAGATTGTACTGTCGGCACGGTCCGGTCGGGCCGGCCTCAATCATCGCCTGTCCGCATTGGGGTATTCGCTGGATGGTGAACGGTTCGAGAAGGTATACCAACGTTTCCTAGAAGTAGCGGACAAGAAACGAACGGTGGATACCCGTGACCTTGAGGCAATTGTCTCCGACGAGGTCCAGATGTTTTTCGACGAGACCTATCACCTTGAGCACATCCAGGTCTCCTGTGGTGACCACAGCGTTCCTACGGCCACCGTTCGCATCCGTGGCCCGAACGGTCAGGTCTTCTGTGACGCCGACCACGGAGCAGGGCCTGTGGACGCCGTTTATCGTGCCATCAATCGCGTCATCGGCGAGCCCAACGAACTGATTGAGTTCTCCGTCCAGGCTGTCACCGAGGGGATCGATGCTGTAGGCGGGGTGACGATACGGATACGCGCCAACGACCCGGTGACAGAGGATGGCGTTGAGCAGAGAACATTCAGTGGCCGTGGCTCCGACACAGATATCGTAGTGGCCAGTGCCAAGGCCTATATGTTTGCCCTCAATCGGCTCATCGCCGCGCGTCGTGAAGCGCAACAACAGCCGGAAGCAAGGGAGAAATTGCCGCGAGGAGACCAATCAACAAGAGGGAAGGCAGATGATGAATAATCCGAACCGTAGATCAGTATCGGGATTCTTCTTCCTCGGCTTGTTGGAAGAGGCGCCCGTCGAACAAGAAGCGGCGAACAACGCGGAGACGTGGGAGCAGGAACAAGTGGAGCCTCGTGGCTGGGCGCTGAAGTGGGACGGAGTTGCTCTGTCGCAGGTCCGAGGCGAACGGACTGGCTTTGGGCCGTTGCCCGCGGATGGACTCACGGAAGGAACGTAATGGATCATGACTCACACTCTGGCTGAGAAGATACTCGCTGCTCACGTTGCGGAAGTAGCCGGTGCAAGTGTCGCTGCGCGAATGCCGGAGGTACGGCCCGGCGGGTTGGTAGAAGTCTCGGTGGACCTGGTGCTGGCCAATGACATCACCGGTCCGATTGCCATCCGCGAGTTTGAGAATCTGGGTGTGAAGCGGGTCTTTGATCCGACCCGGGTCGTCTTCGTTGCGGACCACTTCGCGCCCAATAAGGACATCCAGTCTGCGGAACAATGCCGGGACTTGCGTCGATTCGCCAGAGCACAAGGACTTTGTTATCACTTCGACGTAGGTCGCATGGGAATCGAGCATGTGTTGCTGCCGGAGCAGGGTCTGGTCGGCCCCGGAGACCTAGTCGTGGGTGCCGACTCGCATACCTGTACCTACGGCGCCGTGGGAGCGTTTGCCACGGGGATGGGCTCCACGGATATTGCCGTTGCCATGGGAACAGGGCACATCTGGATGCGCGTTCCGGAGACGGTACGCATTGTCTATGAAGGCCAGTTGCGGCCGTGGGTGGGTGGCAAGGATCTAATCCTCTATACCATCGGCCAGATCGGTGTCAGCGGCGCGGTGTATCGGGCGATCGAGTTCGCTGGACCGGTGATAGACACCCTGTCCATGGACGGAAGATTCACCATGGCCAACATGGCCATCGAGGCCGGGGCCAAGGCGGGGCTGTTTGCTGTGGACTCGACAACCCTTGCCTACGTGGACGGTCGGACCACGCGGCCGTACTGCGCATACCAGGCCGACCCCGGTGCAACCTATGTTCGAGTCATCGAGATTGACGCGAGCCAGATCGAGCCGCAGGTTGCCTTTCCCCACCTACCGGAAAACGTCCGGCCGGTGAGTCAAGTCGGCGATGTGCAGATCGATCAAGCCGTCATCGGTTCCTGCACCAATGGCCGTTTGGAAGACCTGCGTGTTGCCGCCCGAGTGCTGCAGGGGCAGCACGTCCATCCCGATGTGCGTTGTATCGTGTTTCCAGGTAGCCAGCAGGTATATCTGGATGCGCTTCGGGAAGGGATTGTAGAGCTCATTGTCGAGGCGGGTGCGGCCGTGAGTACACCGACGTGTGGCCCCTGCCTGGGTGGGCACATGGGTGTATTGGCGGCCGGTGAACGAGCAGTGAGCACGACCAACCGGAATTTCCGCGGGCGGATGGGGCATCCGGATTCCGAGGTCTACTTGGCCGGCCCGGCGGTTGCCGCGGCGTCTGCGATTGCCGGACGTATCGTCGAACCACAGGAGGTCGTGGCATGAAGCTGACTGGTTCCGTATGGAAATACGGCGATAACGTAGACACCGATGCGATCATTCCGGCCCGCTACCTGAACGTTTCTGTGCCGGAGAAGCTGTCGGAACACTGCATGGAAGACATCGATCCGGCCTTTGCCGGGGCGGTGCAGCCCGGCGACGTGATCGTCGCCGGGGAGAACTTCGGCTGTGGATCCTCGCGTGAACACGCACCGCTGGCCATCAAAACAGTCGGCATAGGTTGTGTGGTGGCGTGCAGTTTTGCGCGCATCTTCTACCGAAACGCCATCAACATCGGCTTACCGATTCTGGAGTGTGGGGCAGCGGTGGAGCACGCGGAAACAGGGCATCGGCTGGAGGTCGATTTTGAGGGGGGCCGGATACGCAACCTGACGACCGGTAAGGACTACCGGGCAAAGTCCTACCCGCCGTTCATGATGGAGTTGTTGGGCGCCGGCGGTCTCGTTGCCTACACGCGACAACGCATTCGGAGCGGACGCCTCCCACGCCAGCCGAAACATGGCCAGCAAGACCGTACCAATGATGGAGGAAGGACGTTGAAAACAGGCTAGGGAACTAAGGAGGATTGGCTAGTCATGCAAGCTACGGAGAAGATCTGGTACGACGGTGAACTCGTCCCCTGGGATCGGGCAACGGTGCACGTGGCCGCACATGTTATCCACTATGGGTCCAGCGTTTTTGAGGGGATCCGCACCTATGCGCTGCCAGATGGCCCAGCGGTCTTTTGCCTAGACGAACACCTCGACCGCCTGTGGAATTCCTGCAAGGTCTATCGGCTGGAGATCCCCTATGATCGCAACACGGTCCGCCAGGCGATTGTCGACACAATCCGAGTCAATGGTCACACGGCGTGCTACATCCGCCCGGTGGTGTTTCGAGGCGTGGGTACGCTGGGGGTAGACGGGCAATCCTGCACCACGCACATGGCCATCGTTACGGTAGAAATGGGAGCTTACCTTGGACCGGACGCCCTGGAGAAGGGCGTGAACGTGGGGGTGAGTTCATGGCAACGGATGGCCCCCAACACCTATCCGGCAACAGCCAAGCTCGGCGGCCAGTACATCAACTCGCAATTTGTCGCAATGGAAGCAGCCGCTCACGGCTACGCCGAAGGAATCGCCCTCGATGTTTACGGCACTGTAAGTGAGGGGAGTGGTGAGAACGTCTTTCTTGTGCGGCGAGGTCGTCTGTACACCCCGCCGCTGGCGTCCTCGATCCTGGATGGGATCACCCGACGTTGCGTCATCGCTCTGGCCGGTGAGATGGGTTTGGATGTCTGCGAAGAACCGATTCCTCGTGAGCTGCTCTACGTGGCTGACGAAATCTTCCTTTGCGGTACCGCTGCGGAGATCACCCCTGTTTGCTCGGTGGACGGCGTCGTGGTGGGGAGTGGAAAACGAGGTTCGATCACCACCCGACTTGCGACCGCCTTCTTTGACATCGTGGAGGGCCGCGTCACGGACCGCTACGGATGGTTAACGCCCGTATGTGGTTGAGAGGAGTCTGAGTGTCGATAGTGCTGTATGACACAACTCTGCGCGACGGCGCCCAACGAGAAGGCCTCTGTTTTTCGGTGGAGGACAAGGTCAAGATCGCTGGGCTTCTCGATCGCTTGGGAATCGCGTACATCGAAGGGGGATGGCCCGGCTCCAACCCCAAGGATGTGGCTTTCTTTGAGCGAGTCTCGCAGTTGCGCTTAAACCATGCTGTCGTGTCGGCCTTTGGTGCCACACGGCGAGCAGGGGTAGCCGTGGAGGAGGACCCGAACATGCACGCCCTACTCACTGCGAATACGAAGGCAGTGGCAGTGTTCGGTAAGAGCTGGCTCTTGCACGTCGAACGCGTGCTCAATACAACGGCGGAAGAGAACCTGCGGATGATCTCCGATAGTGTGCGCTACCTGAAAGCGATGGGGAAAGAGGTTATCTACGATGCCGAGCACTTCTTCGACGGCCATCGAAACGATCCCGGCTATGCCCTGGAGACTCTGGCCGCGGCGACGGACGCTGGTGCAGACGTTGTTGTGTTGTGCGATACCAACGGCGGCTCACTGCCCACTACAGTGGCTGCTGCTACCGAACGAGCACGGCAGGTAGTCTCCGCACCGTTAGGCATTCACGCCCACAACGACGGGGACCTGGCCGTCGCCAATACTTTGGCCGCCGTAGAGGAAGGCGCCCTTCACGTGCAGGGTTCGATCAACGGCTACGGTGAACGATGCGGGAACGCCAATCTGTGTTCGATCATCCCCGCACTTGCACTCAAAACGGACTACGATTGCGTCAGTGATGAACAGCTGAGTGGCCTCACCGAAGTGGCCCATACCGTCAGCGAGTTGGCCAATCTCCGTTTGGACCCTCATCTGCCGTACGTAGGGGCAAGTGCATTTGCCCACAAGGGAGGGACGCACGTCAACGCACTGATCAAATGCGAAAACAGCTATCAGCACATTGACCCCAAGCAGGTGGGAAATCGCAACCGCGTTGTCGTGTCCGAGCTTTCTGGCAAGAGCAACATCGTCTACAAGGCAAAAGAACTGGGTCTCGAATTGGAGAATGGTAGCAGCGAGACCCGGCACATCCTGTCCAGCATAAAGGACCTGGAGAGCCGAGGCTTTCAGTTTGAGGGAGCCGAGGGCTCGGTGGAGTTACTCATCCGTCGTGCGCAGTCCGGTTATGAACCGCCGTTTGATCTGCTCGACTTTCACGTATTGGTGCGTGGGGGGGCTGACGGCGGCATGGCAGCGGAAGCTGCGGTCAAGGTGCGGGTGGGTACACAGATCATACACACCGCCGCAGACGGTAGCGGACCTGTCAATGCATTGGACGCCGCTACACGAAAAGCACTCCTTCCGGTGTACCCCTGTCTGGATGTCGTTCATCTGACCGACTACAAGGTTCGCATCCTGGACAGCGAATCAGGCACGGCGGCGCAGACGCGTGTGCTCCTCACCTGCGCTGACGGCCATCGCTCTTGGAGCACCGTCGGCTGCTCGAAAAACATCATTGAAGCAAGTTGGATCGCACTGGCCGACGCCCTGGAGTATGGCCTCTTGGTTGTTGGGTAGATTTGAGTCGTTGGAGTAGCTATCAAGGAGAGTCTATGGAAGCACGGATTGTCACGTTGCCCGGAGATGGATGTGGACCTGAAGTAGTAGCCGAAGGAATCAAGGCACTTGGTGCGACCGCGGATCGATTTGGGCATCGTTTCATTATCGAAGAGGCGCTCATAGGCGGTACGGCCATCGACGCGACTGGCAATCCGCTACCGGGTGCAACCCTGGAAGCGTGTCGGAACGCCGACGCCGTTCTGCTGGGTGCAGTCGGCGGGCCGAAATGGTCTGATCCCACTGCGCCGGTGCGACCGGAGCAAGGACTGTTGGGGCTGCGCCAGGAGCTGAAGCTGTATGCGAACCTGCGACCGGTGTGCCTGTATGCGGAACTGCTCGAAGCCTCGCCGATTCGGCTGGAGCAACTGGCCGGAGTCGATCTAGTGGTGGTCCGAGAGCTGACCGGCGGCATCTACTTCGGGCCTCGTCGGGAGAGCTCGCGCGATGAGGCGGCGGCCTACGACACGATGACCTACACCGCTGATGAGATACGCCGTATTGCTCACATCGCGTTTCGCCTCGCTCAGAAGAGGCGAGGAAAGGTGACCGCGGTGGACAAGGCCAACGTGCTCGCGACGTCTCGCTTGTGGCGACGGGTGGTGAAACAGGTGGCAGAAGCGTACCCGGACGTTACACTTGAGTTTATGTTGGTTGATGCGGCGGCGATGAACTTGATCCGACGGCCGGCAGAGTTCGACGTGATCCTGACGGCCAACATGTTCGGCGACATTCTTTCCGATGAGGCGTCGATGCTCTCCGGATCGATGGGAATGCTCCCCTCGGCCTCATTGGGTGAAGAGAGCATCGGGGTTTATGAACCGATCCACGGTAGTGCCCCGGACATCGCCGGAAAGGGAGTCGTAAACCCGCTGGCAACGATTCTCAGTGTTGCCATGCTGCTGCGGCACTCGTTGGAGCTGGACGCAGAAGCGCGCGCTGTTGAACAGGCGGTGGCGGCGGTGTTGGCACAGGGTTACCGTACTCCTGATATTCACGCCGACGGGACTACACTTGTAGGGACCGCCGCAATGGGAGACTTTGTCACAGAAAGGATAGAGATTGCGCAGCGATAACGTCAAACGAGGACTGGAGAGAGTTGCCCATCGAGGGCTGTTCTATGCCGCTGGGCTGTCGCCCGATGGCCTGAACCGCCCACTGATTGGAGTGGCCAATTCGTTCAACGAAATCGTACCGGGCCACGTCCATCTTCGCGGGGTGGCGCAAGCCGTGAAAGCGGGTATCTGGACGGCCGGCGGCACACCTCTGGAGTTCAATACGATTGGGGTATGCGACGGCATCGCCATGGGCCATCCGGGGATGTGCTATTCACTTCCCAGCAGGGAGCTGATTGCGGATTCCGTTGAAATCATGGCAACGGCCCATCAGCTGGATGGACTCGTTCTGATTCCCAACTGCGACAAGATCGTTCCGGGGATGCTGATGGCCGCCGCCCGCCTTAACATTCCAGCGATCGTGGTGAGCGGCGGACCGATGTTGGCCGGCCGGTATCAAGACCGGGTTGTGGATGTGAAGACGCTTTTCGAGGCGGCGGGCCGTGTCAAGGCTGGTCGGTTGAGCGAGGAGGACTTGGAGGCTTTGGAGCTAGCGGCTTGTCCTGGGTGCGGCTCCTGTTCCGGCCTGTTCACAGCCAACACGATGAATTGCTTGACGGAAGCGTTGGGGATGGGTTTGCCGGGGAATGGGACCGTTCCGGCAGTCGCCGCGGACCGCATTCGATTGGCCAGGCAGGCCGGAGTGCAGATCATGCAGCTTGTTGAGGAAGAGTTGCTTCCCAGAGACATCATGACGCAGGCCGCATTTGATAACGCGATCGCGGTAGACATGGCGATCGGTGGTTCGACCAACACCGTCTTACATCTGTCGGCCATTGCCCGTGAGGCCGGCGTTTCGCTGTCTCTAGAGCGATTCGATGTAATCAGTCGACGCACGCCCTACCTGATAAAGCTTAGCCCTTCCGGCCCACACCACATGCAGGATCTCGATGAGGCCGGCGGGATCCCGGCGGTGATGGTGGAGCTGCTTTCCAACAATCTGTTACACGGCGAGGCGAGGACCGTTACCGGTAAGACGGTGGCCGAGACTGTGGAAGGGGCCCGTCGTCTTTCCGAGGTCATCCGATCGGTCGAGCGGCCCCACCGCAGCGATGGCGGCATTGCGATTCTGGAGGGGAATCTTGCACCTGACGGCGCGGTTGTCAAGGCGGGGGCAGTCTGCCAGGAGATGTTGCACCATCGTGGTTCCGCACGGGTCTTCGACGGTGAAGAGGCCGCTCTTGGGGCCATTCTGGGTGGAGACATCCGAGGCGGTGATGTGATCATCATCCGCTATGAAGGTCCACGGGGTGGGCCGGGGATGCGGGAGATGCTGATGCCGACCTCCGCGCTTGCTGGAATGGGGCTGGAAGACACTGTGGCGCTTCTCACCGACGGGCGCTTCTCCGGTGCCACGCGGGGTGCGGCGATCGGCCACGTTTCACCGGAGGCCGCAGCGGGCGGCCCGATTGCTTTTGTAGAAGAGAGGGACGAGGTGGAGATCGATATTCCCAACAAACGGTTGACACTTCATGTCTCTGACGAGGAGTTAGCGCGTCGACGTAAGCTCTGGTCTCCCCCGCTACCCAAAGGAAACGAGGGGTATCTGGCCCGCTACGCGGCGATGGTCGTCTCTGCTTGCGAAGGAGCGGTACTGCGACCACCTGTCTTGCCTGAAGACTGAGGAAGCGCGCATTCTCCGGACGCGTTCTCTTATTTTAGATCCGTAACTTGCCCCTACTTCGCGCACATTGAATGTAGATGTTCCGCTCAGTCTAGGGGGACCAGGAGACGCTCGCCACGTTGATCAGGTAGATCGGGTAAAGGTGGAACCCGGTGATCTCCTGTTTCATGACGACGATTTGATAGGGGTCCTGGATGAAGAAGTTCACCACATCTCGGGCGATGATCTCCTGAGCCTCGGCGTAGATCGCGGCTCGCCGTCCCTCGCCCACCGTAGTGCACCCCTCTTCCAGCAGCGCGTCAAGTCGGGAATTTTCGTAGCCGCGGCGAAAGTAGTAGTTCTTACTACCCGGACCGTACGCAGAAAGCATCGCGCCTGGATCGAGCTTGCCGATGTGGCCGATGATGGTGAGGTCGTAGTTGGCATCGGTGTAGACACGGGAAAGCCATTGGCCCCATTCGATCAATTCGATCTCAAGATCGATTCCTACGCGGGAGAGTTGATCGGCGATGATTTCGCCGGTGCGTACGTGAATCTCGTAGTTCTGAGGCAGCATCAACGTTGCGGTGAAGCCATTCGGGAACCCAGCCGCGGCGAGGAGCCGTTGCGCCTCCTCCACGTCGTACGGGTAGAGCCCGGTCAGATCGACGTAGTACGGACTGGCCGGAGTGAGATGGGAACCGATCGGAATTCCGTACCCAAACATCGTTCCCTCGATGATGGTTGCCCGGTCGAGCGCGTGGGCGACTGCTTGTCGTACGCGCAGGTCGGAGAACGGCTCGCGGGCGTTGTTGATCGCCATGATCTGGACAAGGTTCTGCGGACCGGCAACGGTCTGAAACCGCTGATCGCCCTCAACGGAAAGCGCGATCTCTGCCGGTACCTTGGCAATCACGTCTACGTCGCCGGCAAGCAGAGCCGCCAGTGCGGAGGCGAAATCAGGGATAAACCGGAAAGTGACTTCTTCCAACAGCGGAACACCCTCGTGGTAGTAGTCCGGGTATCGTTCTAGGTGCAAGCGATCGCCGACGACCCACTCACTAAACTGGAACGGACCGGTCCCCACCGGATGGTGGGCGAGGTCCTCGGGGATTCTCTTGGGAAGGATCACCGAGTCTCCCAGCGCGAGCAGGGACAAGAAGGCAGCGTCGGTCTCAGCCATGCGAAAGATGACCGTGTACGAATCCGGCGTTTCGATTTGCTCGATGTGGGCATAGTACTCCGGATGCGGATGTCCGGTGACCGGATCCATGTCTCGCTCAAAGGTGGCGACGACATCGCTTGCGGTGAAGGGGGCTCCATTGTGGAAGGTTACCCCTTGGCGAAGATGAAACGTGTAGGTCTGACCGTCAGGAGAGACCTCAAACGATTCGGCAAGGGCCGCTTCGATCTCGCCGGTAGGAGTGACTTTCACCAGGCCCTCGTACACGTTTTGGTTGAGGACCTGGTCGATCGCTGCCGATGCATTGGTCGTCGGATCAAGGCTCGGCGGCTCGTCGGGGATCGCTATCACCACCTTTGCACTTCCATGTACGAGAAAAACTGCGGTGACCGCCAGGATGGCTAAGGCAATCAGGGACCTCTTGCACATCTGGACCTCCATGGAGCTCAGTAATTTGACAAAATAGTATCAAAGCTCGAAAGAGTCTTCAAAGAACTGTACCAGCAAGATAGAGCGGCTCACTACGGCTCGGAGATAAGAACGCGGTTGGGTGCTACAAGGCCAGCATTCCCTCAATTGCCACCTTCGCCCAGCGGGCAGTCTCCGCGTCCACGGTGATCTCATCGCGTAGATTGGCTTGTGCTAGCAATTCGAGCGTAGAAGCCAGATTCTCCAGTGTGATCTGGCTCATCGTCCTACAAACCGGAGCCGGATCGGCCAGGGGGAGGATCGTTTGCTCTAGATACTTGCTTTGCAGCCGTTTTACGAAGCGGAACTCCGTTCCTATGGCCCACGTTGTCCCCGCTTTCGCGGCGTCCACTTGTTCGATGATTTGTGAGGTCGATCCGATAGCATCTGCAAGGTCGACCACTGCGGCCGAACACTCCGGATGCACGAGAACGCGAATCCCAGGACGCTTGGCCCGCACAGTTTGCACGTGCTCCGGGTAGAACCGTCGATGGACGCTGCACGCTCCCGGCCAGAGGATCACCTTTGCCTGTGTTATAGCGGTTGGATCAGGAGGTTGGCCTAGATCCCAAAGGTGGATCTCGCGCGACGCGAAGCCCAATCTTTCGGCGGCATTGCGTCCGAGATGCTGATCGGGAAGGAAAAAGACCCGGGGGCGCTGCGTCAGCGCCCAGCGAAGGATCTTCTCCGCGTTTCCAGAGGTGCAGACCACTCCTCCGTGCTTTCCAGCGAACGCCTTGAGGGCCGCGCTTGAATTGACATAGACGATGGGCATCACTTCATCGTATGCGTCGCCGAAGGCGGCCGTCAGCTGATCCCAAGCGGCCCGGACAGTATCGATGTGTGCTGTGTCTGCCAGATAACAGCCGGCCGCATCATCGGGGATCAAGACGTGTTGGCCGGGCTTGGCGAGAATCGCTGCCACCTCGGCCATGAATCGAACCCCACAGAAGACGATGAACTCCGCGTCCGTCTCGCAGGCGCTTCGGGCAAGCTCGAGAGAATCGCCGCGGAAATCAGCGTGCGCAATCACCTCGTCGCGTTGGTAGTGGTGTCCAAGGATAACCAAGCCTTTCCCAAGTATTTTCTTCGCTTCTTTGATGCGAGCGTGCAGGTCCCTCCTCCTCTGTTGAGACCTGCCACGGCACAGGGTCATGGACAGGTCAAGCGCGGGGGTGGAGTGGGTGAGTGCCCCTACTGAGATGAAATCCACGCCCGTCTGCGCGATCGCAGCCACATTCTCCAACGTCACGTTCCCGGAGGCTTCCAGCGGCACACGTCCCCCCGCGACCAGAACGGCCTTGTGCATCGTCTCGAGATCCATGTTGTCAAGCAGGATGCGCGTCAGCGGGGGCGATACCCGGAGCGCCTCCTCCAACTGAATCAGGTTGCGTACTTCGACTTCAATGGGAAGTCCGGGATGTCTCTTTCGGGCTCGCTCCACTGCGGTGGTGAACCTTTCTGCCGCTTCGATGTGGTTATCTTTAATGAGGATCATATCTGAAAGGGACATGCGATGATTGTGTCCGCCCCCCATCCGCACCGCGTACTTATCGAGGATCCTGTAGCCGGGGACAGTCTTTCGGGTGTCGAGAATCCGTGTGTTCGTTGTGGCCACGGCGTCCACGAAACACCGAGTCAGCGTGGCGATCCCGGATAGCCGCTGCAGGAAGTTAAGCACCATTCGCTCAGCGGAAAGCAACGATCGGACCGGCCCGGTCGCCTCAGCGATGACTTCACCGGGGACAACCTCCTGGCCATCGTCAACGTGCCTCACGAACCGGGCGCTCGGATCGACACGATGAAAGACCGCCTCTGCGATCGGCAAACCGGCGACGACGCCGGCCGATTTACTGGCAATGCAACCTATCCCCTCGGTGTTTGCGTCCAGTATGGCCTGGCTGGTGACATCGCCCGAGCCGATGTCCTCTTCGATCGCCAAATCGATCAATGGCCCTGTGGCCGCAAGCAACTCCTTCAGCGCGTCTCTCATCAACAGAAGGGTAAACGATCTTTTTGCGTCGCGCACGGGTTGACCAGAAATAACCACTCCGTGCTCAGTGTTGCTGAACGACCTTGGAGTCGCACAGAAGCACGAACACCTTTTCTTCTGTTACAGATGCAAGGCGAGGCGGATCCCGACTCTGGCGAAAAGCGGCCGGGAAGTACGATTTCTACACCACCAGAAACCTGTCTCTTCCAGAGAGGTGAACTGTGACCCAAACCCTGTGGGGACACTACCGCGTTTCCTATTCTGGT
>Ga0180432_10006550_pt1 | contig 15086 bp, 11 predicted proteins | sample SS_ome_10_FD_132414 | JGI IMG/M metagenome (GOLD analysis project Ga0180432, IMG submission 132414) | Hypersaline lake sediment archaeal communities from the Salton Sea, California, USA - SS_1_MS_2 metaG | ecosystem: Environmental > Aquatic > Non-marine Saline and Alkaline > Hypersaline >... | reverse complement strand
GACGCCTGAGCAGGAAAACCGCGTACCGATCTACGAGGAGATCGAGCAGCTTCTGCACGACGACGTGGCCCGCCTGTGGGTGGCCCACAACAATACACCGTTGATCTTCCGCAGTGAAGTCAGTGGGTACATACCGCAGCCGGTCGGTGCGGATTACTACGAGAACACGGTCATCGAGCAGTAGGCCCGATAGACGGGGCCGTCACGATGGCCCGTACCTGACGTAGCTGGTAGACAGGGGGGCGGCATCATCCGCCCCCCTGTTGCTAACCCCGGAGGCGACCTTGACTCGATACATCATACAACGAGTCCTTTCCTTGATTCCCACCATTCTCGGTGTGACGCTGGCTGTCTTTCTCCTACTTCGACTCATTCCAGGTGATCCGGCCGTGGCCATGTTGGGCGAGCACGCGGCTCAGGAGAATGTGGAGCGGATTCGCGAGCAGTTTGGTCTGAACCGACCGCTCTTCCTGGATCGCGAGGCGCTGGAGGAGGGCGACGTGGGTGCTTTCTTCGACAGCCAGTATATTCGCTACCTGGGTCGTCTGGCGAGGCTCGACCTGGGCAACTCTATCCACCGCCGCGTTGCTATCGCCGATGAGTTGAAGACTCGCTTCCCAGCCACGATCGAGCTGGCGTTCTGCGCCATGGTGTTGGCCATCGTGATCGGTATTCCGGTGGGCATGGCCTCGGCTGCACGCCGCGCGTCGCTGCTGGACAGCGTGAGTATGGTGGGGGCTCTGGTCGGCGTCTCGATGCCGATTTTCTGGTTGGGTCTGATGGAGATTATGCTGTTTGCCGTGATTCTCCAGTGGCTGCCCAGTGGTGGGCGGTTGAGCCACGCGGTGGAGCTCGAGGCGGTGACCAATATGGTGGTGGTGGACAGCATTCTGGCCGGCAATATGGATGCGCTGGTCAACGCGTTGAGGCACCTGGCGATGCCGACGATCGCGCTGGCGACGATTCCAATGGCCATTATCGCCCGCATGACGCGCTCTTCTATGCTGGAGGTGCTGCGCGCGGACTATATCCGCACGGCGCACGCCAAGGGGCTGCGGGAGATGGTCGTGCTATTCCGTCACGCGCTGAAGAATGCTTTCCTGCCGATCATCACGATCATTGGGATTCAGACCAGCAGCCTTATGGCCGGTGCCGTGCTGACGGAGACGATTTTCTCATGGCCAGGGATCGGAAAATGGGTCTACGACGCGATTCTCGGGCGCGATTATCCGATCGTGCAGAGCGGTACGCTGCTCATCACGATTGTGATTGTGGCAGTCAATCTGGTTGTGGATCTTTCGTACGCTTTCCTGGATCCGCGCATCCACTACGAGTGAGGACTTATGCTGGAATCAAGAGAAGAGCGACTTAGCGATACGATGGCGGCCAAGAAGGGGCGCTCCCTGTGGGGTGATGCCTGGCGGCGGCTGATCTCCAGCAACACGGCGCGCATGGGGATGGGGATCGTGGCGGTCTTCGTGCTGTCAGCAGTGCTGTCACATTTCTTCTGGGAGTACAACCCGAAGACGGATCTGGATTACTCCCTGAAGCTGAAGCCCCCGACGCTGGTGCCGAACGAGGACGTGCCGTCGATCCATCCCTTCGGGACGGATAAACTAGGACGGGACATTTTCCGCCGGGTGGTGCACGGCGGATGGAACTCGCTTCGGGTAGGGTTGGTCTCGGTCAGCATCTCGCTGGCCGCGGGCGGTATCCTGGGGCTCATGGCCGGGTTCTACGAGAGCATGGCGCTGGGGCGTGGGGGGCAGGCAATTCTCCTGGGAGGGATCGGCCTCGTCTTCGGGGCCATATCAGCATGGCTGGCCGGGCAGGTCTTCCAGGTGGCGGTTTTCTTCCTGTTGGGGTTGGCTGGTGTCTTCTACGGGACAGAGCCGACTCGGGGAAAGGTGCCCGAGGTGGAACCGGTCAGGGTGCTGGCGTTTGCCGGAGTGGGTCTGTTGCTCTCCGCCGGTCCAGCGCTGCTCGTGAGCCCCTACACGGCGGCGGCTTGCGGCATCCTGGGAGTGCTGACGGGAGCGCTGGTCTCGCTTCCGCTGGGCGGGAGCGTGGTATCGAATATCATCATGCGGGTGATGGACATTATCCTGGCTTTCCCGGCTTATCTGCTGGCGATCGCAATTGTGGCGTTCTTGGGCCCGGGCCTGAACAAGGCGATGATCGCCATCGGTTTCGTGGGTATCCCGGTCTATGCGCGGTTGCTCCGATCCACGGTGCTGTCGGTGACGCAGAATGATTATGTGCTGGCGGCACAGAGCATCGGGGTGGGGTACGGGCGGTTGATGGTGCGGCACGTGGTGCCGAACACGCTGTCGCCCGTGATCGTGCAGGTGACGATGGGGTTGGCGAGCGCGATTTTGTGGGCCGGGGCGCTGGGATTTCTGGGTCTGGGTGCGATTCCGCCGGAACCGGAGTGGGGGGCGATTCTGGGTGACAGCTATCGCTTCCTGACGAGCGGGGCGTGGTGGGCGGTGTTGTTCCCGGGGCTGGCGATCATGTTCAGCGTGTTGGGGTTCAACTTGCTGGGCGATGGGCTCCGCGATGCGCTGGATCCGAGTTTGACGCGTTAGGGTTGGCATAGGACGACGAGGCGGGAGACCCCGGTGGGCTGTGAGGCCGCCGGGGTCTTTTGTATGGGGCGATGAAGCGATAGAGCGATAAAGCGATAAGGCGAAAAGGCGAAAAAGCGAGAAGGTGACAAGGCGACAGGGCGATAGAGCTGATGGCGAATCGGGGAGAAGAGGTGACTGGGGGAATGGAGGTTTGCTGAGGCCCCTACTTCCTACTCCTTACTCCCTACTCCTGTCTGTTGTTGGGATGTCGAGGAACTGGGGTGGGATGGGTTCGGAGAGGTAGAGGCCTGGGTCCGGGCGGTAGAAGCTGATGCCTGCGCGGTGGGCGGCGCGGGCGCGGACGATGATGACGACGGGGTGCGGCGTGTGGCGGGAGCCTACGTTTACGGCGGTGCGGCGGTCGGGGGAGAGGTGGACGTATTGGCGGTGCATGGGTTTGAGGCCTTGCTCCCGGATGGCGTCGAGGGCGCGGCGGGCGGTGCCGTGGAGGAGGGTGGGGGGAGGCTCGATGGGGTCGTAGCTGATGGGTTGGTCGAAGGAGTGACCGTAGAGGGCGCGGATGCCATTGGCTTTGATCTCGAAGCGGTTCTTGCCGTCGCCGGTGCCGTGACGGGCGATGTGCTCGATGTCCGAGCGGTCGGCCCATTGGAAGTCGGGGCGGGAGGTGACGATCTCGACGACGCGGGGGAGGGAGGCCCAGCCTTGGTGGTCGACTTCGAGGCCGAAGCGGTCGGGTTGGTGGCGGAGGAGGAGGGAGAGGAATTTGCTGAGTTTGGTGAGGTTGGGTTTGGTGTTCATAGTAGTTCACCGCAGAGGTGTGGAGGGCGCGGAGTGAGAGCGATTGGAGTGGGTACAGCGACGGGCTGCCCCGATCGGCTACGGTGTTGGGTATGGAAGCCCAACTCACGTCGGCGGTGCGTGATGTTGTGGCTCGCTGGATCTGGCGATCCAGCTTGAACCCGAGAAGAGAACTCCGGCCCCTGCCCGGGAAGTAGGTTCCAGCTGGAACCCGGGAGGAGGACTTCAACCGGAACCTGGGAAGAGAGTTCAGCTGGGACCCGGGAAGAGAACCCCAGCTGAAATCCGGGAAGTGAGCTCCGGCCGGAACCCTGGAAGAGAGCCCCAGCGAGAACGCGGGGAGAGAGCTCAGCTAGAATCTGGGAAGAGAACTCAAGCTGGAAAACGGGAAGCGAGATCGGCGGGAGCACGGGTAGGGGGGCGGCCTCCTCCCCCTACTCCCTACTCCCGCTGTTAAGCGAGCATGTCCCGGGCGAGCATGCCGCGCATCTTCTCGGCCACCCTGGCCATCTGCTCCGCGGTCTCGGTGTCGTCTTCCTCCCGGGCCTGGGCCTCAGTCTCCTCGACGAATTGGGCCATGCGCTCGGTGACGAGGTTGCGGCTCTCTTCGAGGAGTCGGTCGATCTCCTCTTCGTCGGCTCCCATGAGGCGGTTGATGAGGCGTAGCTCTGGAGGCATGGCCTCCTCCATGAGGCTCATGACCGCGTTCCACACGTCTCGCAGTGCCTCCAGGGCGTGCTGGTCGTTCTGCTTGTGTGCCGTCTCAAGGTTGGCACTGAGCACGCTGAGGAAGGGCTCGTCGATCTCGTTGAGGTGGCGGCGGGCCATTTCCTTGGCGTCATCGGCCGTGAGCATGTCGCGGAGGAGCGCGGCGCGGGCCTCGAAGACGGCGTGGGCCTCCTCATCGAGCCGGTCCCGCGTGTCGAGGATCTCCTTGCGGAGCGCCTTGAGCCGCTCTTTCTCCTCGGGATCCGAAACGGCGTCGATGTTGGAGGTCAGGCCCTGGAAGAAGAGGTAGTCGAGCATCGGGCGCCCGGCCGTGACGAGCAATTCCCGCGTCTCTTTGTCCTCGGCCTCCATGAGAAGCTCGAGGAGCTTGTCGCGGTTGGGCTCCTCTCGTAGGGCGTTGATAAGCTCGTTCCGGGACTGGATCGCCTGTCCTTCGGAGCTGAGCTCGAGCAGTTTGTCGCGAACCAGGCGCAACTGCTGGGCGGCCGCTTCCTGGTCTGCCGCCTGGGCTATCTCGAGATTGTGGGTGAGCATGTAGAAGAAGACCTCATCGATCTTGTCGTCGTTTGCCTCGATCATGGCCTCCAGTGCGTCGTCCGAAGCGGCCTCAACCATGCGCTGGAGGAGCTGGGCCTTCTCCTCCTGGGCCTGGAGCATCTCGTCCGTGACGCCCTCTTCCTTGAGGATGCGCTTGACCAGATTGTCCATGGTGAGCATCACGTCGGGTTGAAGGAGATAGGCTTTCCGCTGCTCCGAGGGCAGCTGATCCATGACGCGACGCGTGAGGCGGCCGATGGCCTGTTCGCGCTGCTCGCGGTCTCCACCGGCCTCCATGGGCATGTAGACGAGGGCCAACTCCTTCTCCGGATCGTGGTAAAGGAAGGGCATGCTCATGGCACCGCGCGTGCCGCAGTGTGGGCAGTGCGCCACGTTCGTCACGCCGTTGAGCACCCGCTGTCTGGCGTTGGGATCCTGGCTCACGTCAAAGATCTGCCGTACCGGGGTCTGGAAGGGCTGCCCGCAGGCCGGGCACGTCACCCGCGCTACTTGTTGTTTTGCCATCAAAGGTTCCTTTCTCTACGTATGTGATTGCTTTTCTCGATCGAGCTAATCGGTCTGGCAAAGATGGAGCCGCAGCTCGCTGCGGCCGTCCTTGCTGAACGGTCAGGACTTCGGTGTGCGCTTAGCGGGGGAGCGAGAAGGAGAAGACAGCGCCCTCGCCTGGATCGCTCTCCACCCAGATCTCGCCGTCGTGGGCCTCCACAATGGCCTTCGCGAGGTAGAGCCCCAACCCGGCACCGGCGGTCTGCTGTTGGTATTCGCGGGATCCGCGATAGAAGCTCTCGAAGATGTGGGGCTGTTCCTCGAAGGGAATGCCCACGCCGCGGTCGGTGACGGTCACGGTCACCCTGTCGGTGACGGCGCCGCCCGTGATGTCGATAGGACCACCTTCCGAGTATTTGATAGCGTTGGAAAGCAGGTTGTTCAGCACTTGCTCGAGCCGGGTGGGGTCGCCCTCGATGACCGGGAAATCGTCCGAAAAGGCCACATTGATCTTGTGAGCGTCGGTCTGGGTGCGAAATCGCTCGGCGACGCGCCGGGCAAGAGCGTCGAGAGCCACGGGTTCTTTCTCCAGGGGGAGCTTGCCGGCCTCCAGGCGAGAGGCGTCGAGCAGGTTGTCAATCAGATGGTGAAGCCGGTCTGCTTCTTCAAGGATGACCTCCAGGCTCTCCTCCCGCGTCTTGAGATCCCAGCGGGCGTCCTTGCGCAGCAGGGTCTCGGCGTAGCCCTGGATGAGGGCGACGGGGGTCTTGAGCTCGTGGGAGATGACCGAGACGAAGGTGGACTTGATCTCGTCGGCCTCACGGAAGCGGGTGATGTCGCGCACGTTGGCGATGATGTTCACCAAGCGGCGGTCCTGACCAAAGAGGGGCGCGTAGATCATGCCGACGCTGACGGTGCCGCCGCGCTTGCGGCGGAGGTCGCCTTCCACGTAGAGGGGGCGGGCGGAGGGCAGGGGCCAGCCGCCAGCGACGGCGTCCGAGAGGGCGCGATTGGTCTCAAGGTGTGCCCAGCGGATGACGTTGTCGTGGTGTTGGCCGAGGGCCTCCTGGGACGCCCACCCGGTGAGGCGTGAGAGGGCGCGGTTGAAGACCTGGATGCGCTGGGCGGAGTCGAGAATGAGCACCCCGTCAGCGCTGTACTCGAGGATGGCGTCGAGGCGGCGCTTCTCCTGGGAGACGCGCTCGTAGAGCTGGGCGTTGTAGACGGCGATGGCGGCCTGGTCCGCGAAGCTGGCGAGCACGCGCCGGTCGTTGGAGGTGAAGCTGCTGCCGTAGGCGCGGAAGACGTAGAGGACGCCGATGAGATTGTCGCGGATGGACATCGGGAGGGCCACGACCTGCTGGAGTCGAAGCCCCAAGCGGGTCACGATCTGGCCCAGCTTCTCGGCGAGCCCCGGGATGTGGAAGCGGCTCCGGTCCGCGTAGTCGGGGATGTCGGAGAGGAGGGGCTCGAAGTAGGGGACGACGGCGGAAGGAAGGCCGTAGCTAGCCTGGATGCTGAAATCGCCCCGGTCGGGATCGCGAAGAGCGATGAGGCTGGCCTGACCCGAGAGCATCTCTGCCGCGGCCTCAAGGACCATCTCGAGGAGCTCGTCGAGATCGAGTTGCGCGGTGAGGGCGCGGCTGATCTCTAGGAGGTGGTCCCGTTGTCGTACGCGGTAGTCGGTCAGCATAGGTTTATGGATTTGTTGCTGAACTGGTTGCTTGTCACAACTTATCATTATAACATAGCGTGTCTGAGCGACCAGCGAACTATCTGCGGAGGGCACTAACGAGTTGGCACACAGACACGCGCATCAGGTGCAACGCACCGATGGGTACGCGCGACTGTTTGTTGGCGCGAGCCTGCATCGGCATTTGCTTGAGGGCGTACCATCGTGTACGATGGGTAACTGTGGCATTGCAATTGAAGCTTGAGATTGATCACGGAGGGCACTAGACGTGAAGGCAACTATGAAGGCACTGGTGAAGAAGGAGCGGAAGCCGGGTTTGTGGCTGGACGAGGTTCCGGTCCCCAAGTACGGCATCAACGACGTGCTGATCAAGGTGCAGAAGACGGCGATCTGCGGCACGGATGTGCACATCTATAACTGGGACGCGTGGGCGCAGAAGACGATTCCGGTGCCCATGGTGATCGGGCACGAGTTCGTGGGGACGGTGGCGGCGATGGGGAGCAACGTGCACGATCTGGAGATTGGCGAGGTTGTGTCCGGGGAGGGGCACATCGTGTGCGGCCGCTGCCGGAATTGCCTGGCCGGGCGACGTCATCTGTGCAACGACACGAAGGGGGTGGGGGTTAACCGTCAGGGCGCGTACGCCGAGTACGTCTCGATTCCCGTGACGAACGTCTGGCACGCCGATCCGACCGTCCCCAAGGAGATTCTGAGTATCTTTGACCCCTTCGGGAATGCCACGCACAGCGCGCTCAGTTTCTCAGTGCTGGGGGAGGACGTCTTGATCACCGGTGCCGGTCCGATCGGACTGATGGCGACGGCGATCGTGAGGCATGCGGGGGCGCGGCACGTGGTGACGACGGATCTGAACCCTTACCGGCTGGAACTGGCCGAGAAGATGGGCGCCACGGTGGCTCTGGACATCCGCGAGAGAAGGATCGCGGAGGTCCAGGAAGAGCTGGGTATGAAGGAGGGGTTTGACGTCGGGCTGGAGATGTCCGGCAGCGGCGAAGCGTTCCGAGATCTGATAGGGAACATGTGCCACGGCGCGAAGATCGCGGTCCTGGGTATCCCGCCCGAGGATCTGGTGATCGACTGGAACGCAGTGGTGTTCAACATGCTGACGATCAAGGGGATCTACGGGCGGGAGATGTATGAGACGTGGTATCTGATGGAGTCGATGCTGGGCAGTGGGCTGGACATCGCGCCCGTGATCACGCACCGCTATCATTACACCGATTTTCAGGAGGCGTTCGAGGTGATGCGATCGGGGCGGTCCGGCAAAGTGGTCATGGACTGGGTCGACTGACTGGCCTGGACGGGCACCCTTGCGGGAGATCGCGGGTCCGGTTTAGCGGAACCGCCGGGGGGCGGGGCGGATATCCTCCAAGGATGTCCGCCAGGGCCTTGTGACGTGTCGGGGCCGAGCGGGATTGCTTTGTCCAGAAGCACCGAGGCCAGGGCGTCAAGCCCTGGCCTCGGTGCACGAGGGGGCGGATGGCGCGGTTGGGTCTACGTCTCTTGCTGATCCGGGACGCTGGCCGCCCCCACTTGCCACACGGCGCCGTCCTGCTGGATGACGTGCTCAAGGGTGAGCTGACGCGTCTCGTGAACCTCTTGCTGGATGGCCTGACGCGCGGCCTCGACGTCACGGTTCCGCAGGGCGTCAATCAGGTCTCTGTGTCGTTTCTCCATCTTGTCGCCAGAGCGGACGAAGACGAAGAAGCGGGCCAGACGGTCGTGGAGCCTGCCCAGCTGGCTGGCAAGCTCCTGATTGCCGGAGGCCTCGGCGATCTTGACGTGGAGGCGGCGGTTCTCCATCACGTACCGCTCGGTGGATGCCTCGTCGTCGCCGGTGTAGCCCGCATGTACTTGTTCGAGCTCCTCTAGGGTCTCCTGGGTGATGCGCTTGGCGGCGCGTTCTACGGCTGCTACCTCGAGGATGCCGCGCAGCTCCAACATGTCGCTCAGTTCCTTGAGGGTGATCTCCGTGACGAAGAAGCCGGCGTGGGGTTTGTTGGTGACCAGGCCGTCCTGGGTGAGCATCTGGAGGGCCTCGCGGACAGGTGTGACGCTGGTCCCGTACCGGTCGGCGAGGGTCTCCAGGCCCAGTCGTTCCCCGGATTTCCAGTGTCCAACGATGATGGAGCGCCGGATCTCCTCGTAGATCCGGTCGGCTGAGGTTCTGGTTGGTTCGACGGCGCCCATGGGGTCGTCTCCTTGTGGCGGTGCTTAACTTGGCAGCTGCGACCGTTGATTGAGAAGTATTGTAGCATGGACTGGGCCAGGTGTCGATTGGGGATGATAAACTTGGGTGCACTAACGCATCGTCGCAGCTCGCCGCCCGCCAGACACCGCTGCTTGCGGCGTTCACGGGGGGAAGGGGAACGCTGCATTGAGGGTGGCTTGGAGTGACAAAGGTGCATCGCACGCATAACGTGTAACGCACCCATGAGTAGGCGGGACACCTTGTTAGTGCACTCTGACGTAAGCCGCGGGTAGACGGGCAGACGATCATCTGGTACCATGCCGGGTCGGTTCCCGATGCTTGATAGATGGAAGGACATGTGTATGGAGACATCCTCAGAGCGCTCGTTCGTCCGACGCCTACCCATTTTCTATGGGTGGATTATCGTCGCCGCTGGGACCGCTGGACTGGTTATGACCCAGCCCGGACAAAGCCCGGTGCTGTCGATCTTCACAGACGCGTTTATTGAGGATCTCAACATCAGCCGATCACTGACCAGCAGTCTGTTCATGGTGGGGACCGTGGTCGCCGGCCTGAGCTTGTCCTTCTGGGGTGAGCGAATTGACCGCCACGGGCCGCGAAGGATGGTTGGCGTGATCACCGCTCTCGTTGGTCTGTCGTGCTTTTTCATGGCTGTGGTCCAGAATGGCGTGATGTTGGGCATAGCCTATGTCCTGCTCCGCATGCTCGGGGCCAGCGCTCTGATGCTCGTCTCGAACACGGTGATCAACCAGTGGTGGGTGGCGCGCCGAGGGAGAATGGCCGGCCTGTCGGGAATCATCTTCTCCCTAGTCGGCATGGGTGTCTTCACGAACGTGGTCCACTGGCTTCTGAAGCGGTACACTTGGCGCACTACGTATGGGATCCTGGGCGCTATGGAGCTTCTGGTGATGCTGCCACTAGGCGTGTTGCTCTTCCGAGATCGCCCCGAGGACCACGGACTCCTCCCAGATGGGGCGGATGTGCCGGCCCAGGTGCAGGTGTCCGGTGAGGACTCGGTGGGAGGATGGACGAGGGGCGAGGCTATCCGGACCCCTGCGTTCTGGACGGCAGCCGTGTCTCTCTCCGCCACTTCTGCGTTGGTAACTGGCCTCTACTTCCACATGGTCAGCATCTTCAAGTCACAAGGCCTGTCCGGAGAGGCCGCGGCGGCGACGTATCTGCCCATCTCGATTGTCTCGGCGCTGGTCACGCTGGGAAGCGGCTATCTAATTGAGCGCGTGCCGGTGGGCAAGCTTATCGCGGTAGGACTCGTGGCCCTGGCGGTTGCCCTGGGTCTAGCTCAGAGTCTCACTGCGGTTCCGTTGGCGATTGTCTACAGCCTCGCACTGGGGGCTAGCAATGGTATTTCGGGTACGGTGAGCAGTGTGGTGTGGGCCGACTACTTCGGGCGGGAGCACCTCGGCAGTATCGCCGGTCTGGGAGCCGCCCTCAGCCGGGTTGCCTCAGCTCTGGGGCCTCTGCCGCTCGCCCTGGCGTTCGACAGCTCTGGCACGTACGCGGGGATACTGAGGATTGAGGCTTTGATCCCCCTCGCGCTGGCGGCTGTCAATCTGGTTGTAAAGCCACCTCAGGCCTTGCCGGAACTGATGACGGAAAAGCAGCCTGGGGCCGCCTGCCCGTGAGCGAATACCCGTATGGCCCGGCCAGGTCGCGGGAAGACTCGGTGCCCGCGAAAAGCCGCCGGGTTGCTGGTCGGTACGGTGGTCGTCTGCTGATCGGTGGCCTGCCATCCGGTTACGTGCCGGAGACAAGATGTGGGGCACGTGGTACTTGTCGGGGTAGGGGGCCATGCTACAATTCCTCGCGGTAAGGGGATGACGCGGCGGGGCCTATGCCCGCCATTTTTCCTGTGCCTCAGCATGGTTCCTTTCCCAATGGGAGGGGCCAAGACCGCAGTGCACCTCGTGCCTGAGGGGTCCAGCGCCTAGATTTGGAGTCCTGACACTATGCCGTCGACGGATCTGATTTTCCTCCACGCTCCCACGGTCTACGACTTCCGGGAGAGGCCGACGCTATGGGGGCCGACGAGCGATCTGGTACCCTCCGAGCCGATTTTCGACATGTATCCGGTGGGGTTTTCGACGATGGCCGCGTACCTGCACAAGGCGGGGATGCGGACGCGCATCGCGAACCTGGCGGCCGGGATGGTGCGCTCCAAGCGATTTGATCCTGAGCGATTCATCGCGCGGAGCAAGGCGAAGGTCTTCGGTGTCGATCTCCACTGGCTGCCGCACGCTCACGGGGCGCTGGCGGTGGCGGAGCTGGTGAAGAAGCACCATCCGGAGGCGCCGGTTCTATTCGGTGGGTATTCCTCGAGCTACTTCCACGACGAGCTGATCCAGTATCCCCAGGTCGATTACGTGCTGCGCGGTGATTCGACGGAGGAGCCGCTGCGGCAGTTGATGGAGTGCCTGTTGGAGGCTCGCTCGCCGTTGGATGCAGATCCGAAGGTGTTGAGCTCCATTGCCAACCTGACTTGGCAGGATGCGAGGGGTGACGCGCGCGTGAATCCGCAGGCGTACGTGCCGCCGAGCCTGGACCACCTGGATATGGATTACCGCCAGATGGTGCGCTCGGTGGTGCAGAGCGCGGATTTCATGAACCACGTGCCGTTCGATCATTGGATGGACTACCCGGTGATGGCGGCGCTGACGGTGCGGGGCTGCAAGCACAACTGCGCCTACTGCGGGGGCTCGGCGTATGCGAGCAAGCTGATTTCCGAACGAGAGGCGCCGGCCTACCGCTCGCCCGAGCGGCTGGCGGAGGACTTGTTCCGGATGCACGAGATCAGCCGCGGGCCAGCCTTCATCCTGGGCGACATCCGCCAGGCGGGGATGGACCACGCGCGGCGGTTTCTGGACGCGATGAAGGGGTACCCGGGGCAGGCGATGTTGGAGGTGTTCGAGCCGTTGAGCCGGGAGTTCGCGGAGGAGCTGGTCGACGCGCTGCCGAACTTCGTGATCGAGTTCTCGCCCGAGTCCCACGATCCGGCGGTGCGCGAGGCGATCCACAAGCGGTTCTCCAACGAGGAGATTGAGGCGACCATCGAGGCGTGCCTGGATGTGGGCTGCCGGCGCTTCGACTTGTTCTTCATGACGGGGCTGCCGAAGCAGACGAAGCAGTCGGTGCTGGACGGGGTGGACTACTGCGAGGAGCTGATGGCGCGGTTCGACGACGGGCGGTTGATCCCCTTCGTGGGGCCGCTGGCGCCGTTCGTAGATCCGGGGAGCCTCTTCTATGAGCAGTCCGAGACGTATGGGTATGACATCCGATTCCAGACGCTGGAGGAGCACCGGCAGGCGCTGCTAGCGCCGACGTGGAAGCATATCCTGAACTATGAGACGCGGTGGATGAGCCGGGATGAGATCGCGGAGGTGACGTATGAGGCGGGCCGGCGACTGAATGCGCTGAAGGCCCGGTTCGGCCTTGCGGAACCGGACGTGGCCGCGGAGACGGAGAGGCGGATCGACCGGGCGGTTTCGCTGATGGCGACGATCGATGAACTGCTCGAGCGGTACGAGGGGAAGGAGCTGGAGCGGGAGCTGCAGGCCCTCAAGCCCGAGATCGACCAGGCGAACACGTCGACGGTGTGCGAGAAGACGGAGTTGGACCTGCCGTTCGATATCACAGCCTTCAACTGGTCACGGCTGTTCAGGATGGGCGTGGCGGACGTCTTTAGCGGCTTGAAGGAGGCGTTGGTGGGCCGCTAGCCATCACGGCTACCACGAATGGCGCGCATGGACGAAGGGGCATTAGGAACAGCACGGATGGGACGGGTGGCGCGAATCGGTGTCACGACTGCCACGAAGGGGACGAATGCCACGAGTGGTGATTGTTTGGTTGGCCTCGGCCCGTTGGACTAGGGTCTGTCCTCGTATTCGTGTGATTCATGATCGAGGCGGCAGGGGAGAGGGGTATGAAGCTATCGCGAGAGAAGGTGGAGCACATCGCGGATCTGGCGAAGCTGGAGCTTTCTGATGAGGAGATCGGCCGGTATCAGGCGCAGCTCTCGGCGATTCTGGCGTACTTTGAGGATCTGCAGGCCCTGGATACGGACGAGATCCCTCCCACGGCGACGGTGCTGCCGCTGCGGAGCGTGACGCGGGCCGACGAGGTGGGATCGACGCTGGAGCGGGGTGTGGCACTGGACAACGCACCGGAGGTGGAGGATGGGTGTTTCAAGGTGCCGGCGGTCCTGGAGTAGACGAGATGGGTGAGGTAGTGTACCATCAACTGACGATCCACGAGGCGAGCCGGATGCTGGCGGCCGGTGAGGTGACCTCGGTCGGGCTGACGGAGGCGGTTCTTGAACGCATCTCCGCCGTCGAAGGCGAGGTGAAGGCGTACCTGGCGCTTCGGCCTGAGCGCGCGCTCAAGCAGGCGCGGGCGGCGGACGCGGTGCGGGCGGCCCACGGCGCGAGGGCGGCCCACCCCTCGTGGGTGAGGAGAGAATCAAGGCCGCTGCTGGGCGTCCCGGTCGCCGTGAAGGACGTGCTGTGCACGTCGGCGATGCCGACGACGGCGGGTTCGCGGATTCTGGAGGGTTTTGTGCCCCCGTACGACGCCACGGTCGTTGAGCGACTGGAGAAGGCGGGGGCTGTGATCACCGGTAAGACGAACACGGACGAGTTTGCCATGGGGTCGTCCACGGAGAACTCGGCGTATCATACGACCTGCAACCCGTGGGATCTGACCCGGGTACCGGGCGGTTCGAGCGGGGGGAGCGCGGCGGCAGTGGCTGCGGGTGAGTGCATGGCAGCGCTAGGGTCTGATACGGGCGGCAGCGTCCGGCAGCCGGCGAGCCTCTGCGGCGTGGTGGGGCTGAAACCGACGTATGGGCGGGTTAGCCGGTATGGGCTGATCGCCTTTGCCTCGTCGCTGGATCAGGTCGGCGTGTTGACTAGGGACGTGACCGACGCGGCGATCATGCTGGGAGCCATTGCGGGTCACGATCCGCGGGACGGGACGTCGATGGACCTGCCGGTTCCAGACTACACGGAGGCGCTCACCGGGGAGATCGCCGGCGTACGCGTCGGGGTCCCGGATGAGTATTTCATCGAGGGGCTCCAGCCGGAGGTGGAGGAGGCGGTGCTGTCAGCCGTGGATGAGCTGGCTTCCCTGGGCGCCGATGTTCATCCGGTGCGCTTGCCGCATGCGGAATACGCCCTGTCCGTCTACTATCTGATCGCCCCGGCGGAGGCTAGCGCAAACCTGGCGCGGTACGACGGTGTGCGCTACGGGGTGCGGGCGGAGAGCGAAACCCTGGAAGAGATGTATAAGCGGACGCGGGGCGAGGGATTTGGGCCCGAGGTGAAACGGCGGATCATGCTGGGCACATATGCCCTGTCGGCTGGCTACTACGACGCGTACTATCTGAAAGCACAACAGGTGCGGACGTTGATTCGGGACGACTTCGAGGCGGCCTTCGAGAAGGTGGACGTGATCATCGGCCCGACCACTCCCAGCACGGCCTTCCGCATCGGCGAGAAGGTGGAGGATCCCCTTCAGATGTATCTGTCGGACGTCTTCACGCTTTCGATGAACCTGGCGGGCATCTGCGGCCTCAGCCTCCCCTGCGGCTTTGATGACCAGGGGCTGCCGATCGGGATGCAGCTCACGGGTCCGGCCTTTGGCGAGGGGAAGGTGCTGCGAGTCGCTCACGCGTATGAGCAGGCGACGGGGTGGCATGAGCGGAGAGCGGAGTTGAATGGATGATGGGGGTGTGGGGTCGGGTTTGAGAGGCAAGGCGTAATTCGTAAGGCGTGATTCGTAAGGCGTGATTCGTAGGGCGCAATCCGTAAGGCGTAGTCCGTAAGGCGTAATCCGTAGGATCTGCGAGATAAGAGTCTTGCGCGTTGCGGGGGGGGTACCGCATCACGCGTTACGGATTACTCATTACGCTCTACGTGTTACGGAGCACACATTGCTCGTTGCGCATCACTGTCGGCACTGTCGGTTTTCTGGACTACGATCTTGATCT
>Ga0180432_10006548_pt1 | contig 15088 bp, 13 predicted proteins | sample SS_ome_10_FD_132414 | JGI IMG/M metagenome (GOLD analysis project Ga0180432, IMG submission 132414) | Hypersaline lake sediment archaeal communities from the Salton Sea, California, USA - SS_1_MS_2 metaG | ecosystem: Environmental > Aquatic > Non-marine Saline and Alkaline > Hypersaline >... | reverse complement strand
TGACCTTGTTTCCGCCCTGGCCTTCCGGCTCCCGGCTGCCGGCAGCCGCCTTGGCGTCGTCCTGCATGGCGGGCGTGCGGATGTGCTTGGTCCGCCCCGGCGGGGTCTTCTCCGGACGCATGGTGCCGGACCGGTCGCCGGGCCGCTTGAACTTGGTGGGCTTGACGCCCCGGGGCCGGATGGTGGGCTTGAGAGGCTGGTAGCGCGACCCGCCCCTCTTGACGGGCGCCGCGCTCTCGGGCTTCTTGATCTTCTTTAGGGACTTGGTGTCCGGCACCGTCGGCCGGGGGCGGATGGCCTTCTTCTTGGAAGGTGTGGTCTGAGCTGGAGCAACCGATGCTGTCGAGACAAGAATACCCAGAGAAAGAAGGCTAGCGGAAAGGAGGATTCTCATGGCTGGTGTTCTCCCGTTTACTGGATACGGTAATTGAGCTTCTTGGATTTGCCCCGGCGGGTCAGCTCGATGTCGATGGAGCGGGCGTTCTTGAGCTTCTGGTAGATCTCCAACGCCTTGTCGGGGCTGTTGATGGCGAATCCGTTGATCTTGTGGATGATGTCGCCGTTCTGGATGCCCAGCTTGCTGTAAAGCGAGTTGGGCCGGATGGCGAAGAGCTTGAAGCCGTTGGCCTCGCCGTTCTTGAAGGAGGGCACGATGCGGGCCTGCATGGCGATGGAGTTGAGGTTGGACAGGGTCTTGTCGATCTCCTCGCGGTCGATGGCCCACTGGTCCTTGCCGGTCTTCTTGATGCCCTTGCCCACCTTGCTTTTCGCCGCGGCGACCCGCGGGTGCCGGCCGGGCCGGTTGGTCTTGGGCTTGGCCTCCTCCTGCAGTTCGAGGTACTCGAGCACGCCGTTGTGGTTGAGGATCACCTTTCTCGAGAGGATGGCCACCACCTGGGCCTCTTCCATGACGGTCTGGTCGACCCGGTAGACGTCGGTCTCCGAGGCGGCCAGGTCGGTGATCATGGCCATGGACCACTTGGGATCGTCGGCCACGATGGTCCCCACCAGCGAGGCCCGCAGCGAGCTCTCCACGCCGTCGCCTTCCAGCAGCCCGGGATCGCTCAGGTCGGGACCTTCCTCCATTGTCTCCACCGGAGCGGCCATGGCCGAGTCGAAGAAATTGCGGTTGGCGATCACTTGGTTGTCTTCAATCTGGTTTTTCTTGCGGCTTCTTTTCTTCTTTTTGGAGGTTTGCTTGGCCAAAGAGGGAATCGGGCGCAGCTTGTGGGCCACGACCACGTTGGTCATGTTGGCCAGCAACCAGGCGCCGATGGCCAGAAACACCAGGTTGACCGTCCAGAAGTACTTCTTGATCATGGCTTCCATGCCGTCTTCCTCCGGGCAGACATCTCCCTTAGAGACTCTCAGTAGAGCAATCCCTGTGCCAACCACCGGGGTGCATACTCAACCACCTGGTTATGCTGGATATTTGCTCTCCCGGCGCCAAAGATGAATGCTGCCGGGTGCCGGGATCGCCGACAAAATGGCAAGTTGCCCATTGGAAGACAATCCGGGGTGACAAAATGTCAGCGGTTGTGAATGCAGTTTGCTTGATTGAATCAAGGGGTTATGCTAGAGAGCAGGTCCAATGAATCCACCTTCTCAAGCGCCCATCCAGATAGCGGTAGTCGGGGCGGGCTACTTCGGATCTTTCCACTGCGGCAAGATCGCCAGCCTCGACGGCGTCCAGCTGGCGGCGGTTGTGGACATCGATCGGGACCGCGCCCAAAGAATGGCCGATCAGTACGGCACCCGGGCGCTGGGCTCCCACCAGGATCTGCTGGGCCGGGTGAAGGCCGCGGTGGTGGCCGTGCCCACGTCCGCGCATCATGAGGTCGCCGCCGAGCTGCTCTCCTCGGGGATCGAGCTGTTGGTGGAAAAGCCCCTGGCCACCACCCTGAGTCAAGCGGAGGATCTGTGCCGATTGGCCGCGGGGCGCACCCTGCGCCTGCAGGTGGGTCACCTGGAAAGATTCAACCCGGTGTTTCTCGAGGCCAGCCGGCGCATACAAGAGCCCCGCTACGTTCGCATGGAGCGCTGCGGTCCGTTTCCCGGACGGGGAGGGGACGTGGACGTCGTCTTGGAGCTGATGACCCACGACCTGGACATCCTGCTGCAGCTGACCGACTCACCGGTCGCCGACGTCGCCGCCGCGGGCTGGTCGGTGATCACCCCGCACCTGGACGTGGCCACCGCCAGGATCAGTTTCGCCGACGGCCTGGTGGCCGACCTGATGTCCTCGCGGGTCAGCCTGGAGCGCATCCGGCGGTTCCAGGCCCTGGATGCGCTGGGGGTCCTGGAGGTTGATCTGGCCGGAGGCTGGATCCGGCGCAACTCCTTCGGCGACGAACCGGGCGGCGCAAAAAAGCTGCAGCTGGATTGCGGCGATCCGCTGCTGGACCAGGATCGCTCTTTCGCAGAAATCCTCTCCAACGGCCAGCAGCCCCGGGTGTGCGGCGAGGCGGGGAAGGCGGCCGTGGCACTGGCCACACGCATCATGGAGTGCATCCGCGCCGGGAGCGGATGTTGAGTCCGGGGGAATCCTCTTCACTACTGGTGGTGGCGGGGGAGGCGTCGGCGGATGCGCACGGTGCCCGGGTCGTAGGCCGTATCAAACAGAACCTGCCCGGGGTGGAATGCTTCGGATTGGGCCGCGAGCGCCTGGCGGCGGCGGGACTTGTCTCCGTGGCCGACTCGGACGCCCTGAGAGTGGTTGGAATCAGCGAAGCGCTGCGGGGCTTGTCCAAGATCCGGAAGGTGTTCCGGCGGGTAATGCAGGAGGTTGACAGGCGCCGGCCCTCCGCGGCGCTGCTGATCGATCTTCCCGATTTCAACCTGCGACTGGCCCGCAAGTTGAAAAAGCGGGGAGTGCCGGTGGTCTACTACGTGGCGCCGCAGGCCTGGGCCTGGCGCAAGGGAAGGGTCCGCCAGCTGCGCCGGCGGGTGCACCGGCTGTGCGTTGTGTTTCCCTTCGAGGTCGAGTTCTTCAAGAGCCATGGGGTTCCCACCGAGTTCGTCGGGCATCCCCTGACCGAGGGGCGGATGCCCCAGGGAGAAACGCGGCCCAACCGGGTGGCCATCGTTCCCGGGAGCCGTCCCCGCGAGATCGAGAGACTCTTGCCCGCACTGGCCAAGGCGGCCCGGATTCTCAAAGACAAGAATCCCGACCTTGAGTTCATACTGCCGCTGGCGCCGGGGATTGTTAGAGAACGTGTCGGTGAGTTGCTGCATGCGGCGGGGGTGGAAGTCGAGCTGGCGCCCGGCGGAGCTCTGACGGTCCTGCCCGGTTCCCGCCTGGCGCTGGCGGCCTCGGGCACCGCCACCCTGGAGGCCGCTCTGGCCGGCGTGCCCATGGTGGTGGTGTACCGGGTGTCCCGCACGACCTATCTGCTGGTGCGGCCGATCTACCGGCTGCCGTATGTTTGCATCGTGAACATCCTGGCCGGGCGCCGGCTGGTTCCCGAGCTGCTGCAGAGTCGCGCCAACGCCGAGAACATCGCCCGGGCCGCGCAGCCGCTGCTGGAAGACGGCCCCAGGCGGGAGGGCATGCTGGCCGGGCTGCGCGAAGCGGCCCAGAGCCTGAGGTCCGATCGCCGTCCGTCCGAGCGCGTGGCCGGTATTCTCGGCGGCCTGCTCGAGGGTGGGGGGCTTCGATAATGACAGAAAAGGCCTTTCCCTACGGTTGGGCGCTGCTGGCGCTGCTGCTCGGACTGACCGTCCTTCGGGGGGTTTTCGCGGCCCTGGTCGAGCTCAGTCCGGACGAGGCCTACTACTGGGCCTGGTCCGCCCAACCGGCATGGGGCTACTACGATCACCCCCCGGGGGTGGCCTGGTTGATCGCCGCCGGCACGGCCCTGCTTTCCGACATCGAGCTGGGTGTGCGCCTGCCGGCGCTGCTGTGTTCCTTGTCGAGCGTGTGGATGGTCTACCTGCTAACCCGCGAAGTCACCGGCAGCCGGCGCCAGGCTTTCTGGGTGGCTCTGCTGCTTGCCGGTTCGCCGATATTTTCGGTGGGAGCGGTGATTCATACCCCGGATGCCCTGCTGGCCGCCGCCTGGTCGACGGCCCTGTGGTTCACCCTGCGGGCGGTGCGCTTCGACCGGCTGCTAGACTGGATCTTTCTGGGGGTGTGCATCGGAGTGGCGGCCCTGGCCAAGCTGACCGGCTGGTTTCTGCTGCCCTGTTTGGGATTGTTCGTCTTGTGCTGCAAGGTGGGGCGGACCCGCTTGAAACGCCCCGGGCCGGCGCTGACGCTGCTGGTGGCGGTGCTGATCGCTCTGCCCAACCTGCTGTGGAGCAGCGGCGAGGGCGGCGGAGCCTACGCCTTCCAGTTGGCCCATGTAACCGGGGGCCTGCATTTTTCGCCGCAGGGCTTTCTGGCGTTTCTGGGCGGGCAGGCCGGGGTGGTCAGCCCGTTGTTGTGGGTCGGGTTGGTCCTGTTCATGGCGGTCAGCTGGCGGCGCGCGGTGCGTTTCGGGCGCAACGAGGCCTTCATGATGTGGTGCTTCTCGGCACCGCTGTTGTTGCTGTGCGCGCTGCTTTCCGTCGCCGGCCGGGTCGAGGCCAACTGGCCGGCGGTGGCGTACATCGCCGCCCTGCCGGGGGCCGCCTGGGCCTGGACCGGCGGCCGGTTCTACTTGAGACGGATTCGCCTGTGGACCGGGTTGACTCTGGGGGTGGCCGCGGCCATGACGCTGGTCATCCACCTGCAGGCGCTGGTTCCCTTCCTGCCGGTGGGAGACGAGCTGGACGCGACCGCCCGGCTGCGCGGTTGGAAGGATCTCGCCCGGGAGGCGGTCCGGGAGGCCGACAAGCTCAAGGCCACCCTGGCCTCGGAGGGGTACGGTCCGGTCAGCGAGCTGAGGTTCTACTCGGGCCGGCCGGTGGTCTACGAACCTTCCTCCACCCGCCGCTCCCAGTACGATCTCTGGGAGCAGCAGGCCCCCGGAGACACCCTGTTGTTCTTGCAGCCGGTCACCACCCGGTCGCCACCAAAATCATGCACGGGCTCGCGGGCCAGCTGGATCCTGATGAAGTCCGGCGACGACGTGCCGCGGCGCGCGGAGCGCTTCCGCTGGTGGGTTTGCGAAAGGTGAGTCTAGTGACTGATGAATCTCAAGAACCACTGCATGAAACCGAAGAGCAGGTGGAAGGACTCTCCTGGGCCGCCAGCCTGGGCGCCCTGGCCGGCCTGGTCACCGGAGTGGTGGCGGCCATGCTGATCGCCGCGGGGCTGCACAAGTGGTCTCCGGAGTCGGAGGCGGCCGAGGTGTTCTGGGAGATTGCCTCTCCGCTGCTGGGGATCGCCGGCGTGGTGGCCGGCGCCTTGTCTTTTCACCGGTATTTGAAGAACAGGTTCGCAGTCGCCCTGCTCCTGGCGACGGCCGTGGTGCTGCTGGGATTGCTCCTGGCCTTCGGGCCGGTGGGTTTCCCCTGGCGGGGGGTGATTGACACACCGGGATCCACGTGATAATTTGCGCGCTAACTCGATTGGAGCAGTTGAATGAGTGATATCAAAGAACGGATCGAAAAGATCATCGACGAAAAAATCCGGCCCTACATGGAAGCCGACGGAGGCGGGCTGGAGTTCGTGGATTTCGACGAGGCCACCGGCGAGGTGCGCGTGCGCCTGAAGGGCGCCTGCGCGGGCTGCGCCGGGGCCCAGATGACCTTGTCCATGGGCGTCGAGGCTACGCTCAAGGAAGAGATACCCGAAGTCAAGCGAGTGGTGGCGGTCTGAACCCGGGAGGCGGCGGTGTCCCGGGGCCGAACCTTTCTTCAGTTCGCATCTTCCGAAGTCGACGCAGACATCCTCTATGGCTCGGGGTTCTTCGCCTACGATCCCTTTCTGTTTGTAGAGCACCGCGGGCGCTCGGTCCTGGTGGTCGCCGACTTCGAGTGCGACCGCGCCCGGGCGGAGTCGAGCGCCGACCAGGTATGGCCCGCCGGGGTGCTGGCGGCCGAGGACGCGAAAAGCCGGCGGGCCAAGACTCCCGCTCTCGACCCGGCGGGGCTGTGCGCCGCCGCGCTGCGCAGGCTCAAGATCCGCCGGGTGGGCGTGCCGGAACAGTTTCCCCTGGGCATCGCCCAGAAGCTCGAGCGGGCCGGTTTCTCCCTGCGGGTCTTGAAGGAGCCCGCCTACCCCCAGCGGCTGATCAAGACCTCCGCGGAAATTCGCTTGGTCGTCAAGGTGCAGCGGCAAGTCGAGCGGGCCCTGCGGGCCGCCGAGGCCATGCTGCGCCGCAGCCGCCAGGTCAAGGGCCGGCTGGTCCTGGCGGGCAAGACCTTGACCGCCGGGGACCTGCGCCGGGTGATCAACCTAACCCTGATGGAGCGGGGCATCGTCGCCGCCCAGACCGTGGTGGCCCCGGGAGATCAGGCGGTGGATCCTCACAACCTGGGCAGCGGTCCCATCCGCCCCGGCCAACCGGTGGTGATCGACATCTTTCCCCGATCATCGGAGAGCCACTACTTCGCCGACATGACCCGCACGCTGGTGAAGGGCCGGCCCTCCGCGGCCCTGCAGAAGCAGTACCGCGCGGTGCTGAAGGCGCAGAAGCTGGGCCTGTCGATGATCAAGCCCGGCGTGGCGGTGCGCACCGTACACCGGGCGATTATGGATTGCTTCGCCCGCCTGGGTTATGAAACCGGGGAGATCGACGGGCGCTTCCAGGGCTTCACCCATTCCACCGGGCACGGCGTGGGTCTGGAGATCCACGAGCCGCCCAAGATCGGCATGGTCTCCCCAGCGGTTCGTTTCTGCAAGGGCATGCTGGTGACGGTGGAGCCGGGGCTGTACTACCTGGGAACCGGGGGAGTGCGGATCGAAGACCTGGTGGTGGTGACCGACAAGGGGATCAGGAATCTTACCCGCTATCCCAAGCGCCTGACTATTTGAATTTTTCCTTCTTGATGGTGTCGTCTTTGAGCGAGTCGAGGCTGGAGCTCTCGATCTTGGCCTTCTCGGCCGCCTCGGCCTCCGCTTCGCTCTGCAGCCACTTGATGAGCCCGTAGGCCCCGCCGCCGACGGCGGCGAGTATCAAAACGATGAGCAAGAAGATCTTGATCTGCCGCTTGTGGGAGCGCTTGGGGGTGAAGGGGACGTATTCCTTGGAGGGCTCCCGCATCGGGGGGCGGGAATCCGCGGGCCTTTCGGCCGGCGGTGGCGCCGCCGGTTCCGCCTGCGGAGGCGGCTTAGCAGCGGCGGGCTCCTCTGCGCTGGCCGCCAACTCGAGCTCCGGCTCGTCTGAGGGCGAACCGGCCAGATCCAGCTCTCCGAAGGAGAGTTTTTTAAGAGGTTGGTCGGGTGGCTTTTTTTCCGGGGCCGCGGGTTTTTTGGGCGCCGGTTTTTCCTTCTTGCTGAAATCCACCATGGGTGGAGCGGGTTGCTGCTTCGGTGCTTCGACCGGCTTGGCCGCTGGTTTCGTCTTCTTGGGCTTGTCGCCGAAGAGCACCGAGTCGAGATCGAGGCCCTTGGAAGATTTCTTCTGAGGTTTCTTCTCCGGTTTCTTCTCCGGCTCTTTCTTGGCGAAGTGCGAGTCGTCCAGCTCGACCGGCGGACGGGATTTCGGTTCTTTTTCCTTCTTGATTTCATCTTCTTTGAGCTTTCCGTCTCTCAAGACGGCTTCCTCGGCTCGGCGGAGCGCCTCGGCCAGCTTGTCGGCGTCTACCCCCTTGCCCGGTTTTCGTCCCTTGCCTGCCATGGTGCCGCTCATCATCCACCGTCGGCCCCGGGTTTTCAAGTCTTGCTTCCGCTTTCTTGACTCATGTAGGATAATGTAGTACATAATACTACAAGGAGGTTTTCATGCGAAACCCGATAGTCGACCGCAGAGCCCGAGGCCATCGGCCGAGTCGCAGGCGGCGCTATCCCCGCGTTCGTCTGGCGTTCGAAGGATTTTATTCGAGCGCCGAGCGGATGTTGTTTTCCTCCCGCGGCAACCTGTCGCTGCGCGGAGCCTACATCCATACCCCGGCGCCCGACTCGGCCGGCGCCCGGGCCACCCTGCGGTTGCGGCTGCCGGGGGCCGAGGCGATGATGAAGATCCCCGCGCGGGTGGTCTGGTCCAATCAGGACGCCGGATACGGGCCGGTGGGCATGGGGTTGCGGTTCGAGGGCGCTTTAGAGTGGCAGTTGAAGCGCATGGCCGCGGCCCTGATCCGAAAAGCCGGCCTGCCCGCGCTGCTTTAGAAACCCTCCCGGCAACCACCGCCGTCTAATCCAACAGAGATTGCAAAAACCGTTGTATCTACAGGATGTCCTGTGATACTTTGGAACGATTCCTAACTTGCGAGTCGGTTTTATGGAGCGTCCGGAAGTCAAGCATATAAAACCCCCGCCGGGAGATTGGCTGTTAAAGCTGCACGGCGAGATTCTGGGTCCGGTTCCCAGTGCCGAGATCATCGAGCGGATGTTCACCGGCGAAGTTGACGAGTCCACCGAGGTCTCCTTCGGGGAAGGGGGCGACTGGCGCAGCATCCAGGTGGTTTCCGACTTCCACCCGTTCCTCTACCAGGCCAAGGCCAAGATCCGCGCCGATCGCGCCCGCGCCGAGGCCGCCCGGGCGGCCAAGAAGCGCCACGTGCGCAATATCATAAAGGTGGCTCTGGGCGCGGCGGCCCTGGTGCTGGTCAGCTTCGGCGCCAGCTACTTTTTGATCGTTTCCCGCCCGTGGAAAAGCGGCGACACCATCCGCGCCTGGGCGGAGAAGCACGTGCCGCTGCTGAGCGTCCCCGGCGCCAAGGCGGCCACGCTGGACGACGCCGGCGCCGCGATGGAAGAAGACGACATCAACATCGATCAGATCCTGATCGACGACGCCCCGGCCCTGGTGGCCATCAACTCAAGCTCCGGCAAGAAGAAAGGCACATCCAAGAGGCGAATCTCCAAGAAGAAGACCAAGATCCCCAAGCCCGAGACCAAGACCAAGACCGCCTCGCTGGGTTCCCTGTCCAACGACGAGATCATGTCGGTGGTCTACGCCCGCTCCAACCTGCGCCGGTTGTATGCCTGCATCCGTTCCGAGCTCCGGCGCAACCCGGACATGAACAAGCAGTTCACCCTGGATTTTTCCATCAAGAACGACGGCAGCATAGGCCAGGTGCGCATGGAAGACCCCAAGTTGGACGGCGGTTCCATGCACAAGTGCTTCGAGAGGAAACTGGCCCGCCTGAAATTCCGCTCCTACTCCGGCCAGGTCCGCAACGTAACCATCCCGTTCAACGTCGGCAAGTAACGTGCCCGTGCCCGCGCGCGTGCGCGGAACGCATCAAGATCAACACTAGTGTAATCAACCCCACCAGTATTGATCCCGCTTCCCCCCCGCACCCACACCCCTCTTCGATCTTCTTGCAGCGGTTCTCCTTGGAACACCGGTACCCGTCCGCGCACTCGATGTCCTCGGCGCAGATACCCACTCCCAGCGCCCGGGCCACCGCCTCGTGCGCGTCGATCTTCCCGTACCCCCAAACGTGGTTGGGAAGGTCCGTCCCGGTGTGCTCGTCGCTGCGGGCGGTGACCTGCAGGATTTGACGGACCTGCTCGGGATCCAGGTCGGGTTCCATCTGGAGCAGCAGGGCCACGACGCCGGCGGCGTGGGGACAGGCCATGCTGGTGCCGCGCATGGCCAGGTAGTCGATCTCGTCCTCGGTGATCTTGGTCCCCTCGGAGAGTTCGCCGGTGCTCTTCGACATGGCCGCGATTATGAACTCCCCGGGCGCGGCTATCTCGGGCTTGTGCCCGGTGCCTTCGGGGTCGGTGGTGGGGCCGTGGCTGGAGAAGAAGGAGATGTCCCCGGGAGTGGTCTCGGGGTGCTCCTGGAGGTTGCCCTGGTGATCGGTCCAGTGGTCGCGGGTGGCGTAGGAGGCCACGGCGATCACCCCGGGCGCCAGCGCCGGGGCGCCCAGCGACTTGTGGTTGTCGCCGGGAATCAGACCGTTGTCGGCGCGCTCGGAAAACCGCGCCGGCGGGGTGAGGAATCCCGCCGCGGCGCTCCAGGCGTCGAACTCGCCGGTCCCGCGGACCTTCAGGTACCAGATGTAGCCGTCGGGATTGCCCTGGTAGGCGATGTCGCTGGGCTCCACCACGATGTCCAGCTGCATCTTTCCGTTGCCGGGATCGGGCGAGCCCCCCGGCTGGAAATATACCTGCCCCAGGCCCCGGCCGCCGTCCTGCAGGTCGAAGGTGCGGGGCGTGCCGGTGGCGGGGATGAACTCGGTCTCGTCCAGCTCGGCCGCGGTTTGCACCCCGACGGCGAACTCCAGCTCGGCGCTGGTTTCATGCCAGACGGTGAACAGCGCCGAGCTGACGTCGAACCCCGAGTATACGTGGAAGATGGTCTTGCCGGTTGCGCCCTGCGGATCGTAGCCCAGGTGAATGTAGTCGGAACCCTCGTTGCCCGCGGCGGCGACGATGATCATTCCCGGACCGGTCATCGCGGACAGCGCGAAAGACTCCAGATCGGTCCCGTCGTGGGGGCCGTAGTGGCCGCCCAGGCTCAGGTTGATCACCATGGGCCGGCCCAGGGCCTGGGCCTGGTCGAAGAGCCAGCGGCAGGACTCGACCAGCAGCACGAAGTCGATGGAGGCCACCGCCATGATGTCCGCCCGCGGAGCCATCCCCCGGTACTTGTCGCCGGAGCCCGCCATGGTGGCGGCCACGTGGGTGCCGTGGCCGACGATGTCGATGGAGTCGCACCCGGCCATCCCCCGCAGGATGTCCTCCCGGTCGCACAGAGCTCCGGTGTCCTGGCCGGGCGGCGGCTCGCCGGTGGCGAAGGCCTGGTCCCAGATTTTCTGCACCCGGGTCTTTCTCCCGAAGCTTTCGTGCTCGTAGTCCACCCCGGTGTCGACCAGAGCGGCGATCACCCCGCGGCCGTCGAAAGGGAAGGGCAGGTCGGTTCCGGCCTCCACCAGGTCGGCCTTGACGTCCGGCCGGGAGAGATCCAGAACCGGCTGCTTGGGCGGCGTCGCCTCGACCCGCACCACCTCGTCTCTTCCGGCCAGAGCCTCCAGCGTCTCCAGAAAAGCCCGCACCGGCAGCACCGATCCCACCGGCCGGCCCGCGTACCCGCCCGATTCGCGCACGGCTTCGGCAGTCGCCTTAGGATCGCAAGTCTGCACCAGGGCCGGAATCAGCGGGCTCGTCTGGTCGAAGGCCAGCCTGAGCCGTTCGGTGCGCCCGAGCAGCTTGATGTAGGGGTTGGCCTTCTGCGCCAGCGCCGGAACCGGGAAAAACGAAATTGCCAGTAGCAGAGTTATTGTTCGCATGGGCGGGATTCTATCCAAAAACATACGAAAGGGCGAGTGCGCGCTCGCCCTTTCGCTCTCTGCGGCCCACCGCAGGCAGGAGGGGGTAACCCACAGTGTTCCGACTTCTGACTACATTATACTACATGTAGGATATCTGTCAAGAAAGCTGTTTTATTATGCTAATACAGGTGGTTATCCGGCCTGGAAGTGGAAGGTAGTGAGGAAGAGAAGCGTCAGGAACATGGCTTCGGGGGAGTCGATGTCGTAGTGCTCGTTGTCGTCCCAGTCCCGGTGCCATCTCTTGTAGAAGGGAAAGTAGAAGCGGATCTCGCCCCCGAAGCTGACCCAGCTGGCGGGGAAGTAACGGCCGGTGAAGCCGAACTCCAGCGCCCCGCCGTCCAGGCCGCGGTCGAGGTCCTCGTCCTTATGCCCGCCGCCCATGATGGAGTAGCTTCCTCCCAGAAAAAAGGTGGCGTCGAAGCTGCGATCGGGCATGAAGAACTGGAATGGGTGGATGTGCGCCACCCCGCCAATGTGTCCCGATCCCCCGATGCTGCTGGCATCCCCCAGGTTCCAGCCGTGGGCGGTGATGCCCGCTTCGATGGAGGCGTAGCCCAGTATGTTGTAGGCCATGGAGAAGCGCAGCGCCAAGCCGTCTGAGAGTTTTTCCAGCATTCGTTCCGCGTCGCCGTTGGGGACGCGGGCGTCGTTTTCTATCTTGTTCACGGATTCGTGCAGGGATCTGTTGCCCAGGTCCCAGATGCCTCCGCCCACGCCCAGAGAGACCGAGAAGCCCTCCTTGGCCAGCAGCGGCGCAGAGAGCAGCAGGATGGCGATTACGATTGTGGCTTTCATGGGGGGTCAGCGGCGGCGGCGGCGACGGCGACGCTTGGACTTCTTCTTGGATTTCTTCTGCTGCTCCTGCCATTCCTTCTCGACCTCTTCGACCGTCTTGCCCTCCAACAGCGCCTTCTGCTTGGTGAGGTACTCCTTCTCCTTCTCCTCGCCCTTGGGTCCGCCCAGGTACTTGAAGACCCCGGCGATGGTGCCGTAGATCGGCGCCACCTTCTTGGGGGGCTCGCCGGCCTTCTGGGACATCATGATGGCCTTGGCGCAGTTGTCTAAAGCGTTGTCGGGGTTTTCGGTGGAGAGGTAGATCTTGCACATCTGGTGGTAGACCTCCCAGCGTTCGCCGCCGGGGAGGATGATGGTGTCTTCGTACCACGAGCGGGCCTCGTTGTACTTGGCCAGGCGCTCCTCCTTCTTGTCCTTGCCGTCGGGAATCTTGTCGGCCATGGCCTGGTGGCACATCGCCACGTGGAAGCGCGCGTTGGGATCCAGCTCGTCTACCTTGACCGCGTTCTGGAACTCGTTCATGGCCGCCTGCAGGTCGTCCATGCGCATCAACAGCTTGCCCTTGGTCACGTGGTAGGCCACGGTGGGCTTGAGGGCGCGCTCGAAGTCATTCAGCGAGTTGACCGCCTCGGTCTTCTTGTCCAGGAAGAACAGGGCCTCGGCGCGGTCGAAGTAGGTCTTGGGCAGGCGCGGGTCCAGCTGCAGGGCCCGGGAGAAGCTGTTTCTGGTCTTGGCCTCGTCCTTGTTCAACGCCGCCAGCCGGCCGGCCAGGCCGTGGGCCTCGGCGCTGCCCTCGTAGGCCTCCAGCGACTTGCGCAGCCAGTTGTTGGCTTCGGGAACGTTCTCGGTGGCCAGCTCGTACTCGGCGCGGACCAGGTAAAGCAGCCCGGTGAGCGGCTTGGAGAACTCCGCCTCGGGGTGTTTCTGGCGGTCCTCGAACTCGTCGAGGATCAGCTTGGCGTTCTTGAAGCGCTTGCCCTGCTGGATCAGGGAGTAAGCCAGGCGCAGGTTGGAGAACACATGCGAGGGATTCTTCTTCTTGGCCCGTCCAAAGTAGCGGATGGCCCGGGGCAACTGGCCCTCGCGCAGGTAGACGTTGGCGAAGGCGGCCTCGTATCGCGGTGAGTCTCCGGAGAAGCGCGACGCGCGGCTGTAATCCTCGCGGGCCTCCTTGATGTTGCCCAGTGCCAGGTTCGCCTTGGCACGCACGCCGAAGATGGTCGCGTTGAGGAAGATGTCCTGCTTGTCCATGCCGCGCTCGATGGTTTCGTTCAAATACTTGACGGCGTCGGCGGCCTTGCCCTCGTTGATGTCCAAGAGCGCCTTGACCGCGAAGCGCTCCGAGTTGGGCAGTTCTTCCTCCTCCATCCACTGCTGGTATTCCTTCAGCTTGGCCAACCGATCCTGGTGATCGTGGTTCTGCCACAGCAGGCTCAGCACCCTGGCCTGAGTGACCACCGCCTTCTCGGCGGAGGGTTTCAGCGCCAGGGCGGCCTGGAGCTCCTTCTCGGCCTTGAGCAAGTCGTCGTAGTTGTCGGCGGGGATGGCCCGGGTGGCCGCCTTGACGTGGTTGGAGACCTTGACCCGGATCTCGACGTACTGGTTGTACCAGATCAGGAAGGCCACCACCAGCACCGCCACCACGCCCACCTGCATGATGGTGTGCCAGAAAGGCTTGGGAGGCTCGCGGGCTATGCTGGACTGCCTCGGAATCCAGTATTCCTCCGGCAGGCCATCAGAGCTCTGGGGGACCTTCTCTTCCATGGACTGCAGCAGGGCGCGGGTGTGCGGATCGCGGGGCTCGGCCTCGAACGCCTGCATCAACTCCGCGATGGCCTTCTGCTCCTGGCCGCGGTCGAGAAAAATTTCTCCCAGGGTCCGGTGGGCCACCGACGAATCCGGAGAGGCCTGAAGGGCGCGCTTCAAGGCTATGACCGCGCGCCGGTCGTCGTAGTTGTGGTAGTAGGCCATGCCCAGAGCCAGGAATCCGTCGGGGGTGCCCGGGTTGGCTTTCAAGCCTTTCTTGCACACCTCGATGGCCTGGACGGCCAGTTTTCTCTCCAGGTAGGCTCGGGCCAGGGACACGAATTTGCCCGGATCAGTCTGAAAATCGGCTTCGAGCTTGTCCACGTCCATTGCGACGGTAGTCTTCCCTTTGGCCATTGCGTCCTCCGGATCAAACGCCGGAAACTCCGGTCACTTGGGTACTCTGCCAAACGTAAAAGTCTGAATAACAAATGGCCGCCACCGTTGTCAAGGAGGAAGGAATTGACACGAAACGGGGCATCCTCTAACCTCCAATCCTGCGGTTTTTTTAGGAGCAAAGGGTGCTCAAGAAGCTCTTCAGACCTTCGGGATTCAAGTTGGGCCTGCTGCTCACCCTGCTGTTCTGCCTGGTGAAACTGAACTATCTGGTGTTCCCCGAGGCGCACGCCTTCCGCTTCATCGAGAACATTGAAACCTCGCTGTTGGACCTCAAGTTCCAGATCCGCGGCGGTCCCAACACCGCCGAGGAGAAACAGAACTTCCAAAAACAGGCCCACGTGGTTGTCGCAGCCATCGACGAGAAGAGCGTCCGAATGCCCGACCTGGGGATGTGGCCCTGGCCCCGCGAAAAGATCGCCGTGTTGATCCAGCAGCTCAACCGCTGCGGCGCCAAGGTCATCGGCTTCGACGTGGTCTTCTCCGAGCCGGACGCCTCGCGCACCGCCCCGGTGGTAAGCTCCATTGTGGAGAAGTACGCCCGGGCGGCCGCCAAGGACGAGGCGTTCTCCCGGGAGTTGGAGGAGATCTACGGCCGGGTTCAGGGAGACAAGATCCTGGCGGCGGCAATCGAGGAGGCGGAGAACGTGGTGCTGGGCTACTTCTTCTTCACCAACCCCGAGGAGGTTGCCAAGCTGTCCGAAGAGGATCGGAGGGAGATCAAGGCGGCCAAGGACAGCATCGGTTTCGGGACCATCTCCTATACCGCCAAGTCTCC
>Ga0180432_10006547_pt1 | contig 15088 bp, 19 predicted proteins | sample SS_ome_10_FD_132414 | JGI IMG/M metagenome (GOLD analysis project Ga0180432, IMG submission 132414) | Hypersaline lake sediment archaeal communities from the Salton Sea, California, USA - SS_1_MS_2 metaG | ecosystem: Environmental > Aquatic > Non-marine Saline and Alkaline > Hypersaline >... | reverse complement strand
TGTAACAGCTTCCTCCAATGAAGTGGAACTCTGGTGTAATCAGGTTGCAGCTGAATTGCTTGTTCCTCTTGCCTCCTTACAAAAAGCCTATATAACAAGCGGTTCTTTGCATAATGACATTGATAGTCTCACCCGGCAGTTCAAGGTAAGCTCCTTGGTTATCTTAAGGAGACTTCATGATGCAGAGATAATCTCCAGAGAAGACCTTCGGATACTTTATGATGATGAACTTGCCAGGTTGCAGTCCATTTCGAGGGGAAGCGGAGGCGACTTCTATCTCACATTACCAGTAAGGGTTAGCAAACGATTTGCTCGTGCTTTGATTATCAGCACGCTTGAAGGACATACATTGCATCGTGATGCATTCCAGCTTCTCGGGCTTTCAAGGCTTGAAACTTTTCATGAGCTCGCTTCTCAACTGGAGGTAGCCTGATGGCCTATCTTCTCGATGCGAATGTATTCATCCAGGCGAAAAATCTTTATTATGGTTTTGATTTCTGTCCTGCATTCTGGGATTGGCTTCTCATAAACAACAAACAACAGAAGGTTTTCAGCATCGAGAAGGTTGGCAATGAAATTGAAGCGGGAAACGATGAATTGGCACAATGGGTAAATAGTAGAGGGCCGAATTTTTTTCTGAAGCCTGATTCAGTAATGTTATCTGCTCTTGAAAAAGTCAGTGAATGGGCCACATCACAAAATTATGATCCTGCAGCAGTAAATACCTTCTTCCAGGTAGCTGATTATTTTCTGGTAGCTTTTGCATTGGCCCACGAATATGTAATTGTAACTCAAGAAGTTGCTTCTCCTTCAACGAAGAGAATTAAAATCCCCAACGCTTGTATTGGATTGGGAATAAAATGTGTAACACCGTATGAAATGCTGCGAAAAGAAGGAGCTCGCTTTATCCTTGATACACAGAATAAAGAAAACAACCAAATGAGTTTAATATAGAAATTGGCTACTTCCTGGAAATACACAAAATCCCGTACGAATTGAAACCCTCAGCCGTCGTCCTAATCGACGTGGTGTCCATTCTGCTGACCTGAGATTGTATTTCAATATTATAGCCACGTATCGACGAGGACACACAATGGGTTAAGCAGGTAGTCATCACCGATGACATATAACCTTACATACAGTAGAAATAATATAGAAAACACAATAGCTAAAACCGAAGCCTAAGTTGAAGAAAAACTAACCCACCCCACCCCCCACTTCGTCGAATGTGCTATACTAAACTTATACACAAAAAACATTTATTTCCGATAAACTTGTGACTTAATAGAGGTATGAAAGACCATTCCGGACAGATCGAAACCCGCATTTTGGGCGTTCTCCTGATGGGAGCGGTGTTGATCCTGCTGATCTGGGGCGGGACGTGGGGGCATCGTATCGCCCTGTTTCTCCTGTTGCTGGGGGGATTTTTCTTCCTCGCCTTCATCATGGCCGCCCACTCGTCGATCAAGGAAAAAGACAAGGATGAAATGACGCTCCCCGAATTCCTGGACGCCTACGTCTTCCAGCTGAATACATCCGCCCGGGAGCAGATATTGGAGTTCCAGATGCACGGGGAATACGGCCTGGCCGTGGAGTGGACCAGCGACATGATATACGAGTACGACATCACCGTACCGGCCGAGGGCATCCGCCACTTCAAGAAGCTCGCCAAGAACGCCGGGGTGACCAAAGACTACTGGAAGTTCATGGAGGCTGGCCCCCCCTACTCCAAGTTGACAACACCGGAACAGGACCGGGAAGCGGCGTACGTGGCCGTGCCCAGCCTGGAGGGGGCCCGGCACTTTGCCCGGAACGGGATGACGATCCTCGCCATCCGCATCTACCGGGAGGTCACCGGTGCATCGCTCTCGGAGGCGAAAAAGGCCGTGGAGGCATGGACCCACTGATCTTTCATATTACACAAAAACCGCCTCTCATCCCGCCCACAGAAAACCGAAACAAGACCACACAGACACTGGAGCGACTGATCGATCCGAGGGTTGATTATCTTTCTCAAAAACGGACGGGCGAAGGAGCAGTCGATCGACAATGAGTATTCTCCCCATCGCGGCATTTATCGGAGGAATCATCCTGGGGGTGATCAACACCGCTCATCTGGTCTATAGCGTCCGAACACACTCGCCGGGATACATCGAGAGGGAAGGCATCCTCAAAAGAATACCGGTAGTCATCGCCTTCTTCCTGATCTCCGCCGTCATCGGGGCGCTGTTGTTTTACCTCCACTGGGAGGGTCTCGTTTCCGGCGTCCGCACATTCCTCCTGTTGATACCGATGAGCCTTACATATTTCCTGAGCGTCATTCCGAGCTCCCTGCGCCTCATTCTCTATTTCTTCGGCTTTCTCATCGGCATACTGGGATACATTTTCAGAAAATCCCGGACCAGCTTCACGCTCATGGCGGTTTCAGTGTTGTTCTGGGTGATCATGAACATCGCCCTCATGCAAACCATCGCGATAACGTAAACTTCTCATCCCGATGGAAACGATTGTACGCCGTGGCGTCATCAGCGGTCGCCACCCCATCCCCCGGGAAACAATTTCTTGTACCATCGATTCAATGCATCCTTCGGAGGAATAATAATGTTTGGGAATCCCTTCGTCTTGAAGAATTGTTTCATGATTCAGGAGCGAAAAACGCGTTTGAATACTTTGTCATTGACAGAAACGACAAAAGGAGAGAAAATCAGATATCCCTTAATATAGCTGTATTTAGACACTCACGCGATAGGAGGACTCATGTCAGACAAGCCGGTCGGAGCGGGAATGTTTCAGGTCAACGAGAACGAAGAAATCTGGGGGCTGAATCGAAGGTTCATACTCTTTTCCAACGCGCTGCTCGTCAACATGTTCGAGCAATTCCAGGACCTCCTCGGTCCCGTGGCGAAGCGCCGCATCTACGAAGTGGGATACGCATCCGGGAAGATGGGCGGCGAGAGAATGCGGGAGATATTCAAGGGCGGCATCGACCAGTTCAACCAGCACCTCAAGCTTGCCGGGGCCCTGGGGTGGGGAAAGCTGGAGAACCTGGAGTACGACGAATCCTCGGGGAGAATCGTCCTCGAATACCCCAACTCCTGGGAGGCGGAGGGATTCATGGAGGCGCACGACAACAAGAAGGGGGACAGCACGCAGTGCATCTTCCTATCCGGCCTCATCGCCGGCGCGGCCGAGGGAGCGTTCGAGGTGACCTATGAGGGCGAGGAGGAAACATGTGTGGGCAAGGGGGATAAATTCTGTCGATTCATCGCGACCCCCATGGGTGAAAAGAGAAAGGTGATGAAGTAGTCGACGCACCGGTATACGATATCACCTGCGGGACGGAAGCGATGTGAAGCGGGAACGGTGACCCTACGCTTTTGTTTTTCGCCGGTATCGTCGATGCGACTTTTTCGGTCTCCGGATGAAAAAAGTATTGATAAATAAGAAACGGGGGGGCGGCGCCCCCCCGTATATTTCATATTTCCTTTAAAATTCCAATTCGTTCTCCCTTGAGAGCCTCAGCTTCTTTCTTTCTATGTATCTATCTATCTATCCAGCCACTCTATGGCTTCGTCATAGCTGCCGAACTGCATCATCTTCAGATCCATGTCGGCTTCCTTCATGACATCCCGGCTGGCGCGAACGATCTCCATGTCTTTCTTGTTGATGATCTGGGCCTGGCGTCCCATACCGGCCTGTTCCATCATCTGGGCCGATTCCGTGATTACCTCGATGACATTGGGTGGCGGGATCTCAAACGTACTGATGTCGATCAACGCGGTGAATCCGGGCTTGAGATGGCGGACAACCTCCCTGTTGTGCTGCACGTAATCGGGGATGTCGGTCATCTTGTTCCACTTGCCTTTCATCACCCAGTACATACGATTGATTTCTTCGTCTACATATGCTTCGTAGTAGTCATTCTTCGCGATTTCCCTTTTCACTTTTTGTCACTCCCTTATATACTTATTTCGTCTTCTATCTATTCAACCAATCGATGGCCTCCCCGAACGTGCCGAACTGCATCATCTTCAAGTCCATGCCCGATTCTTTGATGACATCCCGACTGATACGGACTCCTTCCAGAAAATCTTTTTTTAATACCTGGGCCTGACGCCCCTGGCCGGCTTCTTCCGCATCCCTGCTCACCTCTACCATTAAATCGAGAACCTCCGCACCGGGTACCTCCATGTCTCTGAGATCGATCAAGGTAGTAAATCCCGGTTTGAGATAATTTAATGAGTCTATGTTGTGTTTTCTATACTCAGGAACATCTGAAGGCTTCTTCCAGTGTCCTCGCATTACCCAGTAGACGCGATTGATCTCCTCATCCACATATATCTCGTAGTACTCGTTTTTCGCGATTTCTTTCTTCATTTTTGTCGCTTATCAAAATACTTATCTAACCTTCTACCTATCCAGCCATTCGACGGCTTCCTCATAGCTGCCGAACTGCATCATCTTCAGATCCATATCAATTTCTTTCATGACCCCTCGACTGGCACGAATAATCTCCATATCCTTTTTGTTTATAACCTGCGCCTGTCGTCCCATACCCGCGTTCTCCATTATCTTTGCAGCTTTCGTAACTACCTCAACGATCTGGGGTGCGGGGACACCAAACGTTCTCATATCAGTCAACGCGGTGAATCCGGGCCTGAGAAGGCGGGCACCTTCCCTGTGATGCTCCAAAAAATCGGGGATATCTGTCATCTTTTTCCACTGCCCCTTCATAACCCAGTACACTCGATTGATCTCTACGTCCACATACATCTCGAAGTATTCATTCTTTGTGATTTCTTTTTCCATTTATTCCTCGCTTTCCGGTACTTCAGACTGTCGGTATGTGTTTCCTACTACTGATCCAGCCACTTTTCCCCTTTCACGGGATCGGAAAACTGCATCATCTTTTCGTCGGTTCCGATATCCTTACTCACCTCCCTGGTTGCCCGAACCAGTTCCATTGATTCCTTGTCAATAATCATCGCCTGCTTTTTCATCCCCGCTGTCAACAACTTCTCCGTTGCCAGAGAAAGGACCGGAAGCATCTCCTCGGACGGCGGTTTCATATCCCTGGTATCAGCCAATGATGTAAATCCATGCTTCAAGTGGCGTATCATCTCGTCAATATCCTTGATGAAATTTGGAACCTGGGACGGCTTTTTCCACTCTCCCATGAAGGCAAAATACATGCGGTTGATTGCTTCATCAACATGGATGGTGTTGTATTTGTTGTCTGCGATCTCCTTTTTCATCTTCTTATTCCCTCTTCACGCAAATTTTTCCGATAAATCATTTTTTCGAATCGATGGTGCCCGATACCGAGTTCGGAACCGGGCGATATCGGTTTTAGTCGGTAATTGGAGATACTTCAGACAACCTTGGGGCAGTGTTAATTATGGGCTGAAGCCTCACTCTATAGATATCTCTCCGACATCACCCAGTTCCATGTTTACAACCAATTAATAGCTGAACGCTTCGACCTTCTCATTCAGCTCCTTAAGAGAAAGCTCCGAATCGTAGATACCGGCTCCAACGGAGTACGGTGTCCCCGGTACGTGATAGATATAGGAGATCTTCCGTCGATAGCCCGTATTGGACCCTGAATCCGCAGAGTCGCTGGGGCGATAGTATTCCACCCAGCCGCCGAACTCCTTCTTTGCCATTTCACACAGGTCCAGGGCGAAGTAGTAGCCATTGACGTCAACCCGCTCACTGATTCTATCCCCGATCCTTTCGCTTGCCGGGTGGGCTACAATGATATCCTTCCCGCAGTCATACACAAAAATATAGGTGTCGGCCCATACCCAGGGACCTTCCGGATCATTAAACGCCGCAAGACCCCCTTCTCCGTTTTCCTCCAGGTACTTGGCCGCCAGACGAACTTTCGTTACCACCACGTCATAGGTGGTGCCCGCCTCATCCTGGGCGAATACGCCAACTGATGCGAGGACGAAGAAACACAGAGCCAAGATACCAACCAGATGCTTCATTTTCACATTTGCCTCCTTTGAAACGTAATACAAGATGAACACACAGCTCCTTTTGCAAAGCATAAGAGCAACAACCGTGCCATGGCAGGAATTCATCAATTGAGAAAAGGAGTATTTTCATGAAAATTTGTGCCCATTCTGCGTTGCATAAAGACTACGCAATTTCCACTCGCGGCTTTTTTCCCTCGGATGAAGGGGGTTTTTATGCATTTTCGCATATGTGAGTGATAATCTTTGTGCTCTTTTATCCTGCTAACGAGCTCATACGCAAATGAAGCTTGCATGCCTGCAAAAACCATTTGCAGAAAAAATTTTCTATTATGCATATAACAACCTATTGAAAATATTAAAAATGCTGGAAAAGGCATATATCTTTCTCTATAATGAATAAAATCACCAGTAAACTATCACCTGAGAAAACACGTCTACACCAAAGCCTGTTGGAGAGCCGCGATGAATGAATCAAGTAAAATCTCACGAAACACCCTGGGATTGCTGATCGGGTTGGTTTTAAGCGTGTGGTGGATATTTATGGGCCTCGATACCGGCTTTCGCTTCGAATCCCCGGACAGGATCAGTTATCTGCTCTGCCTGGGCGGGCAGAGGCATACCATCATGACAATCGCGGCGCTGATTTTGATCCCGATATGCGCGCTGGAGCTCAGGTGGGGATTCGTCCTGGCGCTGCTGCTGGGGAGCGTGACCCTGGCGCTGGTGGCGGCGCATATCCTCTACATGATCCTTGCCCAGCCTCCGGGATTTCAATCCCAGCTGTTCGGCCCCGCCGTGTGGCTGGTCTTTCAGGCCCTCATTGTCTTTTTCAGCTGCCGGGCGCTGAAGAACCGAACGTAAGAAATAGCTTCTTATTACTATTGAGCGGGTTGATATGTGTGATTACAGTGCGGAATACTTGGATAGTGTAGCAGATCAATGGTTAACCTACACCTGTCCCCATCCGAAACTCGCAAAACAAAATACGGACGGCGATGGCCTCTGTATCTTCCACTCCGAAAACGCCGAAAAGGACCTGGCCCTCTTTTCTGAAGAATTCAAAAAGCTCTACGAATCCGGTCCCCACGAATTCATCGGGTTTGTATTCCCTGAGAGATTTAGTTTTCAGGAATTATATGAAGCCGATGATTCTTTGGAGTTTGTAGATGCGAATTTTGCTCTAGTTCATTTTAACTGCACGGCTGATTTTCGTGGTGTCCAATTCTACGGCCAAGGGGAGACAAACTTCAGCAGAGCGGAATTCTCCGGACGGGGGAGGACAGACTTCTCAGGGGCACAATTCTCCGGACAGGGAGGAACAAACTTCTCAGGGGCACAATTCTCCGGACAGAGAGGAACAGACTTCAGACGAGCTGAATTCACCGGAGGGGGAACATATTTTGTATCAACAGAATTCTCAGGACAGGGAGGAACAAACTTCTCATGGGCACAGTTCTCCGGACAGGGAGGAACAGACTTCTCATTCGCGGAATTCTCCGGTGAAATGGGGACATTCTTCGGAGCCGTAAAATTCTCTGTTGAGAGTGTGACGAATTTTAAAAAAGCACTATTTGCTAACAAAAACGGGACTTATATAACCGGATGTACTTTCCAATCCCATACATCTTTTAGATATGTAAAGGTCAAAACATATTTTTCGCTGGAAAACTGCATCTTCCACGATTACGTTGAATTCATTGGATCAAACAAGAGCGAAGAGGAAGAAGCCAACTACATATTTAACGAAAGCTCTGAAGTCGATTTCAGGAACGTCACATTTCTAAAACCCCAGAACGTCATCTTCAACATGGTCGACCTTAGAAAGGCGAGATTTCTCAACACCGACCTCCTGGGAGTCCGCATGGGCCAGGTGGACTGGCAGGTCGAGGACAACAGGTATGTCGTCTATGACGAGAAACTCGTCGACAAGGAGGATATAAACGACAAGGATGACGTCGCCGTCAAGGAGAATATAAACGATAAGGACGACGACGCCGACAAAGATATCGTCACCCACCGGGAGGTGGCGCATCTCTACAAGCAGCTCAGGAGCGTGTATGAATCCACCGGGAGGTACTTCGAGGCCGGGGACTTCTTTTACGGCGAGATGGAGATGCGCAGAAAGCAGAAGGGCCCCCGGGAGGGGAGGTTCCTCCAGGTCCTCCTGTGGCTCTACCGGCTGATATCCTACTACGGCGAGCGGCCCCTGAGGGCCCTGGCGTGGCTGGGCGGGACGATCCTCTTTTTCACGCCGCTCTATTTCTTCTTCGGCCTGCGGTCGAAGCCGAACGCGGTGGAGTCGGAGTTCATCAGGTACAAGCTCGCCTTCGCGAAGCCGGATATCGAGTTCTGGTCCGATCTCGTGAAAACCTTCTTCTACAGCATCAGCAACTTCACCCTGGGCAGGACCTTCACGGACCTGGCCCCCCTGAACAACTGGTCGACGGGCTTTTCAATCCTGGAGAGCATCATCGGCGTCGTCATCATCACCCTGTTCGCCCTCTCCATCAACCGAAAGCTTAAAAGGACAAAGGATTAAGCACGGAAAACAGGATCGAGCATGATAAAAGCATATCAAACAAGATGCTGGATGACGAGGGTCATCGAATCCAGGTTCCTCTCATGTATCGAGAACAGACTCCTCAAATCCATGATCATCTTCGCCCTGATCCCGGACATCAATATTATCCGTTTCTTCATCATGAAGAGCGAGCACATCACCGGGGAGTTTTTCATCGGGTACTTCTTCGCCTTCGTGCTCTTCAATATCGGCCCCTACCTCGTCTGGCTGTATGATGAAAAGCTCCTGCCCGATTTTTTCAGGAAAGCCTGTGACCTCATCCCCGATAAGGAGCGAGTCGCCCGGCTCTATGGTAAATACAGCAGATTGTACAGTACGAAATCCTGGCTTGTCATCGTTCCCGGATTCATATTCCTCTTTCCCATATGGATTCACGGCCTTCCCGTCGCCATGAAGGGGGGGTTCCTCGGTTTCGACGACCCGGATTACTGGATCAGCCTCCTATATACATTATGGCTCTTGACCTTTGCGAGTTTTTTCGTCGGCGCGGGACTTGTCACGATCTTCGCCGTCAGAGAGATATCCTCCGGAAATTTGAAGATAGATCCCCTCAATCCCGACAACCTGGGCGGATTGAACTCCATCGGGGACCTTGCCATCGGAACGACCATGATGCTTTCCATGATGTCCTTCTTCATCCCCCTGGGCTTCGTCATCGGATCGTACATCAAGGTCGCGCCGTACGTGTATACGTCGGGGCTCCTGTTCACTCTTCTCATTCTCCTTTCGTTCCTCTATCCGACCTTTTCCATTCACCACAAGGCAAAGATCATCAGGGACGGCATCCTTGAGGAATTGCGAAATAAATATAACAGCTCATACAGGCGCATCGAAGAGAATCATTCGAGCGATATCGACCAGGTCTTGCATCACCTCCAGCTTCAGAAGATCCGCTCACGGTATATGGATTACAAGTCCCTCAGCCTGTACCCGTTCGAAACCGAAATTTTCATTAAATTGATCAGCTCCGTCATCCTTCCCATTATTTTCCTCGCGATTGAGCGATACAATATTTTCTATCTCATCTTCCAATAGTAGATGCGCTCGACAACGGCTGGAAGTTCATTAACCATTCTCCCCATTAGGACGTCTAATGGATGCGGTAAAAAGGGAGGGAGCCGGGCCTGTGGCGCGGGGCGGAGAGGTCAAATCCGCCGCCGCCGAAAAAGGTTTTATACTCTGGAACTTGATTGCTTGGTCTGTTTTTGAAACAGGCGACCGGTTACTTCACGGTGAACACCATGGATCCTAAAACCCTCGAGCTCCTCAAACTCTGGGGAAACCCCTTTTACGTCGACTGGAGCGATCCCTTTCGGCATCCCGACGATCTCAAGCTTTTCGTTGAGTTCGCCCGACGCTCTTTCCGCTACGAATGGGAGGACGTCCTCCGGGCGATGAAAGGCGTCATCGAGCAAAACATCACCAACGACGAGGAGCTCTTCCGGGACACCCTCGACCTTGCGGTGTCGATGTATCGACTCATCCCGCGAAATCCATAAAAAAATCAGGAAAATCGATGGATCGAACCGGGGACGGGACTGCTCCTCGTGAGCAGGGACCTTTTCACGCTGCTCGATCAGTCATCAACCAGGGCATGAACAGGCCCCGGTCTTCGGTCTTGGAAAAACAAACGGACAAACGTGCAATAAAATGCACAAAATCCCGCAAATATTCCCGCAAATTATTTCACAAACCGACTCTCATATTATATAATGCACCAACATTGGATCTTTGGCGATCAAGCCTCGGATACCGCATCCTATTGAATCATCACAGAATGCCCCTGCCGGATATCTCAGTTTTGGCGCCCGCCAACGATTCAGGGCCACAGAGAAGCCATCTGAGATCACGCTGTATATCGTTTTCCATTGGCGCTCCCATCATATGAACCGATTGTGGAAGCTATGCATATATGGAGGTACCTGCTGTGAAAAAGATGATCGCGAAGAATGAGCTGTACGAATTGGAGGTTGACATCCAGAAGAACCGCATGTATTTCACCCCCCTGGACGTATGGAAATCGCCCGAAGACGTGCCCGACTATCTCACCGACATAAAAAAATGCGCTAACATGCTGAAGCAGGGTTTTTGTGTCCTGTCGGACATCACCCACGCCGTGGTCCCCTCCCCGGAGGTCAGCGCCCTGCTCCTCGAATCCCAGGAGATACTCAAGAAGATGGGTCAGAAAAAGGCCGCAATATTCAATAAGAGCATGATACTGGATATACATCTTGACAATATCTATGAACAGGTCGATCAGGACCAGTTGGCAATGAGGATCTTTGACTCCACGGAAGAGGCGGAGAAGTGGCTCGACGAGTAGACATCCGCACAAGATACTGAACGTCTCTTCTCGTTATCCGCTCCCGAGGTGATATCCGCGCTTCCGGTGCGAAGCGCTTTCTTGAAGGTGCACCGGGAGTCCCGGCGGAGAGGATCGACGATCACCCATTCTTTTTTTAATCCTTTTCCGTAGACCGGGGCAGAGCCGGTGTACAGAGAAAAAATGGAGAGTCTGCATGGCAGCCATTGAAATCGTACCGAACGTCTACTGGATCGGCGTGAATGACCGAACGACGGACCTCTTTGAAGGGATCTGGCCGATTTCAAAAGAGGGAATCTCAAACAACGCCTATTTCATCAACGACGAAAAAAAGGCGATCATCGAATCGGCCAAGGCATTTCAAAAAGACGACTTCCTGAAAATCATCTCCGAAATCACCGACCCATCGAACATCGATTATGTCATTATCAACCACATGGAGCCGGACCATTCAGGGGTGTTCGAGGAGCTGGCGCGGATCGCCCCCAAGGCCGTATTCGTCGGCACCAATCGTACCGCCGATCTCCTGAAGGCGTTTTACGGCATCACCGAGCGGTTCATTCCCGTCTCCGACGGCCAGGAGCTCTCACTGGGATCCCGCACGTTGCAGTTCATCTCCACCCCGATGGTGCACTGGCCCGAAACCATGATGACCTTCGACAGCGCCGACGGCATCCTCTTCACCGGAGACGGATTCGGCGGATACGGGGCCCTGGAGGACACCATCTTCGACGACACCTGTTCCGACATCGACTACTACGCAACCGAATCCCTTCGCTACTACACCAACATCGTCGCCAAATTCAGCACGATGGTCACAAAGGCCATCGAAAAGGTCTCCTCGCTCCCGATCAACGTTATTGCGCCCTCCCACGGCCTTATCTGGAGAAAGGAGCCGAAGCGCATCATCGACCTGTATGAGCGGTGGGCGTCATACGGCAAGGAGCCCGGGGAGCGGGGTGTCACCGTCATCCACGGGTCCATGTACGGCAACACGGACATCATGCTCGATACGGTCATCAAATCCCTCAAGGAGTCGGGCATCCCCTTTGTGACCCACGATGCGTCCCGAACCCACGTGAGCTATATTCTCCCGTCCCTCTGGAGACAATCGGCGGTGGTGCTGGGCACCCCCACATACGAGGCGGGGCTGTTCGTTCCCGTGGCCCATATCCTCGATATGGCGCACAGAAAGGGCATCAGCGGGAAGAAGGTGTTCAGATTCGGCAGCTACGGCTGGTCCGGCGGCGCCCAGCGGGAGATCGACCGGTTCATGGCCGACCTGAAGTGGGAGTTGACCGAGAGCTTCGAGTTCAACGGCCGGCCGACCGCGGAAGACCTCGAAAAAGGCTCACGCCTGATCAAGGAGTTCGTCGGGGTCATATGACGTTTAATGTCTTCTGGCCCGCTCCATACGGCCGCCGAGGGTGACTTTTCGCCATACAGGGAAACTTCTTGGGGCGGTAAGTCGAGGGAGAAGATCGAAATCCGAGGGAATACCGTATCCGGCGCCGCTCATCCCCGGGGAAAAAACATGAGCGAGACGCCTCCGGAAGAAAACACGATCGAGATGTACCACCATTCAGGTGAAACTATAGAGAAATGAACATCCTTGATGGAGTATAATCGGAAAGCGGCATCACACCGGTTTCCCCCCTCATTCTGAAAGAAGCAACAGATGAGCACGAACAATTCCCTCACTCACCTTGCGTACAGGTCCCTGCTCGACTCGGTGGAGGATATCCTGGGTAAAAACGGCAAAAACTCGGTGCTTCGGTTCGCCAAGTTGGAAGACATGATTACCGATCCCCCCGAGTATGATTCCGAAAAAAGGGTAAAATACGAAGCCGTCACAAAGCTTTTCCTCGGCGTCCGGGACATCGTCGGTCACATCGGGTACGAAACCATCATGTCCCGGGGCGGTGTGTACATGGTGCGGATGATGCTGGAACACTCAGAGGCTCTACGCAACCTTGTAAGCATGGAGTTTGACATCGTCGAAAAACTCAAGATCGCTTATTCGGCGTATGTGAAGAACGCCGGATACGACCCGGAAAAAATCCTCGAATTTCTCCCGGAACAGCGGCAGATAGTGATCCATCGTTCCGACTGCACCGAGTGTGAAGGGCTGGTGAAGGATGAGACACGGCACAAGGAATTTAAAAAGCCGTCCTGCGCGTTTATGACGGGTGTCATGCAGGGCATCGGAGATTGCTTTAAGAGCGAAATCCGCACATCCGCCCGGGAGGCCAAATGCCGTCTCGTGGGTGATGATGAATGCATGTATGTCATCACGTACGAGCTATAAGAGAAATCGAACCCACACAGCCCCTCCTCATCCATCTACGCGTTTTCTCCCCGGCTCCCGTCAGGATATGTCTCGCCTTGAAAACACCACCCCGGCGATGGACAGGATAATCAACGACTGGAGGGCTAAAAGCAGGAGCGCCGAATAGTCATATATCCCCAGGATCAACATGTCATCGACCCGGTAATAGTGAAACGGGCTGATACACAGCAGGTGTTTCAGCACCGGAAGCAGACTGCTCAGCATCTCGCTCTGTAAAAAGAAGAGCGAAATCAGCGCCAGCGTCACCGAAATGGAGAGGGTCTGACTCCCTCCACACACCGAGATCAGAAGAGAAATCACCCCGAACACCATAGAAATGAGCAGGCAGGCCGTCCCGGCCAGGAGAAGAGGATACAAGAAGAGCTCCTCCCCGGATGAGATCACACCGATGCCACAGCCGACGATCCCCGGGACAATGGAGAGAAGCATGAGCGTGCCTATTCCGGCCGCCCCGCTGATCAAGACCCCCACCCTGGAGACCGGACAGGAAAGGAGCAGCTCCAGCGTCTTTTCCTCCCTCTCCTGGGCGATCACCCGGGCGGACAGTATCGAGGCGGTCACCCCGTATATCGCCCAGGACGTGATATGAAATACCTGGAGGTTCAGCCAGGCATATATATCCGCAAAGGCCAGGGCCGGGTCGCCAAACAGGTCTTTCATGATATCGGGCCAGCTTGCGGATATGAGCCGTGCTTCATGGGGGTCCATATCGGGAAACAGCGCCGCCAGGAGGAAAAACAGAAGCCCCGAGGTAACCGATACGGTAACGGCGAGCCTGCCGTTTCTCTTCAGAAACATCTCGTATATGTATCGGTTGAACATGGTGTCACTCCCCATACAGGCTCATGAAAAAATCCTCGACGGAGGGCGGCTCACAGGTAAAATCCGCCAGGTCCACCGTCCCCGCCCAATCAACGAGGTCGTTCATATCCCCCCTGAAGAGGAAGCGGATCGTCTTCCCCTCGACCTCTGGATCAGTGACATCCGAGAGGAAATCAAGTCCCTCCAGGACCGCTCCCGTATCGTCCCGGACGACCAGCCGTACCCTCCTGCCGGCGAAGGACCCTCTCCCGCCCAATCGCTCAATCGTCATCAGCCTCCCGTTTTTAATAAAGCCGACCCTGTCACAGATGCGCTCCACCTCGTTCAGGTTGTGAGATGAGAGAAATACCGTCCTCCCTTCTTCCTTTTCTCTCTCGACGAGCCGGTAAAACCGCTCCTGCATGACCGGGTCCAATCCGGAGGTCGGCTCATCGAGAATAATCAGGCGGGGACCATGCATAAAGGCCTGGATGATACCCAGGATCTGCCGTATACCCTTTGAATACCCGGCGATTTTCTTTTTGTAGTCAATATTGAACTCTTTTTTCAATTCATCGAGTCTGTGCCACGCTCCATGTCTTCTTCCGCCCGCCCTCAGCTTCATGAGATAGACGAGATACTCATTCCCCGTCACATCAGTGTAAAATCCGGGATCCCCTGGGAGATACCCGATGTTTTTCAGCACGAAAAGACGACTGTCCCGGAGCTCATGACCCATCAGGAACACACTCCCCCGGGTGGGTTTGATCAAACCCATGAGAAGCCGGATGGTCGTGGTCTTGCCGGCACCGTTCGGCCCGAGAAAGCCGAATATCTCCCCCTCGGAAACGGAGAGATCGAGGTCCACGAGGCCCGTGAAAGCATTATAGTACTTGGTTAGATTCGATGTGACGATCGATTCGGACATGACTACTCCTCCACGAGGTATGAAGCATTCCCCGCCGAGATGTTCGGCTCACCCCGGGTGACCAGCCCGTCACAGAGGGCATCGATCAGTACATCGATGACGTGATCGAACACCTCCGCAC
>Ga0180432_10006545_pt1 | contig 15089 bp, 14 predicted proteins | sample SS_ome_10_FD_132414 | JGI IMG/M metagenome (GOLD analysis project Ga0180432, IMG submission 132414) | Hypersaline lake sediment archaeal communities from the Salton Sea, California, USA - SS_1_MS_2 metaG | ecosystem: Environmental > Aquatic > Non-marine Saline and Alkaline > Hypersaline >... | reverse complement strand
TGGATGGCGCTGCGCGGCATCCGTCGCCGCCGCGCCGGCGACCGCGGCTTCGCCGTTTCCGACCACGCGGATTTCGCCGGGCTGACCGGGGCGGTGCTGGCGACCGGCTGCGAACGGGTCTTCGCGACCCATGGCTACACCGCCAGCTTCTCGCGCTGGCTGGCCGAAAAGGGGCTGGAGGCCGGGATCGTCGCCACCGAATTCGCCGGCGAGGATATCGACGCTGCGCCGGAGGCCGAAGCGCCGGCGGCCGAAGCGCCGGGGGCCGCGCCATGAGGGACTTCGCCGCGCTCTTCGAGGCGCTCGACGCCACCACCTCGACCACCGCCAAGGTCGCGGCGCTGGCCGCCCATTTCCGCACCGCGCCGGAGGCCGACAGGGTCTGGACCATCGCGCTTCTGACCGGCCGGCGGCCGCGGCGCAGCGTGACGACGACGGAACTGCGGCGCTGGGCGGCCGAGGCCGCGGGCCTGCCCGACTGGCTGTTCGAGGACAGCTATGCCGTCGTCGGCGACCTGGCCGAGACGATCGCGCTGCTGCTGCCGCCCGCGACGGCGCGCGAGGAGGCCGACCTGTCGGACTGGATCGCCCGCATCCGGGGCCTTGCCGGGCGGCCGGAAGAGGCGCGCCGCGCCGCCGTACTCGGCTGGTGGGGGGCGCTGGACGGGACCGAGCGGCTGGTCTTCAACAAGCTCGTCACCGGCGGGTTCCGGCTGGGCGTCAGCCAGGGTCTGCTGACCCGCGCCCTGGCCGAGGCGACGGGCCGCGACGCCGCCGAGATCGCGCATCGCCTGATGGGCGACTGGGATCCGGCCACGACCGGCTACGCGGCGCTTCTGCTGGCCGAGGACCGGGCCGCCAGCGGCGCGCGGCCCTATCCCTTCGCGCTGGCGCACCCGCTGGACGGCGTGCCCGAGGCGCTGGGCCCGCCCGGCGAGTGGCGCGCGGAATGGAAATGGGACGGCATCCGCGCCCAGGCGGTGCGCCGGGCCGGCGCGCTGCACATCTGGTCGCGCGGCGAGGATCTGGTGACGCCGCGCTTCCCCGATCTTGCGCCGCTGGCCGACCATCTGCCCGACGGCACGGTGATCGACGGCGAACTGGTGGCCTGGGGCGGCGACGGCCCCCTGCCCTTCGCCACGCTGCAACGCCGGATCGGGCGCAAGACGGTGCCGAAGGCGCTTCTGCGCGAGGCGCCCGCCCGGCTTCTGGCCTATGACCTGATCGAGGACGGTGGCGAAGACCTGCGCGCCCTGCCCTTCGACGCCCGCCGCGCGCGGCTGGCCGCGCTGGTCGCGGCGCTGCCGCCCGGCCTGCCGGTCGGGGTGCCGCCGCTGCTGGATTTCGCCGACTGGCCCGCGCTGGCGGCGCTGCGCGACACCGCGCGCGACAGGGGCGCCGAGGGGCTGATGCTGAAATCCGCCGCCGCGCCCTATGTCGCGGGCCGGAAGAAAACCGGCGGCTGGTGGAAATGGAAGCTCGACCCGATGACGATCGACGCGGTGATGATCTACGCGCAGGCCGGGCACGGGCGGCGCGCGAACCTTTTCACCGATTTCACCTTCGCGCTGCGCCACGGCGACGATCTGGTGCCGTTCACCAAGGCCTATTCCGGCCTCACGGACGCCGAGTTCCGCGAGATCAGCGCCTGGGTGCGCAAGAACACGCTGGAACGCTTCGGCCCGGTGCGCCGGGTGCCGCCGGACCTGGTGTTCGAGATCGGCTTCGAAGGCGTGCAGGAAAGCCCGCGGCACAAGTCGGGCCTGGCCCTGCGGTTTCCCCGGATGCTGCGCTGGCGGCGCGACAAGCCTGCGGCCGAGATCGACACACTGGACAGCCTGCGCGCGCTTCTGCCTTGAACGCACCGGCCCGCGCCCCCTATCTCTGACCCCGACACACAGGAAAGGACGCCCCATGCCGATCACCCTGCCCCGCCCCGTCTTCGATGCCGATGCCACCGCGGGGGGCCTGGGCGACCTGCCCGAATGGGATCTGACCGATCTTTACGCCGCGCCCGACGCGCCCGAGATTGGCCGCGACATGGACTGGCTGGAGACCGAATGCGCCGCCTTCGCGCGGGATTACGAGGGCAGGCTGGCCACGCTCGACGCCGCCGCGATGCTCGATTGCGTGCGCCGCTACGAGAAGATCGAGGCCACGGCCGGGCGGATCATGTCCTATGCCGGCCTGCGCTATTACCAGAACACGACCGACGCCCAGCGCGGCAAGTTCATCGCCGATTGCCAGGACAGGATCACCGCCTTCACCACGCCGCTGGTGTTCTTCAGCCTCGAATTCAACCGGATCGAGGATGGCGCCTACGCGGCGCTCTTCGCCGATCCGGGGCTCGTGCGCTACAGGCCCGTCTTCGACCGGATGCGGGCGATGAAGCCCTTCCAGCTGTCGGACGAGCTGGAACGCTTCCTGCACGATCAGTCCACCGTCGGCGCGGCGGCGTGGAACCGGCTCTTCGACGAGACGATGGCGGGGCTGGAATTCCGTGTCGCGGGCGAGGACGGGCCGAAGAACCTCGAAGCCACGCTGGACCTTCTGTCCGATCCCGACCGGGCGCGGCGCGAGGCCGGCGCGCGGGCGCTGGCCGAGGTCTTCGGCGCCAACGTCAAGCTGTTCGCGCGGGTCCACAACACGCTGGCCAAGGAAAAGGAGATCGAGGATCGCTGGCGCAAGCTGCCCACGCCGCAGCATGCCCGCCACCTTGCCAACCATGTCGAGCCGGAGGTGGTGCAGGCGCTGCGCGATGCCGTCGTCGCCGCCTATCCGAAGCTGTCGCACCGCTACTACGCGCTCAAGGCGAAGTGGATGGGCCTGGACAAGCTGGAGGTCTGGGACCGAAACGCGCCGCTGCCGCAGGACGAAAAGCGCACCGTCGGCTGGGACGCAGCGCGCGAGATGGTGATGACCGCCTATGGCGAATTCGATCCCCGGATGGCCGACCTGGCCCAGCCGTTCTTCGACAAGGGCTGGATCGATGCTGGCGTGAAGCCCGGCAAGGCGCCCGGCGCCTTCGCCCATCCCACGGTGACCGAGGTGCACCCCTACGTGATGCTCAACTACCTCGGCAAGCCGCGCGACGTGATGACGCTGGCGCACGAACTGGGCCACGGCGTGCACCAGGTGCTGGCGGCGGGGCAGGGCGAGCTTCTGTCGCACACGCCGCTCACGCTGGCCGAAACCGCCAGCGTCTTCGGCGAGATGCTGACCTTCCGGCGGCTGCTGGCGAACGCCGGGTCACCCGCCGAACGCAAGACGCTTCTGGCCGGCAAGGTCGAGGACATGATCAACACCGTCGTCCGGCAGATCGCGTTCTACGATTTCGAATGCAAGCTGCACGCCGCCCGGCGCGATCAGGGTGAACTCACCCCCGAGGATATCGGCGCGCTTTGGATGAGCGTGCAGGGCGAAAGCCTGGGCCCGGCCTTCACCTTCATGGACGGATACGAAAGCTTCTGGTCCTACATCCCGCATTTCGTCCACTCGCCGTTCTACGTCTATGCCTATGCCTTCGGCGACGGGCTGGTGAACGCGCTTTACGCGGTCTACGAGGACGGGCTGCCGGGGTTCCAGGAGAAGTATTTCGAGATGCTGAAGGCCGGCGGCGCCAAGCATCACAAGGAGCTTCTGGCGCCCTTCGGCCTCGACGCGACCGATCCGGCGTTCTGGGACAAGGGGCTGAGCATGATCGCCGGGATGATCGACGAACTGGAGGCGATGGGGTGAGGCGCGGCGCGGCCTAGCCGCGCCCCCACTTGCCCCAGGGAAACGGCTTGTCCTCGCTCGCGCCGGTCTGGAACCGGGCACAGCGCGCCAGCCAGTCGGCCAGATCCTCGCCGAAGCCGGCGATCTGGTCGTTGCGGCGGCCGGTGAACAGGATCCAGCCGAACTGCAGGATCGTGGCCACCCACAGCACCACCTCGGCCAGGGCGAAGAGCAGCGCGAAGATCAGCATCTGAAGCCCCCGGATCCAGGGGGCCTTGCGGGTCACGTCGACGCGGGACATGGGCGCACCTTTCGGGTCAGACCAGCAGCACGCCGTCGAGATGGGGGCCAAGGTCCCTGACCGCAAGATGCACCAGATCCTTGTCGAGATCGGCGGCCAGCGCCGCCTTCGGCGCGCCCTTCAGCCGGGCGCGCAACAGCCCCAGCATCTTCGGATTGGCGGCCATCACCAGCCGGTCGGCCCTCGCCGCCGGCCATTCCTGTTCCAGCGCCTCGATCACCCGGTCGGCGAAGCCGGCACGGTCGTGATCGGCCGGGTCGGTCCCCGGATCGACGCCAAAGCTGACACCGTCGGGCGCGATGCCGCGGGTCTTCTGATCGGCGAAATCGCGCGTCACCTCGGGAAACTGCGAGGCCGACAGCGCCAGAACCTCGGTCAGGCCCTTGCCGACCCCGTCGTTGACGAGAAACCGGGCATCTTCCGCCCCGGCCAGAACCACGAGCGTGCGGATCGGTGTCATCGCGTCCTCCCAAAGCAAACGTCAATGCCGCGAGCCTGCCGCGCCGCCGGCCCGCGCACCTTGACCTGCCTCAACTGACCCGGCCGGGGCCGGTCAGGCCAGCGGGCGCGGGCCCGCCGCGGCGAACACGCGGTCGATCATCGCCTGGGTGCCGCGGGCATCTTCCAGCCGCCAGGGAAAGGCCGCCTCGCCGCGGACCGCGCGGCCGAAGGCCTCCACCTGCAACACGTATTGCCGCGCGCCGGGGAAGCGTTCGATCCGGTCCGGCTCTCCGGGCCGGAACAGGTGGACCTGCGCCTCGCCGAACACCCCGGCGTTGAACGGCGCGGTCAGGCGCAGCACCCCGCCGTCGCCGTGGAACGTCATTTCCTGGCGCGGGGCGAGGCGGGTGGAGGTCATCGCGGAATAGCTGAACCGGCCACCCGGTCCCTCCATCTCGGCCGTGACCTGCGCGAAGACGTCGACGCCGTTTTCCCATTCGACATCGGCCGACAGGCTGACCGGTTCCGCGCCGGTGACCCAGCGGGCCGAACCGTAGGTATAGACGCCGATATCGGGGATACCGCCGCCCCCGGTCTCCGGCCGGTTGCGGATATTGGCCGGATCGCGGTTGTCGAAGCTGAACGCGCCGTCCACCCGCCGCAACCGGCCCACCGCGCCCTCGGCCACCAGCGCGCGCGCGCGCTGCCACTGCGGGTGATGGACGATCATGTAGGCCTCGGCGCAGGTCAGCCCGGTCTCGTCGCGCCGCGCGATCAGCGGATCGATCTGCCCGGCGCTCAGCGCCACGGGCTTTTCGACCAGCACGTGCTTGCCCGCCGCGAGCGCCCGCATCGCCCAGTCGACATGCATGTGGTTGGGCAGCGGGATGTAGACCGCGTCGATACCCGGATCGGCCAGCAGCGCCTCGTAGCCGTCATGGACCCGCAGATCGGGGCAGAAGCCGGCGAAGCCGGCGGCCTTGGCCGGATCGGCGGTGGCCAGCGCCGCCAACCGCGCGCCCGCCGCGGCATGGATCGCCGGCCCCATGTGCTCGCGCGCGAATTTCGCGGCACCCAGAATGCCCCAGTTGATCGTCATGGCCGCCCCCCGCGTTGCCGTCCTGCGCCGCTGTCGCGGGCAAGGCTAGGCGCGGGGCGGGGGTAAGGCAACCGGGGCCGGGCGGCCCGGCCTCAGGCCGGGATCGCCATGCCGCGTTCGCGCGCCAGGTCCCGCATCCGGGCCTGCAGCTTTTCGAAGGCGCGCACCTCGATCTGGCGGATTCGCTCGCGGCTGACGTCGTAGCGGCCCGACAGGTCTTCCAGCGTCACCGGTTCCTCGCTCAGCCGGCGCTGCACGAGGATGTCCTTCTCGCGGTCGTTGAGCACGTCCATCGCCGCCATCAGCATCTTGTGCCGGGCCTCGAACTCGTCCTTCTCGGCATAGGCCTCGGCCTGGTCGGCGTCGGTATCCTCCAGCCAGTCCAGCCACTGGGTCGTGCCGTCGCCGTCCGATCCGACGGTGGCGTTGAGCGAGGCGTCGCCACCCGACAGGCGGCGGTTCATGTCGATCACCTCGTCCTCGGTCACGTTCAGATCGGCGGCGATGCGGGCCACGTTCTCGGGCCTGAGGTCGCCGTCTTCCAGCGCGCCGATCTTCGACTTGGCCTTGCGCAGGTTGAAAAACAGCTTCTTCTGCGCCGAGGTGGTGCCCAGCTTCACCAGGCTCCAGGACCGCAGGATGTATTCCTGGATCGCGGCGCGGATCCACCACATCGCGTAGGTCGCCAGCCGGAAGCCCTTGTCGGGATCGAAGCGCTTGACCGCCTGCATCAGGCCCACGTTCGCCTCGGAAATCACCTCGGCCTGCGGCAGGCCGTAGCCGCGATAGCCCATCGCGATCTTCGCGGCGAGCCGCAGATGGCTGGTCACCAGCTTGTGCGCGGCGCCGGAATCCTGCCGGTCGACCCAGGCCTTCGCCAGCATGAATTCCTCTTCCGGCTCCAGCAGGGGAAACTTGCGGATTTCCTGCAGATAGCGGTTCAGCCCCTGTTCGGGGCTCGGTGCGGGAAGGTTGGTGTAGCTCGCCATCGGCTGTCGGCCTCTCATCCTCTCACGGGACCGGTGAAATTACCTCCGCACGGTCGCGGATGCAAGGCCGGCCCCTTGCGTCTTGTAACGTCAGATGTGGACGCTTCCGCCGGTTTTCGAGGAAAATGACCGTGCTTTCACGCGCTTGTCAGGTGCATTTCAGCACGGATCCGGGCCGCGCAGGGCGTCGATCAGCGCCGCCATGTCCGCCGGGAGCGGCGCGGAAAACGCCATCCGCGCGCCGGTCGCGGGATGGTCGAAGCCCAGCGTCGCGGCATGCAGCGCCTGCCGCGGGAAGCCCGCCACCGCCGCCGCGCCGGCGGTTCCCAGCGCGCGCGGCGAGGGCTTGCGGCCGCCGCCATAGACCGGATCGCCGACAAGGCCGTGGCCGGCATAGGCCATGTGAACCCGGATCTGGTGGGTGCGGCCGGTTTCCAGCCAGCAATCGACGAGCGCGACCGCGCCGCCGCCGAAGCGTTCGACGACGCGGGCGCGGGTGACGGCATGGCGGCCCCCGTCGAACACCACCTGCTGGCGCTGCCGGTCGGTCCGGTGCCGGGCGATGCCGGTCGCGATCCTGAGGATGCCGCCGGCCTCGAAGCCGCATCCCCTTAGCCCGTTCAGCCGCGGATCGGCGGGATCGGGCGCGCCATGGGCCAGCGCCAGATAGTGGCGGGTGACGCTGTGCGCCTCGAACTGCGCGGCAAGGCCGTGATGCGCGCGGTCGGTCTTGGCCACGACCAGCAGGCCCGAGGTATCCTTGTCGATCCGGTGCACGATGCCGGGGCGGCGATCGCCGCCGATGCCCGACAGGCTGTCGCCGCAATGCGCCAAGAGCGCGTTGACCAGCGTGCCCGCGGGCGTGCCCGGCGCGGGATGCACGACCATGCCCGCGGGCTTGTCGATCACGATGAGGTCGGCATCCTCGTGCACGATCGCCAGCGGGATCGCTTCGGCGGCCATGTCGGTGTCTTCCGGCGGGCCGAGCGCGATCTGCCAGGTCTCGCCCTCCGCCGGCCGGGTCTTGGCCTCGCGCACCGGGCCGTCGGGGCCGCTGACCGCGCCCTCGGCGATCAGCCGGCCAAGCCGGGTGCGCGACAGCTCCGCCTCGGCTGGCGCATCGCGCGCCAGCGCCTTATCAAGGCGGTCGGGCGGGTTCGGCCCGATGGTGACGCGAAGGATGCGGGGGGCGGCGATGTCGGACACGGGCGATCCTGAGGGGCCGGGCCTGCCGCCCGACCTGCGGTTCCTGAAGTGGCTGGTGACGGGGCTGGCCGCCACGATGATGGTGGGGCTGATAGCGCTCGTCGCGGTGTTTGTCACCCGCTTCCCCGGCGCCCCGCCGCTGCCCCGCCTGCCCGAGGCGATCAACCTGCCCGACGGGATCGAGCCGGAGGCGGTGACCTTCGGCCGGGGCTGGTTGGCGGTGGTCGCCGGCGACCGGATCGTGGTGTTCGACGCCGACAGCGGGGCGGTGCTGAACGACGTGGCGGTGGCACGCTAGGCCGGGGCCGCAATCGCCCGGCCAGCACCGGCGGGGGATCATCGGGGCGGTTCGCGGCCTACCCCGCCGCCGGTATCCGCCGCACCCACAGCCAGCTCAGCCCCGCCATCGCCGCCGCGGTGGCCAGGCACAGCGGCAGCCCGCCCGCCTGGTAGCTCAGCCCCGACAACAGCGTGCCCAGAAGCCGGCCGGCGGCGTTCGACATGTAGTAGAACCCCACGTCCATCGTCACCCGCTCGGCCTTGGTGAAGGCGAGGATCAGGTAGGAATGGACGGCGGAATTGACCGCGAAGACCGCGCCGAAGACCAGCAGGCCAAGGATCAGCGCCACCGTCAGCCAGGTCTGCGGCCCGCCGGCGGCCCAGGCCAGCGCCGCCAGCACCACCGGGATTGTCGCCAGCCCGGCGACCCAGCGGGTGGCGAGGCCGACGATCTCGGCCTCCGGCCGGCCGGCGGCGCGCAGGATCCTCGGCGCCGAGGCCTGCACCGCGCCATAGCCGATAATCCAGGCCGCCATGAAGCTGCCGACGAGGAAGAAGGCCCAGCGCCGGCCCTCGTCCGTGCCGTCGGAAAAGACCGCGTTGAAATAGATCGGGATGCCGACGACGAACCACACGTCGCGCGCGCCGAACAGGAACATCCGCGCCGCCGACAGCCGGTTGATCCGGGCGTCGCCGGAAAACACCTCGGAGAATTTCGCGCCCTTCTTGCCGGTGGGAAGCCCCGCCGGCATGAACAGAGCAACGGCCAGCAGGATCGTGGCCAGAACCGCCGCCATCGCCCACAGCGCCGGCACGAAACCGACCCCGCCCAGCAGCGCGGCGCCGATGAAGAAGCCCGCGCCCTTGACCGCGTTCTTCGACCCGGTCAGGAGCGCCACCCAGCGAAACAGCCCGCCATCGGCGGTGGGCGCGAGGATCTTGACCGCGCTTTTCGACGACATCTTGGCCAGATCCTTGGCCACGCCCGACAGCCCCTGCACCGCCATCACGAACACCACCGAGGCCGCGATCGACCAGCCGGGATCGAGCCGGCTGAGCGCGACCAGCGCCACGACCTGAAGGCCGAGCCCGGCATAAAGCGTCGCGGTCAGGCCGAACCGCGCCGCGATCCAGCCCGCCGAGAGGTTGGTGACGATCCCGGCGAATTCATACAGCAGAAAGAGCCAGGCCAGTTGCAGCGGCGAGAACCCCAGCGTGTTGAAATGCAACAGCACCAGCATCCGCAACGCGCCGTCGCTGAGCATGAAGGCCCAGTAGGCCGCCGTCACCGCGACATAGGCGGCAAGGCCGTCGGGCCGCGACGCCTCAGTCATGACGCGCCGGCGACAAGGCGGGCGACATCCGCCAGCCGGCAGGCATAGCCCCATTCGTTGTCGTACCAGGCGTAGATCTTCACCTGCGTGCCGTTCACCACCATCGTCGATGGCGCATCGACGATCGAGGAACGCGGATCGCCGCGATAGTCGCAGGACACCAGCGGCCGCTCCTCGTAGCCCAGGATGCCCTGCAGCGGCCCCTCGGCGGCGGCACGGAAGAGCGCGTTCACCTCCTCCGCCGTCGTCGCCCGCTCGACCTCGAAGACGCAATCGGTCAGCGAGGCGTTCAACAGCGGCACCCGCACCGCGTGGCCGTTCAGCCGGCCCTTGAGTTCGGGGTAGATCAGCGTGATCGCGGTGGCGGACCCGGTGGTCGTCGGGATCAGGTTGGTCAGCGCCGAGCGCGCGCGGCGCATGTCCTTGGCCGGGCGGTCGACGATCGTCTGCGTATTGGTCACGTCGTGGATCGTGGTCATCGAGCCGTGGCGGATGCCCAGCCCCTCGTGGATCACCTTGACCACCGGCGCGAGGCAGTTCGTGGTGCAGGAGGCGGCGGTGACGATCCGGTGCCGCACCGGGTCGAACAGGTGGTGGTTGACGCCGTAGACGAGGTTCAGCGCGCCGCCGTCCTTGACCGGGGCCGAGACGACGACGCGGGCCACCCCGGCCTCGAAATAGGGCGCGATCTTCGCCGCGGTCTTGAACACCCCGGTGCAGTCGATCACCAGATCGACGCCCAGCTCCGCCAGCGGCAGATCCTCGATCCGGCGTTCGGCGGTCAGCCGCATCTGCCGGCCGGCGACCGTCAGCCCGTCGCCCGCGACCGCGATGCCCGCGTCCCAGCGGCCGTGGATCGAGTCGAATTCCAACAGCAGGGCATGCTGGTCCGGCGTTCCCGCGGGATCGTTCAGCAGCACGATCTCGGCGTCGATCCCGCCGTCGATCAATGCCCGCAGCACGAGTTTTCCGATCCGGCCAAGGCCGTTCAGTGCGATCCGCGTCATCGGTTCATCCCCCGTTCAGGCCGATCTTGTCGAGATGATGCTGCAGGGCCACCTGGCCCAGGTCGGCCAGCGGCAGCGCCATGAAGGCGCGCACCCGGCCCTGCAACTCGGCATAGGTGGCATCGAGCGCCGCGGCGGCCCCGGCCGCGTCGCGCCCCTGCGTGCAGGGATAGGCGACGCCCCAGTGCGCGTTCATCGGCTGGCCCGGCCAGCGCGGGCATTCCTCCGCCGCCGCCCGGTCGCAGATGGTGAAGACGAAATCCATCGCCGGCGCCTCCGCGCCCTGGAACTCGGCCACCGATTTCGACCGCAGCGCGGCGACGTCGTGCCCCTTGCGCCGCAACACGTCGAGCGCCATCGGGTTGACCTCGCCATAGGGCCGGGTGCCGGCGGAATGCGCGCGGAACCGGCCCGCGCCCTCCGCCGCCAGGATCGCCTCGGCGATGATCGAGCGTGCCGAGTTGCCGGTGCACATGAACATGACGTTGAGCGGGCGCGGCATGGCGGGCGCCGCCTCACCGCCTCCGGCGGCGGCCGGCAGGTATATGTCGGGCCGGCCGCGACAGCAATCGGCGATGAAGAAGTCGGTCAGCGCGCCGGCGGCCTCGATATCGACCGAGTAGTAGATCGCGCGCCCCTCGCGGCGCGACTGGATCAGCCCGGCGCCCTCAAGCGCGGAGAGGTAGACCGACAGGGTGCTGGGCCGGATGTCGAGCGCCTCGCCGATCTCGCCGGGGCGCACGCCCTGCGGCGCGCGACGCATCAACAGCCGGAACACCCGAAGGCGGCCGGCATTTCCCAAAGTGCCGAACAGCAGCGAAGCCTGATCCGTTTCCATGATTCATGGATAATGGGAACTTCATGACAGGGCCATGACGAATCCGCCCGGTTGCCTGCCGGCCCGGCGCGCCGGTCAGCCGTTGGCCGCCCGGTCCTGCTGCGCCGGGCCGGACCGAAGCAGGCGGTGCAACAGCCCGGCCTTCCCGCTTGTCTCGGTCTTGGCGTAGATGCTGCGCAGGTGGCTGCGCAGCGTCGACTCGGAGATCTGCAACTGCTCCATGATCTCGCGGGTGCTGCTGCCGGCGGCGAACAGCCCGCAGATGCGGAATTCCGCCCGCGTCAGCCCGGCCGGGTTCGCGGGGCCGAGAAGCGCCTCGTCGCGGGCCTGCGGGCCGACCGGCCGGATCGCCGCCCGGCGCAACGACACCAGAAGCTGCGCGCCGCGATGTTCCCAGGCCGAGGCGAGCGCGGGGGCGAGCGCATCGACGAGATAGCTGTCCGCGCCGCGGGGCCGATGGGTGAAGCACAGTTCCAGCACGTCGGTCGCCTCGTCGTCGACGGCGAGGACGATGCAGATCACGTCATGGATGCCGCGCAGTTCCATCCAGCGCGCGAGCCGGGTCTGCGGCGCGACGAGCAGGCTGCCGGCGAGTTCGCTGTAGCTCCAGACCGATCCGACACGCGCCCGCGCCCGGTGCGCGCCGATCAGCGTGGGGGCAAGATCGCCCGGCTTGGGCCGCGTGGCGACGTCGCGCGCGGCATCCTCGGTCAACAGCCGTTCGGCCGCGCCGCGCCCTGCGGTCAGCCGCAGGAGCGAGGCGACCTCGGCCCCGCAGACATCGCGCAGCAACACCAGCGCGCCGGCCGGATGGCCCTCGCCCTGAAGGGTCTGGGCCCAGCGTGCCGTGGCGACCATGGCCTGGGCGAACCGCCCGGACGGTTGCCCGCCGGCCGCCTCGGCCCATGCCTGGTCCGGATCGGAGAAATGCCCCGAAGTGCCGCGAAGGGCGCCCATCCAATGACTTCCCTGCAAATGCAGACCGACCCGCGTCACGCAACACCGAAAGGCACCGGAACGAGGCGGACGGCCGAAATAACCCGGTCATTATGCCTGTCTCGGCACGGATACGGAAGACCGGTCGGCGGAACAGGCTTAACTCGGACTGGCCCGTGCGGGCCCGACTGCACCGATCCAAGCATGGCCGCGTTAAGAAAGGCTTGCAGGTTTAACCAGTTGGCGATCGTCGCGGGGCAATTGGTCGCGGCCGGCGGCGCGCGCCGGCCGGCCCGGCGCTGTCGGGATCGTGATCGGCCCCGCCGCCGGGGATTTCCGGGCGGGCCGGCGCCGGGGGCGCGGCCCGGCCGGGCCGGGCGCGTCCTGACCGGCCCGCAACCCCCTGAAATCCCGCGCTGTCGCCCGCAATCCGCGCCGCTCGCGGGGCCGGAACGGGGCCGGACGCGGGCCGACCGGCCAGGGATGGCCACGGCCCACCGGCCGTCCGTGCCGGCAACGATTCGGCCGCCACGATTCGCCACGACGGCCGGCGCGGCCCCGCCGGGCAGCGTAAACCGGTTAATTTAACCAAGGCCGCAATTTCGAAATGCCTTGGGGCTGATCCAAAATACATCAATACAACCTTGCGATGTTTTTCTCGCAGGTTCGGACGATGTGCGGCAACCCTGCGGCGTATACATATGGTCATGTCCACGGGGCGTTGTTCCCCGAGGCCGCTGTTAAACGGCAATCACTTGAAGACCCGCTCAGGAGTTTCATTCAATGACCAAGCTCATCACCAAGATCAAATCCTTCTCGAAGGCCGATGCCGGCGCCGCGCTGGTGGAATACGGCATCATCCTCGGCCTGATCGTCGCCGTCGGCGGCACCGTGCTGATCAGCATCGGCACCGAAACCGCAAACAATCTCTCGGACGCCGATTCCGTGGTGCGGGGCGAGACGCCGGGCGGTTGATCACGGTCCACGCTCTACATTCAAGGCGCGCCGGGCCAATGGCCCGGCACCCACAAGCGTGAACGGTGCCCCAGTTATCGCCGCTCCGTATTCGGAACGCAAAGGCCCGGGCCTTCCGGCAAGGTTTGATAGATGAACATCCGCTCGATCCTCGTCACCGTCGTCGGCCTGTGCATCGCGGGCGTCTCCGCCTATTACGCGCGCGACCTGATGACCGACCGGGTCGCGGAAGAGACCCAGGCGATCCGGGTGGAAGCCGAACAGGCGATGGCCACCGTCGTCGTCGCGCTGGAAGACATCCCCTTCGCCGCCCCCGTCACCCGCAAGATGGTCGCCGTGCAGGACTGGCCGCGCGACGCGGTGCCCGAGGGCGCGTTCGAGACGCTGGACGCCGTGCTCGGCCCCGAGGGCGAAGCGCCGCGCAACGCCAAACGGGCAATCGTGGCCGGTGAACTCATGCTCGCCTCGAAGCTGTCCGGCTTCGGCGAGAAGGTGACGATCCTACAAACCCTCACCGCCGGCACCCGCGCGATGACGATCGAGGTCAACGCGGTCTCCGGCGTCGCGGGCTTCGTCAAGCCCGGCGATTTCGTCGACATCGTGCTGACCGAGAACCGGTCGGGCGACCTGCGCGCGCGCACGATCATGCAGAACGTCCGCGTCATCGGCGTCGATCAGGACTATGGCGAGGGCGCGGAAACCAACCGCATCGCCCGCACCCTGACCGTCGAGGTCACGCCCGAGGACGGCCAGCGCCTGGCTTTGGCGCAGCGCGCCGGATCGCTCAGCCTGACGCTGCGCACCACCGACGGCGGCACCGACGCGCCGCTGCCGGCGATGAGCCTGAGCGAGCTTCTGGACATGGCCGAGGAGCCCGAGATCGAGCAGGTCGAGGAAACCGTCGCCGAACCGAAACGGACGGTGACGATCCGCCGGGGCAGCGACACCGAGATCGTGGAGATCGAGGACTAACCGGCGGCCACACGGTGCCGGCGGCGGGACCGCAAGCGAAAGGACGACGGCAATGACCCGCGACATGCGCAAGTTTCTCGGCAAGGACGGCGGCGGCGCCCTGATCTTCTGGGCGCTCGGCATCGTCGCCTTCCTCGGCTTCGTTGCGCTCTCGTTCGACGTCGGGCGGATCGCCAATACCCAGACCGAGATGCAGACCCTGGTGGACGAGGTGGCGCTGGCCGCGGGGGGCGAGCTGGACCGGCTGCCGGGCGCGCGCGAGCGCGCCCGCGCGGCCGCGGAAGACCTGATCCGCGACAAGATCCAGACCTTCGGCGATGGCGGGCAGGCGCTGACGGGCGGCGCGGCCACCGGCTCCGTGGCGGAGTGCCTGGAACTGATCGCCGGCGGGGAAACCGCCGAGGAGTGCGCCGGCGACTACTTCCTCGAATTCCTCGACAGCAGCCGCAACCTTGTCGTCGGCGCCGGCAACGCCGCGGATTCCGCCACCCGCTTCGTCCGTGTCACCGCCGTGCCCCGGCGCGTGCAGACGCCCCTGTCGCGCGGCATCGCGCTCCTGACCGGGGGCAGCGGGCTGGAGTTCTTCGACGCCGCCGCCACGGCCACGGCGGGCGCGACGACCTTTGCCTGCGAACCGGTACGCTTCGGGTTCTGCGTCAATCCGGACCCTGCGGCCGGCTACGACCCGGCGAACCTGCGCGGCCGTCAGGTGCGGATCGCCGACTTCGGATCGGGCAACTCCGGGCTTCTGGACATGTCGAGCATGTATCCGAACGTCGAAGGCCCCTGTTCGGAAGTCAGCGTCAACGGCGTCGGCTACGAAGTGTGCATGTACGGGGCCGAGGGCGCGACCTCGGGCTGTTTCGAAGTCAGCGACGGGCTGGATACCGAACCGGGCACCAAGGGCGGCAACTTCCTGGCCGCGATCAACACCCGCTTCGACGAATACTCCGGCGTCACCAACAACGACGACAACAACCTCGACTACCGGCCGG